>Ga0182735_1000813_pt1 | contig 22706 bp, 23 predicted proteins | sample eDN5th30CKraftMG_FD_128524 | JGI IMG/M metagenome (GOLD analysis project Ga0182735, IMG submission 128524) | Enriched Miracle-Growth compost microbial communities from Emeryville, California, USA - eDNA 5th pass 30_C Kraft MG (version 2) (version 2) ...
GAACTGCTGGCGATCGTGGACATAGGGGATCACCACGTCCATGCAGGCCTGCATGATGCCGAGCGGTCCACCCGCCAGCACCACCCGCTCGTAATCGAGACCGGACATCAGCACGTTGACGCCATTGCCGACCGCGCCGAGCACGTTCTCCGCGGGCACTTCGCAATCGGTGAACACGAGTTCGCCCGTGTCGGAGCCGCGCATCCCGAGCTTGTCGAGCTTCTGTGCCGGAGCGAACCCCTTGAACGCTTTCTCGACGATGAAGGCGGTGATGCCGCGCGCGCCCGCGGTGCGATCCGTCTTGGCATAAACGACGATCGTGTCGGCGAGCGGCCCGTTGGTAATCCACATCTTCGAGCCGTTGAGCACGTAGCGGTCGCCGTGCCTGTCGGCGCGGGTGCGCATCGAGACCACATCCGACCCGGCGGACGGTTCCGACATCGCCAGCGCGCCGACATGCTCGCCGGAGATCAGCTTCGGCAGATAGCGGCGCTTCTGCTCCGGCGTGCCGTTGCGGTCGATCTGGTTGACGCAAAGGTTGGAATGCGCGCCGTAGGACAGGCCGACCGCCGCCGAGGCACGCGAGATTTCCTCCATCGCCACGCAATGCGCGAGATAGCCCATGCCCGCGCCGCCATATTCCGCGTCCGCCGTAACGCCGAGCAGTCCGACCTGTCCCAGTTCCGGCCACAGGTCGCGGGGGAATTCGTTATCGCGGTCGATCGCGGCCGCGCGCGGCGCGATGCGGTCCTGCGAGAACAGGCGCGTGGTGGCGCGCAGCGCGTCGACGTCCTCGCCGAGGCCGAAATCGAACCCGCTCCAGGCATTCGAAACCATGGCTCGCTCCCGCGTTGAACCGGATTTTAGATTTCCGGCCGGGACTTGTCAGCGGGTTGGATCGCGCTCCGCAGCGCCTACTTAAGACCGAACCACAGCGTGGCGATGCCAAGGAAGGAGAAGAAGCCGATCACGTCCGTCATCGTGGTGACGAACGGGCCGGAGGCGACCGCCGGATCGATCCTGAGCCGCTCGAGAACGACGGGAATGAGAATGCCGCCGAGCGCCGCAACGATCATCACCACGACCATGGCGAGCCCGATCACGGTACCCAGATCGGCGATGCCGAACCAGGCAGCCGCGACGACCCCCATGATGACCGCGAAGGCGACGCCGTTGAGCATCCCGACCATCACCTCGCGCCGGATGATGCGCCAGGCGTTGGCGCGGCCGAGTTCGCGCGTTGCCAGCGCGCGCACCGCCACGGTCATGGTCTGCGTGCCGGCGTTGCCGCCCATGTCGGAGACGATCGGCATCAGGATCGCGAGCGCCACCATCTTCTGCAGCGAGCCCTCGAACCAGCTGATGACCCACGCAGCGAGCAGGGCCGTCAGCAGGTTGACGAACAGCCATGCGAAGCGGCCCTTGGCGATGATCCAGACCGGCTGGGAAAGCTCCTCCCCGCGCGTCACGCCGCCGAGCGCCCGGATGTCCTCGTCCGCCTCCTCCTCGATCACGTCGACCACATTGTCGAACGTGACGACGCCGACCAGCCGCTCGTCGTCGTCCACGACCGGCGCGGCGATCAGGTTGTAGCGCTCGAACAGCCGCGCGACCTCCTCCTGGTCGTCGGTCGCGCGGACCCGCCGGCGATCCTCGTCCATCAGCTCGGAGACGGGAACGGGCCGGTTGGCGCGCAGGAGCCGGTCGAGCGCGACCGCCCCGAGCAGCCGTCCGGCCGGGTCGGTCACGTAGAGTTCGTAGAACCGCTCCGGAAGTTCGGCCGTCTCGCGCAGGTAGTCGATCGCGTGGCCGGTGGTCCATTCCGGCGGCACCGCGATGAACTCGTCCTGCATGCGCCGGCCGGCCGAAGCCTCGGGATAGTCCAGGCTGCGGGCAAGCGCGGCGCGCTCGGACACCGGCAGTTGCTGGAGGATTTCCCGCTGCTCGTCCTTGGGCAGGTCCTCGAGGATGCGGACCGCGTCGTCGCTGTCGAGGTCGCGCACGCCTTCGGCGACCGTGGAACTCGGCAGTTCCTCGAGGATGTCCTCGCGGACGCTGTCGTCGACCTCGGTCAGGGCGGTGAAGTCGAAGTCCGCGCCCATCAAGGTTACGAGCCGGGGCCGGTCGTCGGGCTCCAGTGCCTCGATCAGGGCGCCGAGATCGGCCTCGTGCAGTTCGCCGACCAGCTCGCGCAGGCTCGCCGCGTCAACAGCGTTAATGGCGGCGACGACCCGTTCAACATATTCCGAACGAATCCCGCCCTCCTCGTCGCGCAACTCGACGGCGGGCGCTTCCGGGGTTACGACGGCCGTGTCTTGCGGATCGGGCATCCCGGATCAATCCCGTGGCGTCGCGCACGTCCGCGCACGAATGAGTTGGCGATTCGATGGCTTGTACGCTCGGCCTTGCAGCGTGGCAAACGCGACTTGCGTTGATCGTCGCCGTCGCGTCGGCCTTGTGCACCGTGTCGCCGGCCGCCGCCGGAACGGATTGCGCGGGCAATCCGGAAGCGCTTGGAACCTCGCGGATCCTGCCGGTGGACGGTTCCACCCCGCGCGTCGGCCGCAAGCATTTTCCCGATACGCTGCCGCTCGCCGAGAAGGAGGTGGTTCTCACCTTCGACGACGGTCCGCTGGCGGGCACCACGGAGCGCGTTCTCGCCGCGCTGAAGGCTGAATGCGTCCGCGCGACGTTCTTCCTTTTGGGGCGCATGGCGGAGGCCGCGCCCGCGCTGGTGCGGCGCGAGCGGACGGAGGGCCACACCGTCGCCTACCATTCCTACGGACACCCGATCCTCACCCATCTGCATCCGGAACGCGCCACGACCGACATCCGCCGCGGCATGATCGCGGTCGACATCGCGGCCTATGGCAATGCGGCCGGTTCGCCGCGGACGCCGTTCTTCCGCTTTCCCGGATTTGCGTCGTCGCCCGCCCTGCTCGACTGGGCGGCGGAGCACGGGATCATCGTGTTCGGGGCCGACGTCTGGGCGAGCGACTGGAACGCGATGACGCCGCAGGACGAACTGCGGCTCATCATGGGCCGCCTCCAGCGTTCCCACGGCGGCATCCTGCTGATGCACGATACCAAGCAGCAGACCGCGGCGATGCTGCCGTCCCTGCTGCGTGCGCTGAAAACGGGCGGCTACAAGGTCGTCCATATCGTGCCGGCGCGTCCGACCGCCGCCTCCGCGAACGAACGGTAGCGTCATGGCGCCGCCGGTTCGGGCCGGCAGGAATTCATCGGCCGCAAGCCTTGTCCCCCGCCGAGCTATTTGTTACATGGCGCGGCCTGCCGCATCGGCGGGCATGCACTCCTCGCGGCCGTGGCGGAATTGGTAGACGCACTAGCTTGAGGTGCTAGCGGGTAACACCGTGGAGGTTCGAGTCCTCTCGGCCGCACCAGAGTGCGATATTTTTCACGAATTCTTTTGGGCGATCGCCCGGCGCGTACACCAGAAGGCGCGCCGCCGCCCCGGATCGGCGTTCGCCTCCGGGACGACGGCGGGAATGGACGCTCCCGCCTGGTGGGCGGGGCTGTCCTTGGCCGAAACCGCTCGGGTTTCCCGGCGGTCAGCGCATGGCAAGCCCGTTCGGCCAGCGGAAGGCGATGGCCCCGGCAAGGCTGCGCTGGCGTTCGCGGACCGCCCGGCTGTCGTTGCCGCTTTTCACGATCCACCTGCCGGCGGAACCGCCGGTGATGATTCCGACGTGGTGACGCCAGACGACGATCGTGCCGATGGCCGGACCATGGGCGCTCGTGCCGTAGCTTGCCCAGCGGCGCGCCAGATTGAACGAGCGGTCGGCGACGCCGAGGTGCCGGCGCATCCACCACCCGCACCAGGCCGCAGGCCGCGCATCTCCCGCGACGCGGTGGCGGACATGGCTTACGCTGGCATGGCCCGGATTGGCGTGGCGCACGCGGGCGCGGCTCGTCCTTGCGCGGTGATGGTAGCGGACGGTCTGCCGATGATGCAGACGATGATGGCTGACGTGCCGGTGATGACTGGCGTGCCGTTGATAGCCGGCATGATGAAGCGGACGGGCATCGGCGGTCGAATACGCAAGCGCACTAACGCAAACGATCACGACCGCGCTCAGTGAGCGTGTCATGAGAGTTCCTTGAGTACTTTGGGATGGGGCAAGCTCCTAGAAGATCGCCGGCCACCCCCTCAACCGCACCCAGGTAGAAATTTACAAATTTTCAACCATGAGGCAACGAGCCCTGCGGCGGTTGAATGGAACCGCAAGTCCTCGCAACATGTGTCCGTTCGCGTGCGGATTCGCCGCCCGCAGAGATGGAAGTGTCCGATGCCGAGCCGAAAATCCGCAAAAACGCCAGGAAACCGGGCCGCACGAAAGAGCGTCCCCCGAAAAACGCTTAAAACCGGCCCTTATCGCCTCCCCGAAGTCACGGAAGAACGGCTCAACCCGGCGCAGCGGAAGCTGCTGGCGTCCCTGCGGGCTTCTCCCCGCGGCAAGGGCGTATCGCTCGGAGGTCCGTTCGGCGTCTACATGCATGCGCCGGAAGTCGGCGAGGTCGCCCAGCAGCTTGCCGCCTTCTGCCGCTATCACACCCGCCTGCCGAAACGCCTGTCGGAGTTCGCCATCCTGTTCGTCGGCCGGCAATGGAAGTCGCAATACGAGTTCTTCGTCCATGCCCGCGACGGCGCCGCTGCCGGGCTCAAGCCGCAGACCATCCGCGACCTGCAGGCGGGGCGCATGCCGAAGAACGCGCCGAAGGACGAGCGCGCGCTCTACACTTTCCTTGCCGAACTGCACAAAAAGAAGCGCGTATCCGACAAGGCCTATCGGGCGGCTCACGCGGTCCTCGGAGATGCCGGCATGATCGAGCTCATCGCCATCGTCGGCTCGTATACGACGACCTCGATGATCCTCAATGCCTTCCGCGTGCCGCTTCCGGAAGGCAGCACGCCGCCGTTCGCGGAGCCGAAGGTCTGACGGCCGGACGGGGCGGACAATCCAGCCGCCCCGTCCGTGACCTGGCCGTCAGTGCTGGTGGCCGCTCATGCCGGGCATGCCGTCGCCCGTTTTGGCGCCGCCGGGCACACCCCCGACCGGAACCGCGATAAAATCGACAGTGAGGGGGCCGGCCTTCTCGAACACCAGCGTCGCCTTGACATGATCACCGGTCATGATCGGCGCCTTGAGGCCGACCATCATGATGTGCAGCCCGCCGGGCTTGAGCTCGACGGTCTGCCCCGGCTTGATCTCGACGCCGTCCTTCAGCGGGCGCATCTTCATCACGCCGTTATCCACGCTCATTTCGTGAATCTCGAAACGCGCCGCGATCGAGGATGAGCCGGAAACGAGCCGGTCCGGCGCGGCTCCGTTGTTGGTGACCTTCAGGTAGCCGGCCCCGACCGTCGTGCCTTTCGGGGTGGCGCGGGTCCAGGGATGGCCGATCTCCAGCGCGCCGAGCTTGTATTCGTGCGCGCCGGCAGGGGACGTAGCGAGAAGGGACGTTGCGAGAAGCGATGTGGCGAGAAGAGGCGCGGCGAGCATGGCGATGCCGGCCAGAACGATAGCGAACCGTTTCATGGTGAGACTTTCGTGAAAAATGGACGAGGGCACCGTGCCGCGGAGCGGCCGGCGCTGCGGATGGCACCTCGCCTCAGGCCGGCGGTCCCCGCGCCGGCCGCAGCCGTTCGATCGGCCGCTCGGCCGGGAAATTCTCAATAAAAGCAGAGGGCTGAACGCGGTGCTCGACCCGGGACGGCCCGCGCATGGCGGGTGCCGGGTCGAGGGCCGGCCCGGTGCCGCACCCCATCAGCAGGCAGCATTCCGGGTCGCGATGCTCGCCCGGCGTTCCCGGCGAAGCGCCGCCGGCGGTGCAAAGCTCGAAAGCGAATCCGGCCTGCGCCGCCGGCGGAGCCGCCAGCAGCGCCAGCAACGGCTGCAACGCGACCGCATAGGCCGCGATCAACCCGCATATCCGGCGAAGCATTCGCATCGTGCAATTCTATGTCTCGGCGCCTCGAAGGGGAACTGCCGGAAGCGGGCCAGTCAGACCCAAAACGCGGGGAACGCATTCCACCCCGCATCGCAAAGTGATGCTAAAGTAATGTCGATTACCAACGAGCGGCGCTTCCGTCATGAGTTCCGAAGCCCCCAAGGGAGTCGACAAGGACGCCGGGCAGGATCCGGAGGAACGCGGCCGCGTGCTGCAGTTCAGGCCGCGCGCGGCCCCGAAACCCGTTCCGCCGCCGTCCGCGCCCTCCGCATTCGCGAACCTTTCCCGCGACGCCCGGCTGGGCCACCCATCGGCAGACGACGGCCACCCGGTGCGCGGCCTCGACCGCTACATGCGCGAGGGCGACGACGACGATTTTTCCCACCGGATGAAGATGAACGCGCTGGCGGCGATCGTGCTTCTCGCCCTGCTCGGCGGCGGAATGTGGATCGTCGACGTGATGACCCAGTTGCGGAAGAATCAGGATTGCGCGCTGAGCGGCCGGCGCGACTGTACCGTCTACGTGATGCCTTCCGGTTCCCGCTAGTCCCGGCGACGAGCCGGGTTGCCGGGGCCGCCGCCGGGACGGGCCGGACCGATTTTCCCTCGCAATAACGGCAACTTGGCGCAATTTTTAATCGAGCCGCCGTCCCCATGGTTTATGGCTGGCGCCATTGCGCTATCGGACGGTCTTGGTTATACGGGCCAACGAGCAATAGAACGGCTGCAGCCTGCGGCCGCGAGCAGGCTTCGCAGGGGCCGCGGCCTGTCGCCAAAGTTTAGGTTTCCCAGAGAGTTACTATGTCTTCGACGTTCGATACGGTCGCCAATATCATTGCCGAAACGTGCGATATTCCGCGCGATACGATCAAGCCGGAAAGCCACGCCATCGAGGATCTCGGCATCGACAGCCTCGACTTCCTCGACATCGCTTTCGCGATCGACAAGGCGTTCGGGATCAAGCTGCCGCTCGAGCAGTGGACGCAGGAAGTCAACGACGGCAAGGCAACGACCGAACAGTACTTCGTGCTGCAGAATCTCAGCAACCGGATCGACGCGCTCGTCGCCGCAAAGGGTGCATGAGGCGCTTCCTGCATGCGCCTCGAGTATTTCCAGCTCATCGACAGGATCGTTGAACTCGACCTCGCCAAACGCACCATCCGCGTCGAAGCGAATATCCCCGAGCAGAGCACGATTTTCGAAGGCCATTTTCCCGGCCACCCGCTGATGCCGGGTGTTCTGCTGGTCGAAACGATGGCGCAGACCTCCGGCTGGCTGATCATCGGCAGCATCAGGTTCGAGCGCATGCCCTTCCTTGCCGCGGTGAAGGAAGCGAAGTTCCGCACCTTCGTGACGCCCGGCACCAAGCTCGATGTCACCGCGCAGATCGTCCACGACGGCTCCGGTTATTCCGTCACCAGGGCCGCGATCAAGGCGTCCGGCAAGGCGATCTGCGACGCGGAACTGACGCTCCGGATCATGCCCTTCCCCGATCCGGGCTTCCGCACCCGGATGGAGGAAACGGGCCGGCGTATCGGTTTTCCGATGGAGGCGCTCACCGATGGCTGAGCCGCGCCGCGACGTCGTCATCACCGGCATCGGTATCGTCTCCTCGCTGGGCGAGGGTCTGGATGCGCACTGGCGGAAGCTCGAGGAAGCCAGGCCCGGGGCGGACAGCCAGACCTACGCACCCTGCGTCGTTCACCCCATCGTCGCCATCGATTTCGACAAGCAGATCCCGAAAAAGGGCGACCAGCGCCAGATGGAGCCGTGGCAGCGCATCGGCACCTATGCGGCCGGCCTCGCGCTCGAGAACGCCGGCATCAAGGGCAATGCCGAGCTCACCAGCCGCATGGACATGATCGTCGCCGCCGGCGGCGGCGAGCGCGACGCCACGGTCGACGGCGCGATCCTCACCGGCATGCGCAGCGCGCCGTCGAAGGAGGACTTCATCAACGAACGGCTGATGAGCGATCTGCGCCCCACCCTGTTCCTGGCGCAGCTTTCCAACCTGCTTGCCGGCAACATCTCCATCGTGCACGGCGTCACCGGGTCGTCGCGCACCTTCATGGGCGAGGAATCCTCGGGGTTCGACGCGGTCCGCATCGCGCTTCAGCGCATCCAGGCCGGCCAGAGCGACATCACGCTGGTCGGCGGCGCGCACAACGGCGAGCGCAAGGACATGCTGATGCTCTACGGCGCCGGCGGCTACACCCTGAAGGGCGGCTACAGCCCGGTATGGGACCGCGCCGCGCAGGGCGGCGGGTTCGCGCTCGGCTCGCTCGGCGCGTTCCTCGTCCTGGAAAGCCGCGAACATGCGGCCGCGCGCGGGGCGACGCCGATCGCCCGCCTTGCCGCCGTGCTCGCGGAAAGCGCGCGCCGGCAGGACGGCCAGATCACCGCCGCGCTCGACGGGATGTGGGAGCGGCTCGCGGCGGCGAACAAGATCGACGAAGCGCATGCGGCCATCATTTCCGGCGCCAGCGGCGCGGAACCGGCGACCGCGGAAGAGCGCGCCTTCCTCGGCCATCACAAGGCCCTTCCCGTCCGCGCCACCGGTTCCCATATTGGCCACGGCCCGGAACCGCAATTCGCGATGAACATCGCCCTGGCGGCGCTGGCGCTCAAGCACGGCAGGCTGTTCGCGCCGGTGCCGGATCCGTCCGGAATGGAGCAGCCGATGAACGGCGCGCTGACGCAGGTGGTTGTCACGGGGGTCGGGCACTGGCGCGGCGAAGGCCTCGCGCTCGTCGAAACCGCCAACTGACGGAGGGTTGAGAGATGGCTGCACCGCGCGACTCGCAGGGCCGCCCGATCGTCGTCGTCACCGGCATGGGCATCGTCACCTCGCTGGGCGCCGGCAAGGCCGACAACTGGGCCAGGCTGATCTCCGGCACCTCCGGCATCCGCGCGATCAAGCGGTTCTCGACCGAAGGGCTCAAGACCAAGGTCGCCGGCACGGTCGATTTCGTGCCGTGCGATCCGCCCGCGGCCGCCGAGCTCGCCGAGCGGCTCGCCGAACTCGCGGCGGAAGAAGCCATCGCGGAATCCGGCCTTGGCAGCCGCGGGAATTTCCCCGGCCCGCTGTTCCTCGCCGTCGCCCCGATCGAGCTCGAATGGCCCCAGCGCGAGGCGCTGGCGCAGGCCGCCGGCGCCAACGCCGGCGTCACCTACGACGACCTGATCCGCTCGGCCAACACCGGCAAGTTCCGCAACATCCACGAGCGCTTCGTGTTCGGCTCGGTCGGCCATCACCTCGCCGACAAGTTCGGCACCCAGGGATCCCCGATCTCGCTCTCGACCGCCTGCGCATCGGGCGCGAGCGCGATCCAGCTCGGCCTCGAGGGCATCCGCCGCGGCGAGATCGACGCCGCGCTGTGCGTCGGCACCGACGGCTCGGTGAATGCCGAAAGCCTGATCCGCTTCTCGCTCCTGTCCGCCCTTTCGACGCAGAACGAGCCGGCCTCCGAAGCCTCCAAGCCGTTCTCCAAGAACCGCGACGGCTTCGTGATGGCGGAAGGCGCCGGCGCCCTGGTGCTCGAGAGCTACGAGCACGCGACGGCGCGCGGCGCTAAGATCCTCGGCGTACTCGAAGGCTGCGGCGAGCTTGCCGACAGCTTCCACCGCACGCGCTCGAGCCCGGACGGCAAGCCGGTGATCGGCTGCATGCGCAAGGCGCTGGCCGATGCCGGCATCACGCCCGACGACGTGGATTACATCAACGCGCACGGCACGAGCACGCCGGAAAACGACAAGATGGAGGCGATGAGCACCGCCGCGGTGTTCGGCGAGCGCATGAAGACGCTGCCGATCTCCTCCAACAAGTCGATGATCGGCCACACGCTGTCGGCCGCCGGCGCGGTCGAGGCGGTCGTCACGGTGATGACGCTGGACCATCAGCGCATTCCGCCGACCATCAACTACAAGGTGCCGGACCCGACGATCCAGCTCGACGTCGTGCCGAACGTTGCGCGCGACGCGAAAATGCGGCACGCCATTTCCAATTCGTTCGGCTTCGGCGGCCAGAACGTCTCCCTTGTCTTCGCGCGAGAACCCGCCTGATGAACGCTCCCGCCCAGAAGCGCAATGTCCTCGTTACCGGCGGCGGCCGCGGCCTGGGCACCGCCATCGTCCGCTCGCTGGCGCAAGCCGGCCACGACATCACGTTCACCTATCGCTCCGCGCAGGCCGAGGCCGACGCGCTGCTCAAGGAAATGACGGCGGCCTACCCCGGCCAGAAGTTCGCCGCCGAGCGCGCCGACCTCGCCGACAAGGCCGCGGTCGATGCGCTGTGCGCCAGGCTCAAGGACACCACCTTCACCGGCTTCGTGCATAACGCCGGCGCCTCCTACGACGCGCTCGCGGTGATGATCGACCAGGACAAGGCCGAAGCCGCGATGCAGGTGAACTACTGGTCGTTCGTCCGGCTGTGCGGCACCGTCGTGCGCGCGATGATGCGCGCCAAGGACGGCCGTGTCGCCGTGATCGGCTCGATCACCGCGCTGCAGGCCAATCAGGGCAACGCCGCCTACGCCTCGACCAAGGCGGCGCTGATGGCCTATGCCCGCACGCTCGCCATCGAGGTCGGCCGCACCGGCGTCACCGTGAACTACATCGCCCCGGGCTTCATCGATACCGAGATGCTCGCCGGCTACGCCAAGTACCGCGAGAAGATGGAGGAGCAGGTCCCGGCGCGGCGCTTCGCCCGCCCGGAGGAAATCGCCTCGCTCGCGACCTACCTGCTCTCGCCGCTCGCGTCCTACGTCACGGGCGCCGTGCTGCCGGTTGACGGGGGCGTTTCGGCGGCGCTAGGCATCCACCGCTAACCTCCTTTCCTCCGGAATACAGGACACGACGCGGATGCGCGCGCTTCAACTCGTCGGCGACCGTAAGATCGAGCTGGTCGAACAGCCCGACCCGCCCGCGCCCGCTGCCGGCGAAGTGCAGATCCGCGTCAAGGCGGTCGGCCTCAATCACCTCGACCTGTGGGGTTTCCGCGGCATGGCTTTCGCCAAGCGCAAGATGCCGCTGATCGTCGGCGCCGAGGCCTCCGGCGAGATCGTTTCAACCGGTGAAGGCGTGACGGGCTTCAAGCCCGGCGACCCGGTCGTGATGTACGGCGCGCTGACCTGCGGCCACTGCAAGGCCTGCAGGGAAGGCCGCGACAACCTGTGCGAAAACGTCGGCGGGATCATGGGCTTCCATGTCGACGGCTTCGCGCGCGACCTCATCAACATGCAGGCGCGGCTCGTCATCCCGGTCCCGAAGGGCATCGATTTCATCGACGCCGCCTGCGCGCCGATCGCCTTCTCGACCGTCGAGCACATGCTGTTCGACAACGCCAAGCTCCAGCCGGGCGAGACCATTCTCGTGCAGGCCGGCGGTTCGGGCATCGGCTCGGTCGCCATCAAGATGGCGAAGGCGCTCGGCTGCACCGTCATCACCACGGTCGGCGACGACGCCAAGGCGGCGAAGGCCAAGGCGCTCGGCGCCGATCACGTCATCAACTACCGCAAGGAGCGCTTCTCCACGATCACGCGCAAGCTGACCCAAAAGAAGGGCGTGGACGTGGTGTTCGAGCACGTCGGCGGCGAAGGCTTCAACGAGTCCCTGCTCGTGCTCAAGCGCGGCGGCCGCCTCGTCACCTGCGGCTCCACCGCCGGTCCGACCGTGACGTTCAACCTGATGCAGCTCTTCCAGCAGCAGTACAAGATCTTCGGCTCGTTCGGCGCCTCGATGAAGAACATCCGCGACAGCCTGACGAAGATCGCGAACGGCATGGCGCCGATCATCGACACGCAGGTGCCGCTGGCCGAATTCGAGCGCGGGCTCGCCCGCCTCGAAACCCGCCAGGTGTTCGGCAAGATCATCGTCACTTTCTGAGCGGAGCGCGCGGCGATGGCAGGCGCGCGCGCAAAGCTCCTTCGCAGGCTGCTTCCGGTCGCGGACGCCGTCGCGGGCGCGGCCGTCGCCGCCCTGCTCGGCCTGGTGCGGCTCTGCAACCGGCGCTGGATGAGCAACCTGTTCGCCGCGGTCACGCGCAGCGTCGGCCCTTACCTGCGCGAGCAGCGCATCGGGCGCGCCAACCTCAAGGCCGCGTTTCCGGAAAAATCCGATGCCGAGATCGAGCGCATCCTCGTCGGCGTGTGGGACAATCTCGGCCGCGTCGCCGCCGAGTTCGCCCATGTCGACCGGCTGGTCGAGGGCGATCCCGAGCGGCGCAGGCATATCGATTACGCGCCCGGCACCGCCGAGCGCTTCAAGGCGCTGCGCGACGACGGCAGGCCCGCCCTGATCTTCGCCGCCCATACCGGCAACTGGGAACTGCCGGCTGTGCTCGCCGCCGCCGACGGGCTCGATACGCTGGTGCTCTACCGCAAGCCCAACCTGGAAGCCGTGGCCGACGCCGTGCTGAAGGTGCGGTCCGGCCACATGGGCGAGATGGTCGCGACCTCGCTTTCGGCCCCGGTGAGGCTTGCCAACGCGCTCGCCGCCAACCGCCACGTCGCCATGCTGGTCGACCAGCACTACGTCAAGGGCGTGGACGTCACCTTCTTCGGCCGCACCTGCAAGGCCAATCCGCTGATCGCCATGCTGGCGCGCGAGGCCGAATGCGCCATCCACGGCACGCGCGTCATCCGCCTGCCCGGCGGGCGCTTTCTCGCCGAGGTGACGGAAGCGGTGCCGCCCGCGCGCGACGCGCAGGGCCGCATCGACGTGCAGGGCACGATGCAGGCGATCACCCGCGTGATCGAGGGCTGGGTGCGGGAATATCCCGAGCAGTGGCTGTGGCTCCACCGCCGCTGGCGGTGACGGCTGCCCGCAAATCGGATCCCGCTCCGCTCCTCCGGGCCACGAGACCCTACGAGACCCTTGCGTGACTACTTCATCAGCCCCAGCAACCGCGCCGCGTTCTCCTTGAGGATCAGCGGGCGCACCTCCGGCTTGATGTCGAGCGTATCGAAGTCCGCGATCCAGCGGTCCGGCGTGAGCACCGGATAGTCCGAGCCGAACAGCACCTTCCGCTTGATCAGCGTGTTGGCGTAATGGACGAGGATCGGCGGGAAGTACTTCGGCGACCAGCCCGACAGATCGATATAGACGTTCGGCTTGTGCTGGCACACCGCGAGCGCCTCCTCCTGCCAGGGGAACGAGGGGTGCGCGAGGATGATCTTCATCTCCGGGAAATCGACCGCGACGTCGTCGAGGTGCATCGGGTTCGAATATTTCAGGCGGATGCCGCCGCCGCCCGGACGGCCGGAGCCGACGCCGGTCTGGCCGGTGTGGAACAGCGCGATCGCGCCCGCTTCCGCGATCGCCTCATAGAGCGGATAGGCCATGCGGTCATTCGGGAAGAAGCCCTGCGTCGAAGGGTGGAACTTGAACCCCTTGATGCCGAAGTCCTTGATGAGCCGGCGCGCCTCCTTGGCGCCCGCCGCGCCCTTGGCCGGATCGATCGAGCCGAACGCCATCATGATGTCGGCATGCTCGGCGGCGGTCTTGGCGACTTCCTCGTTGGGGAAGCGGCGGAAGCCGCTCTTGCTCTCGCTGTCGACGGCGAAGATCACGCAGCCGATCCTGCGCTCGCGGTAGTAATCCGCGATCTGCGCCATCGAAAGCTCCTCGCCCTTCTGGCCGAAATACTTGCGCATGGCCTCGCGCTGCCGGATCTCCTCCGGATCGGCGAACTCGACCGGCGTATGGGCATGGGTATGGATGTCGATGGCGACCAGCTTGTCGAGGTCCCAGGCCATTGTGGCTCCCCTTTTGCGACCGCGCGGAAGCCGCGCGACCGATTGTTATACTGCACAACAATTACCGGGTTCAGGATCGCCGCGCCAGCCGGATTCATGCAGGACCGGCCCGCATCCGGCGCGCATGCGGGCAGGACCGCTCAATCGACCGCATGGCGCCTGATGAAATCGGGATCGAACGACACGCCCCAGCCGGGCGCCGCCGGCAGCGTATAGACGCCGTTGGCGATGGCGCCCCGGCCCTGGATCATCCGATGGAAGATCGGATCGCGGTCGGGATGATGCGTCTCGACATAGGTGCCGTTCGGCACCGCCGCGAGCAGTTGCGATCCGATCACCGGCTCGCCGTGATGCGCCATCTCCACGCCGAACGTCTCGGCGAGATGCGCGATCTTGAGCCACGGCGTCGCGCCGCCGCCCCAGCTCGCGTCGATGTTGCAGATGTCGATGGCGCCGTCGGTGATGAGATCGCGGCAGGCCTGCGCGGTGATCTCCGATTGCCCGGCGACCACCGGCAATCCGGTGAGCATGCGGACGGCCGCCATGTCGCAGCGGTCGTTCGCCCAGTGACACGGCTCCTCGAACCAGCGCAGGCCGAGGTCTTCCACGAGCTTCGCGAACTCCACCGCCGTCTTGCGCGGCCAGCCGCGATTGGCGTCGACGCACAGGATGAAATCGTCGCCCGCCGCCCTGCGCGCGGCCCGCACCCGCGCGGCATCCTCCCGCGGCGACAGGCCCCCGACCTTGAACTTGCAGCCGCCGATGCCGAGTTGCTTCAGCTCGACCATTTCCTCGCCGTACTGCTCCGGCGGCGCGCCGTCGATGTACTGCCCGCCGATGGCGATGATGGGCAGTTCATCGGCGTAGCCGCCCCACAGCTTGTGCAGCGGCAGGTTGGCCGTCTTGCCGGCGAGATCCCAGAGCGCGCTGTCCACGCAGGCGACAGCCCGCACCGCCGCGCGGCGGTCGAGGCCGAGCCGGTGGGTGACGGCGAACATCCGCTCCCAGCAGCGCTCGATGCGCGAGGCGTCCTCCCCGATCAGCAGCGGCGCGATGTTCTCGACGAGAATTTTCCGCGCCGCCGTCAAGACGTTCGCCTGCCCTTCGCCGTTCACGGCTTCGCCGATACGGCCGTCGCGCGTCCGCACCCGGGTGATCAGCGCGTTCTTGTGGGTGACGTGATAAACGCTGCCGCGAAAATCGCGCGGCAGCGCGATCCCGACCATGACCACCTCGATGTCCCGGATCGCAGCCCCGCCGTGGGATGTGTCGAGCACGGAGCCTTCTCCCTTGTTCCGCCGTCGCGACCCATCATAGGCCGCCTTGCGCAAAATCACATCGCCCCGCCCACCGGCCAAGCCGTCCGCATTGGGACGAGCCTCGCCAAAAAAATTTTCCGTGGACAGGCGCGGTCCTCCCCCGCCAAACGCGGCACTTGTGGAAGATGACCTGTGATTTCGCAGATCGCCGAAATGAATTTGTAACGCCCGTGCGGCCTTATCTGCGCAACACAATTATTCCGTATTCACCCCATTCTTTAACACCGAACGACCTCGCGACCGGTCGGCTGCCGGCTGCAACGGAGCGGGTCAGGAATGTCCTATTCGATCGAAGAACATGAATCCGAATGGATCGTTTATGCCGATGGCGTCGCGGTGTTGCGATGCGCCGAGATGAAGATCGCGTTCGAGATCGTCAATGTCGCGCGCGAACGCCTGGTGCAATCCGACCCGCCGTGTCCCGTGCGCCCGGAGCGCTCTCCCCCGCTCGTTCCGGACGGCAAGGAAGAAGTCACGACGGACCTTCCGCAATGCCTGCACGATCCTCAGACACCGTGAATGCAGGAAATAGAACGGATGAGATGCGCGGCCTCGCGCAAGGCGGTTGCAGCTTCAGGCGGAGCGCCGGCGCGGCAGCGGCGCCTCGTGATCGACGCGGCGATAGGCCCGCACGCTTCCGCTCCTGCATTCCTTGCAGATGAGCCGGCGGGTCAGCGGCACCAGCGAGGCGCCGGGCATCTCGCCGTAACGGGAGAGCTCGTCCTCGCGCAACCGCGCCGCATGCCCGCAGTGCAGGCACTCGATCACGATTTCGGTATTGAGAACGATGACACTCATGAACACACGCCGCACGGTTACGCCGGAACGCCGCGACAACGTCTTGCCCCGTGGCGGGGTTCCAGATCGGCGCCGTCCCGCAACGGGACGGAGGTAAAAACGGCGATATATCCGATAACAACTGGCGCGCCGGTTCGAACGAAGTTCGAACCCACATTTCGTTGAGGGCGGCCATTCCCAAGAGGGAATGGCGCGCTCGGAGAGATTCGAACTCCCGACCCTCGGAATCGAAATCCGATGCTCTATCCAGCTGAGCTACGAGCGCCCGCGCGGCGCATGCCGCACGTTTTGAGGAGCGCGGTTATACGAAATCCGTCGCCGCAAGGCGACGGCTCGCCGCGCAAATCCCGGGAAAACTCCGCCGCGCGCTTTCGCGATCACGCCGCGGCGGTGGCGACGTCGGTACCGCCCACGAGACCCGACGGCGCGCCGCGCGCCCGCTCGATCCGGTTCCGTCCCTTCGCCTTGGCCTGATAGAGGGCACGGTCGGCATTCGCGAACATTATCCCGAGCGCATATTGGGCGTCCGCCGCCTCGGCGACGCCGATGCTCACCGAAAAGCGAAAATCGCCCGAACCTTCCGGCAACGTATAGGCGCTGAAGCCGGCGCGGATGCGTTCCGCGACCCGCATCGCCTCCGAAAGGTCCGCCCCCGGCAGCAGGCAGGCGAACTCCTCGCCGCCCAGCCGCCCGAACAGGTCGCCCGGCCGCAGCATATCGCCGGCGCCGGCGCAGAAATCACGCAGCACGCAGTCGCCGGCCTGGTGGCCGAAGGTGTCGTTGATCTGCTTGAAGAAGTCGAGATCGAGCAGCAGCAGCGCCACGGGCATCCGCTGGTGGAACGCGCGCCGCAGGACGCGGTCGCCGCGCTCGAGGAATGCCCGGCGGTTGGCGATCCCCGTGAGCGGATCGAGGGACGCCATCCGGCGATGCTCGAGCGCGAGCCGCTCCTTCGCCATGCTGACGGCGAGAAAGGCGAGGCAGAAATGGTTGATCATCAGGAAGAACGCGAAAATCCATGCCCATGGCGGCAGGTCGCCGCCTCTGCCCAGCGGGAACGGCAGGCTGTCCACCAGCGGAACGCGCGCGAGGAAAAATGCGGCCTGCGCCACCAGGAAAGCGGCCGTCGGCCTCCGCGAGGTCAATTCCTTGTCGCAGCAGAGGACCTCGGCGGCCGCCGCCAGAAGGTAGCCGGCCGAGAACAAAGAAAGCGCGAAGACACGGAGTTCGAAATCGTCGTGAAACCACGGAATCCGGCAGACGACCAGCCAGATCGCCGCCCCCGCGAGCGCAAGCTTGATGCGAACGGCCCTGCCCGCGAACATGCGGACGCCGGACCACGCCAGTCCATAGGCGGACAACACCAGCGCGTTGGCAATGTCGATCGACAGAAAGGATGGAATGACGGGACGCGCCAGCATCAGGATCGCCCCGAGGGTCCCCACCAGAAAGGCCGCGCCCCAATAGACGAGCGAGGAAACCTTCCTGTTCTGAAACCACGAGAACAGCAACATGCAGCCGGCAACGAGCGCGATGACGGTAGTCACGATCTGCAATGTTGGAATATCAATATGCATTCATGAACCCACCGCGCGGCCCAACGCACCGGCCCAGAGCCAGTTGTCTGAAGCTGGTTTCGTCGCCGCACCCGTCCCGCGGATCCGTATAAATGGATAAGCTGACAGTCCGGTTGTGGAATCGATTAAAAATCGAAGCGATGGTGTCGGATTCATTAACCCTGTAGCCGGAGGACCTGGAATGGACGTCAAAGCCGCCGTGGCGATTACGGCCGGAAAACCCCTCGAAATCACCACGGTCCAGCTCGACGGCCCGAAGGCCGGCGAGGTGATGATCGAGATCAAGGCCACCGGCATCTGCCACACGGACGAGTTCACATTGTCGGGCGCGGACCCCGAGGGGTTGTTTCCCGCCATCCTCGGCCATGAGGGCGCCGGCGTGGTGGTGGAGGTCGGCCCCGGCGTGAAATCGCTCAGGAAGGGCGACCACGTCATCCCGCTCTACACGCCGGAATGCCGGGAGTGCCCGTCGTGCCTTTCGCGCAAGACCAATCTCTGCACCGCGATCCGCGGCACGCAGGGTCAGGGCGTGATGCCGGACGGCACGTCGCGCTTCTCGCTCGAGGGCAAGAAGCTGCACCACTACATGGGCTGCTCGACCTTCGCGAACTTCACGGTCCTGCCGGAAATCGCGGTGGCGAAGATCCGCGAGGACGCCCCGTTCGACAAGGTCTGCTACATCGGCTGCGGCGTGACCACCGGCGTCGGCGCGGTGCTCAACACCGCGAAGGTGGAGCCCGGCGCCACCGCCATCGTGTTCGGCCTCGGCGGCATCGGCCTCAACGTCATTCAGGGCCTGCGGCTCGCCGGCGCCGACATGATCATCGGCGTCGACCTCAACAACGACAAGAAAGCCTGGGGCGAACGCTTCGGCATGACGCATTTCGTCAATCCGAAGGAGGCCGGCGGCGATCTCGTCCCTCACCTCGTCAACATGACCAAGCGCGGCGCGGACCAGATCGGCGGCGCCGACTACACGTTCGACTGCACGGGCAATGTCGCGGTCATGCGGCAGGCGCTGGAAGCGTGCCATCGCGGCTGGGGCGTCAGCGTCGTCATCGGGGTTGCGCCGGCCGGCGCGGAGATCGCCACGCGCCCGTTCCAGCTCGTCACCGGCCGCGTCTGGAAAGGCACGGCGTTCGGCGGCGCGCGCGGCCGCACCGACGTGCCCCGGATCGTCGACTGGTACATGGACGGCAAGATCGAGATCGATCCGATGATCACCCACACGCTGCCGCTCAAGGACATCAACAAGGGCTTCGACCTGATGCACAAGGGCGAAAGCATCCGCAGCGTGGTCGTCTACGGGTCGTAGCGGCGCTCGAAGACAAGAAAGCGGCCCGCAATCGTTCGGATTGCGGGCCGCTTCTCGCCCGGTCCCCGCGGAGGGACCCGCGTCGCGTGCTAGTGGACCTTCCAGCGCATCTTGGCTTCGGCGCCGGCCTGTTTCAGATGCACCTTGGAATCGACATGATCGACCCACGCAAGCGGGATGAAGTGGTGCTCGCCGCCGGAATCCTCGTCGCTCCGGGCGAGCTTGACCTGATCCTGCCCTTCCATGTGATCGACCTTGCCGACATGCACGCCGTCGGAGCCGACGACTTCCATGTGTTCCTTGATCGAAGTAGGTGCGACCATGAATACCTCCATGCGTGTTGCAACCGGATAACGCGTCGCAACAGCAGGCGTTCCGCCTGCGACGCCGCGGCGCGCCGGAGGTATGCGGGCCCGCAGGAGCGCGGGAAGCGGCGCGATATTACTCCGCCATGGCGGCGAGAATGCGCGCCCAGCTCCGCGTGCCCTTGTGGAACGAGGTCATGTCGAACTTCTCGTTCGGCGAATGCACCCGGTCGTCGTCGAGCGCGAAGCCGACCATGACCGTGTCCATGCCGAGGACGCGCTTGAAATCGCCGACGATCGGAATGGAACCGCCCTCGCCGACCGGAATCGCCTTCCTGCCCCATTCGTCCTTGAGCGCGCCGAGCGCCTTGGTCAGGGCGGGATTATCGAAGGCCAGCGCGAAGGCCGGCGCCGAGCCGTAATTGCCGAACTCGACCGTGCAGTCGACCGGCAGCCGCGCGCGGACGAATTTCTGGAACTCGCCGCGGATTTTCTCCGGGTCCTGATCCCCGACGAGGCGGAACGAGACCTTGGCCATCGCCTTGCCGGGAATGACGGTCTTGGCGCCCTCCCCGGTATAGCCGCCGAGGATGCCGTTGATTTCCGCGGTCGGGCGGGTCGAGATCTGCTCGATCAGCATCCGGTCCTTTTCCCCGGCCGGCGCCTTGAGGCCGACCGGCCCGAGGAAATCCTCCGCCGTCAGGTTGAGTTCCTTGAGGTCCGCCTTCACGTCGGCGGGAAGGTCGCGCACGCCGTCGTAGAAGTGCGGGATCGTCACCCGGCCGCTGTCGTCCCACATGGCGCTGAGGATGTTCGAGAGCACGCGGATCGGGTTCTGCGCCGCGCCGCCGAACAGGCCGGAATGCAGGTCGCGGTCGGCGCAGGTGAGATTGACCTGCTCGTAGAGCAGTCCGCGCAGCGAGGTCGTCACCATCGGCGTCGCCGGGTCCCACATGCTGGTGTCGCACACCAGCGCGAGGTCCTGCTTCAGCTCGGCGGCATGGTCCTTCACGAAGCCGAACAGATGGGCCGAGCCGCACTCCTCCTCGCCCTCGATCATCATGGTGATCGGCAGCGGCAGCTTGCCGGTGACGGCCTTGAAGGCCCGGCAGGCCTCGATGAAGGTCATCACCTGCCCCTTGTCGTCGCAGGCGCCGCGCGCGACGATGCACTTGCGGCCGTCGGGCGTCACGCCGAACCGCGGCTCGAACGGCGGCGTCTCCCACAGTTCGAGCGGATCGACCGGCTGCACATCGTAGTGGCCGTAAAACAGCACGCGCGGCCCCGCCCCTTCCTGCGATTTCGCCACCACGATCGGATGGCCGCCGGTCGGCCGGATATCGGCCTTGAACCCGATCCCCGCGAGGTCCTTCGCCACGAATTCGGCCGCCGCGCGGCAATGCTGCGCATAGGCCGGATCGGTGGAAATCGACTGGATGCGCAGAAAGTCGAACAACCGCCCCACGCTGTTGTCGATATCGGCGTCGATGCGCGCCAGAACGGCGTCGAGTTGCTGCGACATTCCCACTTATCTCCTGACGATTCCGCCGAGCGCGCCGCGAATGATCTGACCGGTGACGCGCCCGCCGATCCCGCCGCCGACGGATTTGGCGACGCTGCGCGCGACCTCTGATCCGACGCTGCGCACCACCGTGCGCGCGACGATCTGCGACGTGCTCAGCCGCTGGCCGCGCGGATTGCTGGTGCCGAAGATCGAACCGATCATGCCGCCGATCTGCGCCAGCACCCCTCCGCCGGCGGGAGCAGCCTGGCCGGGCGCCGCCGTCGCGGCGCTGGAGCTTACCCGCTGCTGGAGCTTCTCGTAGGCGGATTCGGAATCGACGGCCTGATCGTACTTGCCCTTCACCGGCGAGGAATCCATCACCGCCTTGCGCTCCTCGGGCGTCACCGGGCCGATGCGGGCTGCCGGCGGGCGCACCAGGCAGCGCTCCACCACGGAGGGCGTGCCGTTGCCTTCCAGGAACGACACCAGCGCCTCGCCCTTGCCCAGTTCCATGATGACCTTGTCGGTCTCGAGCTTCGGGTTGGGACGGAACGTGTCGGCGGCGGTCTTTACCGCCTTCTGGTCGCGCGGCGTGAAGGCGCGCAGCGCATGCTGGACGCGGTTGCCGAGCTGGGCCAGCACCTTGTCCGGCACGTCGAGCGGGTTCTGCGTCACGAAATAGACGCCGACGCCTTTGGAGCGGATCAGGCGCACGACCTGCTCGATCTTGTCCAGCAGCGCCTTGGGCGCGTCGCTGAACAGCAGGTGCGCCTCGTCGAAGAAGAAGCACAGCTTCGGCTTGGGCTGGTCGCCCACTTCCGGCAGTTCCTGAAACAGCTCGGACAGCAGCCACAGGAGGAAGGTCGCGTAAAGCCGCGGGTTCTCCATCAGCTTGTCGGCGGCGAGGATGTTGATGTAGCCGCGCCCGTCGCGGTCGGTCCGCAGGAAATCCTTCAGCGCCAGCGCCGGCTCGCTGAAGAACTGGTTGCCGCCCTGGTTTTCCAGCACCAGCAACTGGCGCTGGATGGTTCCGATGGTCGGCTTCGACACATTGCCGTACTGCGTGGTCAGTTCGGCGGCGTGATCGCCGATATAACCCAGAACCGCGCGAAGATCCTTCAGGTCAAGCAGGAGCAGGCCCTGGTCGTCGGCCACGCGGAACGCGATGTTGAGCACGCCTTCCTGTACCTCGTTCAGGTCCATCAGGCGGGCAAGCAGCAGCGGCCCCATTTCGGAGATCGTCGCGCGCACCGGATGGCCCTGCTCGCCGAACAGGTCCCAGAAGATCACCGGGAAACGGTCCGGCTCATAGTCGAAGCCGAGCTTCTTGGCCCGCTCCACCAGCGGAGCCTTCGCCTCCCCCGTCGCGGCAATGCCGGAAAGGTCGCCCTTGATGTCGGCGGCGAAGACACTGACACCGGCGCGCGAAAGCCCTTCCGCCAGCACCTGCAGCGTCACCGTCTTGCCGGTACCGGTCGCTCCTGCGACCAGGCCGTGACGATTGGCAAACGCGAGGGTGAGATATTCCGGCTTGTCGCTCTTGCCGATGAAAACCTTGCCGTCGAGATCGGGATCCATCGCCGTTTCTTCCGTTCGTTCCGTGCGCCGCATGCGCTCGATGTTAGACGCCGCCCGGCGTTATGCGAAGCCCCTGCCGGTAATGCAAATCGCCGCTGCTTTTCGCGGATCGCGGCAGTAATTTCGAAATCATCGCGTGCCGGAAACGCCGGCGCAATTGCTTTTCTGTTGACACGGATTGCGGGGAGGCCGTTGTATAGACGCAACAGGCAGCAGCACGTCGCGTGCGCACGGAACGGGCCCGAACAGCTTGCGCCGCGCCGGACTATCGCGCCGCGTTTTCGCGCCAGGCCAGAACGAATGCCGGCAGTTCATGCGGGCGCATTGCGGGGGGTCATGACTGAACTGATCGACCGTATTGTCGCGCGGGCCGGGATCGAGCGGCCCATCGCCGAGAAAGCGGTTGGTGCAATTCTCGATTTCCTTTCCAGAGAGGGACCGCCGGAAAAGGTGCAGGCCTTGCTGGCGCGGCTGCCCGGCCATGAATCCCTGATCGCCGCCGCGGGTGGCGGCGGCCTGCTCTCCGGCATGGGCGGCATCATGGGCGTCGGCGCCAGACTGATGGGCATGGGGCTGGGCATGA
>Ga0182735_1000815_pt1 | contig 22688 bp, 26 predicted proteins | sample eDN5th30CKraftMG_FD_128524 | JGI IMG/M metagenome (GOLD analysis project Ga0182735, IMG submission 128524) | Enriched Miracle-Growth compost microbial communities from Emeryville, California, USA - eDNA 5th pass 30_C Kraft MG (version 2) (version 2) ...
CTACGCATGCGCCAGGGAGAGCTCCTGCTGCAGATCGCAGCGGATCGCCGAGGGCCTTTCCTGCTCGAAACTGACGCGGGCCAGGTAAGTGCCTCGCAAGGGCGCCTGTTGCTGCGCGAGGAAGCCCAAGGCATGCGCCTGGTGACGCTGGACACGCCCGCGCAACTGACTCTCCCCAACGCCAGGGAGCATGCGCTCGACGTTCGGCGCAGCGTGCTGTTCAACGAGCACGGTCTGTTGGCGGACGAGGCGATGCAGCCTTCGGAAAGCGCCTGGGTGGATGGCTGGCTGGCGGCGCACGATCGTTCGCTGGCCTGGGTGATCGAGGCGATCAGGCCCTACCGCCGCGGGATACTGCGCCTGGACGCGGCCATTTCCGGCTTGCGCGTAAGCGGCCTGTATCCGCTGGACGATAGCGACCTGACACTGGAGATGCTCGAACGAAGCCTGCCGATCCGGGTGGTTCGGCGCAGCGATTATTGGGTGAGCATTGAGGCGTTCGGTTGAGCTTGAAGGAGATCCGGAGGTGATTCAGGAATCTTCAAGGCCGAGGCCATCGGCGAGTTGTGGGAGAAAATCCCGGATGGTTGGGGGACTTTCACAATTGCAATCCCGACAAGACACGCTGTAGGGACCGATAGGGAATCAAAAGCACGGTTTGTGGCTGTCCCGCTCGACTGTATTGTTAGCCGCTAGATGCATCACGCAAGACCCTGCCTATTTCATCTGGTCTTGGAGGTCTGCTAGCTTCGATTTTGCGCCGATCTTGTGTCTGAGTTTTTTAGCTCTGACAAAATGGACTTCAGCTCCTGTTCTGTTGGTCGCAGGGTATGCAGATACTCGGCAAAAATAGGGATGACTTGCCGCTTGGGAGTGGCTGGGTGAACCAGAGAGCGCTGTTAGATGCGGCCGGAAAGGATTCACATTGAGTGGTCGATCTGGCTCAGGGAGCGAACATGGAAAGTCGAGTCAATACAGCGAAACCGAGTGTTATTCGGGTCGCCCTGTCGATCCTTGGATCAGGACTTCTCTTTGTCCTGATTGGGCCGATTATTGGGTGCTACCTGCTTACTTGGGGCGTCGCGCTGATGAGGGATGGAGCCGACGCGATCAACCACTTTCAGTTGCCGCTAGTTATTCCGTCTTTGATGCTGTTTTTTGCCTATGGCATAGGCGCTATCCCGGCATTCCTCACAGGGTCGCTATACGCAGCGTTCCTCCGTTTTTTCGGAGTGCAGGCAACACTCGGATTGGGCTACCGGTTTATGGCGGGATGTCTGTTCGGCGGTCTTTCAAGCCTGGCCTTTGAGGTCGCGGTAGGTGTCGTCAGACATAACCCTGCCAGGTTAATCGCGATGCTTCCTCTCTGCGGAGTTGGAACGCTAGCAGGCGGAATCATTGCAGCGGTCCTTGGATGGTTCGCCATAGAGCGGCCACTGGAGGAGTAGCAAGGCACTTGTGTGCCGAGGTCGAACATTCTTCGCCAGTTCTTCGGATTACGACCGTTGATATTGTTCGTCAGCGACTTGCGAACTAGCTCTGGCCAGGCCTTTCCGCCTTGCCCAGGGTTATGTGCTAATGCGATTTTGATATTTATGGTTATAAGAAAGTAGGAGTTAGGTAACCATCTCTTCTAAGCTGAGCCATCGGAGCAGGCAAGTATGAGCCCGACGCCGATCCTCGCTCGCGCCAACTGCTGGAGTTCCTCGATGGTGTCGGCCCTGGCGAGGTGCCGGTGCTGATCAACGGCGAGACCGGAACCGGCAAGGAGTTGGTGGCGCGCTACCTGCCTGCCGCCAGCGGGCGCAAGGGCGCCTTCAATGATTGATTAGCTGTAAAGCTTTATGGCTTTGGCACGTCTAACGATCCGCTCTACAGCGCTTGGAAGTAACTGATAAGGTGAAATTAGATAAGTTGTTACTAGGTTGGTGTCTCCAGCGAGCGGGCGCATCACGATGTCTAGGCCGCGCAGCGCTTTGATACGTGATTTTGTATGAATTCCAATCCCGTAGCCGGAAGCAATTAGCACTATCATGAGTTCGAAACTTTCTACCCAGTCAACAATTTTGAGTTTTGCTGGAATTGAATCCAGTAGTGATTCGATTTGTCTATCTATGGGATGGCATGCGCCTTTGCGCCACATGACGAGTGGGTATTGAGCTATCTCTTGCAATGGAATATTAGCGAATCTCAATAGGGGAGATAGAGGCGGTACAGCGACTGCCAGTTCATCTTGCCAAAGGGGTAATGATTGCACGGAAGGATGATGCTCCTCCGCTGCCAAGGATAATCCTAGGCAATAGCGTCCATCTTTAATTCCCTGATACTGGTCTTCCGTAGATGTCTCGACAATATGCACTGGTGTCTGAGGTTCCTCTATCCGCTGTTTGGATAGGAGGGCTGTCAAAAAGGGAGATATGGTGCCTGTGGTGACAGCGATCTGTAGTGGTGTGATGGCTGGCTCGGGGGGCATGGTAGACCTTTCGGCGGCGAGGGTATGGGGAGGACGACCAGGTAAATATTAGCAGAATGAGTTAAATTTACCGTGGTTTAAGTTGGCTCTGTCAATGACGCTTCTACAGATGCAGAAGCGATCCATCCGGGCAGGCCGTCCTACAGGTACAACCACCTTCGAAGCCGACACAGCAAAGGCTTTCGGCATGGCTGTGCGTGCTCTTCGTACTCAGAAAGCGCTCGCGCAGGAAGCGCTGGCCAACATGGCTGGAATTGATCGTTCTCACATGGGGAAGATTGAGCGAGGCAGGCACATGCCTACGCTGGCTATCATCCTTCGGGTCGCCGAGGCGCTGGGGTGTGAGGCCTCGACTTTGGTCGCGGAGACAGAGCGCAACTTGGTGCTGCTCCGCGATGCTGGGCAGTGTAAGGACTGAGGCGGTCCAGCCTTTCTGGCGTGAATAGATAGCTGGGGTCATGAGTGAGGAGTCACATTCGGCTGATATGGGCCAGCTGATCCGAGTCGGCTTAACGGTGACGTACGACTAGGTACAGCCGATCTGATTATTCTTTAGCTTTCAAGAAAAATTGTTGGCAATACTGTGAGTCTTGGATGGTGCTGGGTATATTTGATGGATATGAATTCTGAGAAGCCTGATCCGGTAAAGGATGCAAGAGTTGTTGCTGTAGAAGTTCGTGACTGGGAACGGCATCTCAACGAGGTGACAGGGTTTTTAGGGTTTACCTTTGCTATTGCCGCATTGGGTACGCCAGCCCCACAGTTCTGGGGAGTCGTAAGCTTAGTGTTTCTATTTGTTTTTAATTTTACGCTGTCACGGAATAAGATGGGCAGGCTTCGAGAGCTCGATCGGAAGAAGAATAAGACGGAGTATGAAGTTTGGCTGATGCGGCAGATACGTAAAACTATCAGTCCCTTGCGTACGCCTGTATTCTGGCTTGGTTTTTTTGCTTTGCTGATTGTAGCTCTTGCTCCTGACCTATTCGGGGGTAATGAATGGTTGCTGAAGAAGCTCTATGGAGAGGACGCTTCATATGCACGCGGCGCTGAACTTCTGAGGATGATTTATTTTTCTATTTATCCTGGTTAGGTAGGAGGCCTTAGTTTGTTTCGTTCGCTGCTTTGGTGTGATACTAAGATATTTCTCTTTGTTTAGTGTTGGGTGGTAGTAGGTAGGGGTTGTTTGCCGGTAACTCATCGAATAAATGGTTGGGGTTCCGCAGTAGGTACCCATGCAGCCGCCGCGATTTTCGCGGCCCCGTCACCTCGCAGGTCCAGATGTTCCGACCGTTGTCCTGCTTGCGATGCAACTGCAGTTTCTCGAAGCGCTTTTGCACCCACTGCCAGTCTGCGACTTGATCCTGTTTTGCGAGCGAGGCTGTCTGTGGGTGTTCCTGAGCGTAGCGCTGGAAGACGCCGGGGCTGACCAGGAACACCGTATCGTTCACGGTATGCACTAGCGCCCGGGCGTCGTTGATGATGAGCTTGCGGCTCTGGATGCGCTGCCGCAGCCAGTTCATGAAGTGTTCGCCTGATGGTAGTTCTCGCCCGTTTCTGCTGTCCGTACTAGATGGCGGGGCGGGAATTGTTGGTGGCGATGAGTCGCTCTGCAGGGAGTCGGTGGACAACTCATCGGCGCAGACCTCAATCTCTGGCTCGTATGGGGCTGATTCGATAGTGGCGGTGCCCAGCAGCGCCAGCAGGGTATCGACGCCATCTGCATCGGTGGCTGCAGCAGTTGCCGACAGGGTGCCACTGACCTCCGGTGGAGTGCTGCCGGTGTCGATCGATGGAACTTTCGAAGCGGCACTAGACTCCAGTTCCTCCATGACGGTACCGGCGAATGGCGTCGGCCGATCGGCCTCCCAAATCAAGGCCGGAGCCAACCGCAACAGTGTGAAGATGTGCGACCAGCCGGTCTCACTGGTGACTGTCGCCCGCCAGATCGCTTTGCCTTCTGGCGTCGGCTGGAGCATGCCATGATCCTGCAGCACGTTGAACAGCGCGGGGTTGTTGCTGGGAATACCCTCGACGCCCTGTGCAAGGAGATGGGCGCGCAGCTTGTCCGAGACGGTCTTGCTCACCAGCCACAAGGTCTCCTGCGTCAGCCAACCATCCGAAGCCTGTGGTTGGTTGAGCTTCAACTCCTCTTTTACCAGGTAGCGCAGACCCTCCAGCAGCTTGCGCTGGAGAGCATGTTTTGGAGCTGCCAATGCGCGTGCCGGATCTCCGCCCAGTGCTTGGGATACCGAGGCACGGTCGGCCTGCATGACCAACTCGCCTAGCGTCCCAGCATGCTCATATTGACCGGACAGTACATACAGCAGGGCGGACCAGGGCGCGGGGTAGGTACTGAGCCAGTCAAGCATCTCGTGGTCAAGCACCTGCCGATACAGTAGGCCGGTTGCGGCACTGTGCAGGCGATACTCGCGATCAGTACGATAGCGGAAGCGGTAGGGTCCCTTCAGAGGTCCATACCACGGATGCCAGTGGGTACCGTCGGCACATTCGATCTGCAGGTCGACCGCGATCTTGCCGAGGTCATGCAGTAAGGCGGCATAGGCTACGGCGGCGGTCCAGGCCTCTGCCTGCACAACCTGATCTTCAGGCGTGGTACCTGTGGGCAGCAGGTGGGACTGTCGCAGCTTGAGGGCGTAGGCCACGATCTCCAGGCCATGGTCCAGCATGCCCCCTGGATAGGCATGGTGGTGGCTTTCGGAGGCGGGAAATTGCTGGACCAGTTCGGCGAAGCGCTCCAGTGGCGCACGGTACAGGTTGGCGAATTGCCTGCGAGAGAGCGAGGTGCGTTGCCAGATGTGTTCCAGCAGGAGCTGTCGACGTGGCGTAGCCAGCAGGATGGAGGCGGGTTCTGGGCGTAGCCAGTTCCCCATGGTGGCGCTCTTCTCCTGGAGGTTTTCTGCGGGCGAAGGGTGTTTCCAATGAAAGAGTGCAAGCATCGAAGGCACCTAGTGGTGGGGAGCCTTTTCCTTTTCCGGGTAGGCCCATTTCCCTTGAGCCCCATTCCCTTGGCCGTTATGGCCTTTTGCGGTGATGAGCCCTTTCATCGTGGGCATGACGCGTGTCTGCCTGGCGAAACAAGCCGGAAATCAGATCGCCTTTTTTGTGGCGGCCCCACAGATCTCCAGGGTGGGTTTGTGGGGGATGTCTGAAATAGAAGAGCCGTGCGGTGCACGGCTCAAGGATGTAGGTTTTCAATGAATATTGAATCCGCCGCACTCTCGAAGGAACGCTTCGAACTCGCGGACATTTTCGACCGAGAAGGGGTAATGCTTCTCGAAGCTCGGGGTATGGCCGGAGCCGTTGCAGCAATTGCACGGCTGCGTACCGGGACCTATGGCCGGTGGTGCAGCGCGCTTGCCTGTTGCGCCACAGACGCTGCAAGGCTCATCAGGTAGCGATTCGAGGTAGGCAGAGTAGCGCTGCGCATACTGCTCCGTCTCACCAGATGCGAGAGCGGTGGCTAGGCGATCAGCCAGCTTGAGTGCAGCGCGGGTGCTGAGTCCCCAACCATCATTGGAATGACCCAGGTTGTCGCTAGGGATGATGTCGGGAGCGAGTCGCTCGCAGTAGTCCCATAAGGGATGCCACCACCACACGTTGTTGCGGAAATACTTGCCGCATTCGGAGGTAGGGGATTTGCCGAAAACATCCATGCCCATGGTCAGTACTCCTGGAGCAGGAGCAGCCGTCTACTAGAGGACAACACCTCGGGAAGGAAGTGAGGAGGACGGATGCTCTGGGATAGAAGAACAGGGCATCCGGGCGGAAGGGCACGAATGCCCCACCGGGGGAGAACAGCGGTTCCGGGAGCCTGCTGAGATCAATCAGCGGGCTGCAGCGTTGCCAGGTGGCACCGGAAGAAGCTGCTATGGGGAATCGCCTGGTTGGCGATGAGGTATTCGCAGACTGCGAACTGATTGCCCAGCTATCAACGCACGTTTGAATGATGCTGAGTGCACTGAATCGGGCATTGAGCTACCCGGTTTTTCGGATCATTCACAGTACCAAGTCCATTAAATTCTCAGGTCGGAAACAATCTGCCCTGGCCTTTACTGCGGCTAGGGACCAAGGAGGCCAGTAGGGTGGACGCTTTGTGGAACCTTGACCATAATGACCATATCAATCATGTTGAGCATAATGGTATGAGGTGTGTGATGATTACCGAAGTCAGCGCCGTGAGTTTCCGGCAAAACCTGGGCGAAATGCTCAATCAGGTGCAGTATCGCAACGACAGCATCGTGATTAACAAGGATGGGAAGCCCGTTGCAGCTCTGGTGGATGCTGAACTGTTCGCTCGTATCCGACGTATGCAGGAGCGTTTCGATGCCTTGAGCAATCGGATCAGCGATGCCTATGCCGGTATGCCTGCCGAGGAAGGAATGGCAGAGATTGACGCGATGGTGGCCGCTGAGCGGAACTCCCGCTGATGGCAGGGCTGCGTGTCGTGCTAGACACCAATGTACTGGTTTCAGGCCTGGCCTACCCAGGCAGTGTGCCAGGGCGCATCGTGACGACTTGGCGCCAGGGCGGTCTGGATGTGGTGCTGTCGCATTACATTCTGGACGAGTTGGTCAGAGTCTTACCGCGCTTGTCCCGGATTGGCATGACACCCGCGGAAATTCGCGACTTGGTTGATAGCCTCAGGTTCCTGGCCGACATTGTGGAGCCTGAGGGTACGTCAGACGCAGATTTGCGCGATCCTGCTGATCAGCCCGTGCTGCAGACGCTGCTGGTGGGCCGGGCCCAGTACCTGATCACGGGCGACAAGGATCTGCTGGCACTTGCCGATCGCCATCCCATCGTCACCCCCGCGGAGTTCTGGGCGCGGCATGGGGTGTGATTGGATGCTGAATGGGAATTCGAACCTTGCTTTGAAAATGGAGCATGCTTCGATCCAAGGGGTCTGAAGAACTACGAACGAGAGTCAGAACGAACATGAGGTAGCCACCATGAAAGCCGCCGCAAATCCCACTTTCGCAGAAGGCATAGGCCGGACCTTTGGTCGGATGTGGCGCACCGGTGCGCGCTGCGAGCGCAAGGCGCGGGGCTGGTTAGTGGCTCGAGGATTGAAACCGAGCGTGGCCACGGGCGTTCTCTTAACTGTCAAGCTCATGGTAGTTGTCATGCTGCTCTATAGTGCGTTTTGGCTGGCGCTGCTGCTCCTGTTCATGGTGCTGGGCTCCTGGGGGGCGCGCCGTGGCGGTCTCGGCGAGGACGAGCAGAAGCCGGAATGGCGCATGGGCTTGTCCGGATATGGACTCTATCGTGGCGATGTCCGTGTCGACCCGGGTTCCCCGGACGACGATTAGATCACCTTGTTAACCGCCTTGCTTCCTGCAGCTTTCGGTCCCTCTACCGAGTTGGCCATCAGTTGCGCAACATTTCCTGCGCGTACACCAACCCAACCCAGCGCTGCTACCCAGAAACCGGGCAGTACGATAAACATCGTTGCCATCACGAAGCTGATCAGCAGATCGCCGAAGGCATTGTTCAGCCCGATCATCGGATCGAAGTTCGTGTGCGGGCGATTCCACCCCCAGCCTGTTCCATAGAGCGCGTCCAGGATCGTCGAGTCGATCCAGCGCGCGAGTTGGAACCAGAAGTCGACGAAGAACAGCGCGAATTGCACCACGCTGACGGTGACTACGGTCTTGAGGTCATAGGTACCGATCACCAGCACGAGCGGAATGCAGATCACCAGCGCCATCTTGAGCAACGCCAGAACCATCGGCAGTGCCTGGCGCATGGCATCCATCGCGGGGAAAAAGGCCACCGAGCCTACTGCCAGACCCACATCGCTGGTGGCACGCGCGGCTACGTTCGGCGCAGTCATGCTGACTTGGCCACCGTAGTCGCTGTAGACAGCTCCTTGGTTGAGCTTCTGCTGCTGGGGCGAGGCGATGGCTCGGATTACCGAGTCGTCCACCTGATCCTGGGAGAGGAAGCCTGCCCAGTTGGCGATCCTGGTCAGCAGACTGGGGTCGACCTGGCTGAGCAGCCGCGCACGCAGGCCGTTGCTATCCGACCACCACTGCTGGCAAGTGGGGTAGCCAGCACCGCTGGGGACCTCGGCGAGTCCTGCGTCGCGGTTGCTGTCATAGGCCCAACCCTCGCGGGGCGTACTGGAGTGGTAGGTGTCGTAGTAGCCGCCGTGGTCGAGGAAGAAGTGCGAGCCAATCCAGGTCACGTCGTACATCTGCTCCTCAGTCATTTCGGGGCGGTTCATGAAGAGCTTGGCGCGCGCTGGCCCGTAACAGTCGTGTGTGAAATCGCTGACCTCCTGGGCCAGCAGCGGATCGTCGATACGTGTGGCGTCGATATCCATGCGGATCTGGCGCAAATCCGTGCCGCAGGGGATGGCTGCCACCGAGGCGCCGGTGATCGCGCGTGAGAGGGCATGCATGAAGAACCACCACACTGGCACCTTCGCCGACTGGTTGTTGAGCGTGCTGAAGGACTGCGACCAACCGGTTTCGGCAGGTTGAGGGGCATTCACCTGGCACTGGGTGGAGCGGGATTGATCGAACTGCAACGTGTTGAAGTCCACGTCGATGAACGGGATGCCGGCGAACATGATGACGACGATCGCCACGAAAACGCGGTTCTCGATGCGGCTGGCTGACAGCGCGCCTTTGTTGCCCTCGTCGGCGCCTTCGGCACGGGCGCGGAGCCACTCCTGGAGGATGATCGCCAGGAATGGCAGGGCGAAAGCGCCACTGGCCGTCAGCACGGACCAGATGCCGTTATGGATGATCCAGCTCACCAGCGTCAGGTAATACTCCAGGTAGTCGGTGGTGTAGAGCGTCATCGTCAGCTCCAGGTCAGCCGTGCTGAGCGAGTGACAGCGTTTCCAGCGCGGTGAGTGCGGCGACCGCGGCAAACTCGGTACACAGCAGCTGCAGCCGGGGAGCGGGATCCGGTTCACGTGCCAGCACGCGTTTGCGCATCCACAGCCAGCCCCGAGCGGTGGTGGCATAGAGCAGTATTCGCCAGGCCAGGAAGTAGCTGCTGTGTGTCGTCAGCCATGCTTGCCAGGTCATGGCGCTACCCACCAGGCGGAGGTCGATCGCATTGATCACGGCAATGACTGCAAGCAGCAGGATGCCCCAGGCAAGGAGCACGCCTTTGCGCCGTAGCCATCGAGGGCATTGCAAGGTGCGACTCACGGAGCGGCTCCGCCGCTCGAAGGCTGCTGCAGCTTGTCCAGGCGGTCGCGTGTCGGGTCGCCCTGGTAGATACCGCGAGAGCCGGCGGCGCGCATGCTGTGCCGTTGGATGATGGTGGTCGGTGAGTTGGCAGCCAGCTCACGGCGCAGCTCCAACTCGGTTTTCAGGCTGAGGATCTCCCGGTCGAGGACATCGCTCTCGTTCGAAACCGCTTTCTGTGCCAGGTCGTTCGCGGCGACATTCGGCTCCTTTCGGCCAGTCAGCAAGGTGCGCTGCAGCAGGAGGGCCTTCTCCAGCACGCTAGCCAGCGCAACCTCGGAGGCCAGGCGCTGGGCGAGCAGGTCCTGGTCGGGCTCGTCCCTGAGCGCCTCAATGACGCCGCGGGTGATGGGCAGGGAACTGCTGCCGGCGGCCTGCAGGTTCTCGATGCTCATGGTGCGGCTGCCAGCAACCAACTGCTGCAGCGCCTCCAGCTTCGCCTCGTACTCTTCCTGGATCAGTGGGGTGAGGCCCACTCCCGGGGTGGCGACGCTCTTGGTGCAGGCTTCGCAGGTCCGTTGTTCCTGTTCACCCAGCACCCGTACCGCCCAGTTGGCAGCGGCGTCTGGAGAGCTCCAGGTCTGGCAGGCGAGATTGCCGCCGCATTGGCTTGTGTCGATCGAGCTGCCGTCGGTGGCATCGCGGCCGTTGACCAGGTTGTAGCCGGCGCGCGTAACGTCGCTGACGATGCGTATCGGGCGTTGTCCTGAGCCGCCGGCATTGTCGCCGCCGACCCAGGGCACGCCATCGTTGCCGTGACTGGTTTCGGCTTGCTCGACGGCGGAGACGGCGTCATGGCTGGCGACCGCCTGCTTCAACGCCATGCCTTCGGCTAGCTGGTCCCATCCGAGCTGGCCGCCGGCTGTGCTGGCCATCTTGTCGGCCATGCTGCGGCAGGTTAGCTTGGAGCGGTCGAAGTCGAGCCTGGCTTGCAATACTCCATTGGTGAGCAGGTTGTAGAGCCCCGGATCGGCGCGCTGGATGATCAGCGCCGGCAGCGACGCCACGGCCGAGGTGGCGTTCTGGATGACACTGCTCATGATCGTCTGGAAGCCGTTGGTCAGGCCGTTCAACTGGTTCTGGATGGTCGTGGACAGCGACATGTTTCCGCAGATCAGGTTGTTGTTCCAACCCACTCCGACACCAAGGCCATGCATGCTCGAGGCCGGTGACATCGAAACGGCCTGGCCACCGCCGATGCTGTACAGGACGTCGTCACCGATGACTGAGCCTTGCTGCTGCGCGCTGTACTCGCTGGCTTGTGCTCCGAACAGTGGACAGGCCATCGCGAAGGCTCCCATGAGCAGCGCCAGACTGCCGAAGAGAATAGGTGAGGGGGAGGGCCGACGCACGCGGGCATTCCTCACTCGAAATCCGTGCTGCCGAGAAGCACTTGGCCGCGTCGCTGGCAGCAGCGGTAGGGGCGCCACAACGCCCAGGCGTAGTCTCCCAACGGCGCCTGCACATGCTGCGCTACGTTGGGGAAAACCGCGCAGGTGGACGACAACGACGGAGTCAGCTCCTGCCATTTGCCTGTCGCCTCATCGCTCTCGATGAGAGCCCCTGCAGGCCAGTAGCCGTCTCGAGGAGTGGCGAGCAGAGGCTGGTAGACATGGATCTGTCCGCGGCGAGTGACGATGTCGCCAGCGCGTTGAGCCACCACGGCAGCGGCTTTGTAGTCATCGGCCTGGTGAAGAAAACCGCCGCGCGGATAGACGTTGCCCCAGAGGTTCTGGGATGAGCGCCTACCTATCTCGCGTGTGCCCGGCGTGAGGGCCTCGGGATAAGCCAGCTCCGGCACATCGTAGCGCCAGGCGAGGGTGTCGAGAGTGCTCAGCAGGTAGGGCATGAAGGCGATCCCTGCACCTCGGCAGGCGTAGCCCGAGGCTGCGGCGAAGCGGCTGAGGGCATAGCCTCCGGGATGGCCGAGCACGTCCGTATTCTTGAATTTCGCCAGGTTGTTTTCGGTGTCGTGATTGGTCGTGCCGTCTCCACCGGCTTGTGCGGTGAAGTTGGGAGGGCTGAGTGGGCGTACTTCCACCCAGGGGTTCGCTCCGGTATCCGAGTAGCTGGACACCACCGCATCGGGCACGTAGTGCCTGACCTTCACCGAGGTGCGTATCGAGCAACCGCCATGGCTGCAGTACAGCCAATAACAGATGCCCACGACGCGGTAAGCCAGGCAGTCGGGGGAGACGACCGAGGCCACGATGATCGCGGTGTTGAGGGCAAACGATGGCGAGGCAGCCAGCAGGAGAAGGGTGGCGATGCCGGCGCGCAGGCGGCGAGGGCGCGTCATGGTTGCGTCCCTCGGTGCGCCTCGATGAGCGCAACCGCCTTGGCGACGTCCGGCTCGCCATAAACCACGTAATGTCGATCGACGACCACTGCAGGGAGCGTGGTGATGCCCAGGTTCCAGGCTTCCAGTACTCCCTGGTAGGCGGTTGCTATGCGTTGCTGAAGCTCTTCTCCGCCGCTGGCCAGGCGCTGTTGGATGAGTGCTGTGCTGCGATTGATATCACTGGGCAGGTGGGCTGCTAGTTCGGCCTCTATGCGTGCCGGCAGGTCCAGTTCGATGATCTGCACATCGGCGGGGGCCTGTACGAGATGCAGGCTGTCGGTGACGACGAGGATCTCATCGGCTCGCGCCTGCGAAGCAATCAGTATCCCGCACAGCGCTATGGAGAGCAGGAACTGCAGCGAGGAACATGGGCGAGCGAACGGAGATAGCATGTCGAACTACCGCGGGATGGGGCATGGCGATAGTTGACTTGAGGGGGCAGGGGACGGCGACACACAAACGGAAGCCGCTCTATCCCCATTCAAGGCAGCGGCCCGAGCCGCAGTTTGTTAGTGCTCATCGTGATGCTCCCCTGTTGAAGAACAGCGGCTGGTACGGCTGAAGCACCAGGTCGCGGTTGACGATGACGCGCATCGGCAGGCCAGGCTGATTCGTCAAGGTGGGCTGGATGTTCAGGTTGCGGCGCGTCATTTCCTGGCCGATCTGGTTCACCGTGTCCTGCACGCTGTCGCGGCTGGCGATGATGACGCGGTTGCCGTCCTGGCGATTCTCGGGGGCGGCCAGCTCGGCGCCGATGCCGAGCAGCGTGGTCAGCGCCGCGCCGGCGAAGATCCGATCCCAATGTCAATCGACGCCATCCTCCAGGTCGGCGTAGCCGGCCGGGTCGCTGCCCACCAGATTGTCGAGCTGAACCGATGAGGTGTCCGGCAGGATGATGCGGTGCCACACCATCTGGATGCGCGTCTGCCCGTAGCTGACCTAGCTGTTGTAGCGGCCCATCAGGCGCGAGCCCTGCGGGATCAGCGGATAACGGCCGGTGGCCGTGTCGTAGACCGTTTCCGTCACCGTGGCGATCACTTCGCCCGGCAAGTCGGACTTAATGCCCGTCACCATCGCGGCGGGGATCACCGTGCCGGCCATCACCTGATACGGCAACACCGGCATTTGCAGACTCCCGGAATTACGGGTTTGCGTGGAACCGGCTTGTAACAGAAACGCCTCCTTCTGCTCCTGCCGGTTCTGCACGGCGGTGGGGTCGAGCGACTTGTCCTCGCCGGCGTAGAGCACATGCAGGATGGCGCCGAACAGCAGCGCATGGCTGGTCTTCTCCCAGTGGTTGCGCTTTTCCAGCGCGCCTTCCGGGTCCACACAGAATGTCCGCAGATGTTCTGCACGTCGCGCACTTCATGCGCGCTGCACCGCACCTCCAGCAGCGGGTTGTAGGCGGCCGACTTCGCGTCGGTGGGGTTGAACAGCAGGCAGTGTGAGAAGCGCGAATGCCAGCCGGCGGTGAGCTGCCAGTTCTCGCCCTTGATGTCGTGGATCACGGCGGACAGCGGCCAGGTCAGCAAGGTGGGCACCACCAGCCCGACCCCTTTGCCCGAGCGGGTGGGCGCGAAGGCCAGCACATGTTCCAGCCCAGCATGGCGCAGGTAACGGCCGTCGAACAGGCCGAGGAACACGCCCGCCAGGCCCATCAGCCCGGCCTTGACGATTTCCGCGCTGGCGGCCCAGCGCGCCGAGCCGTAGGTGGTGACGCGGCGCGCTTGGCGCGAGCGCCACACCGACATGCCGATGGCCTCCGCCACCAGGCCGCTGGCCCCGGCAATGGCGCCGCCCTTGGCGAAGATGTCCGGCGTGTAGGCGTCGAAGAAAAACCACCACTCGAACAAGCGCCAGGGGTGGTAGACCGGCGTGCCGAAGAAATCGAACCAGGGCGAACCAAGGCGTAGTTGATAGCCGAGGGCAGCGGCTGTTCATTGCGTTGCACTCCATACGCCGGCGATCACGATGCCGAAGACGGCGACGATCTGCCCGAAAAGCACGCCCTGACCTTGCATGACTGGCCTCCGATTTCTCCTGCGCTGATTCCTCGCTTGAACGCAACACAAGAACGTGCCGCAGGGCGTGAAGATCAGTGCCGGGCCGGTGCCGGTCAAAGACCGTTTTCAGGAGAGAGATCTCACTCATTGGCTTTGATCGCCTGCGGGAGATCCTGGCGCGCTCGGTCTCTCCGATGCCTGCGTCACTTCGCGCCGGGATCTTCGCGATGGCGGAAAGCTACATGCACTTCGCCAGCATCAACTCGGGTCTGTACCGCCTGATGTTCAGTACGGATACAGGCTCGGTGCCGGATGTACATTTGAGCGACCGGGCACTTTCTGCGTTGGGTGTATTGGTCGAGTTGCTGGAGCGCGGTCAGGCCGAAGGCCAGTTGCGTATCCGCGACGTGCGCGGCCAAGCCGCTGCGTGCTGGGCGCTGATGCACGGCCTTGCCTTGCTCAATATTGATGGTCTGCTTCTACCGGAGAAAGTCGGCCCCAATGCGCTGGATAACGCGCTTACGACGTTGCTTGAGGGATTGGAGGCATAGCAAAGGCCCCAGTTAAGTCGCCAGCGGAAGCGGTGTGCCATTGACGTGGGTCAGACAATGGTTTTTCTCGCTTTCTCAACCAACCACTGGCCCTTTCTGCCGCCCGACTTCTCACGGCACCCCATCGCCGCATAGCGTCGAGTGGGACGAAGGGCCATCATCGCCCACAACAGGCCCACCGACTCAGTTCACCCCTCGGAGTCCGGCACCCGGATCGCCGCAGAGAGGTAGCCCATATCGAATTTCATCAGCGGCGCCGTGGAGTACTTCTGCTGCAAGTAGGCCAGCAGAGCGGACTCGTCATTGCGGTCGATGTCGGCATCCAGGATGAATGACTCCCCATCGGTTTCCCGTACCACGGGGTCTTCGATGCCACTTCCGAATGTGCTCACCACGGCGGACGACTTGAGCACCGCATAGTTGGGGGACAAGGGGTTGAGGCACAGCTTTGCGGTGATCGAGGTTCCCGAGACGTAGGCGGCCACGGCTCCGTCGAGGATCGTGGCATGGCGGTGAAAATCACTGTTTCTGAAGAAGTAGCACGTCCGATAGAAGGACTGGTTCATCTCGAAGATTTTCGTCGTGCCGTACAGGGTGGCGATGAACTGGTGGTACTTCGCTTCGGCCTGCGTACCTGTGGCGGTGAACCAGACCAGCCGGAAGTCATGAGGCTGAGTCGCCGATGATGGAAGCTGCCGGGCCGCCTTTGACACGATCCCGGAAAGGCGGTTGTCCCGCACCAGTAGCAGGGAGGATGCGTGTATTTCGCCGGTGTCGAGCATCTGGGCACGTTGCGCAAGATGCCCTGCGTCATCGAGCTTGGTCTTTTCTTCGATCAGAACTTTGGTGACGCCAAAGGATGCAAGGAAATCGGACTCCTCCTTCTCGGAGGTCGGAATGTCGTCAACGACTACGCCCCAGTGTTCAAGCAGGAGACGCGCGTAGGATGTGATGGCCATGCCTGATCTGTCTCCGTATATGAGATTGAACAGCGTTGAGCCGCTTACTCGGCGGATGTCTGCGCCTTGTCGGTCGTATGGCCGACCCGAATGGCAGTCAAGCGATATAAAAGTTCGACAAGTTTCATTAACTGGATGTCGTCGGCTTCCGTGCCCCAGGGCTCGAACAGGTTGCCGTGCGCTACGCGGTTACGGATGTTCTTCCAGGCCGAGACGTGCTCGGTGTCGAGTTGACCCGTGGCACTCAACTGAGTGAGATAGCGTGCCACAGAGGGTCTACGAAGCGAGGATGTCATGGAGTTGAGCCGGCTTCTCAGATCAACAGGTGTCAAGTTGGAAAGGAATTTCGTCACTGGAGACAGATCGCCTTCGGCAAAATCAGGGGGCGTCTTCGCAAAATCGCTACCCATCTTGACGATGCCCTCCACGGCGCTGGCGATGGAGAGAGCAAGTACCCAATGCGAACCAGCCACATGTGCCTGAATCACCTCGTCATGAAAGCGAGTAAGCGGATTCGCCTCGAATTCAGGATGACCATCCTTACTTCGATGTTGCGCTATGTATGTCAGGTAGTGCTCGTAGAACCTCCAGAATTCCCCCGCCTTCCTGCTGGAGAACTGTGTCGCACAGCCGCCTAGGGAGCGCTCGATGGATGGCGCTTGCCGAAGTGATACGAAGGCGCGCCCATCAGCAAAGTTCCTTGCGACAAGACGGGGAAAGATCAATTGACCTCGCAAGGCACGCAGGGGCTCCGACAGCCAGTTTTCGAGATAGGGATGGTTCAGGGCCGCACTCGTACTGGCCGTGATTCGAAGCTCATTCGACCACGGCTCAGTCCGCACTTCGATCGTGCTGCCCAGCATCTCGAAAACATGTCGGCCACCGCTGGTACGCCAGCCAATCTTGCTTTCTCCGAGATGTGCTGTCGTTGTGATGATCTCGGAAAAAGGAACTTCCGGTGCCGGCGAGTAGACAAGTTCGACGCCGCTGACAGGCTCAGTCTGCTGCACCATCGTGGTCAAGCCCCCGGATGCACCAATGAGCTGCCAATAACCGCCTTGTACTTCTCCGACCCTCGGACGCACCCATCCTCCATTCCACTCGGTGCCACTGTAGTCAACAGCGCGCAGGCGAAAAGCTGTTTGCGGGTCGTAGAGGCGTTCACCCGTCAACCGCAACGCCTTGAGTGCTTCGTTCTCGTTATGCGGCTTGGCATGGACGTGAAAACTGAAATCCGTAGTTCCCGAAATCGTCAAAGTCCCGGAGCCTTCAAAGATAGGAGGCGCGCCATCGAACCATCCGTCGAGATAAATTCGAGGACATTGGATCTCCTTCTTGCCGGTGAGGAGCCACATGAAAGGTGCGAGTGTGTGGGACATTTTCTTCGCGATCTCAAGCTGTCTTGGCGAGCAACGCCACGTCCGGCAGCCCTTTGAAGTGCGCATCGCAGGTGAGCAGTTCCGCGCCTTGGTGGCGTGCTGTCGCGTAGACGATGGCATCGGCGGTGGCCAGCTTGTGTTCGCGGTGTAGGTCTGCCGCGAGCAGGGCGATGGTGGTGTCCAGAGGCACGACGACGCATTTTTGCGTGTAGGCGATCACCTGGTCGGCCTGTTCCTCGCCGAGTTCGCGCACCAGCCACTTCGACAGTTCGAGCTGCACGATGGTGGGCACGATGCACTGGGGTTTGTCCGGAAACTGCTTGCCCAGCTTCTTGCCGACCGCGCTGCCGGTCAGCCATTCGATCCAGGCCGAGGTATCGACCACCCGCAGCGGCGCCGCCATTAGTAGCGGTCCTCGCGGTCGCGATAGCCGTCAGTGCGCGCGCCCTTGGCGATGCCGGCCAGGTCGTCCAGCTCGGGCACCGGCATGACCAGCACGCCCTTGCCCTTGGGAATGAACACGAACTCCTGCCCGGCCTCCCAGTGCTGCTCCTCGCGCACGGCTTTCGGAATGGAAATCTGGAACTTGCTGGATAAGGTGGCGGTAGCGGTCATTGTCGTACCCTCAAATCGTCGATAACGGTTTGGTAAGAATATACCCTTGTTCCCTGGGCAGCCAGCCGCGTTCACCCGACCCCCATCCCCCGCTGCCTGCCGAAGCTCCAGCTCACGCTGCCGCCGCGCACCACCGCCGTCATGCTCTGGCCCAGGCGCTGTTCCAGCACCGGCTTCCAGGGCACCAGGCTGAAGCCCTTGCCGTCATCGAGCATCGCGTAGAGCCCGCTGGCGAGCATGACGCTGCGCCGGTAGACGCCGCTGACGCGCTGGCCGTCGCCCACCGAGTGGTGCTCCAAGCCAGTGTCGGTGGCTATGGTCTGCGCGGCCGTCGCCAGCTCCCGGCTGCGCAGTGTCCGCAGCAGGTTGCGCGCGAGGATCACGCGCTGGCCGCGCCGCTCGGCCAGGCCCTGTTCTTCGAGGAAATCGGCGTGCTGCTGGAGGGCTTGGCGCACCTCGCTGCCAAAGCCCAGCTCGCCCAGGCCCTCGCCGCCGCCGATCAACTGCTGGTCCAGCCAGGTGGCGCCGATCACGCGGGCCTGCCGTTCGATGGACAGGTGCGATTTCAGCTCAACGACCACGCCACCGCCCAGGTGCTGAGTGTCGTGCCGCCGGCCCTGCTCGGGCAAGTCGGCCGGGACTTCCCAGACGCCTTCACCCAGGCGCTCCACGATGCCGGCGCGGCGCAGGGCTTCCAACTGGCGGACGTGGGTGGCGACCACCTCGGCGGGGTCGCGGCCGCTCATGTTCTGTCCTTGGGCCTGCGCCTCGGCCACGGCCAGGTGCTGGTCGGTGCGGTACAGGCCATCGACGGCCAGCGCGGCGATGGTCCTGTCCGCCGCGCGCACGCCGGCCGCACCTTTCACCTCCACACTGCGCCCCTGGGGTACTGCTCCAGTTCCGTGCGGGGCGGCAGCGCGACGTAGTGCGCCTTGCCGTCGGTGCCATCGACGATCAGGTAGCCCTTGTCGTACAGCTCGTCGGCCAGGCCCTTGGCGACGACGCGAACTTCGCGCACAGCTCTTTAACCGTCGGTGCCGTGCGCGCCTCGGCCTTGTCCGCTGCCGGATCGCCGCTCCGACGCACCTGGGCCAGCCACTACTGCGCCAGCGAACGGGCCTGTTCAACGGTCAGTTCGCCATACTGGCCCAGCGCGGGCTTGCGACGCTCGCCGGCGTTCGTGTGGTACTGGAGCATGAACACCTTGCGGCCCGCCGGTGTAATCTTGTACAGAAAGCCGGGAACGAGGGGGTCAAGCAGCTCAATGGGCTGCGCCTGGGGTTGTGCCGTATCGACTGCGGACTTTGTGAGTTTGATCTTGGCCATAGCTGACTCCTTTGGAAGACCCGTTTCCAGGAGCCTCTTGGGAGCCAAGCGGTCGGAAGCCGGGTCAAGTTTCGGAAAGCACCGGCATAGGATGAACTCACGTAAGTTATTGATAAACCTGCCACAACGAGCTGTGGCGTAGTCCAGCGAAGTTCGGTGCTGGAGTCATGCTGAAATAAAAAAGCCGTCCAGGAGAGGGGACTCCAGACGGCTGTGTCCCACAGGAATGACCTGTGGGACAACGGCATGATAGACAGCCAACCCACGAAAGAGAAGCCTTGCCCCAGCGGCGCGGTGGGGGGCTCAGCCAGGTTTCAAGCCTGGCTAGGCTGTGGCGGTGAGAAGCGACAAACCACTGGGACAGGAGCGCTATGGACGGGTTAGTCCAGGCTCAGGTTCTCGGCGATCTGGGCGATTCGCTTCAGTGGCTGCGGGCTATTGATGATTGAAAACATCAAGTAGCGCTGGCTGCGAGGCAGGGCTTGTGCACAGCGCTTGGCCGTGTCTTTCACCGCGTTATCGGTACCATGGATTCTTGCGGTAAGCAGCAGGGCGATTGTCGCGTCAGTCAGTGTCACTGCGAGGGCTCGTCAACCGGGCAAGGGATTGGTGGGCGGGTAGTGTACCGCGCAATGGCGGGCGATACGGTAGGGACGAACTGGCTCTGTGCCTCTCCAGGCGAAGTGGATGAGTTTGCCGAGGGTTCATTTTAGGTGCAAAATAAGTGCATGCTCTCTGTGTCAGGAGTTCGACAGATGAATACTGTGCTGCAAGAACCCTTTGTTGAGCGGTTCCGCGAGCCCAACACGCCCTACCTGTCTCCGTCCAAAGTGGGTGACTTCTTTGGATTTCGGGTCCAGGAGTTGGCCGAGCGTGCGCACGTGCATCGCAATACTCCGACAGCTCGGCCCCAGGCGCCGCAGTTGCAGAAGTACCTGCAGGACATGGTGCGAGTGCTGGCGGTGGCCGCCGAGATGACCGGCGACGTCCATCGGGCGGTCTTTCTGCTGCGCAATGAACCGCTACGTGCGTTTGGCTACAAGACCGCGGATACCCTGATCCAGGAAGGTCGCGCCGATGCGGTCATTGCCTACCTCGAATCCTTTGCCGGTGGTGCGGCCGGATGATCTCGAAAACGCTCGGCGCCGACGGCGACGAGGCCTTTTACCGAGTCATCGTGCCGGCCTATGCCGGCACGCCCTTGTCCGGGATGGGAGCGGCGCGCCAGGGAGGGCGGTTCAACCGTCCGGATCAGGAGGCGCTGTACCTGGCGCTGGATGAGTCGACGGCGTTGGCCGAATACAAGCAGGACAACCCGTGGCTGCGTCCGGGCACGATCTGCACGTTCTTCGTCAACGGCCTGCGCGTCGCTGACTTGAGTGCCGGTTTCGATCCGGATCGCTGGCCGCCGCTCTGGGCTGACTACACGGTGGACTGGCGAGCGGAGTGGTTCGACAAGTCGGTCGAGCCGCCTACTTGGTACATGGCTGACGATGTGGTTGCCGCTGGGCTGGACGGCATTCTGTTTCCTTCGCAGGCGAGGCCGGGTGGAACCAACCTAGTGATCTACCACAGCTCGTCCCGGCCTGCGGCGCAACTGCGTGTCTATGATCCGGACGGAGCCTTGCAGCGCCTGATAAATCGATGAGGCGATTGCGTGCTCAGTGCCCGAGTCCCGTCATACCAGTACAGGGTGCAATGCCCCTGTCCCGGTCGATGGCTTCTGCAATCCGAAGAGCTGCATCCAACTCGCTGATGCCGTATTGCTGCATGAGCTGGTAGCGTTCAGCTTTCTCCTCTGGCTCGGTCTGTGCCAGGGCGAGGTAGAGGCTGGGCGGAACGGCTCGAAACAGCAGTTCCATGCTGCGCGACAGGATCACGCCCTCCGAGAACTTGCCGGACTCTTTGCGTGCGGAGAGCATCAACGTCTTCTGGGCTGGCGTGAGTTCGCGGAACTTGGCAATTTTTTCCACCTCGTCTGGCGGCATGCTGAGGCAGAGCCACCATTCCATCATGTTCAGCATCGGCTCGGCGGCCTTGGGCAGGTCATCCAGATTCTGTGTGGCCAGCCAGAACCACAACCCGAGCTTCCTCCACATTTTCGCTATTTTCACCACATAAGGCGCGAGCAACGGGTTCTTGGTGATGATGTGCCCTTCGTCGGTGACGTTGATCATCGGGCGGCCGAGGAACTGGTCGCGCTCGGCGATGTTGTTCACCGTGTTGATCAGCGAGATGTAGGCGATCGAAAGCTGGGCGTTGTAGCCCTCGCGGGCATAGGTGGCCAGATCCACGATGGTGATGTCGGCCTCTGGCCACGGCGACCCTGGGCGGTCGAACATGTCGCCATCCGCCCCTTGGCAGAACATGTCCATTGCGTCTGCCATTTCCAACAGTCGCGCGCGTCGGGTCTCCGGCAGCGTGCTGTCGCGGCCGCGTTCGCGCAGCGCGTCCCGCACGTCACGCGTAAGTGTCGTGCGCTGCTCGGTGACGCAACGTTGCGCCGCATCGAGGATGCACTGGCGGATCAGGCTGCGATCGGCACGCGTCATGCGCGCCTCTTCCTTGTCCTCGCCGCCGGTGATCATCAGTCGCGCGGTGATCTCCAACTCGCCGAGCACGTCGCGCTGCTCGTCGCCTTCGTCGGCCGAGTTGTTGTCGTCATCGAGCGCCTCGGTATCGAGCGTCCGTACCTGGCTCGGCGTATCAACTAAGCGCCAGGCATCGGCGAACGGCGCGAGACTCACACCTGCACCGGGCGCGAGTTTCACACGGTGCACCGTCAGTCCCAGCCGGGCAGCGAAATCGCCGAACAGGCCGAACGAGTTGCCAGCCTCGACGATGAATAGCCGCGGGCGGTAGACCGCCATGACCTGGTTGAGCAGGTTGTTGAGGGCGGCGCTCTTGCCTGAGCCAGTCGGGCCAACCAGGAACAGATGGGCGTTCATTTGCCGGTCGGCCCTGTTCAGCGGATCAAAGGTCAGCGTGCTGCCACCACGGTTGAACAGGGTGATGCCTGGATGTCCTGTACCCTGGCTGCGCCCCCATAAAGGGGCCAGGTTGGCCGCGTGTTGGGCAAACATCAGCTGGGTGTACCACTGCCGCTTGTCCTTGCCCGGATCGTAGACGCAGGGGAGCCAGCGCAGATACGTGTTGAGCGGGGCTACCTCATCATCCTCCCGCACAGGCTGCAGGCCGGCACCGAGCAGCACATTGCCGAGTTGCAGACCACGGGCTTCCAGTTCAGTCTGATCGTGCCCGCGCAGGTAGAAAGTGAGGGCACCTCGAAAGAGCTTGTGCGCGCTGCCGATCAGTCCACGAGCCTGCTGCACGTCGCGCCGGGTCTGCTCGGACGCCAGGGTGTCACCGACCGCCTTGCGGGCCAGGTGGTTGAGGTGCGCCTCTAGGACATCCTGCGGAGTGATGACCAGCGTCAGGCACAAGATCGTGTCCTCCGGCATCTGGTCCATCAGCGCATTGATGGCATCGCCCTTGTGCGTCTCGCCGGTGAGGTGTCCGGTGGACGGTGCCGTACGGAGGCGGTCGATGGTTATGGCGCGGTGTGGCCATCCATCGAAGTGCCAGGTGCCTTGGGATACATCGGATCGTGGCTGGCCGAAGAACAAGCGCTGAGCGAAATCGGTGCCGCTGGCCAACTCGATCTCGCCGGCTTCCTGCTCCTGCGGGTAGCGGGTCAGTGCGTAGAAGCGTTCCTGATCGGCGGGTGCGGTGCCGAGCAAGGTCGGGTACGGGTTGAACCAGCGCAGCAGCCAGGCATGGATGTCCGGAGCGTCGATTCGCTGGCAGCGCACACC
>Ga0182735_1000816_pt1 | contig 22669 bp, 19 predicted proteins | sample eDN5th30CKraftMG_FD_128524 | JGI IMG/M metagenome (GOLD analysis project Ga0182735, IMG submission 128524) | Enriched Miracle-Growth compost microbial communities from Emeryville, California, USA - eDNA 5th pass 30_C Kraft MG (version 2) (version 2) ...
GCGCGCGAAAAGCACGTCAGTTCCTGCTCGTGGCGGGCGTCCGGCAAGGGGCCTTCGCGCTGTTCGGCCAGGGCGGCCAATTTCTTGCCGACCTCGATCTGCGCCTCGCCCCGGTAGAGGATGAAGCGCCAGGGCGCGAGCCTGCCATGGTCGGGCACGCGGGAAGCAACCTCGATCATGGTGGCGATCTCGTCGTCGCCTGGCCCCGGCGCGCGCAGTTCCGCGATCGGCACGGAGCGCCTGGCCAACAGGAAATCGATGATCGGCGACGTCATATATTCAAAACCTCTGCTGATTGTTGGGGCCGAAGCGGGCTGGCCGGCTTCGGCCATGGCGCGAATGCGCTGGCGAATTAGCCTTGAAATTGCCACCGCCTTGGGCTTCAACGCAAGCATGATTGAGGGGATTTCTCGCCTTCTGCCGATCGTGCTCGGCGCGGCCATGGCCGCGGCCGGCGGTTTTGCCGCGCAAGCGCAGGACCATGACGGGCTCGACAAGCTGAAGCTGCCGGGGCTTTCCGGCTATGCCAACCCGACGCACCAGGGGCCGCTGGCGACAGGCAACGGCGAAATCACGCTCAGCGCCCAACTGACCGACAAGGGCGCCGACATCACGCGCGGCATGGTGTGGCGGGTCTTCCGGCCTACGCCCGACCAGAGCGGCAAGCTGCCGCTTGTCGCTTCCGCCCATGGCGGCGTCGCCAAATTCGACCTCGAGCCGGGCAGCTATCTCGTCCACGCCGCCTATGGCCGGGCCGGCGCCACCAAGCGCATCACGGTTGGCCGCGAATCGCGGCGCGAGACACTGGTGCTCGATGCCGGCGGTCTCGAGCTCGACGCGATCCTTTCCGGCGGCGCGCGCATCCCGCGCGAAAAACTGCGCTTCTCGATCTATGAAGGCCATTCGTCGACCGGCGACGACAACGGCAACCTGATCGTCCCCAATGTCCGGCCCCAGACGGTCGTGCGGCTGAACGCCGGCACCTATCACGTCGTTTCCAACTATGGCGGGGTCAACGCCGTCATCCGTTCCGACATCCGCGTCGAGGCCGGAAAGCTGACCGAGGCGACCGTCGAGCACCACGCGGCGGAAGTGACGCTGAAGCTCGTTCGCGAACCGGGCGGCGAAGCCATCGCCGACACCTCGTGGTCGGTTCTCAACGGCTCCGGCGACCCGATCAAGGAATCGGTCGGCGCGTTCGCGCCGATGGTGCTGGCCGAGGGCGACTACACCGTCGTCGCCAAGAACCGCGACCGCATGTACCAGCGCGATTTTACCGTGCAGGCGGGAAAGAACGAGGAAGTCGAGGTCATCGCCTCGGAAGACACGGCCATCGACCCCGAGGAAGGGGCCGACTAACGGCCGCGCGAACAAGCGCGAACGGAAACGAAAAACGGCGGCCGCTTCATCCGGCCGCCGTTTTCTTAAGCCTTGTCAGGCCGAAGCCTGGCGCTGCAGGTCCGGCGGCACGGCTTCTTCGCGAAGCGCGCCGATCGCCTCGGCAAGGCCGAGCGAATGCTGGTCGCGCGAGCCCAGCCGGCGGATGTTCACCGTCTCTTCTTCGGCCTCGCGCCTGCCGCAGACGAGCAGGACCGGCACCTTGGCCAGCGAATGCTCGCGGACCTTGTAGTTGATCTTCTCGTTGCGCAGGTCCGCTTCGGCCGACAGGCCCGCCGCCTTCAGCTTGCGCACCACCTCCATCGCGTAGTCGTCGGCGTCGGAGGTGATCGTGGCGACCACCACCTGCAGCGGCGCGAACCACAGCGGCATCTGGCCGGCATGGCTCTCGATCAGGATGCCGAGGAAGCGTTCCAGCGAACCGCAAATGGCGCGGTGCACCATCACCGGCTGCTTCTTTTCCGAATCCGAGCCGATATAGAAGGCGCCGAAACGCTCCGGCAGGTTGAAGTCGACCTGCGTGGTGCCGCACTGCCACTCGCGGCCGATGGCGTCGCGCAGCGTGTACTCGAACTTCGGCCCATAGAACGTGCCCTCGCCTTCGTTGATGCCGGTCTTGATGCGATTGTCCTCGCGCGCCATGCGGGCGAGCGCACGCCGCAGGATATCCTCGGCGTGGTCCCAGGCCGCATCGGTGCCAACGCGCTTCTCCGGCCGCGTCGCCAGCTTCACCACCACTTCCTCGAAGCCGAAGTCCTTGTAGACCGACATCATCAGGTCGTTGATCTTGAGGATTTCCGCCTCAAGCTGGTCCTCGGTGCAGAAGATGTGCGCATCGTCCTGCGTGAAGGCACGCACACGCATGAGACCGTGCAAGGCGCCGGAAGCCTCGTAGCGGTGGACGTTTCCGAATTCCGCAAGCCGGATAGGCAGATCACGGTAGGACTTCAAGCCATGCTTGAAGATCTGCACGTGACCGGGGCAGTTCATCGGCTTCAGCGCGAAGATGCGCTGGTCGGCTTCCGGGTCATCGGGATGGGTGAAGGCGTGCGCCGACTTCACCGCGAACATGTTCTCCTGATACCAGCCCCAGTGGCCGGACGTCTCCCACAGGCTCTTGTCGAGCACTTGCGGGGCGTTGACCTCCTGATAGTCGTCGCCGAGGCGGCGGCGCATATAGGCGATCAGGTTCTGGAACATCTTCCAGCCCTTGGCGTGCCAGAAGACGACGCCCGGCCCTTCTTCCTGGAAATGGAACAGGTCCATCTCGCGGCCAAGCCGGCGATGGTCGCGCTTCTCGGCCTCTTCCAGCATGTGCAGATACTGGTCGAGTTGTTCCTGGTTGGCCCAGGCGGTGCCGTAGATGCGCGTCAGCATCGGATTGTTGCTGTCGCCGCGCCAATAGGCGCCGGCCACCTTCATCAGCTTGAAGGCGTTGCCGATCTGGCCGGTGGAGGCCATGTGCGGGCCGCGGCACAGGTCGAACCAGTCGCCCTGATGATAGATCTTGAGATCCTGGTCGTCCGGGATCGCCTCCACCAGTTCGACCTTGTAGGCCTCGCCCTTGTCGCGAAACACCTGCTTGGCCTTGTCGCGCGACCACACTTCCTTGGTGAACGGTTTGTTGCGCTGGATGATCTCGCGCATCTTCTTCTCGATCACCGGGAAATCTTCGGGCGTGAACGGCTCGTTGCGGGCGATGTCGTAATAGAAGCCGTTCTCGATCACCGGGCCGATGGTGACCTGCGTTCCCGGCCACAATTCCTGCACCGCCTCGGCCAGCACGTGCGCGCTGTCATGGCGGATCAGTTCCAGCGCGCGCGGGTCGTCGCGGGTGACGATCTCGACCTTGCCGGATTGCTGCAACGGGTCGGAAAGATCGCGCAGTTCGCCATCGAAGGTGTAGGCGACGGCCTTCTTGGCCAGCGACTTGGAAATGGATTCGGCAAGCGCGGCGCCGGTCGTGGCGGCGTCGTATTCGCGCACCGAGCCATCGGGAAATGTGAGGGAAACGTTCGACATCTTCTTCTCCTGTCCAGTCCCGCAAACGAGCGCGGGTGGGTTCGACGCGGCGCCACACGCGCCGCTGCCGGTCTGATAGTGTCAGTTCATGCCGGAGTAAAGGCGCGCAGGCATCGCCACGCCAAAGCCCTGCCTCAGGGCGCTTCCACGGTAATGCAGTCGAGCTTTCTCTGCTTGAGCACGGAACAGGCCCACGCGGCAGCCTCGCCGTCCGCGAAGCCTTCGAAGCGGGCGCGATAGAGCGTCTTGCCGCCGCGCCTGGTCGGCTCCACCTGCGCTACGGCGTCGGCATGAAGGGAACGGACCAGGCCGCTCGCCCTGTCCAGCAGCGCGCGCGCCGCACCCTCGGTCGGCAGGGCGGCGATCTGGATGCTCCAGGCCGAAAAGGCCGGCACGGCAAAGCCGCCGTCGCCCTGCTCGATCGGCGCTTCTTCGGCCATCGCAAGCTCGACGGCCGGCCGGGGCGTCGGCAGCGGCACCCGCGCGGCAATCTGCGGCGACGCCTTGGCCTTGGTCTTGCGGAAACGGTCGAGCAGCGCCGCCATGCGGTTATCGCGCTGGCGCGCCGTCTTGCCGCCAAGCACCGCCCCGATCAGATGGCCGCCGTTGACGTTGAGCGAACTCACCAGATTGAAACCGGCAGCGCTCGTGTAGCCGGTCTTGATGCCGTCGACGCCGTCATAGCGGTACATGAGGTTGTTGTGGCCACGCCGCCGCTTGCCGCGAAAGACGAAGGAGCGCTGCGAGAACAGCCGGTATTCCTTCGGAAAGTCACGCTGCAGGGCAAGCCCTAGCAACGCCATGTCGCGCGCCGTCGTGGTCTGCCTGCGTCCGTCGGTCAGGCCGGACGGGTTGGTGAAAACCGTATGCTTCAGCCCCAGTCTCTTGCCCTTGCGCGTCATCAGCCGGCCGAAGGCGGCTTCCGAGCCGGCCAGATGCTCGCCGATGGCCGCTGCCGCGTCGTTGGCGGAAACGACGATCATGCCGTTCACCGCCTCCCTGACGGTGATGGAACTGCCGGGCTTGACCCAGAGCTTGGTCGGAATCTTGCGGGACGCGTTGCGCGACACCACGATCCGGTCGTTCCAGTGCAGGCGGCCGTCGCGGATCGCCTCGAACACCAGATAGATGGTCATCATCTTGGCGAGCGATGCCGGCGGCTGGACGCGGCGGCCGCCATCCTCCCCAACGAAGACGCCCCTGTCGGCATCGAGCACGGCCCATGAGGTCTTGGCCATGGCTGCGCCGGCGCTGAGCACCATCGCCCCCGCCACGGCCAATGCGGCCAAGCCGCGACGGAGCCGCCTGCGCGCACAACCAACCAGCATCCACCTCTCCCCGATCGAAATCCGCTTATGGGAAAAACAAAACCTGCCGAAACCGCAAAACGGACGCGGCTTCCGGCCCCACTATGGTAACGGTTCGCTAATAAAAAATGAGCGCAATATTAACGATTGCCGCCGGCCCTGCGGCCGATCTCGCGGTAGCGCCAGGGCGTGAACCAACGGTAGCGCGGCGAAAGCACCTCGGCGACGTTGTCGATGCCGCTGGTGCCGCCGGGGCCGCAGCGCGCCACCCGGAACAGGCCCATCCAGCCGCCGGCCCACAGCCCATGCCTCGCGATCGCCTCATAGGCATATTCCGAACAGGTCGGCATGTGCCGGCAGGAATTGCCGACGAAGCCGGACAAGGTCAGTTGATAAAGCCGCACCAGGGCCGTGCCGAGCACCCTGCCCGGCGTCTTGCGCCAGGGACCGCCCCAGTTGCGGGAGTAAGCCTTGTGCCGGTGCTGGTAATGTTCGTTCATGAGGCCTCCGATGCATCATAAGCCCTTCGCAGCCGCCGTGCGAGGCCGCCTTCACCGTCAAGTTTTATCGAACAGTGAGTGCTGTTCGTTCAGTTTGAACATCAGCGCCGCCGATCCTATCTTGCTCGTCTAACAGTTCGGCGCGTCACAGGAATCATCCGGCGAAGCGCCCTCACGCGACCGGCTCGACCGGAAACCCGCGGAACGAGAATGACCATGACCAAAGCAGTTGAATTCGGGATGGACACCTTTGGCGACGTCACGGTCGATGCCGACGGCAAGCTGCTGTCGCAGGCGCAAGTCATCCGCAACGTCGTGGATGAAGCCGTCCTCGCGGACGAGACCGGCGTCGATTTCATCGGCGTCGGCGAGCACCACCGCTCCGATTTCGCGGTTTCGGCGCCCGAGGTCGTGCTGGCAGGCATCGCGACGCGCACGAAGCGCATCAAGCTGGGCTCGGCCGTCACGGTGCTGTCTTCCGACGACCCGATCCGGGTGTTCGAGCGGTTCTCGACCGTCAATGCGCTGTCGAACGGGCGCGCCGAAGTCATCCTCGGCCGCGGCTCCTTCACGGAGTCCTTCCCGCTGTTCGGCTATAAGCTCAACGACTACGAAGTCCTGTTCAACGAAAAGCTCGACCTGTTCGCCGCCCTGCTTGAAAACGGCCCGGTGGACTGGGAGGGCCAGTTGCGGCCGCCGCTCAAGGGGGTCACCGTGCATCCCGAGATCGAGCATGGCCGGCTGGGCGCCTGGATAGGGGTCGGCGGCAGCCCGGAATCGGTCGTGCGCTCGGTCCACTACAAGATCCCGATGACGCTCGCCATCATCGGCGGCGACCCGAAGCGCTTCCTGCCCTTCGTCGAGCTCTACGGCAGAGCGCAGCAGCAGATGGGCACCGGCCCGATGCCGCTCGGCGTGCATTCGCCGGGCTACGTCGCCGAAACCGACGAACAGGCGCGCGAGGAACTGTGGCCGGGCTACAAGGCCATGCACGACCGTATCGGGCGCGAACGCGGCTGGCCGGAGACGACCAAGGACAGCTTCATCCGCGAGATCGAGCACGGCTCGACCTATGCCGGCTCGCCCGAAACGGTGGCGAAGAAGATCGCCGCGACCGTGCGCGCGCTGGGCAACGACCGCTTCGACCTGAAGTATTCGTCCGGCACCACGAGCCACGAGAAGATGATGAAGAGCATCGAACTCTACGGCACCAAGGTCATCCCGATGGTGCGCGACATGCTCTCGCAAAAGGAAAAGGCGGCGTGAAGCTGATCCGACAAAGCCGGGAGGCGGTTCAGGCCGCCTCTTCGGCCTGCCTCTTCTCGATCTGGTCGAGACAGTCCACCACAGCGTCGAAGGTCAGCATGGTGGACGCGTGGCGCGCCTTGTAGTCGCGCACCGGTTCCAGATATTTCAGGTCCGCGAACCGGCCTTCCGGCGGCGGCCCGTTTTCCTTCAGCATCTTCTGCATGGTCTGGCGCACCGCGCGCAATTCCTCGGCGCTCGCGCCGATCACATGCCGCGCCATGATCGAGGACGAAGCCTGCCCCAGCGCGCATGCCTTAACATCGTGGGCAAAGTCGGTGACGACGCCGTTTTCCATCGAAAGGTCGACCGTGACGGTAGAGCCGCAAAGCTTGGAGTGCGCCTTCGCCGTCGCGTCGGGGTGTTCGAGCCGGCCGATGCGTTCGATATTGCCGGCAAACCCGAGAATTTTCGCATTGTAGATATCGTCGATCACGATCCCGCGCTCCCGCGCCGCCGGATGAGCAGCGATTGCCGCTTGCACATCTTTCATTCGCGACGCCGATCTCTATATAATGCTCATGGTCCGGGAACGACAAGGCAAACGCAGCGTCTATTGACCGGAACCATGTCACGCCGCTTTCGGGCCCATTTCAGGAGATCCGTAAAGGCTGTGGTCCGTTCAACTCGTCCCTCCACCGAGGGGGACTACGGGAGACACCTTCTATGGATGCCGTAATCAAGAAATTCTCGTCGCAGATCGACAAGCCGGAAACCCACGACAAGGGCCGGCCGAGCCAGACCGAGGTGGAAGCCGCAGTGCGCGTGCTGCTGCGCTGGACCGGCGACAATCCGGACCGCGAAGGCCTGCTCGATACGCCCAAGCGCGTCGCCAAGGCCTATCGCGAAATGTTCTCAGGCTACGACATGGACCCGGCCGAGGAACTGGGCCGCACCTTCGAGGAAGTGGCAGGCTACAACGACCTCGTCATCGTCAAGGACATCGAGTTCCATTCGCACTGCGAGCACCACATGGTGCCGATCATCGGCAAGGCGCATGTCGGCTACCTGCCCGACGGCAAGGTCGTCGGCCTGTCGAAGATCATCCGCGTGGTCGAGATCTTTGCCCATCGCCTGCAGACGCAGGAAGCCATGACCGCGCAGATCGCCGGCGTCATCCAGGACGTGCTGAAGCCGCGCGGTGTCGCCGTCCTCCTGGAAGCCGAGCATATGTGCATCGCCATGCGCGGCATCCGCAAGCAGGGTTCGACGACGCTGACCTCCACCTTTACGGGCGTGCTCAAGGACAACCCGGAAGAACAGGCGCGCTTCATCAACCTCGTTCGCGGCGCCAAATAGACCAGCCAGGAGAAGGGCCGGCGATGACGGTACTGAATTTCCCCCCGGCCCCGAAGGACAAGAGCGAACTGGAGCAAGGCAGCGTCTTTTCGCCGCGCTTCGACGCCAATGGCCTCGTCACGGCCGTCGTCACCGACGCCGCCGACGGCATGCTCCTGATGGTCGCCCACATGAACGCCGAGGCGCTGGCGCTGACGCTGGAAACCGGCGTCGCGCACTATTGGTCGCGCTCGCGCAAGGCGCTGTGGAAGAAGGGCGAGACCTCCGGCAACGTGCAGGAAGTCGTATCCGTGCTCACGGATTGTGACCAGGATGCCGTCTGGCTGCGCGTGAATGTGTTGGGCCACGACGCAACCTGCCATACCGGGCGGCGTTCCTGTTTCTACCGGACGGTGGAGATGGCCGATGGCCAGGCCAAGCTTAGCATGGACGGCGCAAAGCCGCTGTTCGACCCGCAAAAGACGTATCGAAGCATCTAGCCGACAGTCTGGTGCAACCTGAACCAATGTTCACTGTTTCGACACGCCAACGATGCTAGGGTGAACATGGGACAAGGAGATCGTGATGCTCGACTGGGCGTCATTGCGCAGTAAACCAGACCTGAAGGAGGCCAACGGCCCCGCCTCGGCTGGAGGCGTCGCCGTTACCCGCAGAGCCGGAAAAACCGGAATCGCCCTGGCGCTGGGCGGCGGCTGCGCGCGCGGCTGGTCGCATATCGGCGTCCTGCGCGCCATGGACGAAGCCGGCATCGAAATATCGATGATCGCCGGCACCTCGATCGGCGCGCTCGTCGGCGGCTGCTATCTCGCCGGCAAGCTGGACCAGCTCGAGGAATTCGCCCGCAGCCTGACCAAAAGGCGCATTTTCGGCCTGCTCGACCTCAATCTGCGCGGCAACGGCCTGTTCGGCGGCATGAAGCTCGACGCGCGCCTGCGCGACCGCCTCGACGGCACGCTGATCGAGGACCTGCCCAAACCCTTCGTCGCCGTCGCCTCCGAAATCCGCACCGGCCACGAGATCTGGCTGACCAGCGGCTCGCTGGTTACCGCCATGCGCGCCTCCTATGCGCTGCCCGGCGTGTTCGAGCCGGTGACCTGCAACGGCCGCACGCTGGTGGACGGCGCGCTGGTCGATCCCGTGCCGGTTCCGGTCTGCCGCGCCTACGAGCAACCGCTGGTCGTCGCCGTCAACCTCGCCTACGACAATTTCGGCCGCTCGGCGGTGATCCGGCACAATGCGGGGGAACTGGCCGTGGCGAACATGGCGCCGGCCTCGCCGCGCGCGCAAAGCGAAGCGGAAGCCAAGGAAAGCCGCCTCGGCATCACCGGGGTGATGGTCGATGCCTTCAACATCATCCAGGACCGCATTTCACGGGCAAGGCTTGCCGGCGATCCGCCCGACCTGTCGCTCTATCCGAAGCTCGGCCACATCGGCATGACCGAATTCCACCGCGCCAGCGAAGCGATCCAGATCGGCTACGAGACCACCATGGTGCAGATCGCCGAGCTCGAACGGCTCCAGGCGACGCTCTGACCTTCAGGCAAGCGCCGCGTCGATGATGCGCAACTGCACGGTGCGGCTGCCGTTCCAGTAGTTTCCCGACAAGGATCCGGCGACGTGGACCAGCTGGCCACGGTTGCCGAGCAGGAACTCGCCCAGCGCGGTATCGGCCGCCCGGAACGCGATCGCCTGCACGCGCCCGCCGCTCTGCGATTGCAGATCGACGCGGATGTGGTTCGTCCCCACAAGACGCGCATCGGCCAGCCGGTGGCGCGGCAGCACGAAAACCGGCGCCACATGGCCGGCCCCGAACGGCCCGGCCTTTTCGAGCGAATCGAGCAGGTCGAGCGTCGCCCCCTCGGCCGCGAGCGCCGCGTCGATCGACAGCGCCTCCTCGCCCTGGAGGCGAAAAACATCTTCGGCGGCGTGCTCCTCGAAGAATGCCCGCAGCGCGCCGAGCTTGTCCCGCTCGACGGTGATGCCGGCCGCCATGGCATGGCCGCCGCCCTTGACGAGCAGCCCGGCCTCGGCGGCCGCGCGCACCAGTCGGCCGAGATCGAAACCGGTGATCGAGCGGCCCGACCCGGTACCGGTGCCGTTGGCGTTGAAGTGAACCGCGAAGGCCGGCCGGCGCGCGTGGTCCTTCAGCCGCGAGGCCAGCAGGCCGACGATGCCCGGATGCCAGCGGTCGCTGGCGGTGACGAGCACGGCCGGGCCGGCGCCCCCGGCGATTTCGGCATCGGCCTCGGCGCGCGCCTCGGCCAGCATCTCCTGCTCCATCGCCTGCCGCTCCTGGTTCAGGCGGTCGAGCGTCTCGGCGATGGTGCGCGCCTCGACCGGATCGTCGGTGGCCAGCAGCCGGCTGCCCAGCGCCGCATCGCCGATGCGCCCGCCGGCATTGATGCGCGGCCCGATCAGGAAGGCGAGATGGAAGGGACTGACCGGTTCACCGATGCGCGCCACCTGCGCCAGCGCCGCCAGCCCGACGTTCCGCTGCTGGCGCACCACCTGCAAGCCCTTGACGACAAAGGCGCGGTTGACGCCGGTAAGCGGCACCACGTCGCAGACCGTGCCGAGCGCAACCAGGTCGAGCAGGGCAAGCAGGTCTGGCCGAGGCGCGTCGGGCAATCGCTCGCGCAGGCTTTTTGCCGTCTGCACCAGCGTCAGGAACACCACGCCGGCCGCGCACAGATGGCCCTGCCCGGAAAGGTCGTCCTCGCGGTTCGGATTGACGACGGCGCTCGCCGCTGCCGGCAGCGCCCCGCCGACCTGGTGATGGTCGAGCACGACGACATCGGCGCCCGCCGCCTTCGCCGCATCGATGGAAGCGGCGCTGTTGGTGCCGCAATCGACCGTGACGATCAGGGTAGCACCCCGCGAAACGAGTTCGCGCATGGCGTCGGGATTAGGCCCGTAACCCTCGAAGATGCGGTCGGGAATGTAGATTTCCGACTGGATGCCGAAATGGTCGAGAAACCGCTTCATAAGCGCCGAGGAGGCGGCCCCGTCGACATCGTAGTCGCCGAAGATCGCCACCCTTTCTCCGGCGACGACCGCATCGGCGATCCGCGACGCCGCCTTCTCCATGTCGGTCAGCGAGACCGGATCGGGCAAGAGGTCGCGGATAGTCGGGTCGAGAAACCGCTCAGCCTCCGCGGCATCGACGCCGCGCCCGGCCAGCACCCGCGCCACCACCTCGGGAACGCCGAGCGCCTGCGCAATGGCCAGCGCGCCCATGTCCTGCCGCTCGGTCAGCCGGTGTTGCCAGGAAACACCGGTGGCCGAGCGCCGCACATCGAGAAAATACCGCTTATCGCCTCCCGCGCCGGCAGGCCGCCCATGAATCGTCATGCCCTACAATAGGCGACGCTCTCCCGGGAAGGTACTGGAATTTGCCGCCCTGATCGGTTGGCGGATCAATACCAGCGCCGATCGTGCGAATTGGACGCCTGCCCGGCGAGCATTCCCAGGACAAAGCCGAGGACGCCGCCGAGAACCAGCGCCGAGGAAACGGTGCCGGGATTTTCCTGGACGGCTTCTGAAACCGTCTGTGCCCTGTTGCGCAGTTGCTGCGCGGCCCTCGATGCGCTGTCGGAAGCACTGCTGACCCAGCCCGAAGCTTCCTCCGAGACTTCCTCGGCGCGCGCCGCCAGCGCCTTGTTGATCTTGTTCATCTCCCGGCGAAGCTCGGCGATCTGCTTCTTCATGACTTCCTGGACATCGTCGGCCTTGGGGGTGTCGACCATTTAGAATTCCTTTCCTTGTCTCATCATCGCGAAAACGGCGACTGCCTGCTTTGGTTCCGCCCGTCGAGGGATCAGAAAACAGCCAGGTATTTCAGCAAGGAAATGATACCGATCACGATAACGACGATCTGCACGATCTGGCGTGTACGCCCGTCCAAGGGCAACCGCTGCACGAGGTAAAGAACCAGAACGATGACGAGAAACGTGATCAGAACGCTGATCAAAAGACTTGCGGCCATTTATCCCTCACTTGAATGATACTTCAAACAAGGGAGATAACGGCATTCCCGGGCCGAAAGTTCCACAGCAGGGCACGGCCGTGCCCTAAAATCCACTTCACTGCCCAGAAATGAGCTTCGTCAGCCGGCCCGCTCGATGCGGATGACCTGCGGCTTGGACGTCAGGTGGCCGTCCCTGGTCACATTGTCGACGGCCTTGCGCACCGCCTGCTCCGTCGTTTCGTGGGTGACCAGGATGACGGTCTTCTGCTGGGCGGCGCCCAGCCCGTCGGCATGCTGGACGATCGATTCCAGCGAAATATCGTTCTCGGCCATGCGCTTGGCGATCGCCGCGAAGACGCCGATGCGGTCATGCACGGTGAGCCGGATGAAATAGCCGCCGGCATGCGCGCGCATCTGCGCTTTCTTGTAGGGAACCAGTTCCTTCGCCGGACGGCCGAAGACGGGTCCGTGCTGGAAGCCCGGCCGGCTCTTGGCGATATCGGCGATGTCGCCGATCACGGCTGACGCGGTGGCGTTGCCCCCGGCCCCCGGCCCCGACAGCAGCAGTTCGCCCAGAATGTCGGTCTCGATGGCGACCGCGTTGGTCACGCCGTTGACCTGCGCGATGACGGAAGCGGTCGGCACCATGGTCGGGTGCACGCGCTGCTCGATGCCGCTTTCGGTGCGCTGGGCGACGCCGAGCAGCTTTATCCGGTAGCCGAGTTCGCCGGCGGCCCGGATGTCGGCCTGCGTTATGTTGGAAATGCCTTCCAGGTAGATACTGTCGGCCGCGATCCTGGTGCCGAAGGCGAGGCTGGTCAGGATGGACAGCTTGTGGGCGGTGTCGTTGCCTTCGATGTCGAAGGTCGGGTCGGCCTCGGCATAGCCGAGGCGCTGCGCGTCCTTAAGACAGTCCTCGAAGGAAAGGCCCTCGGCCTCCATGCGGGTGAGGATATAGTTGCAGGTGCCGTTGAGGATGCCGAACACGCGCGAAATGCTGTTGCCGGCCATCGCCTCGCGCATCGTCTTGATGACCGGGATGCCGCCGGCCACCGCCGCCTCGTAGTTCAGCAGCACGCCCTTCTTCTCGGCGATCTCGGCCAGCGCCACGCCATGCTTGGCAAGCAGGGCCTTGTTGGCGGTCACCACATGCCGCCCGGCTTCCAGCGCCGCCTTGACGCAGGCCCGCGCCGGGCCCTCGTCGCCGCCGATCAGTTCCACGAAAACGTCGATGCCGTCGGCCTGGGCAAGCTTTACCGGATCGTCGAACCAGGTGGCAGCGCCAAGATCGATGCCACGCTCGCGCTTGGGATCACGGGCCGATACGGCGACCACCTCAATGGCGCGGCCGCACTGGCGGGCAAGTTCCGCCGCCTTGTCGTGCAGGACGCGCACCACCGAGGCCCCGACCGTACCCAATCCGGCAATTCCAACACGCAATGCTTCGGCCATGACTGGCGGCGTCCCCTATTCGAATTCGGCAAAATGCGGCAAAGCCGGCTCAGCGATGAGCGGAAAGCGGCACCACATTGTCGGTTGGCTTGGCGCTTGTCGACAGGAAGCGCTTGATGTTGCGCGCGGCCTGGCGGATGCGATGCTCGTTCTCGACCAGCGCCACGCGCACGAAATCGTCCCCGTATTCGCCAAAACCCACGCCTGGCGCCACCGCCACGTCGGCATGCTCGATCAGGAGTTTGGAGAATTCCAGCGAGCCGAGATGGCGGAACGCCTCCGGGATCGGCGCCCAGGCGAACATCGAGGCCGCCGGCGCCGGAATGGCCCAGCCGGCGCGGCCGAACGCATCGACCATGACGTCGCGGCGCTTGTGGTAGACCTCGCGCACCTCGGCGATGTCGGAGCCGTCGCCGTTCAGCGCAGCGGTCGCGGCGACCTGGATCGGCGTGAAGGCGCCGTAGTCGAGATAGGACTTTACCCTGGTCAGCGCCGAGATCAGCCGCTCGTTGCCGACGGCAAAGCCCATGCGCCAACCCGGCATGGAGAATGTCTTCGACATCGAGGTGAATTCGACTGCGACATCCATCGCGCCCGGCACCTCGAGCACGGACGGCGGCGGGTTGCCGTCGAAATAGATCTCGGAATAGGCAAGGTCGGACAGGATGATGAGGTCGTTCTTCTTCGCGAAGGCCACCACGTCCTTGTAGAACTCGAGCGAGGCGACCAGCGCCGTCGGGTTCGACGGATAGTTGAGGATCAGCGCCAGCGGCTTCGGGATCGAATGCTTGACGCCCCGCTCCAGCGCCGGGATGAAGCCGTCGTCGGGCTCGACCTGCATGGAGCGGATGACGCCGCCCGACATGATGAAGCCGAAGGCATGGATCGGATAGGTCGGGTTCGGGCACAGCACCACGTCGCCCGGCGCGGTGATCGCCTGCGCCATGTTGGCGAAGCCTTCCTTCGAGCCAAGGGTGGCCACCACCTGCGTATCGGGATCGAGCTTCACGCCGAACCGGCGGGCATAGTAATTGGCCTGGGCCTTGCGCAGGCCGGGAATGCCGCGCGAGGAGGAATAGCGGTGCGTGCGCGGGTCGCGCACGACCTCGCACAGCTTGTCGACGATGGCCTTGGGCGTCGGCAGGTCGGGATTGCCCATGCCGAGGTCGACGATGTCGGCCCCGCGTGCCCGCGCGGCTGCCTTCAGCCGGTTGACCTGTTCGAAAACGTAAGGCGGCAGGCGGCGAACCTTGTGAAATTCTTCCATGACGAATCCCGGCAGCAGACGTCGAGCGAAACAGGTGGAACCCAGCGTTCCGACCTGTCGCGGCTATAGACTCATTTGCAGGTCGGGTCGAGTGCGGGATCGCACTTGCCTTCGATTTGCTTGAGCGCGTCGCCGGCGTGATTCTTGGCCAGTTTGTCCAGCGCGGCCGCGTCCGCCGCCTCCGTCGTCACGCCCGGCGAAGCCGCCGCCCGGTCCCGCACCGCCTTAAGCTCCTTGAGCTTGGCGTCCCTCTCGGCATCCGTGAACTGTTGCGCCGCGACTTCCGGCTTGATGTTCAGGTTGGGATAGCTCCCGGTGTCGCGCGCGCCCTGCGCCATGGGAACGGCCTCGCCGGCCGCGCTGCCGCCGCCGCAACCGGCAACCGCCAGCCCCGCCGCCAGCACGGCCGCGGTGACCGCGATGCGGCAAAATCCGGCGCCTGAAAAGAGGGCATTCCCCGTACGAATGGTCATATTGTTTCCCTGGCGATCAAGGTAGTGCGTATTGGACCGGGCTTGCCGTCCCGTGATAACATGGCAACATCAGCGACGGGAGGAAACACTTAATCCTATGGGAAAGGCAAGCGACCCGCACAAGACGCCCGACGCCGAAATCCCGTCCGTCGACCAGTATGTGGTGAAGGACCCGGAAAGCTTCGCGCTCAACGTGGCGCGCATGGTCGAGCAGGCCGGCAAGGCCGCTTCCGCCTGGGCCGAACCGCGCGAGCGCGGCGAAGTGCGCGACCACGTCGCCGAACCGGCGGCCGACATGGTCAAGACGTTCTCCAAGCTCACCGAATACTGGCTTTCCGACCCGCAGCGCGCACTCGAAGCGCAGACGCGGCTTTTCGCCGGCTACATGGGCGTGTGGGCGAACGCCGTGCAACGTGCCAGCGGCAATGACCGGCCCGACGACGCGGTCCAGCCCGAGCGCGGCGACAAGCGGTTCCTGGACCCCGAATGGGGCCGCAACGCGTTCTTCGATTTCCTGAAGCAGACTTATCTCGTCACCTCGCGCTGGGCTGCCGATCTGGTCGAACACGCCGAAGGCCTGGACGAGCATACCCGCCACAAGGCCGGCTTCTACGTCAAACAGGTCTCGAACGCCATCTCGCCGTCGAACTTCATTCTCACCAATCCCGAGCTGTTTCGCGAGACCGTGGCCTCGAACGGCGAGAACCTGGTGCGCGGCATGAAGATGCTGGCCGAGGACATCGCCGCCGGCAAGGGCGACCTCAAGCTGCGGCAGGCCGACAGCGCGACCTTCGAAATCGGCCGCAATCTCGCTGTGACGCCCGGCAAGGTGGTGGGGCGCAGCGACGTCGCCGAAATCATCCAGTACACCCCCGCGACCGAAACGGTGCTGAAGCGGCCGCTGCTGATCTGTCCGCCATGGATCAACAAGTTCTACATCCTCGACCTCAACCCGCAGAAATCCTTCATCCGCTGGGCGATCGAGCAGGGCCATACGGTGTTCGTCATCTCGTGGATCAACCCCGACGAGCGCCACGGCGCCAAGGATTGGGAGGCCTATATCCGCGAGGGCCTGCAATATGGCCTCGACATCGTGGAGACGGCTACCGGCGAGCACGAGGTCAACGCCATAGGCTACTGCGTCGGCGGCACGCTGCTGGCGGCGGCGCTGGCGCTGCTGGCGCAGGAAGGCGACCACCGCATCCGCTCCGCCACCCTGTTCACGACCCAGGTCGACTTCACCTATGCCGGCGACCTCAAGGTGTTCGTCGACGAGGACCAGGTGGCCGCCGTCGAGCGGTCGATGAACGAAAAGGGCTATCTCGACGGCACCAAGATGGCGACGGCCTTCAACATGCTGCGCTCCGGCGACCTGATCTGGCCCTATGTCGTCAACAATTATATGCGCGGCAAGGACCCCCTGCCCTTCGACCTGCTTTACTGGAACGCCGATTCCACCCGCATGGCTGCCGCCAACCACTCCTTCTACCTGCGCAACTGCTATCTCGAGAACAACCTGTCGCAAGGCCGGATGGAACTGGGCGGCCGTACCGTGTCGCTCGCCGACGTCACCATCCCCATCTACAACCTCTCCACCCGGGAAGACCACATCGCCCCGGCGCGCTCGGTGTTTCTCGGCAGCCAGTTTTTTGGCGGCGACGTCGAATTCGTGATGGCCGGCTCCGGCCATATCGCCGGCGTCGTGAACCCGCCGGCAGCGGGCAAATACCAGCACTTCACCGGCGGCAAGCCCGTCGGTGAATTCGAGGACTGGGTCGCGAAAGCGCAGGAAAACCCCGGTTCGTGGTGGCCGCACTGGCAAAACTGGATCGAACGCCAGGACGACCGGCGCGTGGCCGCACGCATGCCCGGCGATAACCTGACCGTTCTCGGCGATGCGCCGGGAAGCTACGTGAAGGTGCGCGTGTAACATTCTGTAATGTGCGGTGAGTTGACGGGTCGCCAAAAGCTGGCGAAAGGTAGCGTCAATACACGGGCGGCCCGAATCTGCGCGTTTTTGCGAATTTATTTCGAGGGTTGCCTGTTTGACACAGGTCTGGCTTCCGGTTTTTGGAGCCTGGCGCTTTCGACGGGCATCGCTTCAACGGCCGACGACTAGGCATGGCGCCGACAGTGAGGGGAACTGTAGTTTGAAACCAGCAGGATCGCGCCTTGCGAAGGGGAAGGGCCGCGCCGTTCTGGCCGCGCTTTTTTCCGTGCTCCTGGCGTCCTGCACCTCCACCAGCATGACCGAGATGTCCACCGGCATGCCGGGCTACGCGGCGAATGCGCCGGCAGCGTCCGAGGCCTCGCCCGACGCCGTCGCCTCTTCCGAAGCGCCCGCCGGAACCAGCGAACAAACCCTCATGACGGCCGAAGGCAATACCGAATTGCCGGCCGAAGTCGCCTACCTGCCCACGCCCAGCCCCGGCGCCGGCTTCGTGGTCGCCGAAGCGGCCGGAGCCGACACCATTGCCGGCAGCACGCCGGCGCCCTTGCAGGGCGGCGCGCAGCAACCGGCCGCCCAGACCGCCGCCGCAGCGCCAGCGCCGCAACCCGAGGCTACGCAGCCGTCGACCGCCTCGAACGATACCGAGCTTGCCGCCGCCGGCGAGACGCCAAAGCCGCAGCCGCAGGCTTACGCCGCGCCGAAGAAGAAGGGGTTCCTCGCCTCGCTGTTCGGAGGCTCGCGCACGGAAGCACCCGCTCCTGCCGTGGTCGAGATCAACCCGGCGCGCGAGGCGGTGAAGCCGGTTTTGGCTTCGGTCGAGGTCAGCGAGAAGCCGCTTATCGTCGATGCCAACGAAATAAACCGCGCCTCGATCAACGGCTCGTTGCCCGGCGTGCGCCAGACGGCCCTGTTCGAGATCAGGCGCAAGTCCGGCATCGACGACGAAAGCGACGTCGACTTGCATGAAGACGAAGGCGCGGGCCTCTATCAGGTAGCGTCCGCCGCCGGGCTGGCGCGACTGGCGCCCAACGGCCTGCTGAAGCAGACCGAAAGCGTCGACGTCGCCTGCCTGAAACCGTCGCTGGTTCGCGTCCTCAAGATGATCGAGGCCCGCTACGGCAAGAAGATGATCGTCACCTCCGGCTTCCGCGACCCGAATCGCAACCGCCGCGCCAACGGCGCGCGCAACTCCCTGCACATGTACTGCGCGGCAGCCGACGTCCAGATCCCCGGCGTGAGCAAATGGGAGTTGGCGAGCTACGTGCGCTCCATGCCCGGACGTGGCGGCGTCGGCACCTACTGCCACACCGAATCGGTGCATATCGACGTCGGCCCCGAGCGCGACTGGAACTGGCGCTGCCGTCGCCGCAAATAGCTTTTATCGTATGCAAAGCAGGCAATGCCGCCGCTGACCGACCCTGTTACGGCCGGGAACGGGTAGTCTTTGCAAGCGCGGCGCCTGGCTGTGGAAAAAAGTTGCATGAAGCGCGGCAGACGGGTTGCCCGTTTGCATTCGCCCCACTATAAGCCGCTGCAACTGAGCGCGCCCATCGTCTAGCGGTCAGGACACCGCCCTTTCACGGCGGCGACACGGGTTCGAGTCCCGTTGGGCGTACCAGTCTTTCCATGGCCTCACGAATGCCGGGCGTTGCAGAAGTTTCTGCCAACGGCTCTTTTGTGCGCGATCTCGTCCCTTGCGGCTTTGGCGACCAGCGCTGGCCTTGCTTGCATGCGCGGCATTTTCACCGCCCGACCGATCCCTGCCCGTCAGAAGCCCGCAGGCGCTGACCGTTGCAGGGTGGGCTTGCCGCCCTTGAGCCGATAGATGGCCAGGCGCCGCTCGACACGGCCGTCCGGCCCGAAGCGGAAGACGCCGGTGGCGCCGGCGAAACCGGCCGAGCCGCGCAGGGAGTCGGCCGATATGGCCTGGCGGCCCTTCGTCCGGACGAGACCCGCGGCGACGGCGACGGCATCGAAGCCATACGCCGCTTCAAGCGACAACGGCCGCCCGTAGGCCTGCTCGAAACGCTTTGAAATCCGCTTCAGCGACGTCTGGTCAATCAGCGCCAGCAGCGAACCCTCCAGCGCCGGCTCGCCATAGCTGCCGCTTGGCCAGGCGTGGCTACCGAGGAACGGAACCTGCGCACCCAAGCCGCCGCGCTGCCGCAGCGCCGGCGCCACGACGCTTGGCGCCTCCGCGCCAAGCAGCAGCACCGCCTGGGCCTCGCCAAGCTTTTCCAGGCTTTTCTGACCCGCGCTGGAACCGGGATCGGTCACGATTCCCAGCAGTTGCGCGCCGCCCTTCGTCATGCCGGCACGCAGGCGCTGCTCCTGCGCCTTGCTCAACGGACGTGTCGCCACCACCATGATCTTCGTCTGGCCCTGGCCTGCGGCATAGGTGGTGGCCTCCAGCGCCGCATCGATCTCGTCCGAGACGATGGCCACGCTTCCCGGCTGGGGCTCGCTGCCCAGAAGCACGACGGCCGGATTGGCGGCCACGCCCTTGAAGGCCTTGCCGAGCGACGGCGAGCCTATGAGAAACCGCGTATCCGCCGCCAGCTGCCCCTTCACCTGGGCAGCGGCATCGCCCGGTTTTCCACGAAGGTCATGTACCGTCAGCGCCAGGGTGCCGCCGCCGAGCGCCTTCGCCGCCAGCAGGGCGCCATCGCGATAGTCGTCCGCGGCCCCGCCCATGCCGGCATCCATGAACAAGGCGATCTGCACGCCCTGCCCCGCGCTCGGCGGGTCGGCAGGCGTCGAGGCATCCGCAGGCGGCGCTACGCTTTCGAGCGCCCCCGAGGGGCTCGACGACTGGCAGCCGGAAAAAACCGCAAGCGCCGCCAACAGCGCAAAGACAGTGCCCGCACGACCGAAGAGCGCCCCCATGCGGGAAGTCAGTTCATGTACTGGACCATGCGCGAATGGAAGCATTCGCACTTGTTGATCGTATCCTCGTCGCGGTAGCTGGCCTTGAGATAGCCATAGGCCTTGCCGCAGGCGACCTTGGCCTCGGAGGCCCAGGTGAAGGCCGGCCGGCGCGAGTTGATCCAGCGGGCATCGTCGGCGACGCCGACGGCCTCGTTCATCAGCCGCACCACGTTCTGCGTCAGCACGGCGTCGCTCGGCTCGTTCATCAAGGTCGAGCTCGTCGCCAGGGCGCATTGCCCGCCACCCACGCCGAGATCGGCTGCCTGCACCGAGATCGGGCTGACCAGCAAGGCTGCCGCCACAACAAAATTGCGAATTGAAAGCATGAAACCGCCCCCTCGGAACTGGCCGACCCTAGCCTGTTAACTACAATACCCACTAACCCAATTCAATGGTCCGGCCGGCTTGAGAGCCGGCCGGACCGGGATTCTACCGATCAGCCATGGGGCGGAACCGGTACCGCGTCGTGATCGTCATGATAAAGGATCTGAACTCCCACATTGGTATTCAGATAGGCGACCGTGACGAAGTCTTTCCCTGTATCCGTTCCGTCGACATCGACCTGCAAGGCATAGTTCGTGCCGGGCCCCCCGCCCGTGTCGGCAACGATCTTCGCGTAGTCGCCGATATTGTCGGCATTGACGCCGGAAACATTGCCAAGCAGTTCGGTGAGATCGACCTTGTCGCCCTCGGCCGTGTTGTAGTCCATGATCAGGTCGGCCATGGCCGGCCCATCCGTCGCGGCATTCTGGTGGATGACGAAGGTGTCCGCACCCCCTTCACCATACAGGATGTTCTTGCCCGGCCCGCCGACAAGAATGTCGTCGTCCAGACCGCCGATCAGCGTGTCGTTGCCAAGGCCGCCGATGAGTATGTCGTTGCCGGCCCCGCCGTTAAGCGTGTCATTGCCATCACCACCGACGATCGTTTCATCACTTGCGTCACCGGTGTAGGAAGTCGCTCCCCCCATCATGTGAATGTCGATCGTCTGCGCATCCGAGGTACCGCTGGTCACGGAATCTCCGTCCCCATCGGTGGCGATAACGCCAAATTTCACGTCGGTACCGGGCGGAACTATGACGTTGTCGTACGAGATCAGGTTATTCAGCTGAACCTGTGGGCCGCCCGCAGTAACATGCTCGATTTCGATTTTGTCGAACGTGACACCGGGGCTTATCTCGAGCGACGTTCCAGCAGGGACAGAGGAAGAGCTGAACGGCGTTGTTCCGTTGGCAACTTGAACACCATCCAGGTAGGCGACCCACGCGAACGTTACCGAAGCGGTTGAACTGTAAGCTATAACTCCCAGGCTTACAGAATTTGGGTTCAGGTCTGATCCAAATGTAAGACTGAACTTGTCCCCGTTGACGACACCTTGCGGGTTACCGACACCCCAACCACTGGAATTGGAATTGATGGTCGTTTGACCGCCGCCGGAATTCTTCAGGGCAGTAAGGACCACATCGTCATTCGGGTCGTTTGCCTTGCTCCCTGGGAAGGTCACCGACTTCACGTTGCCGGGGTCCACTGCCTGCAGGTCCAACGACTTTTCCACCGTCGGCTGCGGCGTAACGAGGTTGAACTTATAGGTCCCATCGGGATGTAGCTCGATGGTGAAGAAGGTCTTGCCGGTTCCATTAATTGTTGCAGTCAGCAACGACCCGCCTCCGCTAAGGGCGGTGACAGTCTGTGTAACGCCGTCAATCGGCGTGCGGCCGACAAGTTCATAGCTGCCGAAGCCGTCCGCACCGAAATCCACGTTCACGTGACCCAAAACCGATCCGACGATGTTTGCGATGGCTCCATCGGTTACCGAAAGGGTCCCCAATGCAGGCGCGTCGTCGAGCACGTTAAGGTTGACATTGGCGATCGCGGTATCGCCCGAACTGTCGGTCGCCACCACCTGGATTCCGCTGACGGTCACGTTGCCGTTGCCGGCAGCGTGCTCGAGCGGGCCGGTGAGCGTCGCGGTAACCGTCGGAGACGCTGTATCGCCGGGGCCGGCATCGGTCTGGCCGCTCAGTGCCAGCCGGATCGCCTCGCCGTGGCTGACCTGCCCCTGCATCAACGTGCCGATCAGCACACCGCCGCTTAGCGCCCACTTGATCGAGAAGCCATCCGCCAGTCCGTTGACGGTGGGGGCGGTCCAACCGATCCCTCCCGGGGTCGCGAAACCAACGGTAATCGCTTCCCCGGTAGCCGTGAACGTAATGCCGCCCGACTTCTGGTCCGTCTCGTTCGGGCTTGAAGGATTGGTCCCGGTTACGGAACCGGCGGCAAGGTCCTTGTCCTCGGCCAACCGGTCCAGGGCGGCCTCGGCGACCGTGAGGTCTATGCTGCCGCTTGCCCCGGGAATGGTATTGGCCAGGACGCTGGGCGTGCCAGCCGTCTCCAGCTTTTCGTATTCCTCGCCACCCGTGTAGCTGGCGATCGAATTGCTGATCGTCGACCCACCGAAACTGCCATAGGCATAGAAGACGGTGACGCTTCCGGTTTCGCCGCCGGTAGGAACCGTCACCTGTATCGGCCCGTTCGGAGCGTCGTTCGCAAGCGTAAAGACAAGCGGAGATGTCGGACCGATCTCCCCGGGGCCACCCGACAACGTCACCGTATAGGTGATGTTCACGCCCCCCGCGACCTGCTCCGCATCCCCGGCCGTCAAGGTAGCCGTCACCACGTCGACCGTATCGGTGATCGTCACCGTCGCCGTGTCGCTGATGTCCACGTCCTCGTAGTTGCCGCCCGAATGGCTGGCGATCGACACCGTCGTGGTCGCGCCGTCCTGGTACGGATCGTCCCC
>Ga0182735_1000818_pt1 | contig 22608 bp, 14 predicted proteins | sample eDN5th30CKraftMG_FD_128524 | JGI IMG/M metagenome (GOLD analysis project Ga0182735, IMG submission 128524) | Enriched Miracle-Growth compost microbial communities from Emeryville, California, USA - eDNA 5th pass 30_C Kraft MG (version 2) (version 2) ...
CCTTGCGGCCTGTCGCGCACGACCACCACCGTTGCAGCGGGCCGTGCCAGATATTCCACGTCTGTCATGCTGTCCGATCTACGCTCCATCGGCGGCGACGGTAAAGGCCCGCCTGCATTTCCGATGCAGTGAAGATTTGCGAGAATCTTCCCGACTCGTGGAATATTCAAAGGAAAATGGTGGAGCCGAGGGCGGATTAGTCCTCAACCGTCTCTTGTATGAACATCAACCACTCACGCGCTTCGGGCATAACGACAATGCGATAGCCCATGATCAATCGCGTTTGGCGGTGCGCTCTTGGCGAGCCATAAGCCCAGCATCACATCGTCCAGCGGTAGTCCTCGTTGAGGGTCGGCCTTGTAGGCATCATAGGAAGGCCACGCCTTGCGCCATCGTTAACCAAGATGCCTCACCGAATTTTATGCTTCGTTCGCCATATCGAGCAGCATGTCTCGCTTTGTGTTCCTACCGGCGTGCCGCCTTACATGTGGCCTTTTGTTGGTCGCCGCCAGCGGACCTGCTATGGCGCAGAACCCTGCATCATCGTCCCGCATCCTTGCCAATGACATGATGAAGCCGCCGGCCATCGAGACCTATGCCGCCGTTTCCGCAAAGGCGAGGCTGGCGTCGGATCTGTTCGGCGGCTCCAATCGGCTTGCGGAAATCAGCGCAAGGCAGTCGATAAGCGTAGAAGCAGAGGCCCAGCCGCTCACCCTATCCTTCACGGCCATGCCTGTCGTCAATAACCAGCGGATCGCCGAATATGCGAACAAACTCCCCGGCTGGCAGTTGCTGGGGGTGACGCTTGTGCTGGATCGTCCAGCCCCGCTTTTCCGCACGCCTGACCTGATGCCCGCATTCATGCGGGGGCTGACGCCGGAAAGCCCTCCTCAACCCGCCCCAACGGCGGCGGCAGTTCAGCCAGCGAACTCCTTCACCGCTCTACCGCGATCCACACCCACTTTACTTTCGTCCACCCCACGATCCGGCCAACCGGACATTTTTGGATCGGTGGCGCTGCCCATAGGCCGCACATCGCTGGACCCGAAATGGGCGAGCGCATCGCAGCCCCTTCCTCGCGCCGGCATGTGGAGCACCCTCGTCCACAGCGCCAGACAGGCCGGACGCCAGCAACAGGCCGAGATGGTCAATCGCTGGGTAAACCAGCGCCTGCGCTTCACAGATGACAGGATCGGAGCGGACCGCTGGGCTGCGGCCAGCCAGTCGCTCCAGCAGGGCAAGGGTGATTGCGAAGACTATGCCATCGCCAAAATGAAGCTGCTGGAAGCCGCGGGCTTCGACCAGCGGTCGATGTTCCTCGTGATCGTCAAGGATCTTGTCCGTAGGGCGGACCACGCGGTTCTGGCGGTACGGATTGATGGAGAACTGCTGGTGCTCGACAATATGACGGACAGGGTTTTGCCGTCTTCGCAGATCAGCGACTATCGCCCGATCATGAGCTTCAACACCTATGGCCGGTGGACGCACGGCTACCGGGTGACGACGCCCCGTACCGCGCAGTTCGCCGCGCGATAAGGGCGATCACCGCTCTCTCAGCGCCTCCTCACGCGCTTTCATCACCGGTTTCAAAAGGTAGGCGAGCACGGACTTGCGGCCCGTCAATATCTCCACGTCGCATACCATGCCCGGCGTAATCGGCAGGCGGTGGCTGCCCGATCCCAGCCAGGCGCGGTCGGTCTCCACCACGACAGTGAAATAGGCTTCCCGCGTCGCTTCGTCATAAACGCTGTCGGCCGACACTTGCTGCACCGTGCCGCTTAATCCCCCATAGATGGAGAAATCATAAGCCGTCACCTTCACAACAGCCCTATCTCCCACCTTGATGAAGGCAATGTCATTGGGCTTGACGCGAGCCTCGACGAGCAGCTTTTCGCCGACGGGGACGATTTGCATGATCTTCTGCCCGGGACTGACGAAGCCGCCAATGGTCGTCACCTGCACATCGTTCACCACGCCATCGACCGGGGATCGAATTTCCGCCCTTTGCGCCCGGCCCCGCGCACCTCGCAAGGATTCGCTGTTAACGGCGATTTTCGCTTCCAACTGGCTGCGTTCGTTCAGCGCGTCCTGCTTGAACTGGAAATTGGCCTCAGCCAGTTGGGCCTGCGCTTCGCGAATGGCGGCGGCGGCACGCGACGCCTGCTGGCGGGCCGCGTCGAGACGACCCTGCGCGTCCACAAGCTCGCGACGCGCGTCCAGCAATTCGGTCTGCGGAACGATCGACTTCGCCGCCAGCGGTTCCAGCATCTCCACCCGTTTACGGGAAAGCTGCACGCTGCCGCCCAGACTGTTAATAGTCGCCTGCGCTTCGCCCATTTCGCGGCGGCGCTGCTCCACTTGCGCGGACAGGCCGGCCTGACGGCTGCGCAAGGCCGAATCGCGCACTTGCGCCAGCGCTTGTTCCTGCTGGCATTCGCTGCTGATGCGCCCGTTCGCACCGGGATCGCAAACGGTGGACGCACCCGTTCCCTCATTGGCCAGACGGTCGGCACGTGCGGTCAGGGATCGTGTTTCTGCCTGAATCTGCCCCAGTTCCGATGCCAGCATCGCGTCATCCAACCGGACAAGCAACTGACCCTTGGCAACCTTCTGCCCGGACCGGACTAGGATTTCCTCGATAGTGGTGGGTTCGGCGCTCTGGATGACCTGCGCCTTGCTGGACGGGATCACGCGGCCCTGCCCATGGGTCACTTCATCCACCGATGCGAGGCTCGCCCACAGAAGAAAGACGATCATGCCGCCGCCGCTATAGAGAATGACCTGTTGGCTGCCGGACTTTCCGCGAAGCCAGGCGATCCAGCGCGCAATCATGGGTTCACCCCTTTTTGTCCTTGTCCGTCGGCCAGCGCCATAGTCCGGCCAGCAGGCGCACCGCTGCCCTGTTGGGCAAGCATGGTGTCGAGAGAGCCACGCGTCTGCGAAGGGTCGGGAATGGAAAGTTTCCATCCCTTGCTGGGATCGAGCCGCCCGCCCAGATCGTTCGCCGCGCGCCGTTCGGGCAGGGCAGCGACCGACGGATAGTCGATCTGCGGCTCCGCAAGCTTTGCAAAGCGCGCCGGGTCTAAAACCGGTATATGCTCGCCGCCCGCATAATGGCCGGTAAAAGCACGGGGCAAACCCCAGCCGCCCGGCCAGCGATAGAAGATGTGCACCCCGATCTGCGCGATCTTGGCAAGGTGCGGCGCCCAGCGCGGAAACACATAATCGGCATGATAGTGGGTCGCGGTACCCATGCCCGGATAAACCTTGCCAGCCAACGCCTGCGCGGCGATGCGGCGCGCCTTTTCCCACAAATCGGGTAAGGGCCGCCTCGCCAGCGCTCCGTCGCAAACGAAGCTGAATTGGCACACCGCAGCGTCGAACCGTTCATAAACGACGCCACACACCGTCTTGGCGAAGGCGGGATGCCGCACGCGGTTCAACACGACCTGCGCCACCGCTCGCTGCCCGTCCTCCGGCTCCCGCGCTGCTTCATAATAAATGGCTTGCGTCAGGCATTGCAGCGCACGTTCATGGTCCGCTTCCGCACCGATCGCCGCCCGAAAGGACGCCGCCGGGCGGATGGCGTCGCTGGCGAAGCGAAGGCGGCTGTTTTCCTGCCGCGCGGCATCGCCCTCCACCCCCTCGGCAACTTCGGTCTCTTCAGTCAGTTGGACCAACGCCGCATATTGACGAGGTATGATGCGCCCGGATGGCGCAATGCTAACCGCAATGCCCGGCTCCACCGCCCTTTCCGGGCCGAAGTTCCACAGGGCGGCCATAGCGGCCAGTGCCGCCGCCGGAGCCGCCAGCAAGGCGCTGCGGAACAGCGGGCGTGAACCTACCCTGCTCATTGCATCTTTCCCTTGGAAAGATCCTGAAGCTGCCCGATGATGCGGTCTCGCGGGCCATCGGCCACCACCATACCCTGATCAATTACCAGAACACGGTCGACCAGATTGAGCAACCCATGCCGGTGGGTCGACACGATCAGGGTTTGATCCGGCTGCAACGCCTTTTCGAGATGGTCGATGAAGAGCGTCTCGGTTTGCTGATCCATCGCGCCGGTCGGTTCATCCAGAAACAGCAAATGGCACGGGTCAACTAGCGCGCGTGCCAGCACCAGGAAGCTGCGCTGCCCGCCGGACAGGCGGCTGCCGCGTTCCCCGATATGCAGATCAAACCCCGCGGCATCCCGGCCGAAGAAACGCCCCGCACCCGAACGCTCCAACGCCTTCAGCAACCGTTCATCGTCCGCCTGATGCGCGCCAAGCATCAGATTGTCGCGAATCGATCCACTGAACAGTTCCGCGTCCTGCCCGACATAGCGGAAGGCGGAGCGCAGTTCGTGTGGGTGATATTGGCGGCTGTCGATATCATCCACCAGCATCAGTCCAGCGCTGGGCGGATAAAGCCCGCACAGCACCCGGCCCAGCGTCGACTTGCCCGACGCGACCCGGCCGATGATGCCGATCCGCTCGCCCGGTTCGATATGCAGATTGATACCCTTCAGGCTCGGCTGGCTTGCTCCCGGATAGGCGAAAGCCATATCCTGCGCCGTTATCGCCCCTTTGCGGAATTTCGGAATGATGCCGCGCGCACCATCAAGCCGTTCGTCAGGCTGGTCGATCAGCGTTTGCAGGCTATCGAGCGTGGTCATCGCCTGCCGCGCCCGTACGATCACGAAGGCCAACTGCCCGACCGGAGCGAGCGACCGCCCCGCCAGCATCACGATGGCGATGATCGCGCCCATCGTGATGTCGCCTGCCGCGAACATGTAGAAGCCTCCGATCACCAAGGCGATGCTCGTCACCTGCTGGCACAGCGCGGCCAGCGTTACGGAGGTCGCGCTCAAACGACGCAGTTTCTCCTGCGTCACGGCGCTCATCCGTGCATAGCGCCGCCAGCGGTCCAACATCCGCCCCTCGGCCCGGCAGGCCTTCAGCGTTTCGATGCCGCCAATGGCTTCAACCAGGGTGGAGCTTTGCAGACTGGCGTCGGCCTGGGCGTCACGCGACAGGCGCCCCATCGAGCGCTGAAGGAAATAGCCCGCCGTCGCCATGATCCCCATCATCACAACCGGCACCATCGCGAGCCAACCGCCCAGCAGGGCGATCAGCCCCACAAAGACAGCAAGGAACGCTACGTCCACGATCAGGACGACTGTGGTCGAGGCAAAGAATTCCCGCACCAGTTCGAATTCTGACACGCGCCGCGCCAGAGCGCCGGTGCTGCCAGCCCGGTTGGTGAGCGGGACATTCAACACCCTTTCAAAGAGGCGCTGCGACAGTCGTTCATCAATCTGCCGCCCCGCTTCATCGACCAGCCGCGCGCGTGCCAGGCGAAGCGCGAAATCCAGCATGAAGGCGAGCAGCACGCCGACACCCAGCACCCACAGGCTCGCCGCTGCCTTGTTGGGGATGATCCGGTCATAGACGTTCATCGTGAAAAGCGGCAGCGCGAAAGCCAGCAGGTTGATGATCGTCGCCGCCAGCATGACGTAGAGGAAGGAACCGCGCACACGCCACACTTCCCGCCAGAACCAGTGCTGGCGCACCCGTTCATCCCACGGCCGTTCCTCGGCGCGCTCGCGCCCATGATCGGCCATGACGACCAGAGCTTCGCCCGTGAAACGGTGGGCGAGCTGGTCCGATGCCACCCAGATCGGTTCGTCCATGCCAGGCAGATGCACCAGCGCATCGCCACCCTGCACATCCATGAGCAGCAGATAGCGCCCCTCTGTCAGTGGCAGGATGGCGGGCAGATCATGCGCCCGCCATTTGTCCAGCCGTCCCCGCACATGATCGGTCAGCAACCCGACCTGATCGAGCGCGGCCTCCGCCTGATGAAAGGGCAGGCGTCCCCTCTCATCGAGCGCAAGTCCCGCCCGCAGGCCGATGATGGCAGGCGAACGGTCGAAATGCCGCGCCACATCGGCGATACATTCGACCAGTTCGTCATCAGACGTCAGCGCATCGCCCAGCCATTCGGCCAGACCGCTCACACGGCTTCGTTTCAACATTTTCTACCCCGCGGCGCTTTCGCGCCCCTGTATGAACTCAGCCCGGATAACGGCGTCTCTGCAATTCGGCAGGGGGCAGGTCGGGCACATGATATTTCTTGCGCGCATAGGCATCCGCGCCCGTAGGCGCCGCCAATCCCAGAGCGTCCAAAAGTTTATTGGATGCTGCAAGAATTTGATATTGCGCGAATATCTCGGAAAACCGAGCCGTTTCAGACCGCACCTGCGTATTGAAGCGAGTATTCTGGGAATCCAGCACGTCGAGCAACGACCGCCGTCCCACATTGAACTGTTCCCGATAGGACACCAACAGCGCGTCGGACACCGTGCCCTGCCGCTGCAGGTCCACCAACCGCTTCTTTTCCGTATCCCAGCGGTTCCAGGCGGTGCGGACATCATCTTCCGCCTCGCGCTGACGCTGGCTAAGGCGGAAGCGCGCTTCGCTGGCCCGCCGGTTCATTTCCTGCACCTTGGCGCGATTGATACCGCCATTATAGAGCTGCCAGCGCAGGACCACCCGGCCTTGCACATCATTGGTGTTGCCGCGGAAACCGTCCACATCCTGACCGACCCGGCCGCGGCCTTCCAGTGTTACCGTCGGCCCGAGTTCCGCTTTCGCTTCATCCACGACGGCATGGGCAGCCTGAATGTCCGCCTCCGCTTCACGGATCAGCGGATTTTCGGTGCGGGCAGATGCGATGGCTTCGTCCAGCGTCGGCGGCACGGCGGCTGTCACGGAATCCGGCATCGCCACCTGATCGATGGACAGGCCGGTCAGGGTGCGGAAGGAAATGGCGGCATTGACCATATCCTGTTCCGCCTCGCTCTTTCGCACCAGTGCCGACTGAAGCCGTTCCTCGGCCTGCTGCTGATCGGCGATGCTGATGGAACCGCGCGAAACGCCTTCGTTCAGGTCGCCCAGCAGCTTACGGTGAAAGGCGATATTATCTTCCGAAGCGGCGACGATCCGCTGCTGGAGCATATAGTCGAGATATTGGCGCGTGACATTCAGCGCCACGAACTGCGCCCGTTCTCCGACACGCAGGGCCGCGCCGTCCGTGCGCGCCGCCTGCCGCCGCTTTTCCGCGCTGCGATAGCCGGAATCGAACACGGTCTGTTCAATGACTCCGTTGGCTTCCAGCGGATAGAGCGTCTGGTCATCAAGGTTCAGCGAACGGCGCGTGCGGTTTTCCAGGCGGCGGACGCCCGCCGACCCTTCGACGCTGATGCGCGGCAGGAACAGGCCCTGTGCCTGCTCGCGCTCAAATTCGATCGCTTCCTTGTTCTGGATGGCCTGATTGATCTCAGGATGACTGTCGATCGCTGTTTCGATTGCGCTTTTGAGGTCCGTCGTCTGGGACCAGGCCGCTCCGCTCATCGCCGCGATACCAAGAGTAATCAGGCTGCCGCATGTCTTAATGGTCATTTTCTCCACCCCTTGTTTATTGTGCTGTCGCGGCAGTCACTTCGACCCGACGGTTCATCGGTTCGCGGACGCCATCCTGGGTTTCGATTTTCAGCAGCGTTTCGCCGCGCCCATCCACGGTCATGGAGCCGGCCGGTATGCCCGCCTGTTCAAGCATGGATGCGACATTGCGCGCACGGCGCAGGGACAGGCTGTCATTATAAACGTTGGTGCCCGACGTGTCAGTGTAGCCCGTCACGGTCAGGTTCGCCCAACCGCACTGGGCAGCGGACTGGGCCAGCGTGGTGATCGTATCCGCACCTTCGGGGAGCGGCACATCCTGGTTCCAGTCGAAGAAGATTGACACCGCCGGCGCCGATACACAGTCCAGCGCGGGTGGGGCTGGCGGCGCAGGAGACGCCGGCGGCGGTGGCGCCGCCGAAAGGCGGGCCACAAAGGCGTCGCACTTGTTGATGCTGTCGGCATCCTTCGTGCCAGATTTCAGGAAGCCCAGCGCGATGCCGCACTGGTTCTTGCCTTCGACCGCCCAGGTGAAACGGCTATCCTGCGCCGCGCGCGTCGCCGGATCGCCGACCGCCGCGACCGCTATATCATAGCGACTTTGCAGCTCTCCCTTGAGCGATGATTTATCCAGTTGCAGCAAGGGCGAAGCTGGCGCCGCCCATGCCGTCAAAGGCATCATGACAGCCGCCACACTGGCCGATGCGATCATTCCGATCCCATATCGCATAACTACTCTCCCCATATTCCCCGCGAGACAGTGTAATTCCCGGCTTCCGTCAGCCGTGCGCGACAGCCATCGCCTCGTGCATGGCCATCGCGGCGTCGAATGCCCCGCCCGCGCCATGCGCGAGCGCCGCCAGATGCCCGCCGTCGAGCAATTCAGCCGCACCGGCGTTGAAGAGCGGAATGGCGTGCGGCCCGGCCGGAAGCGCGGCGAGCAGCGCTTCGATATTCGGCGCATCGCCATGGCCCAGTGCCTCCGTCACGACCTGCGCGGCTGTCGCGGCATTGTCCGCGATCGAGGCCTGATGGGCAGGCAGCATCGCCGCCGCACCATCGAAATTCGCCAGGTTGATCGGTTGCGCCAGCAGCGCCTGATGTTCGACCGGCGCGGACTGATCCGATCCGCCTGCATCGTCAGCCGATGCGGTGGCCGCTCCGTCACCTCCGGCAAGACCGGCATGATCGGCAGATGCCTCCTCCGCTCCATGGCTCGCCCGTTCGGCCGCTTGTGTCTGAGCGCCGTCACGCGGATCGTCAGCCAATGCATCCGAAGGCGAGGCGGTGGCTGAAGCGATTGGCGTGAGCGCTTCGAATCCGCCCTGAGCGGCCGCCAACTGATCGGCGTCACCTGCCCGTGCCCCGTCCTGATGCTGCACGAGAGGATCAACATGTTCGGGAGCCAGCTTAAGGTCGGCCGCCGCGATGAGGCTCGCCGCGATCAGCGCCTGATTGAGTCCCGACGTCGCCGTCGATGCCGCCGCGATCTTGCTGCTGTCCGTGCCCTTGGTCGCGGTGGCGAAGATGGCATCGCCAACAACGCCGGTACTTCCATCCGTCTTTGTGTATGTCGCTTCACCCACCACTTTCACATCGCCATTGGCGGTCGTATAAGCCTGACCGTCTGATGTGAGCTGGATCGACTGGATGCCGGCATCGGTCAGCGAGACATATTCGCCCGCATCGACCTTTCCATCGCTGTTGGCGTCCTGCCACACGCCGAATTCGTTGAAGGCGCTGTCATTCGCATCGAAAACGCGATCGCCGTTGGTGTCATAGGCAAGCCGCAGGCCTTCAAGGTCACTGGTCGCGCCAGCAACATCGTCCGCGAAGTTCACATCGTAGCCGCCTTCCGTGGCATGAGCCAGCAGCCCGTCGTCGGAAGCCACCCAGGCCGTGGCCACTTCCCCGCTGCCGTAATCATGACTCACACCAGCAGCCAGACCCAGGAATTCCAGTCCATCACCGTCAAGGTCGAAGGCTATCGGAGGAATTGGGGATGGCGTCGCATCGACGAAAACCCCGATAGTGATCGGTGCCATGGGATCGCCGTCGCCATCCGTTCCATTCACCTGGAAGGCAAGATTCTGATCCGTGGGCAGGACAAGCCTTCCCACACTGACCGCGGTCGAAAACCGCACAGCGCCATTCGTATCTACATTTTCGATCCGGAACTCGCTGAACTGAATCGTCGGATCGACTGTGATCTGCCCTGCGGCATTCGCCGTAAAGCTACCGCTTTCCGTGGCCGCTATACTGCCGTTCGAATTATAGCGTATCGCCGTCCATGTGAAATCAACTGGTCCATGCTGAACCTGCTGAACACCGAATGTTATGGAGTCGAGCAGATCAGGATTGACCCATGCGGGATCATTGCCAACGGTTCCTGGGTTGTGGAACTCCATGGAAAACCATTCGCCGGGATCAGTCCACTGGTTGTCAACGCCAAAGCCCGGCGTGCTTGCATTGACACCGTTGGTTCCATTCGACTGGAACTCAACCCGCCCCGCTTCATTGACGCCGGTCGTTGCAGAATCATCCGCCAATTCCCGGAAACCCGGCCCGCCCGCACCAAGAGACGCGAAGGAAATCGTTTCCGTCGTCACCTGTTCGGCATTGATCAGGTCGAACCGATAGGAACCGTCTGCATTGACCGTGAGCTTGAACAGATCATCGGCCGTTCCCGGCGTACCTCCTCCACCGACTTCCGCAAGCAGTTCAGTCCTCAGAAACTGACCCGTCATGGGATTGAATACATCCGTTTCTGTGTAGTGAACGCCGGCGATTGTCGGACCGGTAATATTGAAGCCGGACGATGACGCGCCATCGGCCCCGAAGTGCATCGAGAACTGGCCCGTTGCAAAGTTGCCATTCACATTATCGACAGTGATGAGTTCAGGGCCGCGCGCTTCGCCCGCAGTTGCCAGAGCCACCGGAACATCGTCGGACACGGTCAGGTTGACCGTGGCGGTGGCGCTGTCGCCATCCTGATCGGATGCCACCACGCCGATATTGCCCAGCGCCACCAGATCATCCAGATTGATGCCGGGGTGGCTGTCATAATTGTCGAGCAGCGTCGCTGTCACCGTCACGGTGCCGTTCAGCCCCGCTCCGATAGAGGCAGGCGCCGACAGCGCCAGCGACACGATCTTCGTGCCGGTGCCCACAGGACCGTCCCAGCCCTCGATCAGCGTGCCCGACACACGGTTCCACGTCAGACCGCCGCCCAGCGCGCCGGTCCCCGCCGCAAAGGCAAAGCCCGTCAGCGCATCCGATCCGGCCGTGAAGCTCACCGTGCCTGACGCGAAATCAGGGTTGGCCGGCGTCGTCCCGTCCGCCAGATTCTGGTCGTCCAGCGCCAGGGTGAGCGGACCGCCCGCCGCCGGCCCCGCGCCATCGGCAATGGCGATGGTCTGCGTGTCCTGCGCCACGTCGCCGTCCGCATCCGTCACCTTCACCGTGAAGCTCAGCGACGGATTGAGATCATTGTCCAGATTGTTGCTGGACACAAAGCTCCATGTCCCATTGGCGTTGACCGTCAGCGTGCCCAGCCCCGTATTGATCGGCGCGCCGATGGCATAGCTGTTCGCGCCCACCACCACGACCGTACTCGCGCCCGGCTGGTCCGCGCCGATCACCTGCGACCAGGTGCCCGTCGCCGTCGCCCCTTCCACAACACTCGTCTGGCCATCAACCGTCAACGTCGGCGCATCGTCCAGCACCGTCACATTGATATGATCCGTGGGCGACACGTCCCCATCGCTGTCCGTCACGCGAACCGCAAAGCTGTCGCCCGCCTTGGGATCCGCCGCGCCGCTGATGCCGTCGCCATCGCCCGGATCATTGTCGGGATGGGTCGGGTCATTATCGGTAAGCGTATAGCTGTAGCTGTAATGCCCGGCGCCATCGGACGTGACGGTCAATTGTCCGCCAGCGCCCGCCACCACGATCGGCGATCCGGCGGTGGCCGCGGTCACGTCGATCCAGTTTCCATCCTTGTCCTGCACCTCGACCTTGGCCAGCGCATCCCCGCCAGTGGCGATGGTCATGGTGCCGCTGTCGGTTTCCAGATCGCTTGCTGCCTGCGTCCCGTCCGGCAGGCCCGCTTCCGATACGGTAAGATCGGAAACCCGCACCGTGGGTTCCGAATCCCCCGCCAGCGTGATCGTCACCGTGGCCGTGGACTGATCCCCGTCTCTATCCGTGATCGTATAGGTAAAGCTGTCCTGCCCCTCCGCGCCTGCTGCGGGCGTATAGAGGAAGACGCCATTGCCCTGATAGACCACCGTGCCCTTGGCGGCGGCGCTTTCCAGAACCACGCCGCTGGCAAGGTTGACGCCGTCCGCACCCGCCACGTCATTGGCGAAGACATTGATCAGCACCGGCGCATTTTCGCTGGGCTGCGTCGCGCTGTCGTCATTCGCGACCGGAACGTCATCGACCACGCGAATGTCGAGGCTGGCATTGTCCGTCGATCCGTCCGTGTCGGTGACGATCACCGCGAAGCTCTCGGTCAGGCTCCCGTCATTGCCGCCGGTGTGCAGCAGGGTGTTGTCGTTCAGCGTATAGGTGTAGGAAACTTCGCCGCCAATGACATCGCCGTCCGCGCCGATCACGGGCGTGAAGCCGGTGATCTGCAAACTGCCATAAGCGTTGGAGATCGTCGCTCCGGTGAAGGCGCCGTTCGCGAAGATCGACTGGCCGCCGACCGTGATCGTCGACACGCCGTCCAACGCGCTCAGGGTGAAGCTGCCGGTCTGGGCCAGCGCCGCCGCGTCGGGCGAACTGCCCTCGGCCAGATCATTCTCGAAGACGGTTTCTTCCGCGCCCTGTCCATCAAGGCCGGTAATGGTCACGCCGTCATTGCGGCCCTGAATGGTGATGGTCAGCGTCGCGGACGAGGTGTCTCCATCCCCGTCAGTCAGCGTATAGGTAAAGGTTTCGGTCAGGGTCTGATTCGAATCCAGTCCCTGAACGACGCCATTCCCATTGTTCAGCACATAGCGGTAGCTTCCGTCCGCTTCGATCTGAAGCGTGCCATAAGCGCCCGCGATCAGGGCACCTACAGCGCCTGCCGTGCCCCCAAAGGCAATGCCCGTGACAGCCGCGCCATCCGCGCCCGGCACATCCGCGACGCCATCTGTCCCATTAGCGTCCGTGCCGCCCGAACCCGTCATGACATTGCCGTCGGCTACCAGCGGTCCGTCTTCCCGCACGGAATCGACGTCATTCGCCGCTGTCGGCACATCGTCGAGGATGGTGATGACCAGCGTGTCGGTGGCGCTATCGCCATCGACGTCGGTGATGGTCACCTGAAAGCTGTCGGTGACATCGTCGCCGGTCGTACTGTCCGTCAGCGTATAGGAATAGTCGATCCCACCATCCGTCAGGCCGGTGATCGTCAGCACGCCCTTGTCGGTGACGATGGTCTGTCCGGGGGCGGTGACGACCGTGCCATTGATCGTAATCGTCGACGGACCATCGGGTGAAGAATAGGTGATCGTGCCGTTTGTGGTTTCTACATCCGCTGCGGCGTTGGAACCGACCGGATCGTCCAGCCCGGCTTCATCGACCACCGTTCCATCCCCCACGCGGGGAATGGAGATGATGACGACCTGGCTGTCGGCTATGTCGATCCGAAGCGTCGCGGCGCTCAGGTCGCCATCCCCATCCCGCAGCGTGTATGTGAAGTTGTCGCTGACGCCGCCTGGCGTGCCCGCCGCGCGGACATAGCTGTAGCTGCCATCGGCGTTGAGCGTCAGCGTGCCATAAGCGCCGGCAATCGCCGTGCCCACGCTTCCCGCCGCGACCTGCGCCGTTCCCCCGGCACCTGCGGCCACGCCCGCCACGACCGCCCCATCAGCGCCTTTCACATCAGCGCCGGCAGCCCCGGATACAGTCCCCGCTCCGGTAATGACATTGCCGCCTTCCGGCCCATAGCTGCCCGCCGCGACGCCATCTACGTCGTCATGGGCCGTGGGCACATCATCGACGATCCGGATATCCAGCGTTGCACTATCGCTCGATCCGTTGCGATCGGTGGCCACCACGTCGAAGCTCTGGAAGAGACTGTCCGCCCCCGGCGTGCTGTGATCCAGACTATTGTCGGTCAGCACATAGGTGTAGGTGAACGTACCGGCCGTCACCGCGCTCCCCACCTCGGAGGTCGGAGTAAAACCCGTGATGGTCAATGTGCCCTGTGGCGTCGTGATGACCTGTCCGGCCACGAAGCCACCATTGGACAGCACCGCCACGCCACCGATGGTGACGGTCGCCAGCCCATCGGGCGCGGCGATGGAAAAGGATCCCTGCTGCGTCAGCGCCGCCGCGTCGGGCGAACTGCCGTCCGCCAAATCGCTTTCCAGAACGACCTCTTCAGCGCCGTTCACGCCCGGATCCCGATCCAGCCCTGTGATCGTGACGCCGTCATCCGCGCCGTTGATGGTGATGGTCAGCGTCGCGGTCGACGTGTCGCCGTCCCCATCGGTGATGGTGTAGTTGAAATTTTCCGTCAGGGTCTGGCCTGGGACCAGCGCCTGAACCGCCGGATCTCCATTGGCCAGCGTATAGCTGTAACTGCCATCGGCGTTGAGAGTGAGAACACCATAGCTGCCCTGGAAAGTGCCGGTGGTCGAAACCACCGCACCATCGGCACCCTGCACATCGGCCACGCCGTCCGTGCCATTGGCGTCCCCGCCACCGACCCCCGTCAGCACGTTGCCATCCGCGACCAGGGGACCGTCCTCGGTCACGCTGTCGACATCGTTGGCGGCGGTCGGAACGTCGTCCGCAATGAAAATGGTGAGCGTGGCGGTGGCCTGATCGCCATCCGCGTCGGTAACCACGACCGTGAAGATTTCGGCCGGAGGCGGGCCGATGATGTTATCGGTCAGGGTATAGCTGTAACCGATCGTCCCATTGTTCATGGACGTGATGGTCAGGACACCAATATCCGTCGTGATCGTCTGCCCCACGGCGGTCACAACAACGCCGTTGATGGTCACTGTCGCTGGCTGATCCTGCGACGAAATGACGATGGTGCCGCTAGTTGTCTCGCTATTGCCTGCCGAGGCGGAACCGGCGGGTTCACCTTCGCGCGGCCCCAGCCCCGCTTCACTAACGTTCGCGCTCGCATCGCTGACACCCGCCGGTTGATTTGGTGTGACAATCGTTACTTCCGGCTGATCGTCGTCGTCGGGCGCGACGGGGATGATTTCACGCTGTTCGGGCTGCGTGAAGACAAGCTCGGTCGGCGGCAACAGATCGCCTAGTCCATGACGGTCACCGATGTCCCCTGGGGGACCGGCGAAATTGCCGCCGGAGCTTTGTGGGGGACCAGCCGCGGGTTGCGGCTCTTCGCCGACCAGCAGCGCGGCAAGGTTGATGGTGGGAACTTCGACGTCGCCGAGAACAAGCCGTGGCACGAACACCGCACCGTCCTCGATCAATATTTGGGCGCCATCCGGCAACGCCACCACCAGATCACGGCCGACCACATGGATCTGGTTCAGGTCCGTTCCGGCGGGCAGGACAACCACGCCGTCCGGCCCAGGGGTGATGTGCTGCATTCTGCCGGGTTGTGACATCGCCATCTGTACACGCAATGCGGCGGACACCTCATTGCCCAGTGCTGGCTGACGATCATCGGCTGCAGAGACATCCCAATCGCGCTCGAAATCCATCTGACTTCCCCAACATGTCGTTGCGGGGCCCTGGAAAGCAGCGCGCGGAAAACCAATCACCCGAATGCGCCAAGGCGTCGGGATCGTATTTTGCCGCGTTTTTTGGCATTAGCGGATCAGCTATTGCCCTTTTTTCGCTATCTTTCGCTGGATCGACTTTCCAAAGTCACCCAACCCCGGATTAATCATTATTAAAGTGTTTTATCTGACCCGATATCCAATCCTAAGATAAGGCAAATCCAGAGTCATGCTAATTCAGGTTTTGTTAACCATTTTAAACGACTTGCTATAGAAAAATTACTTTGGTTATATTGCGAAAGATATAGTTTTTTATTTATGATCTATACCTTTCATACTATCGACGTCACCTGTCATGGTTAACCGTCGATACCGAAACGAACGACTCGGAGAAGGGCGCAGTGGAACGACTCGCAAGGCTTTCAGGACTGACTTTGGGTCGCATAGCGGCATGGGTCAGCCGCTCGCCCATGATCATCCTGGCCGTCGCGCGGATTGCCGTGGCCTTCCTCGCACAGACGAGCCTGGAGGCCATTGGCGGCCAATATCCGGACATGGCGCCGACTCTGGATTATGTGTCGTTCGCCCTTCTGGCCTGGGCAGTCCTTTTCCCGGCGGTCCTGTTCCTGCCAACGCGGATCGAAATGGCCGTCCGACCGGTGATCCTGTTGATCGATTTCCAATTGCTGATGGTGATCGTTGCGCTGCTCCGACAGTTGGAACTGCCAGCGCTGGGGGCCACGCTCATCCTTTTCTGGGCGGTGCATGAACGGCTGGGGAGAACGATCGCGACCATGATCGCGGGAGGCGTGATCCTGCTGGTGCTCTTGCGCCATCATTATGAGCCATGGGGGATGCACGCATTTCGTTCGGACATATTGATCAAGATCGATGGCGCGACCGTGCTGATCGGATGTTTGGGCGCGCTGGCGCTCATGGGCGTGATGGTGCGCCGCGGACACTTGCAGCATTGGGCGGACCGGCTTCAGGCCGTAGGTGGCAATATGCACAGCCTGCCTACCTCAGCCCTGCTGGAGGAGCTGTCACGCATCGGCGACGCGCGCAAGGTCGGGCTGATCTGGCGTAATCTGGACAACGGCGAAGTGCGCTGCTTCGCATGGGACAGCGGCGCCTGCGATACGCCCAGCCTGCCCGACGCGCTCGTATCGGAACTGTTGAATTCCCGGATTGCCGACACGCCGTTCCTGTTCAACCGGCAATCGGAGGAAGTGCTCGTCAGAAACAGCATAGGCACGCTGCGTTTCCGATCGGTGCCGGAATTGATCGAGGCGCAATCCCGCATTTTCGGCATGGCTTATGGTGTCGGCTTTCCTATCGCCGCCGGAGATATTTCCGGCACGGTGTTCATCGAAACACGCCATGGCTGGACCGCCGGCGCCCTCGATCAGCTGGTTTCCATTCAGGAAGGCGTCGAATCCTTTTTCGAGCGCTTCTACTTCCTTTCCGCCTGGCGCGAGCGGTCCTTTGCGGAGGCTCGGCAGGCATTGAGCCGCGACCTGCATGACAGCGTGCTACAGACGCTGGCGGCGATGCGGATGCGTCTGGCCACGATGCGCGGTCAAATTGAAGGGCAAAAGCCGATCGACATCACGCGAGACATACAAGACCTGGAAGATCTGGTCATCCGCGAGCAAGCTGAACTGCGGGCACTTCTGAACGAAAGCGCCCGCACCGTGCATGAGCGGCAGGACCTTGTCGCGCGGATCAGGCAATGCGCCGTGACCGCCTCAAGCCAATGGGGCATCGATTGTCATCCGCTCTTCGATCAGGACGAAATCCTCGTATCCCGCACCATCGCCATCCAGGTCGAATTCCTCATCCGCGAGATGGCGGCCAACGCCGTCCAACATGCCAAGGCGCGTAGGCTATCAATCGCCATATCTGTCGCGGATGGCCATCTGATGATTGCATTTCGCGATGATTCCGGACGGCGCAAAGGTGAAATCCCGCTTACAGACGACGGTAAGGAGTTGATTGTGCAGTCCCGTTCCCTGACGCAGCGATTGACTTCCATTGGAGGAAGAGCTTATTTTGACAAACTGGACAAAAGCTCCCTGTTAAGTATTCAGATACCTATAACCAAAGATAGGTCGTCAATATAATGGCCAAGCTTATCGTAGTCGACGATCATCCAATATTTCTGGATGGCCTCACTCAATTTCTGAAAAGCAATGGCCACGATGTTCTGGGCAGTGCCAAGTCGGAACGGGAAGCCATGGAACTTGTCGCGAGCAAGGAAGCCGACATCCTCATCCTGGACCTCAGCATGAAGGACGGGGGCGGCCTGTCCGTCCTCGGTGAAGTGCGCGCCAGCGGATATTCAATGCCCGCAATCTTTCTGACCGTTTACATTTCCCCGGCGCAGACACTGGCCGCGGTCGCAATGGGTGTGAACGGTATCGTGCTCAAGGAAAGTGATCCGCAGGAATTGCTCGCCTGCATCGCCAAGGTCGAAGCCGGCGAAAATTGCATCGACCCAGCGATCATGGACAGGGCGTTGCGCTACAGCGTCAATGCCAAGAGCAAGAAACCCAAGTCCGTCCACCTGCTGACCGAACGGGAGAAGGAAATTTCGCAACTCATTCGCGCAGGTCTGCGAAATCGAGCCATTGCTGAAAAATGCGGCCTGACCGAAGGCACGGTCAAGGTCCATCTGCACAGCATTTTCCAGAAGCTTGGCGTCAAGTCGCGCGCCGAACTGATCGTTTCGATGATCCCCGAAGAAACGCACTAAACGCAAAGATTGCGTCTTCGAGCACGTTCGTTGCCTGTCAATTCACTCGCATATAGGACGGAAGTCCACCGGCAGGCGATGGATGCGGCCCGTAAAGATACAGGCAGGCAATCACGCCTGCGGCAATGGCCAAGCCGTAGGGAATCGGTCCCTTAGCTTTCAAGGCAGGATTTCCACCCTCCTTGTTCCCGGCTGGGACAAGCCGGCGCAACAGGATGAAAACCAGCGCCAGCATACCGCCCAATATCGTTACATGGACGACCAGAGGCAGCAGACCCTTGAACGAGAACCACAGGGCGCTCGCCGCCAGCAATTTCACATCGCCGCCACCAAGCCACTGGCGGGAAAAGAAGAAGGCGCCCATCCCCAGCACGACAAGGAAGGACAGCGCGTTGGACCACAAGGCCGCAGTAAAGCCGACAACGGCCACCCACGCGCCGAACAGGAGGATCAGCGCCACGGGAAAGGCATTTGAAATCCGCAACATCATAACATCCTGCACAGCGGCCAGGATCAACAGCAGCGTCACCAGAGCCAGAATGATGTGCGTCATGGTTCCCCCTTCTTTTCCTCGATCCCGGCAGCGAATGCCTGCATCTGCCCCGCCCGCCGAACGGCATCGGCCAGACGCAGCGCCTGATCCTCCCCAACCGGTTCCACAGCATCCCGCAAAGGCAATCCAGCTTTCGCCCGCGCGCTATCTTCATTGTTGCGATAGCGAGGGTTTGATCCGTCCCGGCTCACCGCTTCGGCGAACAGATTGGCCGCCTCTTTCGCCCGCCCTTGCCGCAGCAGAGAGACGCCATAATTATTGGCGATGCGTGCCGGGCGATCCGTCAGGCGGAAAGCCGTTTCATAAGCCGAACCGCTCCTGGCCCATTGCTGGCGCCGGTCATAATGGAGCGCCAGCGCCTCCCATCCCTGCCATGTGCCGGGACATTGGCGGACCGCGTTCAACAGATGAGGCTCCGCCTCCTCCACCTTCCCGCCCCGGTCGAGAAGATCGCCCACAAGCCGCGACAACCGGCAGGAACGATATCCCGCCGCCTCCACCTTTTCCAATGCCGTCAATGCCGCTTCCGGCCGTCCCGCGGCCGCCAGCAATTGCGCTTCGATCACCGCCAGCCTGGGTGTGTCCTGCTGCGGCGTTCGCTTGAGCATCGCCGCAACCTGCACGAACCGGCCCGCATCCGCCGCCTCTTCGATCTGATCGAGAAAAACGCTGTCCGGACTGCCATCCGATGCCTCGGCCACATCTTCCGCCCGCACGATGGCGGAAAACAGCGCGCCGCTCAGCGCAAGCAGGGCCAGCGCGGCTTTCACCCTCCGGCCTCCAGAGTGCGGATGCGCGTCCACAGCCGTGCGAACGCCCGGTCCCTGCGGCCTGCGGCGTTGATCGACAATTTCTCCCCCTCACCAGCCGTTTCCGCAACGGGCGTTTCAGGCGCGGTCTTGTCCGGCGCCGCCTGCTTGTCCGTCTTGTCCGCCGCTGGCCTGTCGATGATCTTCACGGTGATGCTGTTCGCCCATATACCCAGCGCCACCGATTTTTCGGGAAGCGCCGTCGCAAGCCGGACCTCGCCGTCGGACTGACGGCTGAGGTGCGGTCCCGGCGCCGCCATTTTCTGCGCCTCTCCCTCGGCCGAAACGGATCGTTCCGCTATCTGGGCCAGACTGACCCGCGGCGTTGAGCCGATCTGTCCCAACAGCACATTGGCGTCTTCCATCCGCCCCTGCCGCTCCAGGCTAAGCGCATAGTTGCGCCTTACTTTCGTACTGGCGGGATCAAGGGACAATGCCAGTTCGAAGAAGCGGTTACTCAAGTCATGCCGTCCCAGTGCGGCGTAGCTGACCGCAAGCCCATTATAGACATCCGCATTGTCCGGCTGAACACGCAAAAGCTGGCGATAGGTTTCGATCGCCAGCGCATATTCCCCGCGCCGGAACAGCGCTTGGGCTGACGCAACATCGGACGGCCGGATGGCATTGCCGCCCATTGCGCGCACCTCCACCTTCTTGCCGCCCGAAAAGGCCGAACATGCCGGCAGGGTTCCTGCGGCGAACATCAACAGGATGCAACTGGCTCTGCTCATCTTATCCCCCCATCGCCGGCAGCAATTCCCGCACCACCCGGATCATCGCCGGCAGCATCAGAACGCCGATCATCACAGGCAACATGCATGCAACAAGCGGCACGGACAGCTTGACCGGCAGCTTGTGCGCCTTTTCTTCCGCGCGCATCCGCCGCTTTTCCCGCATTTCGGCGGCATAGACGCGCAGGGTCTGCCCCACGCTTGTGCCTAGCTGGTCCGATTGGATCAGCATGGTCGCAAAGGATCGAATCTCCTCGATCTCATTATCGTCCGCCATGCCGCGCAGGGCATCGGCGCGGCTGCGCCCCGCACGCAGTTCCAGCACGACCTTACCCAGCATCTGCGACACCAAAGGCTGGGAAAGGGCCAGTTCGCGCCCCACTCTGTCAAGCGCGGCCTCCAACCCAAGTCCTGCTTCGACGCATACGAGCATCAGGTCGAGCGCGTCGGGAAAGCCGTTGACGATGGCCTCGCGCCGCCGATCAGCCTTGGCCGCGATCCACAGATTGGGCAGGTATAGCCCGAATACCGCCACACCCACGCCGAAAATATAGAGCTTGAAGATGCTGGGCGGCTCCGCCGACGCAAGGCTGAAGAGAAGCAGCAGCGCCGGAAGTCCCAGCGTCAGTATCAGCCGGATCAGGGTGAATATGCGCGGTGCTTCCGGGCTGAGATAGCCCGCCGCGATCAACCGCCTGCGAAGCGCCTCGTTCTTCGTATCGGCGAGCGACAGGCCCGCCTTCTCCAGCCGCGCGGCGATGCGGGTCCATTCATTGCTGACCTGCGCCCCACGCAGCGTTACGCTGCCCATGTCCGCCGTCATCCCGCTCAAATTTTCGAGACGGCGGCGCACAGCGACATTGCGGCTGACAATCGTGCTCGCCACCATGACGGCCACTACCACCACGATGAACACGATCCCCAGGATCAGATAGCGCGATGTGAACTGTTCCCCCATGGCGCGCCCTAGACCTTAATGTCGACCATGCGCCGGATCGTGACGAATCCGACGGCATAAAGCATCGCGAGACCGCCGAACCCGATGATGAACATGCGGTCCTGCGCCACGTCCAGATAAAAGCCGGGATTCATCATGAATAGCGCAACGAACGCTAGCACGGGCAATACCGTCAGCATCAACGCCGTCGTCCGACCTTCGGAGCTCAACGCGCGCACCTTCATGAACAGGCTGTGGCGCTCCCGGATAACGCCGGACAGATTTTCGAGAATTTCGGCCAGATTGCCGCCCGTTTCGCTCTGGATCGAAAGCGACACGACAAACATATGCAGGTCGTTCATGCCCCACCTTTCGGCCATGCGTTGCAGGGCATCCCGCAAGTCCGCGCCATAGGTCACTTCGTCCGCGACAATGCCGAATTCGGTGCCGATGGGGTCTTTCATCTCGACGGTCAGCAGGTCCAGCGCCGCCGCGATCGGATGCCCAGCCCGCAAGGCGCGGACGAATGTGTCGAGCGCCACCGGGAATTGGTCCTCCATCTTCTTGTGCCGCCGCTGGTTAAGGCGCGAAATCACCGACAGCGGCAAGCCCGCACCCAGCGCAATCGCAAAGACCAGCGCTAAGAGGATTACACCGCCGGTCAACGCGTAACCGCCCACGCCTGCCAGCAGCATTACCAGCACGAACAGGATAGCCACCGCCAGCGCCATGCCGCTCATCACCAGCTGTGCGGTATAGGGGATGCCCGCGCCATGCAGCATGTGCACCAGTTTCAACGCCATGCGGCCGAACGGACTTTCCGCATCATAGCGCGCGGCCTCATCATCGCGGCGCAGCTTGGACAGCACGACATTGCGCTGCGCGCCACTGGCGATCAGCTTCAACCGTTTGTTGACGGCGCGGCTCGTTCCAACGCGGCTGCGATACCAGCCCGCAACCCCCTCGATGGCTAGCAACACCGCCGCGAACAGCAGCACCAGCACCATGATGCGGATGACATAGCTGGGCATCAGTGGATCACCATATCGGGCCGGAACAGTTCGGGCGGCAGATGCAGCCCGCGATCCGCCAGCTCGCCCAGGAAATGCGGCCTGATCCCGGTCGCTTCGAACCGGCCTAGTACCCCGCCATATTCGTCACGGCCCGTCATGCGGAAACGGAAAATCTCCTGCATGGTGATGACTTCCCCTTCCATGCCGGTGATCTCCGACAGGCTGAGCAACCGCCTGCGCCCATCGGCAAGCCGTCCCACCTGCACCACCACATTGATCGCCGAAGCGATCTGCGCGCGGGCGGAGCGGGGCGCAATATCGATTCCGCTCATCCCGATCATCTGTTCCAGGCGCGCCAGCGCATCGCGCGGCGTGTTAGCGTGGACCGTGGTCATCGACCCGTCATGGCCGGTATTCATCGCCTGCAACATGTCAAAGGCTTCACCGGCGCGGACTTCGCCGACGATGATCCGGTCCGGCCGCATACGCAGCGCATTCTTCACCAGATCGCGTTGCGTGACTTCGCCCCGCCCCTCCAGATTGGCGGGCCGCGTTTCAAGGCGCGCCACATGGCGCTGCTGCAACTGAAGCTCTGCGGAATCCTCGATGGTCAGGATGCGTTCATCGGCCGCGATGGACGCGGACATGGCGTTGAGCAG
>Ga0182735_1000821_pt1 | contig 22572 bp, 21 predicted proteins | sample eDN5th30CKraftMG_FD_128524 | JGI IMG/M metagenome (GOLD analysis project Ga0182735, IMG submission 128524) | Enriched Miracle-Growth compost microbial communities from Emeryville, California, USA - eDNA 5th pass 30_C Kraft MG (version 2) (version 2) ...
AGGCTGCGTATCGAGCAAGTGTTCGATCACTTGGATGCCCTGATTACCAAGCACCACCGCCATCCGATCTTCAAGCACCTTATCGGCTACATCTACGCCGTGGAGCAGGGGGATCGAAATGACGGCAGGGGTTACCACATCCATGCGGCCTACTTCTTCAATGGCAACATAGTGTGCCGGGATGTCTGTAAGGCAACTGGGATCGGCAAGCTGTGGGAGGAGGTCACGCGTGGTCAGGGCTATGCCCACAGCTGCAACCACGACAAGGAGGGGTATGGCGACAAGCTAGGTATCGGCCAGATCCATAGGGACGATCAGTCGAGACGGCCCCATACGCACTACGCCATGAAATACCTAGTCAAGGATGATCAGCACCTGCGCGTGAAGCCTGCGGGGGCTCGATGCCTGCGTAAGGGGGCTCTGCACAGAGCGCGTCGGCGATGAGAGTAGACGAGCCGGCTAGCTTTTGAGTGGGTGTCGGTTGATTGTATTGGGCAACCGACGCCCTCAGTTAAGGCTGGAACGGCGTACATCCTCCATGGTGATTTCCTTCGCCACCTTGGAGATGCCGACCATGAAGACGACCATACAAAACGCAAGGAGTACGACGCAGAAATAACGGGCGAGACTGATTGGCCTCTGCCCTGTGAATGTCCGTGCAGCCATGTCCCACGGCTGACTGCCATTCTTCCGCCGCCAAGCGGAGATCGCCCCGAGAATCTGCAGAATAGGGATGTAGAAGCAGAAATACAGCCCCGATTTAAGGAAGATCCATGCCCGATACCGAGCCGCCTCGGACGAAGGTAGTCCTCCATCAATTGACGATACGGATATCCCGAGCAACATCTTCCCTGGAGTCGCACCGAAACGGGAGACGAACTGCCACTCGTACAAAAAGACAGCGCTGCAGATAAAGGCCATTCCCAAAAGCAGGTCAGTAATCACGCCCCCAACCCCTGGGAAAATGGATCTAATATCAGGAAGGATGACTGCGGCAACACTGCCAAGGAGCCAGCACAGGGTTAGGTCAATGCAGCGGGCCCACAGACGTGGCCAGAACTGAGCTGTGGAAAGTCGGACGGGCGTAAGCTCTTCATTGTCGGTAGCAAGGCAAATCTTGGACTCCGTATCAATCTCGATATGGTCGTAAACTGTCTTGTCTGCAGTGTCACTATCAGATTTTGTGATGATTATCGCCGCCTTTTCTGAAGCAAAGCCATCTGCAATCCACTTATAAGCCGTTCTGGAATAAACCAAGGCAAAATACGCGATGCAAAAGGCCATAATTGAGGCTAAGAAGGTTTTCTCACCACTCTCGCCTTCATACAGCCACAACCCTGCAACGATACCTGCAGCGATTAGCGAGCCGACAATACTCAAGCGCTTCCATCCCGGATTACTTTCGGTCATCAACCGATTTGTGAAGTCGGAGATCAGCATCAACGCTGCAAACAGCCCAGCAAAGGCTGCGGCAAGAGTCGGAAGGCTTAGGCCCCTTGACTTTATGGCGTAGATGGCAATCGGATCAGGAACTCTTTTCTCTGAGAGTAGAGGGAGCCCGCTGGGGCTTCGGGCGCCCGGTATTAGAACGACCGGGCAGTCACTTTCCCAGATGGTTTGAACAAGTTCCGCCTTGCGCTTCTTTTCTGAATCACGGCATTGGAAAAAGGCGCTTAAATCTCCCTTGAGCTCACATCGGCCCTTGTCGATGGACTCGATCTCTTCCTCAGCCTGCTTGAACAGGGTCTGACATTGTTCTTTCTGTCCCGATATCCACTTTATGGCGTCCGCTTTTTGGGCTTCCCAGCTCTCAATAGCCGTCAAGTAGGCAAGGCTATACCACGCTAGAAGCAGTAGCATGGAGAGCGCCGAAATGACTTTAAGACGTTTTTTGAAGCTGGCAAGGAGAAAGGACTTCATTTCTGCACATCATCCATGGCTTGCGCACTTACGCGAAATGGCTGTCGATAGTTTCTGCCAGTGCGGGAAACCAGGCTATCTGGCCAGTTCGTCAATATCGCCTCAGAAGCATCATCGACAGAGAGAAAGTAGCCAGTTGTGCCGAAATCGGGGGCCCAGTAGAAGTACACGCCTCCAATACCTCGGACATCAATGTGATAGCTGCCGTATGATCCCTGTGCTGTATAGCGCTTGTATAGCCGGGCATCGTTGTGTAGCAAATCGAGCAAGAACGTATCGATATCAGAATCTTGCAGCAGATAGCCATTCTTGCTGGCCGCGATCGCTAGAATTTCAGGCCCACGCTCCTTATACGTCTTTGTTATTTCCTTCCGAACATGTGGGTCGTTGAGTAAGTGCTGCCATATTTCTGAGAATTCGAGAACTGTCTTTGCTGTTGGAGTTTCGGAGGCGTTTTTGAGTGGTTTTGGCAGATTTTTTAGCGGCAACGAGAGTTTCGGTTCTTGAACGCCTGCGAGGTTAGATAGGTAGGCGTTCAGAGTTGCCTGATCTATTGCTTCAGGCATTCGAAAGCCTGCCTTAAGCGCAATATCGCAAACGCCTATACGGTGCATGGGATGAAGCATTGGCAGCCAATCAGGTAGTTCACCGAAACGAGCGGAGTATGAGGCTTTTTTCGATAGCCAAGCCATTCCTGTGGCCAATGAGAATGCGTGGATGATCTTCTGGCCATCCACAGTAGCAATATGCTCTTCAAGCGAGCCGGCTGAGATGTGCTGAGTAGCTGCTAATCGAATGAAGTCATGTATTTGCTGCTTCGGCGCCATGCATCGATTCCTTTCAGATGACTCTGCTTGATGCGTATAAGTGCGCGGCGTTAATTCCAGTCATCCCGGAGTTAACGCCTTGTTTAGTCACCGGCGCTTATCGAATACTTTCCCATGGTAGCTGGAGATCATCTCTGCCGAAGTGACCATAGGCTGCTGTCGGGTAATAAATCGGCCGCTGCAGGTCCAGGCACTCAATGATTCCTGCCGGGGTGAGATCAAACTCGCGCCGCAGTTGGTCGACTATCTCAGCGCTGCGGGCGGGCGTTACGCCTTCGGCTACTACAAGGAAACTCATCGGCTCAGCCACTCCAATTGCATAGGCTAGCTGTACTAAAGCTTTTTTTGACCAGCCGCGAGCAACGACTTGTTTGGCGAGAAAACGCGCCATATAAGCGGCCGACCGGTCTACCTTGGACGGGTCCTTTCCAGAAAAAGCGCCGCCGCCGTGAGGTGCAGCGCCACCGTAGGTGTCGACAATAATTTTGCGTCCGGTCAGACCTGCGTCGCCTTTTGGACCTCCGATTACAAAACGACCTGTTGGGTTGATCAGTTCTCGGTAATTCTCCGCTCTGAGGTGAGCAGGAATCACTGCACCGATGATTTCGCTGCTCACAAGCTGGCGTAGCATATCGGTGTCGATCTCAGCATCGTGCTGTGTTGATAGGACTACGGATTCAATCGCGACCGGCCGCCCTTCTTCGTAGCGGAAAGTGACCTGCGACTTGGCATCTGGGCCAAGCCATGCAAGTTTTCCTTCTCGCCGCAGCATTGCCTGTTGGCGTACCAGCTTGTGTGCAAAGACGATTGGAGCGGGCATAAGCTCTGGCGTTTCATCGCACGCATAGCCAAACATCAGTCCCTGATCACCAGCTCCTATGATGCCATTCTCTCGGTCAACACCTTGGTTGATGTCAGCTGACTGGCCGTTGAAGCGGATTTGTATTTCGCAGCGGTCTGGATCGATGCCCGTGTTGCCATCCCGATAGCCTGCATCGCGAAGTACTTTGCCTACAATTGAAACTGCCTTTTCGCGGACGGCTCGAAAGGTCTCAGGGTTGCGGGTTTTGAACTCACCTGCAACCACTACACACTGATCGGCGAGTAGAGTTTCACACGCGACGCGCGCATATGGATCGTGACGTAGAAACTCGTCAAGAATCGCATCTGAAATGCGATCAGCCAGCTTGTCAGGGTGACCCTCGGAAACAGATTCCGATGAAAAAAGACCATTAAATACAGACATTCGTCGTTCCTCTTTAGCCGCTTTGGCGAAGTGCCGGGGGCGGCAATCCGGATCAAATCCCCCCAGTCTGATGCTTGTCAGCAGGCAGACCATCCACAAAAAATCATTTCAATAAAATCAGTTGCGGCACCGCGTTTTCACCAGACCAGATAAATGCATTCTGTTCCAGTCGGATAGCCAGGGCCTTGGCTGATTCCAACTCAAGTCCGAAAACCAGATAGCTGTCCTCGCCCGGCCATTGGTTGGAGGGATGCTGGCCGATGCCCGGCAGAAAAACGAGGCCGCGCTTGGTTAGCTCGTCGGCCAAATCGCTTTGCCGTATAGCATTAGCCTCATGCTCAAGGGGTTGGCTGAACGGATTGCATGCGGTCACAAAGGTGCTGCAGCTGGCACCATGGGCTTGGTGTGCATCCAATAGATCGGCAGAGGGTTGGCCTGCGAGCAACCTGAATGGCTGTGAAGCGTGCACCCAGTATTCAGTCTCTAGGTAGGCCTGTAGGGTGTCGGACTCGATGGTTGTCGTAGAAAACAAAAAACCCTCCGTTTAGCGGGAGGGCCGACGACTGTCCCGTTTAGTTGTCTCTAATGAGACCTCATCCGCTTAAGCGATTCCACCTTGCCTGGGAGGGCTGGTTGGCATGGGCGTCGGCCCAACTCTTGATGTGGCTGCCATGGTAGCCATTAAGGTAGCCACCGATCAAGTCTTCATCAGTTCCTGAGCAGCCTTTTCAGCTGACTCGGCTGACTCCACGAAGTAAAAAGAGTAATCAGAGGACATCCCGGGTCCGCCCTCAAACGCCCACTCGTAGGATTCATCGGCATTCTCATTGACTATCTCAAGCAGGCTTTCAAATACATCTCTCTCGCTCAGGTCGTCGCCGCCTTCCTCAAGCAGTTTGTACCATCGATCATTGAAGATGTTTTTTAGCGCCCCGCCTTCGGCATTGCGAAACGTCCGATCCACAAGCAATAGCAGGTGCTCGCAGCCACTTGCTTGCTTGCAGAATGGGCATTGCTCAGTTCCATCGGTATCAGACATCTTGATTCATCAACCTGTTAGGCCATGCGTTTGTTTGTTGCAGCGCCAGCCTAGTACAAAACGGGGAGTGGAAGTTGGCCAAGCCGTGATGTGGCCAAAAATAAACAGGTGAACCAACCGTTTGAGCGACATTGAAGCCGCTCAGGTGTGCCGTGATGTCTGGAAGGCGATTGAGATCAGCGAGCTATGGGAGGAGGTCACGCGTGGTCATGGCTATGCCCATAGGCGAGTACAGCGAGAACGCGGAGATGAACCAGCGCATTTGACAGAAATACCCGGGGTTCTAAATGAAAACGGTGGCCACAAGCAATAAACACCTCGCATGGGAGTAATGACATGACCGCTCAGATTGCAGAACGACTGCACTACCAGGGAGAAGACGTTGCCATGTGCACGAACCCCCTCAGCGACTATTTCGCCATGGGGGGCACGAACCCGCGCTTCGAGTCCAACTGCACAGCCTTGTGGCGAGGCTACGTCGGCAGCTGGGAAATCGTGGATGAACGCCTCTACCTGGTGGGTCTAAGCGGAACGCTCGAGGGCGGAGCCGACGCAACGCTGGCAACCATCTTCCCTGACTTTCCCGATCGCGTGTTTGCCCACTGGTACTCTGGCACGATCCGCATCCCCCAGGGCAAACAGCTCGAGTATGTCCACATGGGCTACGGCAGCACCTTCGAGCGGGACTTGTTCTTGGATATCGAGCGAGGTGTGATTGTGTCCACCCGGGTTCGTCATAACGGTACCGCCGAGTCTGATAACGCTCCCGAAGGCTACGAGGTCGGCGCCATGACGGTGTTCCCTCGAAGCGGTAAGGGTGAGGGGGAGTCGGCGTGATCTATCTCTACTGGTACCTCGGTGTCGGTGCGGTTGTCCTTGCCGTCGTCTACGGCGCACATCACCTGACAAAGGAGAAGGAGTCTGACTCCCTTCGTGAGCTGCTCGAAGCCGTCAACCCGGATCGCAAGAAGCTTTCCTACCGCATCCTCAACAACATCGTCGCCCCCGTCCTTGCGGCCATCCTCGTGGTCGCCGTCTGGCCCGTGGCGATCTACATGAAGGTCAAGGAGATGCTTCAGGAGAAGGAAAGCTACGTGTCCCCGGAGGAACGTGAATTTGCAGTCGAGCGCGAACACCTGTTGGAGCGACTGACGGTGCAGGAGATCGAGAGGCGTGAGGTCGTCACAGACCCGCTCAAGGCTGCGCCTGATTTGCCCTTTGGCCACCTCAATGCAGCGTGGCAGGAATTCCTCCAAGGCAAACCCGATGGTGCCGAGCTGTGGTCGTTCTCGGCACAGTGGCAGACGACATGGGGACGCAAGGAGCTGCGGTGTGGATACGCAGTGGTCCAGGACGGAGCGCCGGGCGCCCACTTTCTGACGGTATGGAAAGACATTCCGGAAGAGGCGGAAGGCGGTGGCAGCGCCAAAAAGGCGCGCGCTGGGGACATCCCAGGCTGGCTCAGGAAGCAGGCTGACTGAGAGTCAGGCGCGACGGCTCATCAAGGAGATCCCATGCAATACAAGAAAGGCGATCGCGTAAAGCATCCGAAGAAGCCGGATTGGGGCATTGGCCAGGTGCTTGCCGACAGTACCGGCGGAACGGTACGAATCTTCTTCACCCATGCCGGTGAGAAAACGATGTCCCTGGATTTCGTGCAGCCCGAGAAGCTGTCGGGCGATGCAGCGTCGAGTCCGATCCTGGACCAGTTGAATCTGGCCGCGCAGCCCACCAGGGATGCGAAAGGGAAAGTTCTCTGCACGAATTGCGGCGCGCCGACGCAGTTTGGCGAAACAGCAAATCCAAAGCGGCATCAATTGGGTTGGTGCGAGCCCTGTTTTAAACACAGTCAGCGAACGTTCAAAGACGAAACCACCGGTGAAACGCGCTACATAGACGAATTCCGAACGATCGACGGTATCAAGAGCCGCTACGGCCCGCACTGAGGAGCAGCATGTACGAAATTGAAATGCATGAGATGTCGGAAGCATTCTTCCCCTGCTGGAAGGCAGCCGGCATCCACTTGAGCAAACAGGCCGATGGCGGGATCCAGTCATGGCTCCGCGCACACCCCTATCCGCCGTTCCTGGAGCATCTGTCGTTCCGTTTGGGCAACCAACTGTACTTCGTGCGCGTCGAGGACGTCGATGGGAAAGTGCGGGGCCCCGGAAACCCGCAAGGGTTCATCACGGCTGCCAGGATGGCCAACGGTCGAGCCTGCATCCTGCCCATGAAGAAGAAGCTTTTCGGTGGCGCCTGGGTGGCAGACATGCCGGGATGGGGCTTGCTGGACCCGGATACCAGAAAGCCGATCGATCCCGTCGCTTTGGTCACGGACCAGAAGATCGAGATGACGCCCTGGGAGGTTCACGACATGGCCGTGCAAGTGGTCCGCGACCATCTGGACAAGCAAGGCTTCGAGTTGATGTCCTGGCAGGGCAATCCGGAGGTGGATCCCTCAATCTGGTTCATCGGGCAGTCCAAACGGCCGGAGTGGGTGGTGGTGCGTTCCGCAATATTTCCGGCAAATAGCGCCGAGCGACCGAGCAACTGGCAGGCGATTGCAGCCCGCTGCGCCAAGATGAGCGCCACGGGGCACTTCGCCTCTGTCGCTGTGGTGAGCGTAGACCAACCCTTCGAGTCCAGTGAGGAGGCTCCTGTGCCGCTGTGGCGTGGGCATGGCATGCACGTGCGTTTCACTGGGTTGGAGTGACCATGGCAACCATTCGGATCGTTAGGCCCAACGAAGACGCATCCAGAGTCATCGGTACTCTTGGGTATTGGGTCAATGTCTTGCCTCCAAGACAGGTTAAGTGGGCAAAAGCATTGCAGTTTTGGCTAGGCGCAAATGCGAACTTCGAGTCCTGGGTCTTGTTTGGGTTTCCTTATGACTCAGAGGATGTTCAGCCAAACGCTTCAAACGCATTCCCCCGGCGCTGATGGCGAAGATCGAGTCGCTGAAGCCATCCTTCGAGGCGCTAACGAGACAATGAGAGCAGGACCGCCTCCCTTGTGTAGGTAATGGCCGCGACGCATTGTTTGCTCGCTGTTCCCCGGATTTCCCCCCACGGCCGCAGTCATACCAGATGGCGGTTCGCACAAGGTGGTAGTCCACCAGCCAGATAGACGTAGTTGTGGGGTCGCATGAAAACTCAAGCCAGATCATTCCCGAGCGCCTTTTACAGTGTTGTTGACGGTGCGTCAGAGGTTGCTCTCGAGTTTCCCGTCGACGGAGAATCCGGTGGTCCCTTCTGGAACGAAGACGGTGGCCTCGATCTAGGGCGCTGCAAGGATTGGGATCAGGAAGAACTTGGCATTGTGTCGCTTGGCGGCAATCGCTATCGCCTTGCCGAGCGACTGTTGGGGCCGTTCTCCCGCCTCAGGCTGTATTGGGGCGACGAGTTCACCGCGCACGATGGGCAAGACGGGGCACTACGACTGGTCTCCGTATGCATGCCCCGGCCATATGCCCATTTCCGTTTTCTGACTTCGGGCGGCTTCAGCAATGAACACCAACTTGCGCAGTACCTTCACACTTGTGGGGGCGGGTGGGAGACTGTCGCAGGCGGAATGCTTACGTTGTCCATTCCAGCCGAACACGCCAACGAGTTGTAGCGCCTGATGTACGACCAGGGACTCGCACCTCGGGGGTTCACCCTCGAGGCGTAGCAGGCCCTTTCGATCTCGATAAGTCTTGTATCGGCGGTCAGCTTGCCCTGCCAGGCCCGGTAGTGCTCGCAGAACCAGCTGTACTGAAAGCCCTGCGGCTGGTTCAGGCGGTACTCCTGCCAGAGCAGCGCCAGGGTCACGCCGGGGCGACGCAGCTCGGCGTGGATCATGGCCCAATCGGGCAGCAGTCGTTGCTCGGAGGGTACCGCCGGCGCCGGTGGGAATAGCTGCTGTTCCAGCTCGGAATCGGACAACGAGCAGGGCCAGGCTAGACCGCTGGCGGCAAAGCGGTTGAGGTAATCGCCGACGGTGACACGACCGACCTGCGCACTGACTGCAATCTGGCGAGCCGATAGCCCGACCTCGAACTTGAGACGAAGTACTTCGCGAATCTTACGTATGGATAAACGCTCCACGACGATAGCCGGAGACAAGCAGGCCGATGTCATTTAGTCCGGGGGCTGTAGCTAGTCCAGTACACAAGTAGGATGTGCGGTTCCTGATTGGAGGGGCGTGAAGATGAATCAACTGGATCGAATTCGCGGTTGCCTGCTGGCCGGTGCGGCTGGCGATGCTTTGGGCGCGGCGGTGGAGTTTATGGATTGGCCGAGCATCCGGCAGAAGTTCGGCGAGCGGGGTATTCGGGATTTTGCCCCCGCATTCGGCAAGCTGGGCGCCGTCACCGACGATACCCAGATGATGCTTTTTACCGCCGAAGGCCTGTTGCGGGCCTGGGTTCGGCACAATTCACGTGGTATCTGCCATCCGCCTTCGGTCATTCATCATGCGCTGCTGCGCTGGTACATCACCCAGGGCGGCAAACCAAAGGCTGAGGTCACGCAGGATGGCTGGCTAATCGGTGTGAAAGACCTGTGGTCGAGCCGCGCGCCGGGCATGACCTGCATGAGTGCGCTGGGCGCCAGCCAGTCGTTTGGCGACAAGGCGAGCAATGACAGCAAGGGCTGCGGTGGCGTGATGCGTGTAGCACCGCATGCGTTCTTCCCGCAAGCCTTCGAGTTTGCGGTCGAAAACGCACACCTGACCCATGCTCATCCCAGTGGATATCTGGCAGCGGGCCTGTTTGCCGACATTCTGCAGCGGATCTTCGAGCAAGGTTGCGACCTGAAAGACGCCATCCGCCAGAGCCTGGCCGAACATGGCCAGAAACCGGGCATGGCGGAAACCCGTGAGATGGTCGAGTACGCCCTGCGCCAGAGTGAGGCCGGTATCGCGCCTACGCCCGAAGGGATTGCCGTGATGGGTGGCGGTTGGGTGGCCGAAGAAGCCTTGGGCATTGGTCTGTGGTGCGCCCTGATGGCCAACAGTCTGGAGGAAGGTATCTGCTGGGCGGTCAATCACACCGGCGACAGCGACAGCACGGGTCTGATTGCCGGCAACCTGCTGGGTATCCAGTTGGGGCCTGATGCCATTCCTGCTCGTTGGCTTGAGTCACTGGAGCTGCGCGAAGTGATCGAGCAGTTGGCGCATGACATCGAGTGGGTGCCGCGTACCTATTGCGGGGATTACAGCTCCAATGTGGTTGAGGACGAGCGCATATGGGAACGCTATCCCGGATCCTGATGCAGGAGGGAGTAAGAGCATGCGTCGCAGAGTGCAATGTGACGCTCTGCAATGGCTAGCTGCCGGATTGGCGGTGTTCCCGCTGGTCAGTGCCTAGGCTCATGATCGAGGCTTGGATAACGACGGCGTCTGGGATTACGGCAGAGGCGGCATCGACAGGGATGTCGAAGCAGATCACCCAGGAAACCCACGTCCTGATCACTGCACTCAAGGAGCAGAGGAAGGCGCAGGCAACTGGGACGTTTACCGCGACCTCAGGAGAGAGGTCTGCATCAACGGTGAAGAGTCGTCAGCGTCCGTATGTGAGCGTTTACCTGCCGCAGGGTGAGCACCTGATCATTGATGCCAAGGTCAACACTCAACGTCTACAAGGCTCACTTGCAACACGTGAAAGCAACAAAGAGTACAATCTTGCGCGACTAGGAGGCTCAAAGGCGCTGGTTCGAGTAGGATGCCCCGAAGCGAAGGTAGCGAGCTTAGTAAACGATGCCAGCGAAAGATAATGTCTGGCAGATAGAAAACATGGAGTTAGCAATGAAGCCTATTATACAGGCCTGTATTCCTCGTCCAGACATTATTGCAGGCTCTTTTAATCCGGAAATCTTTACGGCTTCTTTAAGTCAGGTGCTGGATGCATATTCTGGAAAGGGAACAGGTACCGATAACATCTACACTGATGCACGCCTGTTCTTCACTGAGGCTACCTTCCCAACGGAGGGCTTGCGGCGTGTTGTTCGGGACGTGTTTGGTCGTCTATCCGGAGATAACTCCCTCCCGGCTATCCACCGTCTGGAAACTTCCTTTGGCGGTGGTAAAACACACACGCTGATCTCACTGGTTCACCTCGCTAAACGCGGCTCGAGCATTGCGGAGGTCGCCAAGGAGGTCATCGAGGCGCAGCTGCTGCTTCCGGAAGGCAGTGTCGATATTGTTGGCATCGCCTGTGATGAGATGCCGGTCATCGAGCCCAGCGGTGAGGAGGTCCTTCCCTATACCCTGTGGGGGGAGCTGGCCCTGCGTCTTGGAGGTGAAAGCTTCTACCGGGAAAATCTCAAGGAAGTTACGTCAACGGCATTCCCCGGCAAGTACTTCCTGGAGCGTCTCTTCGGTACCCGCAAGGTACTGATCATGATGGACGAGTTGGCCCAGTATGCGACTCGCTATGAGGCCGCTCATCTCGGGGGTGGTGATCAGATCGGCGCTTTCCTGATGGGGCTGCTGGGTTATGCTCGCACCCACAGTGATATCTCGGTCGTGGTCACGTTGGCCAGTCAGCAGGATGCATTCCGTCAGCAAACCGGCATGTTGGCAGGTGTACTGCAACAGACACTTGGGCGTGCTGTAGATACCGATGAAGCTGAAGCTCTGGCTGAGAAAGCTGGCAAGGCCATCCTCAGTGTTGTCTCTCGTGATGCCACCACTACCGTGCCGGTGCGTGCGACCGAGATTTCTCGAGTGCTGGCTCGTCGTCTGTTTGTCTCCATCGACCACGGTGCGGCTCAGGAGACTGCGCAGGCCTACATGGCGATGTACCAGAAGAGTGGTGCTCAGCTGCCTGACCAGGCAAGCCGTGCTGATTTCGAGCAAGTCATCACCAACAACTACCCCTTCCATCCCAGCTTCATTAGCTTTCTGACCAACAAGCTGTCCACCGTTCAGAACTTCCAGGGTACTCGTGGCGTCTTGCGTGTGCTGGCCATGGCGATCCGTAGCCTCTGGAAGAAGAACACCAGGTTGGCACTGGTGCATACCTGCCATATCGATCTGGCGAACCCCGATGTAGCCGACGAGGTGGTTGGGCGGACAGGTGCTTCGGACCTGATCACCGTTCTCAACGCCGATGTGGGTGGTGCCGACAGCGGTAGTCTTGAGTTGGGTGCTTCAGTCGCCCAGGCGCTGGACACAAAAAACCCACACCCGTTGGAGTTTCCTCTCTACGAATGGACTTGGAAGGTTGTGTTCCTGCATAGCCTGGTCGGGCGTGGAGAGGGGCTCTCCTCCAACCTGTTCGGCGTCAGCTACTCCGAAGCGCTGTTTGAAACGGCTATGCCGGATATGACTCCTGCCCAGGTAGAGACGGCGCTCAAGGCTATCGCAGACGAAGCCTATTACCTTCGAGATAACGAAGGCCGTTTTTACGCCCATACCGATCCGACCGAGGCGCGGATCGTCAGCACCATCAAGCAGGGCATAAGTCCGGATGCGGTAGGGGAACACCTGGCCATCGTCAGCCGTAAGGTGGTCACCCACAATAGTCCGACTTTTGTGGTAGCGCAGGACGTGTCGCAGCCAGAGGACATTCCCGACAAGACCGACAGACCGGTGCTGGCCATTGTGCGCCTGGATGCCAACCGCATCGATGCAGAAGCCATGATCACCAGTTGTGGTGGAAACACGCCACGCTTGCATCAGAACTACGTGTTCTTGCTGGTTCCGGAAACTGTGCAGATCATGGGTGAAACCTGGAACGAAGATCGTACCAATAAGTCTCGGTACCGTATCGAGCGCCTGGAGGACCTCACCCGCACGGTGCTGGCCATGCGTCGTCTCGATCACAAGCCAGAAGATTTCGGTATGACGGCGGCCAAGCTGGTGGAGAGCGGGTTCAAGAACAAGCTCCGCGAGCGTGAACTGGCTCTGCAGACGGCAGTCTCACAGGCCTATGAGGCGATCTACTTCCCCGGTGCTTCTGGTGCCACGACAAAGAAGATGATCAAGCAGGCGGGAGGCGAAGGCGGTCAGTCGGTGGATGCCGAAATCCTCCGTGTGCTCTCCGGTGAGGGTGAGATGGTGACCATGGAAAAGGCCACCACCAGCGAAATGCTGATATTGCTGGGGCAGATGTTCTTCCACTTCAGCCAGACCCCATCAATCGAGCAGATTCGCAGCCAGCTTGCCCAGAATCGCCGCTGGCCGATCCTCGAGCAGAAGAATGTTCTCGACACACTGCTGCGTGCAGGCGTCGAGCGTGGTCAGTGGTGCCTGTACCGCTTTACCTCTGTCGAGGATCAGAAGCCTGCCGAGTTCTACAGCCGAGATACCGGTGCATTGCCTATGGATCTCAATCTCTCGCAGGCTGGATGGAAGCTTGTCAGCGTACAGGGTGCGTTGCAGCGTGGCTGGAACCCGCAAGCTGAGCCCGCTCCCGAACAGGTTGAGCAATGGGTTGGACAGTCAATGCAGCTCAAACCGCACACCAAGGTTGCTGATGTCCTGGCAGCAGTGAAGCAGCAACATGGTGATATCAAGGATTCGACCATCCTGACGGCCATCGACAATGCGGTGCAGAAAGCCAAGCTCTACACCTACACGCCTACCGAGGGCAACGACCCGGTGCCGGCTGGCGAGGGAACCGCTCCAGATTTGGTCTATGGCTCCAACGCCTATTTCCACAAGACCAGTGTCGACGACATCCTCATCACTCCAGCAGAAGCCTCTGAATACGGTTGGGTCGAGCCTGAGGACACTCGTTTTACGGCGCAGGGAAAACAGCTGGCCGAGGTCCTGTACGCAAATCTGCGTAAGCTCGGGTCGATGTATGCCAAAGGCGCGAATACCCACATCGATTTGCTCCGCATGAGTGGCTTGGAGCTACCTGAAGGCGGGAAGATCAATATCGACCTGGTCAAGGTTTCCCCCAAAGAGATGAAGCTGCTGGCCGAATTGTTCGAGGTGCTGGGCGACTTAACCAAGCAGGGAAGCGATACCCAGGCACAGATCGACATCCATCAGGTTCCGGAGTCCTGTGCCTTCTTTGATTTGGTAAAGCACACAAATGAGTAAGCCTTTTTCCCTGCAAGCGCATTACGACCAGCGCCTGAAAAATCGCTGGCGCAAGGCGCCTTTCGTATTGCGTTTTACCGAGTGGAAGGACATCACCGGCACTGTCATCGTGATCAAGGAGCGGGTTTCCAGTGAAACCCGCGCTGAAGAACGCAACCCGCAACAGCTAGGTAATCTTCAGGATCGCGGCCACCTCTATGGTGAGAACCTTAAGTGCTTGACACCTCTGCTCAAGCGCATGGTCGAGGGGGTTTGCGATGAAGCAGGTGTACCCATGGAGTTGCAGCGCTTCTTCAACAAGGATGGCCTGAAGCTCCGTGACAACCTACCGCTCGACGAGGAGTCAGGTGCCAAGCTGGCCTTGCTGTTCCGTTTGCAGGAGCGTCTGCACAACCCGGAGCGCGTCGAGTTACTGGCTAGACGCATCATGCGTTTCAGCCGCGAGGAAGCCGCCTATTGGTTGGCTCGCACCACCAGCTACGGTGTCGACGCAAATCGTTGGGCGATAAGTGGTCTGCGCATCATGCTGACCGGCACCAGTAACAAAGACGATGGTATTCAACGCATGCTCGACAAGCTGCGCTAACAGATTTAGGAAGAGTTGACCCAATGGATCGCAGACTGATCGAGGCGGGCTTCCCCTGCCACCAGGTAGGTGCAGAAACCCAGCGAGAGCGAGGAGCCAGTTCGGCTCTGCCACCCCTGTATTTCCTTCATGTCTGGTGGGCGCGGCGCCCGCTAACGCCCAGTCGCGCTGCGGTAGCTGGATCATTGCTACCCGCCGACACCGATGTGGAGAGCTTCGTCAAAGAGCTGGGTATCGAGAAGCGAGTCGTAACACTGGGGGGGCAGCACTGGGTAGTCGTCGGCAAATTGCTGGGGCGCCTGGAGAAAACCGCTGATGGTGAGCGGTTGCAGGTCGATCCCGTGGTCTTGCGCGCCTTCGATAGTGAGCAGGAGCGCCGGGAAGAAAGCCTGCAACAGATCGCGCAGCTCAAGGGGCAAAGCCCAGAGCTGGCAAAGCATCCGGTTCTGCTGCGTTGGGAGGCGGAGTCCCGGCCGTTGGGGCAGATTCATGCCGGCCAGTGGTTGACCGTCGAGCGGATCATGGCTGATCCAGCGCACGTCAACGAACGCATCGAGTTTGCCAAAATGCCTGAGGTCAAGGCCATTCTTGGCAAGGAGATCAAGTGGGATGCCGAAGATCTCTACGGGTATGCCCGTGCCTATCAGAATGACCATGCTCCTAAGCCCAGCGGTCTGACGGTACTCGATCCGACCTCGGGGGGCGGTTCTATTCCGTTCGAGGCTCTGCGCCTCGGTCACAACGTGATCGCCAACGAGCTGAATCCGGTCGCTACCACCATCCTGTATGCGACCCTGGATTACCCGGCCCGCTTTGGTATGGGTCTGTACGACGATATCGAGCATTGGGGCAACATCCTGCTAGAGAAGGTCGAGAGCCAGATGGCGCCGTTCTACCCCTTCTCGCCGCTGCCGAAATACGAACAGGATCGCTTGCGCAAGCACCTGGAGCATTGCCCTGAGCTGTTCGATCAGTTCAACCAGCCGGAGTATGACCAGAACGGCCTGCTCTATTGCCGCGAGGTGACCTGTCCTAGCTGCCAGGCCAAGACGCCGCTGCTGAATACTTGTTGGCTCTCCAAGGAGGCCGCTGATCCTTGGGGGGTGAAAATTATCACCCAAGGGCAAGGTGCTTCGGCGGGTTATCGCTTCGAGACCTATCAGGTACAGAAAGATGGTAAGGGTCCGAACGGCGAAGACCCTGAGTTTGCTACTGTTAACCGTGCAGTTGGGCAGTGTGTGCACTGTAAGCAGGCAATCGATGGTGATGAAATTAAAGCCCAGGCGAGGGGAGAGTCGCAATATGGTCAATGGCATGATCAGCTTTATTCCATCGTTTCGATTCGTCACCAGCCAAGGTTAGATGCTAAAGGGCGGGCGCAGTTCTTTAGCTCAGGCGCTCGTGCACAGGAACTCAAGACGGAAAAAGTAAGGTTCTTTCGCGCTCCGAATGAAACCGATTTTCATGCAATCGAGAAGGCAAAGATTGCCCTCGAGAAGAATTGGGAACGGTTTGATGATCAGGGTTTGATTCCGACAGAGCGATTTCCTGAAGGGAATGATATGCGCCCATCTCTCTACGGGATGGATAAGTGGTATAAGCTGTTCAACGATAGACAGCTACTTGGCCATCTTCACGCGATGGAGTCCCTAAATCAGCTTAAACCATCAATTATAGCTAGTCTTGGTTGTGAGAGGGGGCGTGCCGTTGTTACCTATTTGCAGTTCGCTATCGACAAAATTTTAGATTACAACAGTCGCCAAACTAGATGGGAGTTTACGAGGGGGGTTGTTAAGGGGACGTTTGGGCGGCATGATTTTTCGTTGAAATGGACCTATGGTGAGATGACATTTTCTGGGCCTTACTCAGGCTCTCGCTGGGGGCTTAGTCAAGCATTAGATGGCTATAAAGGGATTGTTGAACTCGTTTCTCCGATGCAGTCTTCATTCAATGAGGGTGCAAGGCTGAAAATAGTCAATGGAACTGCCGCTAATATGAGCGGGGTTTCTGATAAATCTGTTGATTTAGTTTGTATGGATCCCCCTTACTACAATAATGTTCAGTATGCAGAGCTCTCGGATTACTTTTATGTCTGGATGAAACGGACGCTTAAAGATCTTTATCCTGAAATATCTTGGCCGCGTTTAACTAATAAGATTGATGAGGCGGTTGCTAATCCTTCGAGAGATGGCTCGGACAAGAGTGCTAAGCTTGAATATGAGCGGCTGATGCAAGAGATTTTCTCGGAGTGCCGGCGCGTTGTTAAAGATGATGGATTAATGACTTTGATGTTTACCCATAAGGCACAGGATGCTTGGGAAACATTAACTCGCTCTCTGATCGAGGCTGGCTGGATTATTACTTCCAGCTTCCCAGTAGAGTCTGAAAGTGGTCATTCAACTCACCAAAAAGATATGGCGGCAGCTGCAAGCTCAATTTTTATCACCTGTCGTAAGCGTCACGCGATTCAGCCGTTCCCCGCTGTCTGGACGGGCCTTGGTGGGACGGGCGTGCAGAGCAAAATTCGTGATTCAGTCGTAGGTGCTCTCGAAGAGTTTTCGACCCTGAATCTGAATCCGGTAGACAAAATGATTGCCTGCTACGGCCGTGCTCTACAGGTTCTTTCGGAAAATTGGCCCGTAATGGATGGTGATGAAGAAGTCAACCCGATCCGAGCCATGAACGAAGCCAGTCGGGTTGTCGCTGAGCATCAGATTCGCGATATTACGGAAGAGCGCATTACCGTAGACGATCTGGATACCGAAACCGCCATGGCACTGACGGTCTATGGCATCTGGGGGCACAACGATGTCGCCTACAGTGAAGCGCTGAACCTCTCCAAATCGCTGAACTTCCGACTGGAAAATCGCGTTGCAGGTTATGGGATCGAGGATCGCCTAGTTGCTTACAACACTGAGGAATCTGGCGCCAAGCGTAAGGGTGCCTCGGTGGAAGCTGTCGGTTACGCCGCGCCGTTACTCAAGAAGGGTTCAAAACTCCGCTTGGCCAAGCCCGAGGAGCGCGACAAGCGCCGTATTTCCAAGCCGCAATCGGACTGGGACGTGCTGCATGGTCTGATCATGTGCTACCGCTCAGGCGATATTCCAGTGGCACGTGCCTACCTGGATCAGCACCGTGAGGGGCGTGAAAACACTGTGCTGGATTTGCTGGAGGTCTGGGCAGCCGAGGCCGAAACGCCGGAGTTGCGTAACGAGGCTAGGGCGATTCTGTTTGGCCTGAAAACCCATTAAAAAAAGTTGAACGGGCGCTTCGGCGCCCGTCTTCTATGAATAATCAATAATTTTAACAAGGCTACCGTCATGGTTGGCCGGTTGGCCGATGCTCTGCGTATCAATAGCAAGGAAGAAATAGGGAAGCTGATAATGTCGACGAGTCTTGCCGATTATCCATGGCGTTATAGCTACAAGACCTCCTCACTGACCAAGGATGGCCATACTGTCGACATCCTGCGTGAGTTCTATATTCCGCTGCTACAGCGTGCAGTGCGTTACGACCGGGTTGCTGGTTTTTTTCGCTCCAGTTCTCTGGCTCTGGCATCGCGCGGTTTCTCGACGTTTGTAAGCCGTGATGGCAAGTTGAGGTTGATTGCAGGCGCTGACCTGCATCCTCAAGATGTACAGGCCATCATCAATGGCCAAGGCAAGCTCGATGACGCTTTGCAGGAGGCGCTGGGCAATCCAGCGCAATGGCGAGAGGCTGAATTGCGCGGTGTAGAGCTGTTGTCCTGGATGGTTCGGCAAGGCTATTTGGAGATACGTGTCGCTTTGCGGGTGCATAGTCAAACAGGCCAGGCGATCTCCTTTGACTCCGGTGATGATGGGTATGTCCACGAGAAGTGGGCGCTTGCTTACGACTCCGAGGGCAACTGCCTCTATGCCAGTGGTTCATGGAACGAGTCGAAAACGGCATTGGCGCATAATGCCGAAAACGTCGATGTAGACTGCTCATGGCAGGGAGCCAAGGAGCAGGCCAAGATAGCTGATGCTCAGCGCGACTTCGAAGCGTTGTGGACGGATCAGCACCCGGCTTTCAAGGTTGTCGACCTGCCAACAGCGGTCAAGGAGAAGTTGATCAGCTTCTCCGAGCAGATTCAGTTTCCGGTGGAAATGGATGGTAAGCCTGCGTTGTTGGAGCAGCCCACGCTCTCGCCGCTGGAACAGGCGCGCTTCCAGCTGATCAAGTACGCTCCGCTGATGCCCAATGGACAATATGTTGGCCTGTATACGGCACCTGTCCAACCTTGGCCGCATCAGATTGTGGTGGCTCATCGTCTGATCGATAACTACCCAGCTTCGGGCCTGATGTGCGATGAGGTGGGGTTGGGCAAGACCATCGAGGCTGGGCTGGTTTTCCGCGCACTTTACCTGAGCGAGCGGGCAAAGCGGATTCTGATCGCCGCACCTGCCAGTCTTACGCAGCAATGGCAGCGGGAGATGGCCAGCAAGTTTCTTATGCCATTCTGTCGCGTGCGCTCCGGCCCTTCATTGCAGCTGGACTACCTCCTGCCGTGTGAGGGGAGCGCTCCGGCATCGGGCTTGTATGACGCGGATCTGTCAATAATTTCCACCGGCCTGATGACGCGCCAGGAGCGACGTCAGGCACTCAAGAGCGCTCGGAAGTTCGACCTGGTATTGCTCGATGAGTCTCACTACGCCCGGCGCTCCAACTCGCAACGCGGAGTGCGTGGCTATCCACAGTACAACAACCTCTACAAGACGCTACAGGATCTGATCCGGCCGGCTACGAAGAGCTTGTTGTTGGCGACGGCAACCCCGATGCAACTCGATCCTGTGGAGGTCAGTGACCTGATTGCTCTGACCAATCGGGTAGGAGCTTTCCAATACGATCCATCCCTCACTCTCAAGTACTACCAGCTCACGGCCGCCCTCGCTCAAGGGCGGGCGCTGGAACGTGAAGAATGGGCGTTATTGCGGGCAGCAGTCACCAGCATTGAACATCTGGACCCCGTCTTGTGGCGATATCTGCTGGAGGTTGTGATTGATCCGTTTTCCAAGATCGATCTGGAGCAGTGGTTAAATAGCGGAATTGTCCCGCAATCCATCAATCATCCGGCCTTGGCGCGGCTGCTATTTGCGGCAGCCCCTCTTTCTCGAGTCATGCAGCGCCATACTCGAGACTTGCTCAAGATCTACCGCAGCAAGGGGAAACTGAAGGCCGGTTTGGCCAAGCGACAAGTCATCAGGCCACCACGCATTGTCTTTACCTCGCAGGAGGCAAAGGTTGAAAGCTCACTACATGAATATTGCGAGGGTTTGCGCGAAGCAATGCTCAATAATGGTGAGTGCAAACCTAATCAAACTGCGCTGGGTTTCTATCTGAGCTTTCTGCGTTTGCGTTTCGCATCTAGTCTGCGAGCGCTGAAGCTGACAGTACAGCGTCGTCTTGATCGCGTACAAGCCACCTTGATCCATCAACTCAGCGAAAGCACTTCTGCCGAAGATCGAGCCGAGCTGGAAGATCTTCTCTTGGAGGGGGGGGAGGACGATCTGGAGGCCGTAGACAGCTTGTTGCGCAACCGAACCCCGGAAGACCTCCGTTGGGAGCGTGATTGTCTACAAGCCCTGCGGCATGAAGTAGAGGATCTCTCGCAGGTTTCTTCCAAAATGCAGGTTTTGCTGATGGTGTTGGGGCGGAGGAAGCAACCCTCTGGGCGTGTTCAGCAAACGGTAATTTTTACTCGCTTCTTCGACACGCTAGAGGACATTGTCGAGCGAATTCAAGCAGTTCATCCTCATGCCCGCATAGGCACCTATTCAGGCCAGGGCGGCTCTTACTTCGATGTTGAGCTTCTGAGCGTGGTTGGCTGTGAGAGGGAGAAAATCAAGCACCGTTTCGTTCAAGGGGAAATCGATATCCTTGTATGCACCGATGCGGCTGCTGAGGGGTTGAACCTGCAAACGGCAGATATGTTGATTAACTTCGATTTGCCTTGGAACCCCATGAAGGTGGAACAGCGAATCGGACGGATCGACCGCATTGGGCAACGGTACAGTGAAATTTCAGTGTTGAACCTTTGTTATGCGGACTCTGCTGAACAGTTTGTTTATGAACGGCTCATGCAGCGCCTGGAAAAGGCTGGGTTGGTTGTCGGCACGCAGCAGTTCTCTCTTTTGCCTGTCACGGTGGATGAGTTTGAGCAGCTTGCGGCAAAGACTCTTGATGAGCAGCAGCTAGAAAAGATTGCATTGGAGAGAGCGAGGCAGCAACGTGAGCACAATAAGCTTCTTGAAATTCCAGCTCAAGAACTTTTCGATATTTACACGCGGCTCGAGGAACAGTACAGGTTAATTCCGTTGCCGGTAACATTGGAGCAAATATGGAAGTCACTGGTCGAGTCGGAATACCTAAAATCGTGTGGTTGTCAGCTTAGTCCCTGCAGCCGATACATCACGATTAATGGTGTTGATCCACGGATCGATGGATCAAACCTAACGGTTGATCGTGAACTCATGGATGCAGGGTTGCCAGGCGAAGAGCCTCTCCACTTCGCCAGCTATGGAGATCCCATTTTCGATCATTTGCTCGACCATTTAACAGTTCTTGCAGAGGCTGGTGGGGCTGTACAGGTAATTTTGGCTGAGTCGGATGGTGTGCGTCAGGCAGCAATCGCTGTCTGCGATACTCAAAGTGGTGATACGCATCTTGTGCAAGAGTTTGATGAGTTAGGTATCCATGGGATAGGTGTCAATGTGGTGCCTGATGCCACGTTGAGCGTTTACAAGAAAGCGGTGGCGGATAACGCTCAGCTGATTGCCCGCACCCTGATGCGAGTGGATGCTGTTGAAAGGCTCAATCAACATCAGGCCGCAGCTCAGGTGCTGACAAATAACCTGACACTTCAGCGCCTTATGGAGGCTTCCTTACAGCGTGGGCACGCCAAGGATCTGGCAACGGAATTACTCCGAGATGTCGAGAACCACGTCATGCGTCGTGATAAAGGGCTGCGTATTTCCCAAGTTTCAAAGGGCTGTAAAAACTGCCTTGATAATGGCTTGATCCATCCATCCTGGATGAAAAGTGGGGAATTTGGGCATCTGGATGTGCCGAAAGTGATACTGGCGACTGCTCTTGATGCAGGCTATCGCTTGATAGAAAAAACCAAAAAGAAAAAGTCCGAGTTGACGGCCTCTGAGCTAATTCAGCGCCTGGAGCGAAATCCTCACGAGGTCATTTGAAGCTCTTCATTGCCAGTGTTCCGGCAATTCGATCCCATAGTTCTTCGCTACGGTCTTAAGCGTGGTGATGATCTCGCTATGCCGAGCATGGTCGGTCGGTTGCCAAGTTGCTCGGCATTCCAGCAAGCTCTTCAGCTCGTCTAGGTTGTACATGCCCAAACGATGGAAATTACCCCAGCTGGGGATCCCGAACAGGTTGTAAATAACCACGGTGGCGTCTCGCTCGCTGGCCAGGCGCTTATCGCCAGTCAGCTTCTCGACAGCCGCTTCAGCTTCGTCACGGTCTTCGTAGGTATTGAGTAGTTTCATTGGTGCTCGGCTGTCTTTCGAATGAGCTATCGATTCTGCCTGACTGACAAAAAAAGAACAGCAAGTAGCCTGTCCAGAGAGAGCCGCGCAGAGGCAGCTCTCCCTGAACATTCGCTATCAAATTAAGATCTTTGGAACCGATTTAAGATCCAGCACGCCAGCACCACAGCGATCAGCAATGGCGGAAAGCGCATCATCAAAATCACCAGCAGCAATATCGCCAGGCAGCCTGCCAGGATCCCGGCAAACATAAATACCGCGGCAACAGTCCATAACAGCAGTTTCATTGGCACCTCCTTACAGGTAGCCCAGTTCTGCCAGTGACACGCAGCCTTCGTTCCCCACCACAACGTGATCGAGCGTTCTAACTCCGACCAGATTCAGCGCGTCCTGCA
>Ga0182735_1000825_pt1 | contig 22481 bp, 16 predicted proteins | sample eDN5th30CKraftMG_FD_128524 | JGI IMG/M metagenome (GOLD analysis project Ga0182735, IMG submission 128524) | Enriched Miracle-Growth compost microbial communities from Emeryville, California, USA - eDNA 5th pass 30_C Kraft MG (version 2) (version 2) ...
GGGCCCGATGAGGAAGTCGACCAGGCGCTCGACGCCCAGGCGACTCGAGATGCGGTCGGCGCCCTTCGTGTCGATCTCGGGCTTGGCCAGCAGCACCCGCTGGCCGCGCTCCTCGTAGTTGTACGCCGCCTGCAGCAGCGCCGTGGACTTCCCCGAATTCATCGCGCCGTAGCGGAAGTACAGTTTGGCCACCGATCGAGTCTATTGCTCAGAAGACCCCCAGAACTGACGACAACGCCCCCGCCCGCAGAACGGGAGAGGGCCGTCGGGAAGACGTGTCAGAGGTTGATCTTGAGCGCGTCCGCCGTGGTGCGCAGCGACTCGGCAGCGACCTCCGGCCGCGTGTTCAGCGTCTCGCCGTAACTGGGGATCAGCTCTCGCAACGTGGGCTCCCACTCGGGCATCCGCTCGGGGAAGCACTTCTTGAGCAGGCCCAGCATGATGGACGCAGCGGTCGAGGCGCCCGGTGACGCGCCGAGCAGGCCGGCGAGCGAGCCATCGGCCGACGTCACGACCTCGGTGCCGAACTGCAGCACGCCGCCCTTCTCGGGGTCCTTCTTCATGACCTGGGCGCGCTGGCCGGCCTGGATCAGCTCCCAGTCCTCGTCCTTGGCAGTCGGCATGAAGGTGCGCAGCGAATCGACCTTCTTCTTGTGGTTCTTCAAGAGCTCGCTGACGAGGTACTTGATGAGGCCGGGGTTGTCGATCGCGACCTTCAGCATGGGCAGCAGGTTGCCCGGACGCACCTGCGCGACGATGTCGGTGATCTTGCCGTTCTTCAGGAACTTGGGGCTGAACGTCGCGAACGGACCGAACAGCAGCGAGGCCTCGCCGTCGACGACACGCGTGTCGAGGTGCGGCACCGACATCGGCGGCGCGCCGACCGATGCCTGCGAGTACACCTTCGCCTTGTGCTGGGCGACGATGGCGGGGTTCGTGGTCTTGAGGAACTGCCCGCCGATCGGGAAGACGCCGTAGCCCTTGATCTCGGGGATTCCGGAGCGCTGCAGCAGCTTGATGGCCCAGCCGCCCGCACCGACGAACACGAAGCGCGCGTTCAAGCTGCCCGGCGTCTTGCCGAGAGAGTTGCGGTACGACACCTTCCACGTGCCGTCCTTGAGCTTGGTCAGGTTGCGCACCTCGCGGTTGGTGACGACCTCGACCCCCTGCTCGGCCAGGTGGTCGAACAGCTGACGCGTGAGGGCTCCGAAGTCGACGTCGGTGCCGGCCGGAACACGGGTCGCGGCAAACGGCTCGCCCTTGCGGCGCTTCTGCATGAGGAGCGGCGCCCACTGATTGATGACGCGCGAGTCCTCGGAGTACTGGATGCCGGAGAAGAGCGGCTGATCCTTGAGCGCCTCGTAACGCTTCTTCAGGTAGGCGACGTCCTTCTCACCGCGCACGAAGGTCATGTGCGGGGTCGCGTTGATGAACGTCGAGGGCTCGTCGAGCACGCCACGCTCGATGAGCGACGCCCACAGCTGACGGCTCTGCTGGAACTGCTCGTTGATGCCGACCGCCTTGGCGGGGTCGACCGAGCCGTCGGGACCCTCGGGCATGTAGTTGAGCTCACACAGCGCCGCGTGGCCCGTGCCCGCGTTGTTCCACGCGTTCGACGACTCCTGAGCCACCTCCGAGAGACGCTCGCACACCACGATCTTCCAATCGGGCTGAAGCTCCTTCAGCAGGGTTCCGAGGGTGGCGCTCATGATGCCACCGCCGATCAGGACGACGTCGACAGGTTCACTCACGATATTCCAGTCTAGGTGGCTTTGCGGAGCGTTCCAGCCGCCGAGGGGTCGCGGCATCCGTCAAGGATCGCTGTTCTTGCCGCAGCGGCATCTCAGACGCCGCTTGCGAGAAATCCCCCGGTCAGGCGCGAGCGCCGAGCCGCGCGGCGACGAGCTCGGCGATCTGCACGGCGTTGAGCGCCGCGCCCTTGCGCAGGTTGTCGTTGCTGATGAACAGCACGAGGCCCTTGCCCTCGGGAGCCGACTGGTCGGCGCGGATGCGGCCCACGTAGCTGGGATCGCTGCCGGCGGCCAGCAGCGGCGTGGGCACCTCCTCGAGCGCGACGCCGGGGGCGGATGCCAGGATCTCGCGCGCACGCTCCGGCGTGATGTCGCGCTCGAACTCGGCGTGGATCGACAGCGAGTGGCCCGTGAAGACCGGCACGCGCACGCAGGTGCCGGCGACCCGCAGGTCGGGCAGCTCGAGGATCTTGCGGCTCTCGTTGCGGAGCTTCTTCTCCTCGTCGGTCTCGTTGAGGCCGTCGTCGACCAGGCTGCCCGCGTAGGGGATGACGTCGAACGCGATGGGCGCGACGTACTTCTCGGGCTGCGGGAAGTCGACGGCGGAGCCGTCGTGGACGAGGTCGATCGCGTTGCCCTGCGCCAGCACGCCCTCGACCTGACCGAGCAGCTCCTGCGCGCCGGCGAGGCCGGAGCCCGACACCGCCTGGTAGGTGCTGATGATGAGCCGCACGAGGCCCGCCTCGGCGTCGAGCGGCTTGAGCACGGGCATGGCTGCCATCGTGGTGCAGTTCGGGTTGGCGATGATGCCCTTGGGGAGGTTCTCGATCGCGTGCGGGTTGACCTCGCTCACGACGAGCGGGACCTCCGGGTCCTGGCGCCAGGCGCTCGAGTTGTCGATGACGACGGCCCCCGCCTCGGCGAATCGCGGCGCGTGGGCGCGCGACCCGGTGGCGCCTGCGCTGAACAGGGCGATGTCGATGCCCGACGGGTCGGCCGCGGCGACGTCTTCGACGATGATCGTGTGGCCGCCGAACTCGACGGCGGAGCCCGCGCTGCGGGCCGTCGCGAACAGGCGCAGCTCGCGGAGAGGGAACGCACGCTCGGCCAGAATCTCGCGCATGACCGTGCCTACCTGGCCGGTGGCGCCGACGACGGCGACGGAGAGTCCGGAATCGGAGATACGGGTCATGGCGATGTGTTCCTTGCAGCGGTGCGGTGAGGTGCCCGAACGGGCAGGGTTCCGCTGATTCTATCCGGCTCGGGTGAGTGACTGCGCCGCTGTTGCGGCGTGCGACGATCCGACAGGATGAGACGTGTGTCCACGGCACGACGCCGATGGAGCGAGGGCACCCATGACGGGAGAGGGGCGAGGATGCGGTTCGCGGTCGCGGGAGGCACAGGGGCCATCGGCAGACACGTCGTCGAGAGGGCGCGGGCGCGCGGTCACGACGTCGCGATCGTCGCGCGGTCGGCAGGCAGCGACGTGCGCACGGGCGAAGGACTCGACGATGCACTGAAGGGAGCGGACGCGCTGATCGACGTCGTCAGCGTGCAGACCCTCCGGGCGGCGACCGCGACCTCGTTCTACGAGCGCGCCGCAGGAAACCTGCTGGCATCCGCCGCCCGCATGTCCGTGCCGCACGTCGTCGTGCTGTCTATCGTCGGCGTCGACCGCGATCCGCACGGGTACTACGCGGGCAAGGTCGCCCAGGAGGCCGCGTACGAGAACGGCCGCGTGCCGTGGTCGCTGGTGCGCGCCACGCAATTCCACGAGTTCGCGGAGCAGATCGCCCGGCGGGCACGGCTCGGACCCGTGCAGCTCGCGCCTCGCGCCCGCGTGCAGCCGATCGCCGCGGCCGAAGTCGCCGAGCAGCTCCTGACGATCGCCGAGGGCGACCCTTCCGGAAGGACGCCCGACATCGCGGGGCCGCAGGAGGAGGAGCTCTCCGACATGATCCGTCGATGGTCCGAAGCACAGGGCAGGCGCGGGCCGGTCATCCCCGTGTCGCTGCCCGATGCGCAGATGCGCGGCATGCGGCAGGGGCTCGTGCTTCCCGGGCCCGACGCGATCCGCCGCGGGCCGACCTTCGCCGAATGGCTCGAGGCGCAGCCGCGCGGGTGAAGGCGCGGAACGCCGTCGGGGTGGTCTCAGCGGCCGGTGCCGGCGTAGACGACCGCTTCCGCGTCGCCGTCGAGGCCGTACGCCGTGTGCACGACGCGCGCCGCATCCGCCAGCTCATCGCCGCGGACGACGACCGAGATGCGGATCTCGGAGGTCGAGATCATCTCGATGTTGACGCCCGCGGTCGAGAGCGCCTCGAACAGCGTCGCCGAGACGCCCGAGTGCGCGCGCATGCCGGCGCCCACGACCGAGAGCTTGCCGATCTGGTCGTCGTGCACGAGGCTCTCGAAGCCGACATCCTCCTGGTGCGACGCGAGAGCGCGCAGGGCGCTGGAGGCGTCGGCCTTGGGCAGCGTGAACGAGATGTCGGTGCGGCCGGTGGCGGCGGCCGACACGTTCTGCACGATCATGTCGACGTTCGCCCCGCTGCGGGCGACGATCTTGAAGATCTCGGCGGCCTTGCCCGGAACGTCGGGCACGCCGATCACGGTGATCTTGGCCTGGCTGAGGTCTGTCGCGACTCCGGCGACGATGGGCTCTTCCATCTCTGCTCCCTCTACGCCCGCGGGCGCCGTCATGCCCGGGCCGAGCACGAACGTGCCGACTCCGGAGCTGAACGTCGATCGGGCATGGATCATGACGCCGTGCCGGCGGGCGTACTCGACGGCACGGATGTACAGGACTTTGGCGCCGTTGGCGGCGAGCTCGAGCATCTCCTCGGCCGCCACGGCGCTGAGCTTGCGGGCCTTGGGCACGACGCGCGGGTCGGCCGTGAAGATGCCGTCGACGTCGCTGTAGATCTCGCAGACGTCGGCGTCGAGAGCGGCGGCGAGCGCGACGGCGGTCGTGTCGGAGCCGCCGCGGCCGAGCGTGGTCACGTCGCGGGTGTCGCGGTTGAAGCCCTGGAAGCCCGCGACGATGACGATCGCGCCTTCGTCGAGCGCCTCGCGCACGCGCACCGGTGTGACGTCGACGATGCGGGCGGCGCCGTGGTGGGCGGTCGTGATCATGCCCGCCTGGCTGCCGGTGAGCGAGCGCGCTTCGAAGCCCATCGAGTGGATCGCCATGGCCAGCAGCGCCATCGAGATGCGCTCGCCCGACGAGAGCAGCATGTCGAGCTCGCGTGGGGCCGGCATGGGAGCGACCGCGTGAGCCAGATCGAGCAGTTCGTCGGTCGTGTCGCCCATCGCGCTCACCGCGACGACCACGTCGTGGCCGGCACGACGAGTGTCGACGATCCGCTTCGCGACGCGCTTGATGCTCTCGGCGTCGGCGACCGACGACCCGCCGTACTTCTGGACGATCAGCGCCACTGCACTACTCCCGGGTGACTGCCGGTCTCGTATCGACCGGCGGGCCGCAATCGGCCCCAAGGTTCCATCTTAGAGATCCGAGGATGCCGTCGACGCCATGTGACGACGGGGTCCGCACCTGTGACGCCGCTGAGACAACGCCCCTCCGTGACGGACGCGAGAGTACGGTGGAATCCATGAGTGCTCACGCCGACGCCGTCTGGAACCGTGCCGTGGACCTCCTGGAGCAGGCCGACGCGACGCGCCCCGGCGACGCCGCGCTGCTCACCGTGCTGACGTTCCACGGACTCGTCACGAACGGCGGTCTGTTCAACGCCGTCGATCTCCACGCCCGCGACGAGGTCTACCCCAACGACGCGGTGGTCGACGCCTACCGTTTCCTCGGACTGGAGGATGCCGCGGCCGCGATCGACAACGCGGTGCTCGAGCAGCGCGATCTGCAGCTCGACGACGAGGCTGACGAAGACGTCGTGGCGGATGCCGCTGCCCGCATCGACGAGACCTACACGCTCGACGACGAGGACATCCAGGCCGCTCTCGAAGTGGCGCTCGCGAACGACCCTGACGCTTTCGCGCCCGTCGACTGAGCCTGTCGCGCCTCTCGTCAGAGCGCGGTCGGGTCGGGCTCGGGCACCTCGGCCGTCTGGCGCTGAGCCCGCAGGCGACCGCCCGTGGCGGCCAGCCAGCATCCCGCGACGACGAGCGGGAAGCCGAAGAGGAGACCGGGCGACAGCGGCTCCGACAGCACGATGACGCCCAGGAGGATCGCGACGACCGGGTTGACGTACGTGAACAGCGGCGCCCGCACGGGACCGACTTCGCGGATGAGGGCGAAGAACGCGACGAACGCGAGGGCCGTGCAGAGCACGCCGAGCGCGATGAGTGACACGGTCGCGCGCGTGGTGGGGGCTTCGTGCTGCGTGAGCAGGCCGATGGGCAGGTAGAAGATGCCGACGGCCAGCAGTGAGACGGTGATGGAGCCGATCGAGGGCACGTCGGTGAGTCTGGTCGCGATGATGAACGGTGCGATCGCGTAGAGGAGCGCGACCAGCAGCACCTCTCCGACCGCGACGAGCGCTTTGTCGGGCTCGGCGACGGCGAGGCTCGGGCCCAGGACGATGATCGCGACGCCCGCGAACCCGGCTCCGAGACCGATCATGCGCAGCGGGGAGAGCACGGCGCGATCGCCGCGGAAGAGTCCGATGAGCGCCGCGAACAGCGGGACGGTGGCGACGAGGAGACCCGTGAGACCGGATGACAGGGTCTGCTCGGCGTGACCGAGGAGGACGAACGGCCCGGCCATCTCGACCGCGCCGAATGCGAGGACCCACGGCCACGCCCGCAGGGCGGGACGCAGCGCGCCGCGCCGGATGGCGAGCGGCAGGAGGATGAGCCCTCCCAGCAGGGTCCGCCCGGCGACGATCGCGGCCGGCGAGTACGAGTCGACCGCTTCTTTGATGAAGAGGTACGGGATGCCCCACAGGATGGCCATGGTCCCGTACAGAAGCCACCCGCGGAGGGAGACGGCGGTGACGCCCATCAGACGGTGCGGCGGCCTTCGAAGGCACGACCGAGCGTGACTTCGTCGGCGTACTCGAGGTCGCCGCCGACCGGGAGGCCGGAGGCGAGGCGGGTGACGCGGATCTCGAGGGTGTGCAGCAGTCGGCTGAGGTACGTCGACGTCGCCTCGCCCTCGAGGTTGGGGTTGGTGGCCAGGATGACCTCCTGCACGGTGCCGTCGGCCAGGCGCTGCATCAGCTGCGCGATGCGCAGGTCGTCGGGCCCGATGCCGGCGATGGGGCTGATGGCGCCACCGAGCACGTGGTACAGCCCGCGGAACTCGCGCGTGCGCTCGATCGCCGAGACGTCTTTCGCGTCTTCGACGACGCAGATGACGCTCGGGTCGCGTCGCGGGTCGCGGCAGATGCCGCAGCGTTCCTGCTCCGACACGTTGCCGCACACTTCGCAGAAGCGCACGCGCTCTCGCAGCTCGCTCAGCAGCTGCGCGAGGCGCGACACGTCGAAGGTCGGGGTCTGCAGGATGTGGAACGCGATGCGCTGGGCCGACTTCGGACCGATGCCGGGAAGGCGGCCGAACTCGTCGATGAGGTCTTGGACGATGCCGTCGTACATGCTCAGTTGAACCTCGTCGGCGGGGCGTAGGGCTCTTCACGAAGGAACGTCGCGCCGAGCATCTGCCGCACCACGGCCTCGCCTACCCGCTCGATGCCGCTCGTGCGGGGCGCGCGCGGGGCGGCGGGACGCTCGACGGCGACGGGAGCGCGCGGCGGGATGGGCGCCTCGGCGTCGACCGGCGGCGGAAGCTCCTCTTCCTCCTCCGCGGACAGCGGGGCGTCGGCATCCGTCAGCACCTCGCCCTCGCGGGCGATCGTGAGGGTGCGCACGGGCGCGGCCGCTGCCTCTTCGGGCTCGTCGTCGACGGCGAACTGGGCCGACAGTGACGGGCTGTCGCCGCCCGGGATGGGAGCGACGGCCCACTCGGTGACGGGCGCGGCATAGGCCGAGACGGGCGCAGATGCCGAGGGCTTGGACGGCGCGGATGCCGTGGTGCGCGGCGCTCCCCCGGCAGGACCTGCGGGAGCCCCGCGGCCGCCGGCCGGTGCACCGCCGGTGCTGCCGCCATCGCCCGCCGCCCCCGGACCGCCGGGCTGGGAGCCGCGGTCTGTCGGCGCGGTGCCACCGGATGCATCGTCGTCGGTGAACCGCGACGGGTCGTGCTTCGCGACGTACTTGACTCGCACGCCGAGCACCTGCTGGATCGCCCTACGGAGGTCTTCGCTGGGTCCCTTGCCCGCCGCGAGCTTCTTGAAGGCGGCGACGTCGGACTGGCTGCGGAACGCGAGCGTGAGGACATCGTCGGCATACGCGATCGGCATCGCGACCGACGCGATCATCCACGACGTGCGGCTGATGTCTTCGAGCTGCGTGAGGATGCGCGGCCACGCCTCGGTGACGCTCGTGATCGTCAGCGGGCCCGAAGGCACCGGCGGCGCGACCGAGGCGGCCGGCGCGGCGGCGGGTGCAGCCGGAGCGCTCACTGCCGGCGCTGCCGGCGCAGGTGCCGCAGCGGGAGCGGGCGCGCCGACGGCGGGAGCGGACGCGGCGACAGCGGGAGCCGGTGCGGTGGCAGCGGGAGCCGCCGCGGTGGCGGGAGCGGGACCGGGCGCGGCGGCAGCAGCGGCGGCCGTGGAGCTCGCGAGGACGCGGGCGACGAGCAGCTCGAGCTGGAGGCGCGGCGACGTCGCACCCGACATATCGTCGAGAGCGCCGACCACCGTGTCGGCGATGCGCGACAGGCGGTCGGCGCCGAAGGCGGTGGCCTGCGCGTTCATACGCTCGAGCTCATCGGCTGGGACGCCGCGGAGCACGGCGGACGCCCCCGCTCCGGTGGCGGCGACGATGATGAGGTCGCGCAGGCGCTCCAGCAGGTCTTCGACGAACCGACGCGGGTCCTGCCCCGTCTGGACGACACGGTCGACGGCGGCGAAGGCGGATGCCGCGTCGTGCGCTGCGAAGGCGTCGACGACCGCGTCGAGCAGCTCGGCGTGCGTGTAGCCGAGGAGGGCGACCGCACGCTCGTAGCCGACGACGCCGTCGTCGGAGCCGGCGATCAGCTGGTCGAGCAGCGAGAGGGTGTCACGCGGCGACCCGCCGCCGGCCCGAACGACGAGCGGCAGCACGCCCGGCTCGACCGACACGTTCTCTGCGACGCAGAGCTGCTCGACGTACTCGAGCATCGCGGCGGGCGCGACGAGGCGGAACGGGTAATGGTGCGTGCGCGAGCGGATGGTGCCGATGACCTTCTCGGGCTCGGTCGTCGCGAAGATGAACTTGACGTGCGCGGGCGGCTCCTCGACGAGCTTCAGCAGCGCGTTGAAGCCCTGCGCCGTGACCATGTGCGCCTCGTCGAGGATGAAGATCTTGAAGCGGTCGCGCGCGGGAGCGAAGACGGCTCGCTCGCGAAGGTCGCGCGCATCGTCGACGCCGTTGTGCGAGGCGGCGTCGATCTCGACGACGTCGAGCGATCCGCCGCCGCCACGGCTGAGCTCGACGCAGCTGTCGCACGTGCCGCACGGGGTGTCGGTGGGCCCCTGTGCGCAGTTGAGGCAGCGCGCCAGGATGCGGGCGGACGTGGTCTTGCCGCAGCCGCGCGGACCCGAGAACAGGTAGGCGTGGCCGACGCGGTCTCCGCGCAGCGCCGTCATGAGCGGTTCGGTGACCTGCGACTGACCGATCATCTCGCCGAACGTCTCGGGACGGTAGCGGCGGTACAGGGCGGTGGTCACCACAACAGACTACGGCGTGCCGACGACATCGCGCCCGTCCGATCACGGGAAGAGAACAGGTGCGCCGCGTGTTGCACGCCGCGTGAGCGCCTTCCCCGTCGACGTCGTCGTGATCGGCGCCGGACAGGCGGGGCTGTCGGCGGCCTATCACCTGCGCCGACGCGGCTTCGAGCCCGTTCCGGCATCCGCCGGGGATCTCTCTTCCACGCCGTCGTTCGTGGTCCTCGACGCCGAGTCGGCTTCCGGCGGCGCCTGGCAGCACCGGTGGGCTTCGCTCAAGATGGCGACGGTGAACGGCATCCACGAGCTGCCTGGATTCCCGGTGCCGCCGGCCGATCCGAAAGCCTCCAGCCGCGACGTGCTGCCGGCGTACTTCGCCGAATACGAGCACCGCTTCGACCTGCGGGTGCACCGTCCCGTGCGCGTGACCGCCGTGCGCCGCGTCGATGACGAGCCGCGCGGACCGCTCCTCGTCGAGACCGACGCGGGAGCCTGGTCGGCCCGATACGTCATCAACGCCACCGGCACGTGGCGTCGTCCGTTCTGGCCGCACTACCCGGGGCAGGAGCGGTTCGCGGGTCGTCAGCTGCACGTGCACGACTACGTCTCGGCCGACGAGTTCGCCGGCCAGCGCGTCGTCATTGTCGGCGCCGGCATCTCGGCCGTGCAGCTGCTGGAGGAAATCTCCCGCGTGGCCGACACCCTCTGGATGACCCGCCGCGAGGTCCGATGGGATGCGACGGAGTTCGACACCGCCGCCCGTATCGCCGCGATCGCCGGCGTCGAGCGACGCGTGCGCGAGGGCCTCCCGCCCGGGAGCGTGATCTCGGTCACGGGCCAGCGCTGGACGCCGTGGGCGCAGGCGGCGGCCGATCGGGGCGTGCTCGTGCGGCATCCGATGTTCACGTCGATCGAAGAGCACGGCGTGCGCATGCCGGACGGTGCGTTCGAGCCCGCCGACGTCATCCTGTGGGCGACCGGATTCCGAGCCGACATCGCCCACCTCGCACCGCTGGGCCTGCGCACGCCGGCCGGCGGCATCCGCGTCGCGAACGGGCGGGCCATCGACGACCCGCGCCTGTTCCTCATCGGCTACGGGCCGTCGCAGTCCACGGTCGGAGCGAACCGCGCCGGTCGCGACGCCGTGCGCGCGATCGTCGCCGAAGCCGTCGCCACCGCCTGACCGCAGGCGGAACGGAGAGGCGGGAAGCGCTCAGACAGAGTCGCTCCCCGCCCGCCCCTCAGACGTCGATGGCGAGGTCGTCGTGATCGGCGGCCGGCACGGGAGGGATGATCGGGATGGCCGACGTGTTCGCCGTGCTCGGGACGGATGCCGAGATGAGCGATCCGTCTTCGCGCAGCTGATCGCTGATGTTGCCGAGGCGAGGGCGGCCCTTGCGCACGGGCCCCTGGCCTTCGAGCGGCACGACGACCGTCTCGCCGGGGCGCACTTCGTATGCCGCTCCGCGGACCTCGAACGACACCGGCGCCCCCTCGCCGGCGACGACCGTGAGCGAATCGGCACGCACCGTGACGCGCAGCGCGGTGCCGTGCCAGTGGAGCTTGTACGACAGCGACGGCCAGTCGGCCGGCAGGCGGGGATCGAACGACAGCTCGCCGAAGTGATCGCGCATGCCGCCGAAGCCCGCGACCAGCGCGGTCCACACGCCGCCCGCGGATGCCACGTGCACGCCGTCGGACGCGTTGTGGTGCAGGTCGCCCAGGTCGACGAAGATCGACTCGCGGAAGTACTCGAGAGCGAGGTCCTGATAGCCCACCTCTGCCGCGAGGATCGACTGCACGACGGCCGACAGCGTCGAGTCGCCCGTCGTGAGCGGATCGTAATACTCGAAATCGGCGAGCTTCTCTGCGTCGGTGAAGTGGTTGCCCTGGAGGTACAGCGCGAGCACGACGTCTGCCTGCTTGAGCACCTGGTAGCGGTAGATGACCAGCGGGTGGAAGTGGAGCAGCAGCGGGCGCTGCTCGTCGGGGGTGCTCTCGAGGTCCCACACCTCCTTCTCGAGGAAGACGGCGTCCTGCGGGTGGATGCCGAGGGTCTCGCTGTACGGGATGTGCATGGCGTCGGCGGCCATATCCCACGTGTCGGGCTCCGTCTCCTCGAGACCGAGCCGCTCGATCATGAGGCGGTACTCCTCGGGAGCCTGCTCGGCCATCTCCCGCACGACGCGGGAGGCCAGGCGCAGGTTGTACCGGGCCATGACGTTGGTGAACAGGTTGTCGTTGACGACCGTCGTGTACTCGTCGGGTCCGGTGACGCCGTGGATGTGGAACGCCTCGGGCTCGCCGGCCTCGTTGTAGCGCCAGAAGCCGAGCGTCGCCCACAGGCGTGCCGTCTCCACCGCGATGTCGACGCCCTCGCGGAACATGAACTCGTCGTCGCCCGTGGCCCGCACGTACTTGCCCAGCGCGTAGCTCACGTCGGCGTTGATGTGGTACTGAGCGGTGCCGGCGGCGTAGTAGGCCGACGCCTCCTCGCCGTTGATCGTGCGCCATGGGAAGAGGGCGCCCGCCTCGTTCAGCTGCCCCGCGCGCTTGCGGGCCGACGGCAGCATGAGATACCGCATCCGCAGCGCGTTGCGGGCCCACAGCGGGGTCGTGTAGATGAGGAACGGGAGGACATAGACCTCGGTGTCCCAGAAGTAGTGGCCGCTGTAGCCGGAGCCCGTGACGCCCTTGGCCGGCACGCCCTGTCCGTCGGCGCGCGCGGCGGCCTGCGCGAGCTGCCACAGGCACCAGCGGGTGGCCTGCTGCAGGTCGTCACGGCCCTCGATGACGACGTCGGATCGATCCCAGAACGCCTCGCACCACGCGGCCTGACGCTCGAACTGCGCCGCGACGCCCTCGCGCTCGACGCGGTCGAGCGTGCGGCGGCCGCGGTCGACGAGCTCGCGCGCCGGCACGCCGCGCGACGTGTGGTAGCTCACGAGCTTGGTGACCGTGACGGGGACGCCCGCCTGCGCGTGCACGCGGAACACGTTCTTGGCGATGTCGGGCTCAGCGAGCGTGCGGGCGGTGTAGTCGTTGTCGGTCTCGATGATGTGATCGGCCACGACGGCGATCGTCATGCCCGACGACGTCACGCGATACGACAGCGCCGAGCGAAGGCCGTCCTGCCAGTACTCCTGCGGCTGCAGCACGCGCTCTTCGATCTTCTCGGCCTTGCGCGGGTCGAAGCCGCTCTTGACCGCCGTGCCGCGGGCGGCGAGCGGAGCCGCGCCGCCGTAGACGTCCTCGCCGTCCTGCCGGTTGACGATCTGGCAGTTCACCGTGACGGGCGCATCGGAGTTGAGCACCGTGACCGTCAGGCGCATGACCGTGAGGTGCTTCTCTTCGAACGACACCATGCGCTCGAAGTCGATGACGACGTCCTTGCCGCTGGGCGTCATCCAGCGGATGTGGCGGCTCAGCACACCCGTGCGGAAGTCCAGCGCGCGCTCGTACTCGCGCACGTCGGCGACGTCGAAGGAGAGCGGCTCGTCGTCGACGTAGACGCGCATGACCTTGCTGTCGGGCGCGTTGATGATCGTCTGGCCGACCTCTGCGAACCCGTATGCCTGCTCGGCGTGACGGATCGGGAAGATCTCGTGGAAGCCGTTGACGAAGGTGCCGTGCTCGTGGGCGTGCCGCCCCTCGGGGTGGTTGCCCCGCAGGCCCAGGTACCCGTTGCCCTGGGCGAAGAGCGTCTCGGTGACGCCGACGTCGTCGAGCGAGAAGCGGCGTTCAACGAGGCGCCACGGGTCGATGGGGAAGCGGTCGCGGTCGATCATGTGACTCCTCTTGCGGACTGTTCCTCTGACGGACGATGCAGGTCTGGTGGGGTGGGACGAATGCGGGTCAGGCGACGAAGGCGGACAGATCGTCGACGACGACGTGCGCACCCGAGGCGCGGAGGACGTCGGCGCCCACGCCGCGGTCGACGCCGACGACGAGCGCGAAGCCGGCGGCGGCGGCCGACTGCACGCCGGAGTGCGCGTCTTCGACGGCCACGCTGCGGGCCGGGTCGACGCCCAGCATCCGCGCGCCCTCGGCGAAGACGTCAGGGGCGGGCTTGGAGGGCAGGTTCTCGCGCTCGGCGATGACGCCGTCCATGACGACGGGGAACCGCTCGCGCAGACCCGCCGCGCGCAGCACCTCCTCGGCGTTCTTCGAGCTCGAGACGACCGCCATGGGGACGCCCGCGGCCTCGAGCACGTCGAGCAGCGCGAGCGATCCCGGATACGGCTCGATGCCCTCAGCGCGCAGCACACGGGCGAACACGTCGTTCTTGCGATTGCCGATGCCGCAGACGGTGTCGGCGGTCGGCGGATCGGACGGCTCGCCCCAGGGCACCTCGACGTCACGCGAGCGCAGGAGGCTTGCGACCCCGTCGTAGCGCTTCTTGCCGTCGAGGTACTCGAAGTAGTCGCGCTCGGTGTACGGAGGCGTGATGCCCCAGGCCGTGAACAGCTCCGTGAACATCGTCTCCCACGCGTGCATGTGCACTTCTGCCGTGGGAGTGAGCACACCGTCGAGGTCGAAGAGCACACCGTCGTAGCTCGTGAGATCGGGAAGATGCGCGGCTGTCACCCGTCCAGCGTAGTCGCGCGCGAGGCCGCTTCGGGAGCCCCCGATCACAGTCCGCCGGGGGTGACGGTGGAGAGCGTCTGGCGGGCGATCTCGAGCTCTTCGTTCGTGGGCACGACGAGCACCGAGACGGCTGATCCGTCGGCTGAGATCGTGCGGATGCCGGGGGTGCGGGCCTCGTTCCGCGCCGGGTCGAGCTCGACGCCGAGGAAGTCGAGGGTCTCGGTGGCGGCGGCGCGGACGAGCGCCGAGTTCTCCCCCACGCCGGCCGTGAACGAGATGACGTCCACTCCGCCCATCTGGGCCGCGTACGCGCCGATGTAGGTGCGCAGCCGGTGGATGTACACGTCGAACGCGAGCGCGGCGTTCGCGTCTCCGGCCGCACGCCGCTCGGTGATGTCGCGCATGTCGGAGACGCCGGCGAGCCCGACCAGGCCGCTGCGCTTGTTGAGGAAGTCGTCGAGGGTGTTGGGGGTCATCTCCTCCCGGCGGGCGAGCAGGATCAGCACCGACGGATCGAGGTCGCCCGAGCGCGTGCCCATCACGAGCCCCTCGAGGGGCGTCAGACCCATCGACGTCTCGACCGACTTCCCTCCGCGGACCGCAGTGACCGACGCGCCGTTGCCGAGGTGCAGCACGATCTGGCGCAGCTCGCCGAGCGGTCGCCCGAGGTGGGCGGCGGCGGCCTCGCTCACGAACTTGTGGCTCGTCCCGTGGAAGCCGTAGCGGCGGATGCGGTACTTGCTCGCCATCCTGCGGTCGATCGCGTAGGTGTAGGCGGCCGGGGGCAGCGTCTGGTGGAAGGCCGTGTCGAATACGGCGACGTGCTGCAGGTCGGGGAAGGCCGCCCGGGCGGCGCGGATGCCCTGCACGGCACCCGGGTTGTGAAGCGGTGCGAGCACCCCGAGGTCCTCGATGTTGATCTCGATGAGGTCGTCGATGACGGTCGGCTCGAAGAACCGGGCGCCGCCCTGCACGACGCGGTGACCGACGGCGACAGGCGGCTCGTCGGTGAGAGACGGCCCCAGCTCGGCGAAGGCCTCGAGCATGACCGCGAACCCTGCCGTGTGGTCGGGGATCGGCAGCTCGCGCGACGTGGCTGCCTCGCCCCGCTCGCCCGTGACGCGGTGGTACGCGGCCCCGACGCGCTCGCCGATGCGCTCGACGAGCCCGGATGCCAGTGAGCGCTCGGTCTCGACGTCGATCAGCTGGTACTTGAACGACGATGACCCGCTGTTGATGACGAGGACGACGCTCATGCGCTGACCTGCTCGGCGGGCGGCTCCTCGGACTGCGCCTGGATGGCGGTGATCGCGATCGTGTTGACGATGTCCTCGACGAGGGCGCCGCGCGACAGGTCGTTGATCGGCCGGTTGAGGCCCTGGAGCACGGGTCCCATCGCGACCGCTCCCGCCGAGCGCTGCACGGCCTTGTAGGTGTTGTTGCCCGTGTTGAGATCGGGGAACACGAACACGGTGGCCCTTCCGGCGACGTGGGAGTCGGGCATCTTGGCCTTCGCGACGGCGGCGTCGGCAGCCGCGTCGTACTGGATCGGCCCTTCGACGAGCAGCTCGGGCGCGCGCTGACGCACGAGCTCGGTGGCGGCGCGCACCTTGTCGACGTCGGCACCCGATCCCGACTCCCCCGTCGAGTACGACAGCATCGCGACGCGCGGCTCGATGCCGAACTGCGTCGCGGTCGCGGCCGACGAAATCGCGATGTCGGCCAGCTGCTCGCTCGTGGGGTCGGGGATCACGGCGCAGTCGCCGTAGACGAGCACGCGGTCGGCGAGCGCCATCAGGAAGACGCTCGAGACGACCGAGACGCCCGGCTTGGTCTTGATGATCTCGAAGGCCGGGCGGATGGTGTGGGCGGTCGTGTGCACGGCGCCCGACACCATGCCGTCGGCGAGTCCGAGGTGCACCATCATCGTGCCGAAGTAGGACACGTCGGTGACCGTGTCTGCCGCCTTCTCGTAGGTGACGCCCTTGTGGGCGCGCAGGCGCGCGTACTCGGTCGCGAACCGGTCGACGCTGGCAGGGTCGAAGGGGCTCAGCACGCGCGCGGCCGAGATGTCGACCCCGAGCTCCACGGCGCGGCCGCGCACCTCCGCCTCGTCGCCGAGGATCGTGAGGTCGGCGATGCCGCGCGCCAGCACCGTCGCGGCTGCCCGCAGCACGCGGTCGTCGCTGCCCTCGGGCAGCACGATGTGCGTGCGCTTCGCGCGCGCACGTTCGAACAGCTGGTATCCGAACATGACGGGCGTCACGACGGAGGACTGCGCGAGCCCGAGGTCGCGCGTGAGCTCCTCGGTGTCGACGTTCTGCTCGAAGAGGGCGGCGGCGGTGTCGAAGCGGCGCTGCGAGCCGGCCGCGAACCGTCCGTGGGTGCCCATGACGCGCACGGCCGTGTCGTAGGTGTCGAGGTCGGTCTGGATGATCGGCAGCGAGGAGTCGAGGCCCGCCATCAGCTGCTGCACCGACTCGGGCAGCGGGAACGGACCGTTGAGGACGATGCCCGAGATCGACGGGAAGGTGCCCGACGAGTGCGCGAGGAGGAGGCCCAGCAGCACCTCGGTGCGGTCGGCGGCGACCACGACGATCGCGCTCTCGTGCAGCCTCGGGAGGATGTTGTTGAGCGACATGCCCGACACCACGCAGTCGAGCACCTCGCGCGACAGCAGCTGCTCGTCGCCGCGCAGCAGCCGACCGTCGACGGATGCCATGACGTCGCGCACGGAGGGCGCCGCGAGGAAGACGTCTTCGGGGATCGACCACACCCCCACCTCGGTCTCGCGGTGCCCGTCGGCTGCCGGCAGGCCCGTGACCGCGGCGCGTATGGCGTCGTTGATCTCGGCCAGGTGAGCAGGATCGGCGCGGTTGGCGATGACGGCCAGCAGCTCGGCGCGCTGGTGGTGGATCTCGTTGACGGCGTGCTCGGTGGCCTGGGCGAGCTGCTCGGCGGTGCGAGCCTCAGAGATCCCGAGGCGGTCGCCCTCTCCCGCGCGGCCGTTCAGCACGACCAGCAGCGGAGTGCCCAGGTTCGCGGCGATGCGGGCGTTGTAGCCGAGCTCGGCGATCGACCCGACATCGGTGAAGTCGCTGCCGACGATCACGACGGCATCGCACTTGGCCTCGACCGCCTTGAACCGCTCGACGACCTTCGCGAGCGCCGCATCGGCATCCCGTCGCACGTCGTCGTAGGTGATGCCGATGCACTCCTCGTAGTCGAGATCGACCCCGACGTGGTCGAGAAGCATCTCCAGCACGTAGTCGCGCTCGCTCGTCGAGCGTGCGATCGCCCGGAACACCCCCACGCGCGGAGTGACGTGGCTCAGTGCGTCGAGCACACCCAGCACGACAGTGGACTTCCCGGAGCGGCCTTCGGTGGAGGTGATGTAGATGCTCTTCGCCACGGTTTCAGCCTAGGCACGTGCGAGAGCCCCGGCCAGCCACTCTCCCCAGACATAATGGCGGCACAAAAAGACTCTCCGCGAACCCGGCAGAGCCCAGTTACCCTTGCTACGTTTCCGTCCTGGGGGAGTTGGCCGAGATGCCGTCTCGCGGAGAGCTTCTGCAAGTTTACCCGACGTCCCGCCGCTCCGGGGCCACAGGGCGTTAGCATCGACCAACGCGCGCGCCGCAACGGAGGGGGACGCATGCTCGACAGTCAGGTGAACGCCGAGGAGTTCGCTCGTGAGACGGCGGCGATCGCGGAGTCGGTCACGCGCGTGATCGACGGCAAGCCCGACGCGGTGCGCGCCGCGCTCGTGTGCCTGCTGGCCGAGGGGCACCTGCTGATCGAAGACGTCCCCGGCGTCGGCAAGACGATGCTCGCCCGAGCGCTCGCCGCGACGGTCGACGCCACGGTGCGCCGCATCCAGTTCACGCCCGATCTCCTGCCCGGCGATGTGACGGGCGTGAGCGTGTACAACCCGGTCGACCGCGTCTTCGAGTTCAAGCCGGGCGCCGTGTTCGCGAACATCGTCATCGCCGACGAGATCAACCGCTCCTCTCCCAAGACCCAGTCGGCGCTGCTGGAGGCGATGGAGGAGCACCAGGTGACCGTCGACGGGACCAGCCGTGCACTCCCCGACCCGTTCCTGGTCGTGGCGACGCAGAACCCTCTCGAGATGGAGGGCACGTATGCGCTTCCCGAGGCGCAGCGCGACCGGTTCATGATGCGCGTCTCGATGGGCTACCCCGACGCGGCGTCGGAGGCCCTCATGCTGCGCCAGCGGGACACGCTCAACCCGCTCGACGACGTGCGGCCCGTCATCTCATCGCACCGGGTGCAGGAGCTCATCGCGTGGGCCCGCAGCGTGCATGTCTCTCCCGCCGTCGAGGAGTACGCCGTGAGCCTCGCCCGGGCCACCCGCTCCCACCCCGACGTGCGCCTGGGAGCGAGCCCGCGCGCGACGCTGCAGCTCGTGCGAGCCGCCAAGGTGTGGGCGGCCCTCGACGGCCGCGAGTTCGTGATCCCCGACGACATCGTCACGCTGCTCGAGCCCGTCTTCACCCACCGCATGATCGCCGCCCGCGGCACGAGCGCGACGCGCGGGCGCTCGGCGACGGATGCCGTCGTGCACGTGCTGCGGTCGATCGCGGCATCCGTGAGGGTGCCGCTCGCCACCCGCTGACGAAGCACCGAGCGAACGGCACGACATGCGCAGCTGGCCCCTCACCCTCCGCGGCACCGGAGCCGTGGCGCTCGGCGTGCTGTGCTTCCTTCTCGCGCACGAGTTCAACATCCCCGAGCTGCTGTACGTATGCGTGCTGCTGATGGCGGCCGTCGCAGTGAGCCTTGGCACGCTGTACCTGGCGCGCCGGGGCGAGAGCGTCACGCGCGTCTTCTCCCCTGACGTCGCGACGGTCGGTCAGGAGGCGACCGTGCAGGTGCGCGTGCAGATCCGCTCGCCGCTCCCGGTCGCCCAGGGCGCCTGGCGCGAGGCTCGGGGCGACGGGATCGCAGGCGAGACCTCCGGGCGATTCCCGGCGACGGCGTCGGGCATGTCGGCGTCCGGACACGCGATCGAGCTCGAATACCGCATCACCGCCCTCCGTCGCGGCATCCGCACGGTCGGTCCCCTCACGGTCAGCTCGACCGACCCGTTCGGCTTCGCGCGGCGCCACAGCACCATCGGAGAGGCGTCGTCGCTCACGGTGGCGCCGCAGGCGGTCGAGCTCGGCATGCTCACCGACCTTCCCGGCGAGGCGGGCGGCAGCATGCACTCCACGACCAATCAGCTGGGGCAGGGCGCCGACAACCTGATCCCCCGTCACTACGTCCCGGGCGACTCCATGCGCCGCATCCACTGGCGTGCGAGCGCCCACCGCGACGAGCTCATGGTGCGCCAGGAGGAGCAGGAGACCACGCCCGAGGCGGTCGTCGTGCTCGATCTCGGGCTGCAGCACTGGACGCCCGAGGCGATGCAGGCGCCCGGCGAAGATCCGGGCTTCGAGACCGCCGTGACCGCGTGCGTCTCGGTGGCCGCACGACTCGTGCACGAGGGATACCGCGTCACGGTGATCGACGTCGACGGCGGCGAGATCGTCGAGCCCGTCGACGGCGGCGACAACGCCGGCATCGACCGCATGCTCACCGCGTTCTCCACGGTGACCGCGCGCCGCATCTCGCAGCCCGAGCACCTGACCCGGCTGTTCATGGGCGTGCAGACCGGCCCGCTCGTGCTCATCACGGGCCGCCTCGACGACGGCGACGTCGACGTGCTGGCGCCCCTCCCGCACCACAGCGCGATGCCCGTGCTGCTGGCCGTCGCCCCGCAGCACGATGCACTGGCCCGGGCGGAGGCCACCGGCTGGCGCACGGCAGCCGTGCCGCCCGACGCCGACCTCGCGGCCGCGTGGATCGCCGTCGCCGACCGGGGAGGCCGTCGTGTCGTCCTCTGACGTGCGCACCGATCGCGTCGCGATTGAGCGAGCCTTCGCGGGACGACCGCGTCCTCGCGGCGACCGGCGCCTCACGATCGCGCTGTGGATCGGGCTGACCGCGGCGACCGTGCCGCTCATCGGGGTCGTGGTCCCCGGGGTGTGGCTGGCGGGCGGGCTGTTCCTCACGGGGGCGCTGCTGACGGTCGGCTCGGTGCTGCGCCGCCTGCGCGTGCCCGCCGTCGGCGTCACGCTCGCTGAGCTGGTGGTGTGGGGAGGCGCCGTGACGGCGGCGTTCTTCTCCGACGAGGCGCTGTTCGCGGTGATCCCGACACCCGAGGTGTTCGATGCGATCCCGCCGCTCGTGGAGCAGGCCTCGGCGGAGATCCTGCTGGGGGTGGCGCCGCTGCCGCCGACGGCCGCGATGTCGTTCGTCATCGTCGCGTCGCTCGGCGCCCTCGCGATCGCCCTCGACCATGTCGTGGTCACGGCGCGGATGCCGCTGCTCGCCTCGATCGCCCTCGTCGCGGTGTGGCTCATCCCATCCATCGCCGTGCCCAGCGACATCAACATACTCGCCTTCGCCTTCCTGGCGTGCGCGATCCTCGCGATCATCCGCGCCGAGACCCGCACGCGTGAAGCGCCCGAGCCTGGCAGCTCCGCCGGCGTCACCGCCGTGGCCGTCACGATCGGCGCCGTCTCGATCGTCGCCGCCCTTGTGACGGGTCCCGCGCTCCCGCCGCCGCGCGCGACGGTGAGCGGCACGGGCCAGCTCGCGAGCATCGACCCGACCCTCGACCTCGGCGACGACCTCCGCCGGCGCAACGACGTGGCAGTGCTGCGGGTGCGCACCGACGCGTCCGACTTCCCCTACCTGCGGGTCGCGACGCTGTCGGAGTTCGACGGCGACGTCTGGCTCCCCGACCGCCTGCGCTCGGTGTCGCTCGCCGATCAGGCCATGGATGCCGTCGAAGCCGACGAGGACGTGCGTGTCACGCAGTACCGCACGAACATCACGATCACGAACCTCGCGTCGTCGTATCTGCCCCTTCCCTACCCCGCCGTCGACGTGGACGGGCTCGACGGACTGTGGCGGGCGGTGCCCTACAACCGCACGCTCATCAGCGGCCAGTCGAACACGCAGGGGCAGTCCTACGAGGTCGTCACCCAGGTGCCGCGGCCGACGGTCGAGCAGATCCGCGCCAGCGAAGCCGACGTCGAGGAGCAGCCGCTCGACGTGAGGACGCTTCCCGAGTCGACGCCGTCGGTCGTCGCCGAGCTGGCCGCCGAGGTCACAGCCGGCGCCGAGACCGACTACGACCGGCTCATCGCACTGCAGACGTGGTTCCGAGGCGAGGACTTCACCTATTCGCTGCGGGCGCCGGTGCTGGCGGGGTTCGACGGCACCGGCTCGGATGCCGTCGCCGCCTTCCTCGACGTGCGGGAGGGCTACTGCGTGCATTTCGCGGGCGCGTTCGCGCTCATGGCGCGCGCCCTCGACATGCCGTCGCGCATCGTCGTGGGGTTCCTACCCGGGCAGTACACGGGGGACATCGAGGAGGCGCAGCGCGTCGGCGAGGTGCGCACGAGCCAGCTGCACGCCTGGCCCGAGGTGCACTTCGAGGGGATCGGCTGGGTGGCGTTCGAGCCGACCAAGAGCCTCGGCACGGCGACGCGGTTCCCGACCAGCAGCGAAGCGGGCGTCGACGACGGCGGCGAGGACATCGCGGGTCCGACCCCCACCGCGACGCCGACGACGTCGGCATCCGCCGGTCCGATCGACCGTCGTGAAGACGAGTTCGACGATGCGGCCGGCGGTGGCGGCTCGACAGTCGACCCCCGGCCGTACCTGACGACAGTGGGCACCGTGATCGCGGTCGCGCTCCTTCCCCTGCTGGCCGGCGTCGTGCGCCGCCGCTGGCTCGCGTCACGCGCCCGTCGCGGCGACGCCGGAGCCGCGTGGCAGGTCGTTCAGCACACCGCGCTCGACCTGGGAGCGTCCGTGCCGGCCGCCGAGTCGCCGCGCGCGTTCGGCTCGCGGCTCGTGACGCTGCACGGCGCACCGCCCACCGAGACGATGCGGCTGGTCTCCGCCGTCGAGCGCCTCAGCTACGACCGCGCAGGAGGCCCGGGAGCGGATGCCGAGGCGCTCTTCGACGACGCGCTGCGCGTGCGCTCGGAGATGCTCGCCGCCGTGCCCGGTCAGACGCGCGCGATGGCGCTGCTGCTCCCGCGGTCGCTCGCGATCCGGCCCGGCTCGGCGTTCGCCGGCGCGACGCCGCTCGTGGTCGAGTGAGGCTGCGCGAGCGGACGCACGACACAGAGAAGAGCGCCGCCCACCTGATCGATCAGGTGAGGTGATCGATCAGGTGGGGCGACGCTCTTCGTTGTGGCGGAAGTGACAGGATTTGAACCTGCGACACGGGAAAACCGTGTACATGGATTCCAGCCATGCTCCTTAGGCCGCTCGGACACACTTCCAAAGGCAATGTTATCAGCTTGCGCCGCCGCCC
>Ga0182735_1000826_pt1 | contig 22456 bp, 20 predicted proteins | sample eDN5th30CKraftMG_FD_128524 | JGI IMG/M metagenome (GOLD analysis project Ga0182735, IMG submission 128524) | Enriched Miracle-Growth compost microbial communities from Emeryville, California, USA - eDNA 5th pass 30_C Kraft MG (version 2) (version 2) ...
ACCGCGCAGCCCGTGGCGGCCTCCCAGCGGCGCAGCGTTTCTTCGGGCAGCGCCGCCGAGCCCGAGGCGCACAGGCGCAAGGAGTTCAAGTCGGCCTGGGCAAAGCCTTCAAAACCCATCAGCCCCGTAAAAATGGTGGGGCTGCCCAGCATCAGCGTAATGCGTTCGCGGGCAATGGCTTCCAGCACCGTATCGGGCCGATAGCGCGGCAAAATAACCAGCGTGCTGCGCGCATACACCGCCAGGTACAGCCCCATGGCCATGGAATATGAATGAAACAGCGGCGTAATCGCCAGCACGCGCTCTTGCCCCGCACGCGTGGGCACCAGCGCCTCGCGCTGGCTGATATTGGCCGACACCGCCGCATGCAGCAGGCTTACGCCCTTGGGCACCCCCGTGGTTCCGCCCGTGTACTGCAAAATGGCCGGCTCGCCCGGCAAAGGCAGCGGCAGCGTATCGGCCAGCTCAGGCTGGCCCGCCCAGCGCACAAGACGCTGCGCCCCCGGACCCGAGCCTATGCAATAGCGCAACGCAAAGCCCGAGGCTACCTCGTCCACTACGGCCGAGGCCGCCTCGTCGTAGATAATGCCGCGCGCATTGGCGTTTTCAATCACCTGCTTCAGCTCGCTGGCCGTGTAGGCCGAATTCATCGGCACAACCTGCGCCCCCGCCGCCTGCACCCCAAAAATGGCAATGGCCACGTCGGGCGAGTTGGCCATGAAGACCACCACGCGCTCGCCCGCGCCCAGGCCCGCCTGGCGCAGCTCGGCCGCCAGGCCCGCAACGCAGGCCGCATACTGCCGGTAATTGAACTGCTCGGCCCCGCACACCAGGGCCGTATGCTGGGGCGAACGGCGCGCAACATCGTCCAGCATGTGCACCACTGTGGGCCACACATGCGGCATGGCATAAGTGCTCATGATTCGTCTTGCACCTTTACGATAACGGCCATGGCCGAATCGCCCGCCGCGCAGCCCACGAACAAGCCATAGCCGCCGCCGGTGATCACCAGCTCTTCAATCAGCTCGATTACCCCGCGTATGCCCATGGGCGCCTGCGGATGGCCCCACACCAGCGAGCAGCCAAAGCGGTTCATTTTGCGCGCGTCGATGCCCAGCTCTTTGGACATGACCAGGTCGTTAACAATAAAGGGATTGTGCGTTTTAACCGCCGCCAGGTCGCCGGCCTTGAGCCCCGCCGCCGCAAGCGCCCGCTGCGCGGCCGGCCCCGGCGCCGCCGGCATGAAGCCCGCCCGCACCCGCGACTGCCCAAACGACACCAGCCGTATGCCCACCTTGCGGTCGCGCGAAAGCTCGGCCGCCCGTTCGGGCGTGGTAAGCACCATTCCCGCATTGCCGTCGGCCGGGTGGGTTTGCCCGCCAAAGGTTACCGTGCCCCCTTCCATGACCGGCTTCAGCTTGGCCAGCCCTTCGGCCGACGTGGGGAAAATGCCCTCGTCGCCCTGCAGCACCGCCTTTTCGCGCTTGAAGCGCGAATCAGGCACGCTAAAGGGCAGATCCATGAAGCGCTTCAAAAAGGCGCTGTCGTCTTTAAGGGCCTCTTCGTACTGCTGGTAGCGCACCAGGGTAAGCTCATTTTGCTGCTGCGTCGTCAAGCCATGCTCGGCCGCCACGTTCTCGGCCGTTTTCAGCATATTGAAACCCGTGTTCGGGTCGCAATTGAAGTTGTCGAGCACCCAGTTCTCGTGCTCGCCCGTGCCGCCGGGGCCGTCGGGCGCCGGGTAGTAGATGTGCGGCCCGTTCGAAACGCGGTCAGCCGCCACCGCCAGCGCCACCGTGGCATCGCCCTCGCGCAGCGTAGAGGCCACCGACTGCACCAGCCGCACGCCCGTGGCGCAGGCCTGGCTAATGGTGGGGCCCGTTAGGCTTTCAGAACCCAGCTGCGCCGCCAGCCAGGGCATGCCGTAGAACACCCCCTTTTGCGGCACAGAAAGCCCCAGCGCCGCATGGTCAAACACGCCAATATCCAAGTTGCGCTTTTGCAGGGCCCCCTTGGCCACATGGGCCGCAAACTTCAGGCTGTGCAGGTGCGCAAAACTGCCCTGCCAGCGCGCAAAAGGCGTAGACCAATAAGCCCCGTAGGGAATGGCGATGTTCGACATGGTGCTCCTCTTTATTTTCCGAAAACGTGCATGGCCTGGCACACCGCGCCCGGCTACCTACCCGATGTTAAAAGGCCCGCCCAAATTATGAAATAAGATAAGCATGAATAAAACGTGCTCTGTAATGCCATATTGGAATGCCACATGCCACAGCTTCCCGACTTCCAGCGCCTGGTTGGCCGCCTGCGAATGCGCCACCTGGCGCTGCTAGACTCGCTTGGCCGCGACCCCAACCTGGGCCGTGCCGCCAAAACCCTGCACATGGCCCAGCCCACCGCCAGCAAGCTGCTTAGGGAAATCGAGCATATCTTCGAAACCACCCTGTTCACACGCAACCGACGCGGCCTAACCCCCACCCCCGCCGGCCAGGCCCTAACCCGGCGCGCCGCCGTGCTGCTGGCCGAAATGCACGCCACCCACGCCGAGCTGCTTTCCACCCGCCAGGGCGCCGCCGGCCGCCTGCGCATCGGCGTGTATCCCGTAGCCGTGCCCGAGTTCCTGCCCCGCCTTTACCTGGCCCTGCAACAACGCTGGCCCGGCCTGCATATTTCCCTTACCGAAGCCATAGACCCGCCCCTGCTGCAGCAGCTTTCCGCCGGCGACATCGACTGCATCTTCGGCCGCATTGTGATGGACATGCTTACCCCCGACCTGCGCCACGAAGCCCTGTACAACGAACTGACCACCATCGTATGCGGCACCCGCCACCCCTTGCTTAAAGCCAAGCCCACCGAGCGCACCGCCTTGCTGGCCCACAGCCGCTGGATGCTGCCCGCCCGCCAGGGGGCCATTTACCACATGGTGGCCTCGTGGCTGGCCAGCCACCACATCAGCGAACCGCAGGTAGAGGTAGAGACGACATCCGTGTTTGCCACCATAGAGATGCTGAACCATTCTGCGCTACTGTCCATACTGCCCAAGAACGTGGCCCTGGCGTATGCAGAACTGGGCAAGGTGGCCTTGCTGCCCGAGGGAGATTTGCCGGCGCATTATCCGATTGGGATGATTTACCGGAAGGAGGCGATGGTAGACCCGGTGATGAAGGTGGTGTTGGAGGCGGCTAGGGAAACATCCAAAGTGAATTAGAAATTGAAATGAAGCCAAGTGAAGGTTTCACTAGTATTCATGTTGCACGCTTTCAACTAGACACATCCGGTACACTTGCCGGGCAGCGCGCGCCTCTCCGCTCGTATAATCGTAAAAGCGCGACATCAGCCGATAATAGAGCAAATCGCAAACATAATTTTGGAGTTTTAGGTGGCAACGAACGCGGACAAATACAATCCCTCAGACGATGTCGACTTAGGCGAATTAATACAAACGTTGTGGAAATCGAGATTTGGGGTCATCGCAATTACTCTCGTGGTGACCTGCCTAACGGCGGCTTACGCATTTCTTAGCACCCCGATTTATGAAACGGCGTCCCAAACTCTGCCCCCGACGTCGAAAGACTTAGCAAGTTATAACGTCGCAAGCCAGCTTACAGGCAGCGCCATTCGTGGCACCGTCAGTCAGACAGCGCCTGGCATTGCTCCCATTACACCTCAGGAAGCGTACAACGTATTTTTGCGCCATTTGAACTCGAATAGCATTCGCCAGGACTTCTTTGAACGATATTACCTTCCCCAACAGGAAGAAAATCAGACGGAAGCGGATAAACAACGAGCTTGGCGTCAGTTAAATGACCAGTTGACTATTTCGCTTCCGAAAAGAGGAGACGAATACGCAGCCAGCGTAAGTTTTCAGGGGGAGGATCCTCGGACCATAGCAGAATGGTCAAATGTGTACGTCGATTTGGGAATACGCGCCGCGAGCGAAGAATTATTGAGTGGGCTCGCAGGAGAAGTGAAAATCCGTGAGCAAAGCCTAGGCGACCAAATATCCACTGTTCGGCGAGTGGCTGAAACCGTTCGTAGGGACCGTATTACTCGATTGCATGAGGCAATAACAGTCGCCGAAACCCTAGGCGGCGAATCGAATGATGGCATTCCATGGCTCGCCATAAGCCCTGGTGGGTTAAATACCGAAGACATTAATAGCGGGAGCTTGCTATATCTCCGCGGAGCAAAGGCGCTGCGTTTGGAGTTGCGCGAACTCGAGCAGCGCGACAACAATGACGCTTATATAGCAGAGCTTCCTGATTTACTAAAGAAAAAAGCCTTATTAAAAAATATTAATCTCGACCCGGATTTACTTGGAGTAGCAACTATTGATCGCGCTGCAATTGTTCCCGAAGAGCCCATAAAGCCCAACAAACGCTTGATAATCATCGTCGGCTTCATTGTGGGAGGAATGCTAGGCGTATTGTTTGCTCTAGCGCGCCTATTGATAGCGCCTCGCAGGCAATAGCCCAGATTAGTCTTGAGAAGAAGGACATCTTCAAGGCCGCATAAACACGCTACACTCCGCTAACTCTTGTCACTACAGACTCGCCGAATGAGTTGATGAGAAATCAAGTGACTGGAGCTATAGCAAATGCCTGCTCTTTTACTTCGATAATTACGTGTACGACTCTCGAACCATGAAATTGCTTATAACGGGTGGCGCTGGCTTTATCGGGTCAGCTCTAGTTCGCTACTTGATCCGACATACGAACCACTCTGTAGTTAACGTGGACAAGTTAACTTATGCGGGAAATCTAGACTCTCTCAAAGAAATCGAGAGAAATCCCCGCTACTACTTTGAGAAGGCTGACATATGCGACAAGGCAGAAATAGAACGTATTTTTCTTAAGTTCGCTCCTGATGCGGTCATGCATCTTGCCGCAGAGTCCCATGTAGACCGCTCGATAAATGGCTCGAAAGCCTTTATCGAGACGAATATTATGGGCACATACGTTTTATTGGAAGTCTCTAGAGCCTATTGGGCAACACTAGACCCTGCGGCGCAAACTGCATTTCGTTTCCAGCACGTTTCAACAGATGAAGTATATGGCGACCTAGCCGATACGCACCAGTTATTTCGCGAGGACACTCCTTACGCGCCCAGTTCTCCGTATTCAGCAAGTAAAGCCAGTTCGGATCATCTGGTGCGGGCTTGGCATCGCACCTACAAATTGCCCACATTAATCACTAATTGCTCCAACAACTACGGGCCCTTTCATTATCCAGAAAAACTCATCCCCTTAGCAATACTGAACGCCTTAGCCTGTAAACCGCTACCGATTTACGGGACTGGAGAGCAAGTCCGTGACTGGCTGTACGTGGATGATCATGTCCACGCCCTTTATACAGTGCTCACGAACGGTAAAGTAGGCGAGACTTACAACATCGGCGGACATAATGAGATGCGTAATATAGATGTTGTCAAGAAAATCTGTGCTCTTCTAGACCAGATCTGCCCACGTAAAGAGGGGCCCTACGAAAACCTAATCGAATTCGTCACTGATCGACCAGGACATGATCTCCGATATGCAATTGACGCAAAAAAAATCGGTAGAGAATTAGGCTGGTTTCCGAGTGAAACGTTTGAAACAGGTATTGAGAAAACCGTTCGATGGTACTTGTCAAACCAAGAGTGGTGTAAAAGTGTCTTAACGCGACACCACAGTGAGGACCGTTTAGGTTTTGTCGAATAGGAGCGGAGCTAAATTGTGAAAGGTATTATTCTCGCTGGCGGCTCGGGAAGTCGTCTATATCCAATTACCATTGGTGTTTCAAAACAACTGCTCCCGATATATGACAAGCCGATGATTTATTACCCGTTGTCGGTTTTAATGCTAGCAGGCATACGAGATGTATTGATTATTACTACTCCCGAAGATCGGGAAGGATTTGTCCGACTTTTAGGCGACGGACGTCAGTTTGGAATCAATCTAAATTACGCTGTACAAGAGAAGCCCGATGGCTTAGCTCAGGCTTTCCTTATTGGCGAAGACTTCATCGGTAAAAGCAACGTCTGTTTAGTGCTTGGCGATAATATTTTTTACGGACAGGGATTTACTCCTAAGTTACTTCAAGCCGCACATAACGTAGAGTGCGGGGCTGGCGCGACGATTTTTGGGTATAAAGTGAAAGACCCCGAGCGTTTCGGGGTCGTGACTTTCGATTCTTCCCAGAGAGTGGTCAGCGTAGAAGAAAAACCTTCTTGCCCAGGATCTAATTACGCCGTCACTGGCCTTTATTTTTACGACAATGACGTTATCCAAATCGCACGGCAAGTTAAACCTAGCCCGCGAGGAGAATTAGAAATTACTTGCGTTAACCGATCGTACCTAGAGCGCGGTAAACTCAACGTAGAACTATTGGGTCGCGGCTTTGCCTGGCTAGATACGGGCACCCACGAAAGTTTGCTCGAAGCCGCTCAATTTGTAGAAACAATAGAAAAGCGCCAAGGGTATAAAGTAGCCTGTTTGGAAGAAATCGCATTTAATAACGGCTGGCTTGATGTTGCAACAATAAAGAGTCAAGCAAATAAATTCAATAAGAATGCATATGGCGCCTACTTAAATGAACTTGTGAAGGCGCACCAATGAAAGTGAATTGGATAGAGTTGCCCTTACTAGGTGACAATAGGGGCGATTTAGTTGCTCTTGAGGTTGGCGATACTGTCCCATTCGATATACGCCGTATTTATTACATATTTAACACTAAAGAGGGATTCGCTCGGGGATTCCACGCCCACAAAAATTTGAGACAACTCGCCGTATGTGTAGCAGGAGAGTGCCGCATGATCTTAGATGATGGAGTCGATCGTGCGAGTTTTATACTTAATAGTCGGACTCGAGGGCTGCTAATCGGGAATATGGTGTGGCGCGAAATGCACGACTTCAGTAGTGACTGTGTTCTACTTGTATTAGCTAGTGAGCATTACGACGAATCGGATTACATCCGTGATTATGCTCAATTCGTCAAAATGACTACCTCATGATTCAGATCCATCCACTTTCGGACGTCCAAAGCACAAATATTGGTGAGGGAACGCGCATTTGGCAGTACTGCGTCGTGCTCCCGAACGCGATAATCGGCAAATTGTGCAACATTAACGCGTACGTATTTATCGAAAATGACGTCGTGCTCGGTGACGCAGTCACCGTTAAGTCAGGCGTTCAGCTTTGGGACGGCGTCCGTATTAGGAATAATGTTTTTATCGGTCCCAACGTAACTTTCACCAACGACTTAACTCCGCGGTCCAGACAGTATCCGGAATCCTTTATTTCAACCGTAATTGAGCAGCACGCTTCTATCGGAGCTAATGCCACCATTTTGGCGGGCGTGACCGTCGGGGCTTATGCTCTCATTGGAGCCGGCTCAGTCGTGACGCGAGACGTCCCACCACATGGATTAGTGTATGGCAATCCCGCGAAACTGAAGGGCTATGTATGTCAATGCGGAGTCAAACTCAACGATTGTAAATGCCCTTCGTGCGGAATGGCTTACACGATGATGCGAAATGCTTGAAGAGTTTTCCACACACACCAAATGAACACTAAGAACATCCCTTTTCTGGATCTGCGCGCCCTTAACGCACAGTACCGCACCGAAATGTTAGAAGCCGCGACACGGGTAATTGATTCCGGGTGGTATATCCAGGGTGCAGAGCATGCCGCTTTTGAGCAAGAATTCGCAACATATTGCGGAACGCTACACTGTATCGGCGTGGCTAACGGTCTAGATGCATTAACTTTAACGTTGAGAGCATGGAAAACACAAGGAAAATTAAAAGACGGAGATGAGGTAATAGTTCCTGCTAACACCTACATCGCTAGCATACTTGCTATAACAGAAAACCGTTTAGTGCCTGTATTGGTCGAGCCTGACATGGAAAGCCTGAATCTATGTCCTCGCAACTCTGCTGCAGCCATCAATTCACGCACTCGGGCGATCCTTCCAGTGCACTTATATGGCCAATTGGCAGATATGTACTCGTTGACGCAACTAGCAAAAAAACATGACCTGCTGATTTTAGAAGATTCAGCTCAAGCACACGGAGCTGCTAATGCAGCGGGGAAAAAAGCTGGGAGCTTTGGGAATGCAGCTGGCTTCAGCTTTTACCCAGGCAAGAATTTGGGGGCTCTAGGGGACGGTGGCGCAATTACCACCGATGACGATGAGCTAGCTTCTATTCTTCGCGCTCTTCGCAATTACGGTAGCCATAAAAAATACGAGAATGAATATCAAGGGGTGAACAGCAGGCTTGATGAACTACAGGCCGCTTTGCTTCGAGTCAAATTGCAGTATTTGGACAGGGAGAACCAGCGGCGTCGCGATATCGCGGCGATATATGTGCAGGGTATTCGTAATAACGAGCTAGTACTCCCCCTTCCGACAACCTGCCAGCCTAGCCACTTAAAAACCCATGTGTGGCATCTTTTTGTAGTGCGCTGCAAACGCCGAGCGGCTCTACAACGCTATCTAAGTGCGCATGGAATTGATACGCTCATACACTATCCTATACCCCCGCATAAGCAATTAGCGTACAAACCGTGGAACAGGGACGTTTATCCACTAACTGAGCGGATCCATAACGAAATATTGAGCCTCCCAATCAGTCCGACGATGTCCATGGAAGAAGCTCAATATGTCGTCGACATTTTGAACGACTTTCAATGACGTTGATCACTACCTCGCTACTTAGCTTAATAGCGACCGCTGTGAAAGTCGGAGCTGGAATCATAATCAATAAAGCGATTGCCATATACATAGGCCCTAGTGGATTGGCGTTAATAGGACAGTTTCAAAACTTCATGCAAGTTGCAATGACAGCTGCGCAAGGAGGAATTAACGCCGGCATTACTAAATACACCTCTGAATACCGCGCAAAAAAACAATCCACTGCCCCGTTGTTTGGAACAACTATACGAATAACGCTGTCCTGCTCACTAGTAGTAGGAGTATGTATCGCCGTTTTTTCGAGGGCTGCATCAGCCCGGCTATTAGGCACTGAAGGCTACATTTATATATTTATATTGTTTGGTTTAACATTAACGTTCTTTGCATTAAATCAGTTACTCCTCTCTATCATTAATGGCCTCAAAGAGGTTAACACCTACATCAAAATAAATATTTCCCAAAGCCTAGTTAGTCTGATATTTAGCACAGTCCTAATAATATTTTTCGGCCTAGAGGGTGCGTTGCTGGCTTTAGTAACTAACCAGTCGATCGTCTTTCTACTCATAATATGGAAAATACGAAAACACCCTCTTCTAAGTTTAGGGGACTTTAGCGCTCGATTTGACAAGAAGCAAGCCAAGAAGCTTATGGCTTACTCGGCGATGGCTTTGACCACAGCAGCTATAGTGCCGATATCCCATATGCTACTTCGACGGTACCTCGGAGAATCGTTAGGGTGGGAACAAGCGGGATACTGGCAGGCGATATGGTATATATCCAACACATACCTGATGGTCGTAACTACCGCGCTCAGCATCTACTACTTACCCCGGCTTTCCGAGCTTACATCTAAGAAGGATATCCGTCGAGAATTGTTTAACGGGTACAAGTTAATATTACCTCTCGTGTCAGTTCTCGCGTGTCTTATATTCTTGTTGAAAGATTTCATCATCGCAATATTATTTACCGCCGACTTTTTACCTATGCGCAAGCTGTTTATGTGGCAATTAATTGGTGACGTCATAAAATTGGCCGCATGGTTGCTTTCTTATCTAATGCTAGCAAAAGCATTGAGTCGGATGTATATCGTCACCGAAATCCTATTTGCAGCTTCATTCGTCGGCTTCACGATAATTTTTGTGGACCGATTTGGATTAATTGGAACAACTTACGCATTCGCTTTAAATTACACCATCTATTTCTTTACTATCGCATGGCTAATGAGGTCGTATATAAGCACCCGAGCTAATCGAGCCGATCCGGATGATCAACTTATCTGACAATTTCCGTTACCACTGTTTTCGAGGCAAACTCTACCCCATAAACTCAAATGAATGATCAGGACAGAAAGCCATTAGTTTCTATTGTCGTGCCTTCTTATAATCATGAGAGCTATGTTCAGCAGACTATTGCTAGCATTATTGATCAGGATTATGAAAACATCGAACTAATCGTCATAGATGACGGTTCAACAGATAGCTCGCCTTTCAAGATCGCGGAGATGAGCGATTCTTGCCATGAGCGTTTCGTTAGATTCGAATTTCGGTCGCGCGAAAATCAAGGTTTATGCGCAACCCTTAACGAAGCATTAGAGTGGTGTCAGGGTGAATTTTTCTCTCCGATAGCTTCAGACGATATGCTGTTACCTAACAAGACGAGTCGAGAAATCGAAAAGTTCCTTCAACTTGATCGCAATGAAGTGGTAGCCATATTTTCCGGTGTCCGGTTAATTGATAAGCGCGGTCAAACACATCTAGCCAGAAAGGGGAAGGATCGAATCTACACGTTTACTGACGTCTTCTTAAGACGCGCATTTATACCCGCCCCAACGGCCATGATGTTAACTCAAGCGGTTAGGTCAGTCGGCGGATATAGCTCTGAAATTACGATAGAAGATCTGTACATGTGGCTGAAGCTAACAGAAAAAGGTGAGGCCTTATATTGCCTTTCGGATGTCTTGGTTGCATATCGAAGCCATTCCGAAAACTCGTCAAAGAGACTTGAATCGATCTGGATTGGCGTTACTAGTATCTTGTCATTGTACCGAAAGCACCCCTTGTACAAAGCGGCTCTAGCGTCTTCAATCTTGGTCCACGCCCACCTATTATGCGAAAGCGACAAGCTTACAAGTATGCGGTGGATGCTCAGGGCAATCAGCATACTCCCCTCCATCTTAATTTCAAGATCAATATGCACGTTGGTCGCAAAACTTATATTTCCCTCGCAGACGCTGCGGCGAATCACAAATCGCGAGTAGGACATAATGCCTCTCTATATAACCGTTTTTCTTTTCTACAACCTCCTTCTGTCCCCTCTTTTGGGCGTTACAGTCGTATATCTACTCGGTGTGGACATGAATCGGTTGGGAGGCATCCACCCAAATATAAAAGAAGAAGTTTTTCTCGCAGTCTGGTTTTCCGCCCTTCTCATTATTTTCTTTATTGCATTGGCGTTAGGCGTGACGCGTAGATTGAACTTACGGAATAAGGCTGTCTTTGAGAACGACGTCCCGTCCAGACCACATTTAATTCTGTACCAGTGCCTCTTTCTGATAAATTGTATATATATTGCATTCCTTTTTGCCCGCTTCCACGCTGCAATACCATTAGTCCAGCTGTTATTTGGATCGGATTTTAAGACGTCCCTATCTCTCGCTCGCGATGCTCATCTCACGGGCTCAATCAGCATTCCCTACATCTCAAAGTTTTTCGATTTCCTCAATCTTTTTCTTCCGCTCTTTGGCCTAACCCTGTATTTGGACAAAAGGCTCGGGAAGCTATTCTTACTATTAGCCTATGTAGTATCTATCAGTTATCTAAGCATGGATCTGCAAAAGGCCCCAGCTTTTATTTTATTATTGCTAAGTCTATTTATTACCGTGCAGAAGAAAGGGTTGAAAATACGCCATTTGCTTCTTTTTTTTGTATCGGCGACTGCCTTAGTTTCAATGTTCTCTATATTTATGAGTAAGAGCATTGGCGATATGTTCCTGTATCTCCTCGATCGGCCGATTTTCGGGCAGGTCCAAGGGATGTATTACATGTTCCAATATTACGCTCCCTCATTTGACGCATTCTTCACGAAGTTCTATTTTTCTAATTTTATTTCTTCAATAACCTCAATAGCACCGGACGTATATATAATAGACTATGTCTACCCAGGTGCGAAACACATCGTGAATGTAAACACTTACTTTATCGGAGAAGCGTGGGCGTACGGCGGGCCCATGGGAATTATATATTTTTCGATCTTAGTGGGAATAATTTTTTTCGTTTACGCTATTTTATTTTCGCTATTCAGCGCCTTTCACACACGCGTTAGCTATATAATCTCTTTCATTTTCTTTGCAACGATACCCATTAATCAATCACTTCAATTCGTTGTCTTTCAGAAATACTTTCTCTACCTTATAATCTTCTTTGTCATTCCGCTTTTCATGCTGTTCTACGTTATTAGGAAATGGGATTCTTACTCACGAGCTATAGTTAACAAGGCAGCTAATCCCGTCAGAGATTGATCTCGGCACTTCCTAAAGACTAGCCCCCGCCGAAATGGACCCAACCCGCCCCGTGTTTACAATTGGAATTTCTACCATTGGGCCCAGAGCTGCCCGTCTAGTGGAGTTGGTTTCCGGTCGCCCCGAGCTTTCGTTCATCGTGGCCCATCAACTGATGGGAGAAAGCAGCTTATCCGAAGAGTTCTCTCAGTTCCGCAATTGCACTTACGTGCCTCTCACCAACGTCGGCTTGAGCGCGAGCCGCAACGTCGTGTTGGAAAAGTGCATAACAAAGTATGTCTTAATATCAGATGATGACGTCGATTATCCATCGGACTTAACAAACAAACTAGATGTCGTTTTACGAGAGTTTTCTTCATACGCCGCCATTATTGGAAAGATTCGAAACGACTGCGGCCAGTATTTTAAAAGCTACCGAACCAGACGATCTCATGGCTATATCGATTATTTTCGGGTTTCCTCAATTGAGATGGTCCTCAACGTCGATTTCTTGAAGAGTAAAAATATCAGGTTTGACGAGCAATTTGGCCTCGGGTCAACCTACCCTTCTGGGGAAGAGCTCATTCTGCTGATGGATATGCGGTCGAATGGGGCATTAGTTACGTTTGTCGATACCGTGTTGGGCATCCACCCGAGTGTTAGCACTGGCAGCCGCTTATTAACTGACCCTGACGTGGGAATGGAGAAGGGCCCCATGATTAGACGAGCGTTCGGGTTTAGGCGGGGGATGTTCTATATGGCCCTATTTCTCATGAGAATAGCCTTGAAGAAAGGTATGCAGCATAAGAGAGCCTTTTCTCTAGCAACAGTCCGGAGTTTTTTTCACTTCAAACCCTAACATTGAGCAGAAAGCTATTTGCGTTTCGATAACCAGGAGAGATCCGCTGCATGAAAGTCACCGTTTTTGGAGTTGGCTACGTAGGTTTAGTACAAGGCACTGTTTTAGCAGAAGTCGGGCATGACGTCGTATGCATTGATGTCAATGCGGAGAAGGTATCCGAACTCAACCAAGGCCGTATCCCAATTTATGAGCCAGGGCTAGCGCCGCTCGTCCAAGAGAATCTTTCGCGTGGGCGCCTAACATTCTCGACGGATGCGGCAATGGGGGTTCTACATGGTGAAATTCTATTTATCGCTGTCGGTACCCCCCCAGACGAAGACGGCTCAGCAGACTTGTCTCATGTGCTGGCGGTTGCCCATAGTATCGCCCAGTCAATGGAGGAGGAGCGAATTATAGTAAACAAATCGACCGTTCCAGTGGGGACCGTTGACCTCGTGCGCGCGAGAATCTCGGAAACGCTACTCGGTCGCGGCCGAGACGACCTCAGATTCGATGTGGTGTCCAATCCCGAGTTTCTCAAGGAAGGATCCGCCGTTGCTGACTGCATGCGTCCAGATCGGATAATTATCGGAACAACTAGCCAGCACTCTCGCTCCACGTTACGGGAGCTGTATGCACCATTCAATAGAAATCATGACCGAATAATTATGATGAACGCGCGGAGCGCGGAATTAACGAAGTACGCTGCGAATTCCATGCTCGCAACTAAGATCAGCTTTATGAACGAAATAGCGAATTTGGCTGAACTTTTTAATGCCGATATTGAAATGGTGCGCCAGGGAATTGGGGCCGACCAACGAATCGGCTACCATTTTATATACCCCGGAGCTGGGTACGGTGGATCGTGCTTTCCTAAAGACGTCCGCGCTTTGATCCGCAGCGCCGAGGAGAGCAGCTTTGAACCGTGTGTGTTGAAGGCGGTGGAGAAACGCAATGCGTTGCAAAAACGTTCCATCTTTGAAAAAGTATATAAACACTTCGGAGGTCAACTCGAAAATCGGACGTTTGCACTTTGGGGACTCAGTTTTAAACCAAATACGGATGATATAAGAGACGCCCCAAGCCGTGTTCTAATGGAGGCGCTGTGGGACGCTGGAGCTCGCGTTCAAGCATATGATCCTGAGGCAATGAGGGAAGTGGAGCGAGTATATGGCCCTCGAGAGGATCTGAAATTGTGCGAAACAAAGGAAGAGGCGTTGATTGACGCGGAAGCGTTAATAGTAATGACGGAATGGAAAACCTTCTGGGCCCCCCACTTTGAAATTATTCGGTCTCGATTGCGTGCCCCTGTCATATTCGATGGACGGAATATCTACGAACCTAGCAAAATGCATGATCTAGGATTTATATATTATTCAATTGGTAGAAATTCTGAAAGACCAAGCGCAAAGCCTAATTAGTCGCAATGAAACACCATCCGACAGAAGCAATGCCTAGCTCTGAGCACAAATGCAGCATTGTAATGCCTTGCTACAACGCGCGCGCATACATTGGTATGAGCATCGAAAGCGTGCGTCAACAATCACACACGAATTGGGAATTGCTTATTGTGGACGACGCTTCCACAGATGAATCAGCAGCTTTCATTGAGCAAATGTACGTTCGTCACGATCCTCGGATACGACTCTTACGCCTGTCCGTCAATTCGGGAGCTGCGGTCGCTAGAAACACTGGTATCGCGGAAGCCAAAGGACGATTTATTGCATTTTTAGATAGTGACGACTGCTGGACGCCAACAAAACTTGAAGTACAAATCGCCTTCATGCTTGCCCAACATTGCCCAATATCATTCACAGCGTATACAAAAAGAGATGTACAGGGAAGACACTTGAGTCAGGTAGCAGTCCCAGCGCGAGTCGACTACGCAAAACTCCTCAAAACTAACGTTATCGGCTGCCTAACTGCGATGTACGATACCAGTTGCTTAGGTAAAGTTTATATGCCGTTAATTAGAAAACGCCAAGATTTTGGCTTATGGTTACGTATCCTCAAACTCACTCAATACGCATACGGTATAAACGTTCCCTTAGCACATTATACCGTGCGACCCAACTCCATATCGGCGAGTAAAACAGCAGCTGCCAAGCATACGTGGCAATTGTATAGAGAGATCGAGGGTTTGAATTTAATAAAAAGCAGCTACTACTTTTTTCATTATTCATACCGAGGATATCTTCGCACCAAATTCCCACTAATCGCGCGACGACTAGGTTTATTTGATTAATATATGCAATGCATCCGCGGTGCCACTTTAAAAGCCCTAGGCGGGCTCACTTCAACCCCAATTTCGCTTAGCAAGTTTTATCGCGCACCGAAGCCAGAGAATATAGTCTTTATAGTTAGAAACACAATTAAAAAATCCATAGACAATGAACAATTCTTGATGTAATAAAAGTCATGTTCGATTTTCACGCGGGTTTGGTCGCTATCCGCGGCGTATCCATGTCGAACCTGAGCCCAACCGGTGATGCCGGGCTTCACAACGTGCCTATAGCTGTAAAACGGTATTCTCTTATCGAACTCGTTCACAAAACTGGGCTGCTCCGGCCGAGGTCCTATGAGACTCATCTCGCCTTTTATAATGTTTAGAAATTGGGGGAGTTCGTCGATACGTAGTTTCCTAATAATTTTACCTACTCTTGTAATTCTTGGGTCGTCTTCTCCAGCAAATTGCTCGACGGCATCCTTGTCAAAGCGCATGCTTCTAAACTTGTAAATCGTGAAGATCTTATTTCCCCGACCAACTCGGGTCTGAGAGTAGATAACTGATCCAGGACTTTCTATGCGGATAATAATAGCAGTCATTATCCCTATCAGTAGGGATAATGGCAGCGTCACTACAACAATTATCCAGTCGATTATGGATTTAAAGAATTCATAAGTGGGAGAAGGTAACAACGATCCAATGATATTCTCGGACATCTTTTCAATCTTTACTCTCCCCGTAAGTGACTCGTATACCGTCTTTGCGTTATAGACCGGGATGCCCGCAAGAGCGCACATGGTCAGAAAACGTTCTTCATCAGGATTAAGAGTTTCGAAATCAGCCACGATTCCATCATACCGAACGTTATGCAAGTCCAAATGGGTAAGACGGCGCATGTCACAATTAGGTAATGCCAACACTCCCTCGGCGAATCCGCCGCTGATAACGGCTAACTTCGGCCGGAAATAGATGCGTGTGGTGAGGTATTCGATTTGGAACCACACAAAAGCAGCACCGCCGCTGGATAGAAGTAAAACGCGCGAGACTTCGGTTCTCAGAATTAGGGTAGCTATAATTACCGCGCCATAACAGATCAGTACCTGAGTCGAGATCAAGCCTTGAGACCTACCGCCTGGGTAGCTAGACAGGAGACTCTTAGCACAAAGATGGGACAGCAGAAACGCGAACGACGTGGCAATAAGTGCAGTTTTCTGGCCGGCATTTGTAGTGGCTAGAACTTGTGGCCCCCAGTAAATCGCTGCAGGGAGCGCCACGGAGAATAGCCAACCTGCCGATAAAGCGAAGATGCGAGATAATAATATGCGCTCGTAAAGTTTCTTGAAACGCCGAACACGTAGAGACTTCATACTCATTCTAGAGAGGTGGAGAGTGGAAACCCAAGAGTAATTGGCCGCGAAAATCATAAATGACCTCATTGCGTACTGCGATGCAATGACTTTGCGCAAGCTATTCACGACAATACGATCCTGCGGACATGATTATAGGCGCTATCAGACAACTTGAATTCGCGGCCTAGCTGCGCGCCGAAGCGTTAGTTACATCTAACCCTCCCAATACCAGTTAGGTTGCTTGCTCGCCCTTACAATAGCCTTCGTCTAGGACGGTGGATACGCAGCAAATTACTTGAGATATCGCTGTTCCCCACTCACATGAAACGACGACGGATTTTCCTATGCTTGCACATTCGATAGTGGCGCTTTACGGTTTACTGCCAGTCATGGTGTTCAGCAGTTATTCGTTACTCAGTGGCGCCTTCTACGTACTCACTACACTAGCCTTAGTCTTAATCTGCAAAACTCGTGCTACTTGCATATTGGAAACAACCCAAAAATATCGGTGGTTGATCATAAGCTACAGCATATTGTTTCTGGCGATTGCGATATCCTCACTCTTCCATGGAACATGGGCAGGCGCAAATAGCGAAGGAGCGTTGCGTTTTTTTATCGGCCTTTGGATTCTGATGTCAGCATTGCCGCTTATAGACGAGAAGCTTCTGCAACATGGCCTATGGGGCATCTATGCGGCTACCGTAGTCTCCACCCTCGTGTTGCTCTGGTTAATTTTCCAGAGGGGGCCGAGGCCACTGACTCCCGGAGTAATCCTTACCACGTACTCCAGCATCATGCTTCTGCTGGGAGCAATATGCGTCTACTCGCTTAAGTGGAAATTAACTAAATATTATAGATTCGAAGTAACCCTTAAAGTACTCCTTGCTTTGGTTGCTGTAGTTGGATTCCTTGCATCCCAAACTCGGACCGGCCTGTTAGGGTTACCGTTGTTCGTGGCAATAGCACTGATGCTATTCCTTGGAGTGCGGAGACCCGGCCGTGCCATTGTTTGGTTTTTTCTATTGGGGGCGCTTATTGCGATAGCTATCGCCGTGAATGATGGCCTAAGCGACCGAATCACCCAAGGCTTAGATGAAATAAAGACCTGCATGGGAGAGAATAGGACGGCACATAGCTCCATGTGTATTCGACTACAGTTGTGGCGAACAGCTCTCGAGGCAGGGAGTAGCAATCCCTGGATAGGATTAGGTGACGGAGGAAATTTTAGTCAGTATGTTAAAGACGTGGCGATACCAAAAGGCTTGGCAGCTCCCTATATCTTAGAAGAGCATTTCGGTGAGCCGCATAATGATTTATTGCTGATGTACGTTGGATTCGGGATCCCCGGCACACTAGGCCTAATATTGATCTATCTAGCGCCATGCGTCTATCTTGGTCCGCGGCTATGGGCTCAAGACATCGCACCGCAGAAGCGGGCCGCAGCAGCTATGGGGCTGGCATTCTGTCTGGGCTTTTTATTATTCGGACTTACCGAAACTATGTTTCGTCGAATGAATACTATCGGCCTCTATACTGCTATGGTTGCGTTCTTCTTGATCATGTCTGAGCCGGCATTACCAAAGCAGAAGAGCTGCAGCATATCGAGGATTCCATAAAATATTAATTTCACTTTGGGGCTTACCCACGAAGCGCGCTCACGATTCGATCGTCTACCCCTACTGAATACACTGGGCCCGAAAGCCTTTTTTATGGCACCGCAGCGAGTATCGCCAATGTGAGGAGCGCAGGTCTTGCCAGTAAAATTACCTTATGACACGCTTCCAACATTGGAGACGCCTGTGAGTCGTGCTTTATCTACGGTACCCCAGCCTATTTTGAATGAAGCGCCCGAGTGGGCTGCTTTCATTGAAGCTGGCCGTGCGTCAGTTATCCATTCCACCAATTTACGCATCCTCTCTGGAGCCGGTCTCAGCCTAGACCTCACCGGCCAAGTAACCTCCGCCCAATTGTCCGAAGCCAGCCAAGCCCTCCTCACCGCCCGCAACTTCGACCTCTACCGCGACCAACTCCTCTCAGGCCAGTCCATCAACACCACCGAAGAGCGCGCGGCCTGGCACACCATGCTACGCGCCCCCGCTCCGGTCGGGGCCGTGGCCGCCGAGCGCCAGCGTATGAACGAGTTCGTGCGCAAGGCCGATTCCGAGCGGCGCTGGCGCAACATTATTCATATTGGTATTGGCGGTAGTGACTGGGGGGTGCGTCTTACCGTAGGGGCTTTTGGCTATGCGGGCATGTGGCGCCAGGTGCGCTTTGCGGCCAGCATAGACGGGCACGCGATTGAGGGCGCGCTGGCGGGGCTGAACCCGCACGAGACGCTTATTGTGCTGGCCTCGAAGTCGTTCACCACAGCCGAAACCCTGCAAAATGGGCAGCGCGCCATTGAATGGCAGCGAAACGCCGGTGTGGAAGACCCATACGAAAACCTTATGGTGGTTACGGCCCGGCCCGATCTGGCCAAGGCCTGGGGCGCGCGCGAGTCGCAGATATTTCGCCTGTGGGATTGGGTAGGCGGGCGCTTTTCGCTGTGGTCGTCGGTGGGCATGACCACGGCGCTGGCGGTGGGCTCTGACGTGGTGGCCGGCATGCAGGCGGGCGCGGCAGCCATGGACATGCACTTTGCCACGGCGCCCTTTGAAAAGAACGCCCCCATACAAATGGCGCTGGCCGGCATTGTGAACCGCAATGCGCTGGGCTATGCCTCTTTGAATATTGCGCCGTATGATTTCCGCCTGGCCAACCTGGTGCCTTATCTGCAGCAGCTGGAGATGGAATCGCTGGGCAAGTCGGTAGACCTGGAAGGCGAAACGGTGCACGTGGCCACCGGCCCAGCGGTATGGGGCATGCCCGGCACGGATGCCCAGCATACGTTCTTTCAGTGGCTGCACCAAAGCAGCGACGGCGCACCGGTGGATTTCATCGTGTGCCAAGAGGCGGGCCACCACTGGCCCGAGCATCATCGCAGCCTGCTGGCCAATTGCCTGGCCCAGCGCGAGGCGCTGCTGCAGGGCAAGTCGTATGAAGACGCGCTAAAGGAATGCCTGGCCAGCGGGGTTCCCCCGGAAAAAGCTGAATGGCTGGCCAAGCACCGCGTACACCCGGGCGGCCGCCCCTCTAACCTTATCGTGCTACCCAAGCTAACCCCCTACACCCTGGGCGCCCTGCTGGCCCTGTATGAGCACAAAGTGTTCGTGCAAGGCGTGGTGTGGGGCATTAACCCGTTCGACCAATGGGGGGTGGAGTACGGGAAGGTGCTGGCGCAGGGTATTACGGAAGAGTTGTCAGGCGCCAAGCCGAAGGATGCGGCGGGGCATGATGCGTCTACGGCTTATTGGGTGAGGCGGTTTGGGGGGTGATGTTTTTGCGCTCACCTAATGAGCCAACCAGTGTGTACTACGTATAGTAGTATGGTTTATATCGACAGCGATAAGCCTTGTCGGTTTTGCTACTGAAACATAAGATGAGTGGTGTTTCTGCTATGATCTTAAGTTCCCATTAGCGCCTATATGTCACGCAAATCATTTAAAATCAAAGGCTTCCAAGGAGTTAACGATGCGAAATAAAAACGCTCTACTCGCTGGAATACTTGCCGGTCTTGCCTCGCCCGGCACCGTGGTCGCAAGCCCAGACTATCCAAAGCTTCAAGGGTCTGATATGGCCCGCATGCGACAGGATATCCGACGGATTGGAAACGACTTTAATGTCGTCATCAAGCGCGAATATGTCAAAGCCAAGAGCCCCCGCAAGCAGCCAGCCTAAAAACGACAATCAGCTTGTGTCCGCCCAATGGGCGGGGCCTTTACCTCCACCAAACGTTCTGGAGGGCTTCAGCGACGTAGTGGAAAATGGCGCTGAACGCGTATTCAAAATGGCTGAAAAAGAGCAAGAACACAGAATCAGCTATGAGCGCGCCGAACTGGAAGCCACTCGCAGAGATTTTCGGCGCGGGCAAATAATAGGCGCTACTTTAGCGTTGGCATGCGTAATTGCTTCCGTATATTCAGTAATACTGGGAGCACATCCAATTGTAAGTGTCGCATTGGTTGGCATCCCGATCATGGCGCTTATAGGGAAGATACTGCAGCGCTGAGCAGTCGCTTCGGCATACATCTCACTGCGTTGCACCGAGCAGTTCAACGGCAACTAGCTGACAGAGGCCGTCTTCAGATAAGCCAGCAACTCATCCTGAAACAGCTGCGCGGCGGGCGAGAGGGTACGGCGGCGCAGCTGGAAGATGCAGGTCTGGCGCCGCAGCGCCGGGGGCCCCAGCGGCCGGAAGACCAGCCCCGCCGCGCCCGGAACATGCTGCGAATTGGCCGGCAAAATCGACGCCCCCAATCGGTTTCGAACCATCGCAAGAACCGTGGTGTGCAAAGATACCTCGTGAATTTCGCCGGGCACCAGCTTCAGGGCCGCAAGATGGCGGTCGATTTCCTGCCTGATGGGGCTGCTGCGCGACAAGGCGATGAAGGGCTGCTCGCAAACCTGCTTCCACGATATGGTCTTGCGTTTGGCCAGGGGATCATCCTTGTGGACAACGGCTACGTAGTGGTCCGAGAACAAGGGGGTTTCCAGGATTTCATCGCTACTGTCCAGCCGGGTGCCTATGCCCATGTCGACGTCGTCGTTCAGTATGTGCTGATGAATGTCTTGCTCGGCGACATCTCTTAATTGCAGCTTGATGCCCGGATACTGGTCATAGAACTGCCTCATGAAAGGGCAGATCAGAATCGCCGACAGCACGGTGCCGCTCGCCACTGTAACGCGCCCCCGCCGGTAGGCGGTGTAGTCGCGGGTCTGCTCCACCGTTGCCTCGATGTCGGCCAGAACCCGGCGCGCCATGCCGAGCAATTCACGGCCGGCGTCGGTCAGTTCCACCATGCGCGTGTGGCGGTTGAACACGCTGGCGCCCAGCTCGCGCTCCAGGTCGCGTATGAGCATGCTGAGCGCGGCCTGGGTAATGTGTATATGCGCGGCGGCCCGGGTGTACTGGCCGTGGTCTGCCACCGCTACGAAAGCACGCAGCTGTCTAAGGGTGATATTCATTCAAGCCCGTTTTATTTATAAGAAAAGCTGAAGAATTAATAAGATAAATCGAATTGTACTTACATATCCCCTGAGGTTAAATAGCCCTGAGAAGACTCTGCGTGCCGCGTGACACGCTCAAAGCTTCTCTGGCAGGGCCGGGGAAAAGGCCCGCTTCCAAATAATGATAAGCAGGAGCACACCGGATGGCGGACAGCATGAATGGACAAACCATTATCGTGACGGGCGCTGGGGGGAATATCGGCCTGGCCTATTGCGATGCGCTGGTCAGGCAAGGGGCCAATCTGGTCATGGCCGACCTGGCCGACTTGTCGCCCCAGGCTGCGGCGTACCGCGACAAGGGCGGCAGCGCGATAGCCGTCCAGGTGGATGTGGCCGACAACGATTCCACGCAAGCCATGGCGCAGGCCGCCATGCAGGCGTTCGGCCGCATCGACGGCATCATCAACAATGCCGGTTTTTTCAAGAACTGCACTTTTGGTTCGTTCATGGACATTCCGGCCGAGGAATGGGACCGCTGCTTCGCGATCAATGTGCGCGGGCTATGGCAGTGCTGTAAGGCCGTGGTGCCGCAAATGAAGGCGCAGGGCTCGGGGAAGATCGTCAATATCTCGTCGAATACCCCCTACAAGGGCATACCCAATTTCTTGCACTATGTGTCGTCCAAGGCGGCCATCGTGGGCCTGTCGCGCTCGCTGGCGCGCGAGGTGGGGCCCTTCAATATACAGGTCAATACCTTGTGCCCCGATTTGATTCCCGACGCCGACATCGAGGCCAAGCAAGGCTCGCAGGCCGACGCGCGCACG
>Ga0182735_1000832_pt1 | contig 22309 bp, 9 predicted proteins | sample eDN5th30CKraftMG_FD_128524 | JGI IMG/M metagenome (GOLD analysis project Ga0182735, IMG submission 128524) | Enriched Miracle-Growth compost microbial communities from Emeryville, California, USA - eDNA 5th pass 30_C Kraft MG (version 2) (version 2) ...
CTTGCGACGCGAACGACGTCATCACGGAACTCGGTGGGATAAGGCTTCGGCACGATGCCATCCTTCCAGGCCGCCCTCCCGGGCAAGCCAGATCAGATGTCACCTAGTCGTGCAGCAGTCCCTCTTCAGCGCCATCGCTCTTCCCTTGTTTCCATGCTCCAAGTCTAGGGGCCCCGTCCGACACCTCATGTTCGGCGCGACCGCAGCCTCGGGCCCCTGGCTGCGGTCCTGGTCGCCAGAACCGTCATCAGCGACGCACTGGCAGATGCAGATGCCCTCCGAGCCGATGCCCTCGGCAAGTCACTCAGCAGGTCAACTCAGTAGCTAGTTTGGCAGGCAGGCGGCGGCCAGACTCGCACTGGCTGTGGTGCCCTCCCAACCGCCGGTGACCGACGACGAAGCCGAAACTCTTTTGAACCTCGTGGTCAAGATCATCACCGCGCAATACCCAAGCGAGCCGACGGCTCAGGTGTGGCCGCGGAACGGGTATCGGTGCGAGGTGCGCGCCCCGGCCCGCTGTAGGGTCGCTGAATCAATGAGCCACTCTCAGAAGGGGTGCGACCAGCCGCCGACCCTTGCGCTTGAACTCCTTCGCTTCGACCCGCTTGACTGTGTCGTTTATGAGTCGGCTAAGCATGTACTCATGGGCTTGGGTGACGTTGAACGTAGGGCGCCCCTGGCCGCCGTTGGCTACCCGGGCATAATCGCCTCCGAGGGCCTGTAGGAGCGCCTTGAGCTGATTGGTTGGAAGTTTGTCACTTGTTGCGGCGATGAGCGAGATAATCTGGCCGGCGGTTGCGCCACCTGCTCGTAGCGCATCTAGGCTCTCGTAAGGTAGTTTCCAGCCAGTCTCGACGAGCGCGCCGGCGACAGCGACGACCTGTCTGCGGCTCGTCTCAGCGACGTAGGCGCCGATTTCGGACACCACCGCAAGTTTGGTCTCTTGCAGGATGGCCGAACTGCGTAGCAGGTTCGGGATGTTTGACGCATCAAGCAAATCACTCGACACGAATGTCGCGTACTTCTTAGACGCGGCGATTGTTGCCTCTAGGGTCGCCCAATCGACCATGAGGTCGTCGGAGAACGCCGCAGGGTCATCCGCTAGCAGACGCCGCTTGATCAGTCGGGCGACCAAGTCGCCCTTTTCCGGTGTGAGGCTTGTCGCTTCAATCATTCCTGGTGCCACGCTTGCCGCGAGGCGGACACGCGTCGCGGTGGAGGGGATCTGCTTGCTCGCGGCGAGCACAGTGACTGCGAGTTCGCGCCGGCTCTCTTCAGGCCACCGCTCTGCATCGGTAATTTTCTTATGCGTGTCCAGCAGCGTGCCGATGTGATCATCCATGCCGAGATGTTCGAGGTAGGCGGACGTGTTCTCGAACGTGGGATCGGTCCGGGTGGTCGCGGCGAGGAACGGCCACGCCTTGGGTGTTACCTCATCAAGATTGGTGACGCGGCAGTCAGCGCCGGACCTGTCGATGAGTTGACCTAGCCAACTGGCATCCAGCCGCCTCGCCGCGTCAGTCAGAACCTGGGCGAACATCTTTGGGTCCGTCACCGTTTGGATCTTCCTTGGCGAAGCGTCCACCAAAGCGAGATAGTCCTCAAAGCGGTCGAGAACGTGCCCGTACGCGTTCGTGTCGTCTCTCAGGATCTCCAAAGCGATCACGCCGGTTGGCACAAGCACGCGAAGGTTCTCTTCAGTGATCGGGTAGAGCCGAAGTTCTACCGCGACATTCAGCGCGGCCTCATTGAGCGGCGCGAGCGATTCGAGGAAGGCGCCGCTCGCACGCACGACTCGCATCACGATGCCAGCTTGGTCCGGTGAAGTTGGCCTGACGATGGCATCCACATTTCTGTAACTGGATTCCAGGACCTGCCCGACCTCTCGATCGACGTCGTACTTGTCGCTGGGCAACGCGGAAAGGACGGCGTTGAGAAGCGCGGGGCGGGTGCTGGGGTCAACCGGTGCGGTCACGGCCGCATACTGCACGACCCCGGTCCAGTGGGCGGCGATCGCGGCGAGCAGAGCACCGGCGTGCTCTCCCTGAGCGACGTAGGTATCGAGGAACTCTTGCTCTTGTTCGCCCAGCAGGGCGAGGCGGCGTGCCACCGTGGCTGCTGCTGCAGGCCTCTTCGACAGCAGGTAATCCAGGATGCTCACGTTGAACACGCTCGCGTCGCCGAAGAGCTCCGCAGTGTCACTTTTCTCCGCGCCTTGTTCTCGCAGGAGTTGGACCACGTCCGCTTCGCTCATCGTGAACGACGCGTCGGGTGTGCCGGGTTCGATGCAACGGCGGATGTACTCCATCGCTTCGGGTCCCAGGTGATTGCCGTAGTAGCTCGAGGCATACAGGGCGAAGTGGGATGTGAGGAAGCCGTGCTGCACCAGGTCGCGTGCAAGATCGGACTCAAGGACGGCCTCGACCAGATCCTTGAAGGGCAACGGTTCCGCGATGGCGTTGCCCGAGCGGTCCCTCAACTCCAATGGTTCGGTGTTCACCCTGAACTCAGGGTGCGCGCACAGGTCTTCCCACGTGTGATGGCGAAGAATTTGGAGATCAGTCTCGGCCTTCTTGATCTTCGCGTTTAAGTCCTGGAGGTCCACGGCTTCCCACTCATCGGCACTGACGCTGGTGCCGAGCAAGTGGGTGAGCTGCTCAGCGGAGAATGAGAGATCGATCGTCGGTTGGCGGTACGTGATGGGGTCCTGAAGACGAATCATCTGCATGTCCTCCGTGGCGATCTCTAACCATGTTCCTGGGTCTTCAACGTTGGCATCCGTGGCAGGCCCAGAAAGCGTGGCGGTCGCCTGTGGAGCCGTGGCCCGGGCTGCGGATTCGAGGGTGTCACGGAACTCCATGAGGCGCTGGCCGAGGCGAGCCGCGCGCGCCTCCTTCGTGGCTTCGAGGTGGCGGCTATGGCGGTGTTCCGCCAGCTCCAGTGTGCGTTGCCCGATGTTCTCCCGAACCATCGTCCGCCAGATGGAGTACAGCTGGTCGAGCGTACTGCCCCGGTGGCGAATTTTCTCGAAGTCAGCAAGGTGTGTGTTCTTGAACAGAACGACCGCGAACACAAGGTCGTCGTTAATCTCTGGGATGTGGTCTTTCGGGACGATGAGACGGCTGCGGTACACCTCGAACTCATTGCGGATGTTATGGATCATGCGCATGTCTGCGACGTGGCGTGCCGCAAGTCGAATTAGAGCTGGGTTGATCGTGAAGTCATCGCTCGCCATCACCTCGGACAGCACGTCGCGAGCGTTGTCGGCGCTGACAAACGGGACAACAGGAATTATCACGTCGAAGAACTTGGTCCGGTTCGCTCGTTCGAGCGTTGCCTTCGCGCGGTCGGAATCACCTGCCGTCGGAATGGTCTTGTCGCTGTCGTCATCGCGTACGGCTCCGATTTGCTCGAATACACTGTCTCGGATCGCATAGATGAAGACGATGCGTCGACCGATTTGTTCCGAGCTGTTCAGTAGACCGTTCAGCGCTCGCAAGGTATCGAAAACCTGCACGTCCTCGAACCGGTCGATGTCCTCAATGATTACAATGTCACGCTGGCTTACCTGAAAGAAGTATACGATCTCGTCCAGGTACTCATCGAAGTACGTGTCCGACTGCTTCGACAAGGTGACCGTCGCAACGCCGGTCTGTACCGACGCACTCATCATCGGCCGGCTGCGGATCAGATTCATCACAGCCCATGCCGCGCCTACCGACAGGGGAAGGAATAAGGCATAGGCAATAACCTGTCGCCACAGCATCGGCAGAAGAGCTTCAACAAGAGGTTGCAGAAGTCCGAGCCCAAGCGCGACCGCGAACGCGGAACCTCCCACGAGACTGGCGTTTCTCCAGTCGCGGAAGTTGTTGGGCGCGCTCGTGCGACGAAACCTCGACCTTGGCACAGCACCCGGCGGCAGCCGGTAAAGCAACTGCTTGACGATCTCCTTCTGGATTTGATTCGTACGTGAGCCCCCCTCGGCTGGGAGATTGCTCTCTTTGGCGCTGGCACCATGGTGCGAAGAAGCGATCGTCGACAACGACAGTTCCACGACCCGGCTCGCACGATCTCGGCCGAGTTGGGCGAGAACACTGCTCTTTCCGGTGCCGTATGCGCCGGTTAGTGCAACGTTCCGGGGGCCTTCGGTGTCAATCGCCCGGACCAGCAGGTCGTAGTAGAGCTGGTGACGATCCCCATCGAACAAGGGCGCCAAACTCGTCAGGTGCAGGGTCTGCCCGGGGCGCGGGTTCCAACCGGGAGACTGTGGGATGGTGTTCTCGGGCACATGCTCAGCGTATGGATCTTGGCTGATGCCGACTCCTCGACGCTCCGGCAGCACCTGAGCTCGATGTTGGTCCTCGGGCGTGACTGGCGACGCTGGGCCTCTGCGCCTCCGCCATGGCGAGGTCGCACTCCGCTCCGGTGGATCGTCCACGGACTTCTGCCTCGGCTTGCGTTCGTTTACGCTGACCGAGCCCGATGGCTGGATTTGTGGTGCGCACGCCCTCGTCCCAGCGGATCCCGACCAGCCGGAGCGCGCGCGTGCTCCGGTCCAGGACGCTTGGCGTGGTTTCGACCGCGTTCAGGCGTCGCAGGTACGCGGTCATGTCCCGGTGGTGTGGGGGCCTCGCGTGTCCTGCCTCGATGAGCGGGTCCGGTGCGTGAGAAGGGTGGCACGTCGATCCGGACAGGGTGAGATACGTCGGTTCAGCTCGCGATGTTCGTGCGTTCTGGGTGCGCGCATTGTTCCCTGTGCGCGTGGCCGTAGGGTACCTGTTCCTACCTGCGTCGAATCAGCACGGGGCCGGTTCGATGAGGGGCGAGTCCTCAGCGAGACGGTGAACATAGCGACGCGATGAGCCGCAGGTCGTGTGAGGCTTGGCCGAGCTCGTCGATAGCGAGACCGTTGACCGTCAGGGTGACGACGGCGGGCTCGAGCCCGGCCGGCACTTCTCGCGAGGACCTCCCAGGCACCGACCCCCGCGATGCAGTCGGGAGCGGTCGCCGTCGAGGTCAGTCATCCACGGCATGCAGGACGTGCACCAGATCGGGTGTTCCATGACCCGAGGGTGCTGCACCCGCTGGCTGCCACGGCGTCGGCTCGCGGTCAAGTCCGGTGACGTGGTGTACGACGGGTGATCTCTCGTCGTTGTAGTTCAGGCCGTGATGGCCGTGATGGTGCTCAGTTCGTTGATTGCCTCTTGGGTGGTGGCGCCCAGGGTCTGGGACTTCGCGAGGACATCGAGTCCGAGGTAGCGGCGGCCTTCGGCCCACTCGTCGTGCTGCTCGGCCAGGACGGCGCCGACGAGCCGGATGATGCTGGCCCGGTCGGGGAAGATCCCGACCACGTCTGTACGTCGGCGGATCTCGCGGTTGAGTCGCTCGTTGGGGTTGTTGGACCAGATCTGACGCCAGACCTCCTTGGGAAAGGGCGTGAAGGCGAGGATGTCGGCGCGGGCGAGCTGCCAGACCGGGTTCGGCCCCGTCTGTTCCTTCGCGAACGCCGCCTTGCGACGCTCGGCAACTAACAACCCTGCCATAGGTCTTAAGTCTGACCCGCGACAGGTCGACCAGTGGGAGCGTGCGCTGCAAGAGGGGTCTGACGCGGTGACGCCGTTGTGCCTGCAGGACGACGACGAGGGCTACCTGTGCCAGCAGCCGCCACCGTTCTTTGCGGTGCTGAGCGCGAGCGGCTCGACGCCAATACGGAAGCATGGCGCGCCGGGACATCCCGCGCCATGCCGCGCCGCGACAGGACGCGGCTCTGCGCTCCGCTGTCAGGTCGTCTCTTGTCGCCTGCCCGCGGGCGGGGCCTCATGTCACGAGGGCGCGCTCGCGTTGCTAGCGTTGCCGTCATGACTGCAGAGCATGACCTCGTCCGCGCCAGGATGGCCGCTTCTCAGCTGTACGTCGACCACGGAGACGGCCTGGAGCGGCTCGAGGCGGAACGCGCTCGAGCAAAAGAGGTGCTGTACGACCTCGCTCACACCCGACCGTCCGCGGTCGAAGATCGGGACCGGTTGCTGCGGGACCTGCTCGGCAGCGCCGGTGAGCGAATCTGGGTGGAGCCACCGTTCGCCGCCTCGTACGGTTCGCATACCCACGTCGGCGACGACTTCTATGCCAACTTCAATCTGGTCCTCGTGGACGATGTGGAGATCCGGATCGGTGATCGGGTGATGGTGGCCCCGAATGTCACGATCACCACGACCGGTCACCCTGTCGATCCTGAGCTCCGCCATGGCGGTGCCCAGTTCTCGGCGCCAGTGACGATCGAGGACGACGTGTGGATCGGTAGCAACGTCGTGGTCTTGCCCGGCGTGGTGATCGGCGTCGGCTCGGTCATCGGTGCGGGGAGCGTGGTGACGAAGAACGTGCCTCCCGGGGTCGTGGCTGTCGGCAACCCCTGCCGGGTGCTCCGGACGATCGGCGCCGAGGACGCGTCGTTCGCATACCGGCACCCGGGGACCCTTGAGGTCCCCGCGTCGACCTCGTAGAGGATCCGCCGAGGTCCAGGTGTCTTTCGTCCGGACCTCCACCGGCGTGTCCAGGCGTGCGACACGCCGTCCCACGGGCCGTTCTGGCGTGTCGGTCGAGCCTTTCTCGCACGGGTTCCTGTCAACGATGTCAGCCGGATTGCTGGCAACGATGTCAGTCGTCGCGCGCCATCGCGGGCGCACGGGCCGTGGGCGCCGGTCCTCGCCTGCGTCCGGGGGTGCGGAAGATGCCTGAATGGCATCGTGAACATCGCTATGATCGAGGCCATGCGCGAGGATGAGCGAACGAAATCGCGGACCAGCAGCGGTCGGGTCAAGATCGGTCCCTCGATCGGCGACGTGGCCCGGGCGGCAGGGGTCTCTGCCCAGACGGTCTCCAGGGTCTCCACCGGTTCGGAACGGGTCCGGCCCGACACCCGCGACAAGGTGCTCGTGGCGATGGAGAAGCTGGGCTACTCGCCCAACAACGCCGCCCGGGCGCTGCGTTACGGGAGCTTCGGCGCCATCGGTGTGATCGCCCACCGCCTCGACCGCACCGGCGAGTCGTTGACGGTCGAGGCCGTGACGCGGGCGGCGCGGCTGCGGGACTACACGGTCAGCCTCGTGGACGTGCAGTCCCCGTCCTCCTCGGACGTGACCGCCGCCGTCCAGCACCTGACGCACCAGTCCATCGACGGGCTCATCATCATCCGGGCGGAGACGGCGACGCCGACGACGCTCATGCTGCCACCCCGTCTTCCCGTCGCCGTCTCCGACTCGAGGTTCGTCGGCCACCACCCTGCGGTCGGCGCCGACCAGGCGGGCGGCACGCGGGCCGCCGTCGAGCACCTGCTCAGCCTCGGGCACCGCACGGTGCACCATCTCGCGGGACCTGCCGACTCCGGTCCGGCGACGATCCGTGTCGACGCTTGGCGCAGCGCGCTCGCAGAGGCCGGCGTCCTCGCGCCCAAGCTCCTGCGCGGGGACTGGTCCGCGCGCTCCGGCTACGAGCTCGGCAAGGTGGTCGCCGAGGACCGCGGCGTCAGCGCCGTGCTGACCGCGAACGACGAGATGGCCGCGGGCCTCATGCGGGCGCTGCACGAGCGTCGGTTGCGCGTGCCCGACGACGTGAGCGTCGTCGGGTTCGACGACATCCCGCTGGCGGGGTACCTGTGGCCGCCGTTGACGACCGTGAAGCAGGACTTCCAGCAGATCGGCACGGAGCTCGTCGAGCTCATCGTGCGGCAGATCGAGGACCACACCACGCTCACGGACTACCGCAGCGCCGTCCCGATGTCGCTGGTGGTACGGGGGAGCACCGCTCCGCCATTACCCGGCCTGGCCCGCTGAGCCGTGGCCCGCGGAGCGGCGCGACGGAGCCCGCCTCCGATCGGCTCCGCCCGAGCAGGCGGTCCGCCGTGGTTTCGCCATCTTTCGGCTTCGTAACCAAATTGTGACCCACCCCACACTTGACCCATGCGGGTGATCAAGGCAGCATAGGTCCCGCAGATGTTTACGAAAACATCCTCGGAAATGCGCTGATGATGACGTCACCATTTCGAGGCGACACGAAGGCAGGACGATGACGACGACGTCGCAGCCGGTACGCGTAGTACCGGGAGGACCACGGCGCAGGACGCGCTCGATCACCCGAGGTTGGACCGGATGGGGCTTCATGGGTCCGTTCATGGCGGTGTTCGCGCTCGTCTTCCTCGCGCCGATCGTCTACTCGATCTACCTGAGCTTCTACCGCCAGCGGCTCATCGGCGGGAACTCGTTCGTCGGGATCGACAACTACAAGCAGGCGCTCACCGACCCGCAGTTCTGGTCGGCTGCCGGGCGGGTCTCGCTATTCCTCGTGATCCAGGTCCCGATCATGCTGGGGATCGCGCTCCTCGTGGCCCTGGCGATCGACTCCGGGCGCCTGTACGGCCGCAACTTCTTCCGGATCACGATCTTCATGCCCTACGCAGTGCCTGCCATCGTGGCCAGCTTCATGTGGGGCTTCATGTACGGTCCCCGCTTCGGGCTGGTGGGCAACATCGAGGACGCGTTCGGCATCACACTGCCGTCGTTCCTGTCGCCCGAGTGGATCCTCGCCTCGATCGGGAACATCGTGACCTGGGAGTTCGTCGGGTACAACATGCTGATCTTCTACTCCGCGCTCCGCGTCGTCCCGCGCTCCCTGTACGAGGCCGCAGAGATCGACGGTGCCGGCCAGTGGCGCGTGATCCGTTACATCAAGCTCCCCGCGATCCGCGGCGCGATCGTCATCGCCACCATCTTCTCGATCATCGGAAGCTTCCAGCTCTTCAACGAGCCGAGCATCCTCAAGTCGCTGGCGCCGAACGCCGTGACGACCTACTTCACCCCCAACATCTACGCCTACCAGCTGTCGTTCGCGGGCCAGCAGTACAACTACTCCGCGACGGTCGCCATCATCATCGGTCTCATCACGATGGTGGTCGCCTACGTGGTCCAGCTTCGCGGCATGCGCAAGGAGATCTGACGATGGCGTCCACGACACTTTCCCCCAAGCGCAGCGATCTCCCGGCCAAGGGGGCCACCCTCGCGGGCGGTCGCCGCCGCGGGCGCCGGTCGTACAACGTCGACCGCCCCCGCCGGAGCCCGGTCCTGACGACCGTCATGTGCATCGCCCTGCTGTACACGCTGGTGCCGCTGGCCTGGCTGCTCATCAGCGCCACCAAGACCCAGGAGGGGCTGTTCAGCTCGTTCGGGCTGTGGTTCGCCAAGGACTTCTCGTTGTGGAGCAACATCCACGACACCCTGACGTACAACGACGGCGTCTTCGTGCGCTGGCTGCTCAACACGGTGCTCTACGTCGTCCTCGGGGCCGGTGGCGCGACCCTGCTCGCCGTGCTCGGTGGGTACGCGCTGGCTAAGTTCAACTTCCCGGGCAAGAAGGCTATCTTCGCGGTCGTGATCGGAGCGGTGGCGGTGCCCGGTACCGCTCTCGCGGTCCCGACGTTCCTGATGTTCAGCAAGATCGGGCTGACCAACACGCCCTGGGCGGTCATCATCCCCTCGCTCATCTCGCCGTTCGGCCTCTACCTCATGTGGACCTTCGCGATGGAGGCGATCCCCTCCGAGCTCCTCGAGGCGGCCCGCATGGACGGAGCAGGCGAGCTGCGGACGTTCTTCCAGATCAGCCTCCGCCAGCTCGCGCCGGGGATCGTCACGGTGCTGCTCTTCACGATGGTGGCGACCTGGAACAACTACTTCTTGCCGCTCATCATGCTCAAGGACCCGAACTGGTACCCGTTGACGCTCGGTCTGACGTCCTGGAACGCCCAGTCGTCGACCGCTGGCGGCGAGGCGATCTTCAACCTCGTCATCACGGGCTCGGTCCTGACAATCTTGCCGCTCATCGTGGCCTTCCTGCTGCTCCAGCGCTACTGGCAGTCGGGACTGTCCGCGGGTTCGGTCAAGGAGTGACACGCACACCGCGTGGTGCTTCACGCTCGCGCATGGTGACGTCACCATGTGCACCCACAACGAAGTGAGAGGATCTGAAATGTTCCGAAGCAAGTTCCGACCGGTGCTGCGCGGTGCCGCCGTCGCGAGCGCGCTGATGCTTGCGCTCGCGGCCTGCAGCTCGTCGAACGGCGACAGCCCGAGCCCGACCAGCACCAAGGACTCGACCCCGACGGCCGAAGCCCCGCTCAGCGGCAAGATCACCGTCTGGGCCTGGGAGCCGACGCTCAAGGACGTCGTGGCGAACTTCGAGAAGGAGAACCCGGGCGTCACGGTCGACCTCGTCAACGCCGGCACGGGTAACGACCAGTACACCGCTCTGCAGAACGCGATCAAGGCCGGCAACGGCGTGCCCGACGTCGCACAGGTCGAGTACTACGCGCTGCCGCAGTTCGCCCTCGCCAACTCGCTCACCGACCTCGCGCAGTTCGGCGCGTCGTCGCTCGACGGCACGTTCACGCCTGGTCCGTGGGGCTCGGTGAAGCAGGGCGACGCCGTGTACGGCCTGCCCATGGACTCCGGGCCCGAGGCGCTCTTCTACAACAAGAAGGTCTTCGACAAGTACGACATCGCGGTGCCGACCACCTGGGACGAGTACCTGGCGGCCGCCAAGAAGCTGCACGCCGCGGACCCGAAGGCGTACATCACCACGGACACCGGTGATGCTGGCCAGACCACCAGCATGATCTGGCAGGCCGGTGGCCAGCCGTTCCAGGTCGACGGGACGAACGTCACGATCAACCTGAAGGACGAGGGCTCCACCAAGTACGCGACCTTCTGGCAGCAGATGATCGACCAGAAGCTCGTCTCGCCCGTCGCCGGCTGGAGCGACGAGTGGTTCAAGGGCCTGGCCGACGGCACCATCGCGTCGCTCGTCATCGGCGCCTGGATGCCGGCGAACCTCGAGTCCGGTGCGGCGGCCGCCTCCGGCGACTGGCGTGTCGCTCCCATGCCGCAGTGGAGCGCCGGCGAGAAGGCCACGTCCGAGAACGGCGGTTCCTCGCTCGCCGTCCCGGCGGCCAGCGCCAACGCCGAGCTCGCCTACAAGTTCATCGAGTACGCCAACGCTGGTCCGGGCGTCCAGACCCGTATCGACGGCGGTGCGTTCCCCGCGACCGTCGCCGAGCTGAACTCGGACGACTTCAAGAACAAGGAGTTCCCGTACTTCGGCAACCAGAAGGTCAACGAGGTCCTCGCAGACGCTGCCGCGAACGTGGTGCCGGACTGGCAGTACCTCCCGTACCAGGTCTACGCGAACAGCATCTTCGGCGACACCGTGGGCAAGGCCTACGTGTCGAGCACCACGCTGAAGGACGGCCTCGCGGCCTGGCAGGACTCGCTGGTCGAGTACGGCAACCAGCAGGGCTTCACCGTCACCGGCAAGTAACCGGTCACAGCGCGTCTGTGGAGGGGCTGCGGTGTCTTGCCGTGCCGCAGCCCCTCCCGGCGTGCCTGCACACCACCGGGCGGTCACAAGGCTGACCGCTCATGAACATTCGATCTCGGAGGACACACGTCATGACACCCCCCACCCAGCCACGCTGGTTGCGTTGGCCCGACTCGGTCGACGGACCTCGTTCGCGCCTCGGCTACGGCGCCGACTACAACCCTGAGCAGTGGCCGAGGGAGGTGTGGCGCGACGACGTACGGCTCATGCGCGATGCCGGCGTGAACATCGTGACGCTCGCCGTGTTCAGCTGGGCCCGCCTGCAGCCGACTGCGACGACCTGGGATTTCTCCTGGCTCGACGAGATCATGGACCTGCTGCACGAGAACGGCATCGCGGTGGACCTCGGCACGGCGACGGCCTCGCCGCCACCGTGGCTGACCACGGCCCACCCCGAGATCCTCCCCGTCACCATCGACGGCGAGATCCTGTGGCCCGGCTCGCGCCAGCAGTGGCGCCCCACGTCCCCGGTGTTCCGCGAGCACGCCCTGCGCCTCGTCGAGGCCATGGCGGAGCGCTACGGCCAGCACCCCGCTCTCGCCGCCTGGCACGTCTCGAACGAGCTCGGCTGCCACAACATCTACGACTACTCGGACGACGCTGCGCGCGCCTTCCGTGACTGGCTGCGCGTCCGGTACGGCACCGTCGACGCGCTCAACACGGCCTGGGGGACGGCGTTCTGGGCGCAGACCTACAGTGACTGGGACCAGGTGCTGCCGCCGCGCAAGGCGCCGACGCACCCGAACCCCACGCAGCAGCTGGACTTCAAGCGTTTCTCCTCCGACGCGCTGCGCGACTACCTGCGTGCCGAGTCGGACGTCTTGCGCGCCCTCACTCCTGACGTCCCCATCACGACCAACTTCATGGTGATGGGCGAGACGAAGGGCATGAACTACGCCGACTGGGCAGGGCACGTCGACTTCGTGTCGAACGACCACTACTACCAGGGCGGCGAGAGCGGGCTCGACGAGCTGTCGTTCTCGGCGAACCTCACCTCCAACATCGGTGGGGGCATGCCCTGGTACCTGATGGAGCACGCGACCAGCGCCGTGAACTGGCAGGAGGTCAACCTCACCAAGTCCTCCGCGGCGCTCGTGCGCGACGCGCTCGCGCACGTGGCGCACGGTGCCGACGCGATCGCGTTCTTCCAGTGGCGGGCGTCGGCCTCCGGCGCGGAGAAGTACCACTCAGCGATGGTCCCGCACGCCGGCGAGGACTCCGAGGTGTTCCGCACGGTCGTCGAGCTCGGGGCGACGCTCGACCGGCTGGCCCCGGTCGCCGGGACCCGCCGGGCCCCGGCGCACGTGGCCATCATCTTCGACTGGGACTCGTGGTGGGGCAGCGAGCTCGACTCGCACCCCACGTCGCACCTGAACTACCGCCAGGAGGCGCTCGACTGGTACCAGGCGCTGCTCGACGCCGGGGTCCGCGTCGACATCGTCCCTGCCGACGCCGACCTTCGTGGGTACACGCTCGTGGTCGCGCCGACGCTCTACGTGACGCCCCTGGCGCTGGCAGACCGGCTCGCGGCGTTCGTCGAGGGGGGTGGCCACCTCGTCACGACCTACTTCTCCGGGATCGTCGACGAGGACGACCGCATCTACCTCGGGGGGTACCCGGGCGCGCTGCGGGAGCTGCTGGGCATCCGGGTCGAGGAGTTCGCCCCGCTCAACGGGAACCACGTCGAGCTCGACAACGGCGCGACGGGGACCGTGTGGTCCGAGCCCGTCGACATCGTCGACCCCGCGACGGTCCCGCTCGCGTCGTACCGCGGCGGGGCGTTGAACGGGCGCCCGGCGATCACCCGCCGCAGCACGGACGCGGGATCCGCCACGTACGTGTCGACGCGGTTGGGACGGGACGGGATCGGTCGGGTCCTGCCAGAGCTGCTGGACGGTGCCAGGGTAGAGAGCGAGCTTCCAGCGGCTGTCCGCGGTGCTGTGGAGCTGGTCGTTCGCACGTCGGGCGAAGAGGAGTTCTGGTTCTTCGTGAACCGTACCGACGATGTCGTCCGGCTCGATGAGGTGGCAGGTCGGGCGATCGTCGGAGAGCAGAGCTCCGACGGTCAGGTCGCCCTCCTGCCTCAGTCCGTCGTCGTGCTGCGGCGGTTGACGCCCGATGCGCTCGCCGACGGTGCGGTGCCCGTCGCGCCGACCACCGCTGACAACGAGGTTTCGCCCGCCTCACGTGTCGAGGCCTCGCTGCCCAGGTCCTAGAAGGACATTCGTCGGAACGCGGAGGCGACCTGCCGAGAGTCTTGACCGGTGTTCCGCAGGTCCCCCACATCCGCAGATCTACCGCTCCGCCGCAGGACGATGGGGTAGGCCCCGCTGTCTCGACCTGAGGCGCGGCCGCAGCAACGCTGCGGCCGCGCCTCAGGTCTTGTTGCGCTCCAGAGCGGTGGTCTGCGGCGACAGCGCGACGAACGGCGCACAGCGCTGTCCGTCAGCGGGCGCGATGGCGTCGATCGCCTGTCCCGACGAGCAGCGGCAGCGTACGCACGGCGTCGGTTCCGACGCGTTCTCGCCCCGTTTCTGCCTGACGTGGGTGCTCGTGAGCACGCGTGCCGATGCCGACGATCCAGGGCTGGCCCGGCGTTCAACGGCTGCGCGGGCAGGCCGGGGCCGCCCGAAGCGGATTGTCAGATGACCAAATCTCAGAAGTCTGGGACTGGATTTGGAAACGTTAGTCCCCACGAGAGGACTCCTCCATCGTCGATCTCACCCCGCGTCGACCCGCACGTTTGTCCCCCTCCGAGCTGCTCGTGCCGACAGGCCCGGAGCGACTGGCGATATGTGCGCGGCACTTCCTGAGCCGGCGGACCGCTCGCTTCCTGTTGACCGCGACGGGGGAGAGGGTGATACTCGATACATCCATGGTGACGTAAACACGGGCACTGCTGCTCGTGGATGGTTACGTAACCATCGGTGCCCGCCGGTATCACCGGCCTCGTTGTGGAGGCGGTCTGACGGGGGTCCATGAAGCAGGTGAAGAAGCCTGCACCACCGGGACGGAGAAGTTGGCAACAAGTCGAGCAGGGCGAGGGCCGCACGACGCGGTCGCTTCGGCGCCTCGCCCGACGCCGTCAGCAGCATCTTCGTTCACTGAGGAAGGAAGAACGTTGAGTCATCAGTTCACGCATGGTCGACGACCGAGAGCTCGGTCCGTCGCACCAGGTATCGCGACGGTCGCCGGACTGGCGATGATCGTGCCCCTCGTGTGTGGCGGGCAGGCATCCGCCTACGCCGCTGACACCTCCTCCCACACCTTCGTCGTCGACAACTCGACCGGCGAGACCCAGGACGGCACCCCCATGGGGTGGCCGGGCGTCAAGGTGGGAGACACGTACTACACGGTCGGCGACAGCGCGATCGCCGCCTCGGCCGGTGGCTCGGCCAACCTGGTGCTGTACGGCGGCACGGACTGGCTGCACAAGAAGCCGGTCCACGACGCGGACGGCAACGAGATCGTCATCGCCGGGCCGGACACCCACCTGACCGACCCGAACACCGGCGACGAGATCTACCCGTTCGCCAACGCGAAGTCGGAGCGCGTCGCCTTCTCGCAGACGCCGAGCGGCAAGTTCATCGTGTGGGTCCACTGGGAGATGAACTCCGACTACAACGCCTCCGAGACCCTCGGGCTCATCGCCGACAAGGTCACGGGGCCCTACAAGGTGTACCAGAACCACCAGCGCCCGGGCGCGAGCACCGTCGACGCCGAGGGTGGCCACGACGTCAAGAGCCTCGACGACGACGTCCTGCCGTCGGCCGACCTCAACACGGACAACCCGGCGGCGTTCGGTGACCGTGTCGGGAAGCTCATCGCCGACCAGTACTCGATCGGTGCGGACGGCAACCGGCTCGAGAAGCCGGCTCAGGCGAGCTACCCCGAAGCGATCCAGCTCTACAACACCAACAACGGTGGCAACCCGGAGATCAACGGCAGCAGCGTCAACCCCGTGAAGTGGGAGACCCAGGCCGGCTGGAACCTCTCCGGCGACACGGGCTTCGGCACCTCCGCGACCGGCGCCAACTGGTGGACCTTCCAGTTCAACGACCTCCACGACACCTTGCGTCTCAAGGCGCGTGCCGTGCGCATGACGAACTGGGACACCAGCGCCTGGTCAGCGGCCCAGGCGAAGCTGGACCCGGACGGTGACAACGGCAACGTGACGGCGAACACCTACGTGCAGCGCTACCCGGCGGTCAAGACCGCCGACCCGGCGGACGAGGGCAAGTACGCCGCGGGCGTCGACGGCAGCGCCTACGTGGGCAAGACGACCGACGGCGTGGACGCCGTCGTCTACCCGCAGGATGCGCCGTCCGGCGGCGGCTCGTCCGAGCTGACCTTCACTCCCTGCGCTGGAGACCCGGACCTGTCGTTCGCCGTGTCCTTCCAGGAGGGCACGAGCGGCCACTTCGTCTGCGACGGTGACAGCAGCGACGCTTCGCGCTGGTCCACCTACAACCAGTCGAACGCGTCGGCCACCTTCAAGTTCGCCCAGGGGTATGTCAAGGGCGGCAAGGCCACCGTGAAGTTCTCGGAGCAGGCGCCCGACGGCGTCCTGGTCGAGGGCCGAACGGCGAGCGGGGAGTGGAAGCAGATCGGTACGACGAGCGTCGGCAAGACGATCGGCACGTACGACGTCACCCTCGACCCTTCGATCGCTTTCGACCAGGCCCGCGTGACCGCACAGGGGCAGTGGATGAAGGCGAACGAGATCACCTTCGCAGGCCTCACCACCGTGGGCAAGCTGTCCATCGAGGGCATCACCTACGGGGCTGACGCGAGCAAGGTCTCCGGCTTCGACCCGGGGACGCTCGCCTACAAGGTCAGCGTCCCCGATCTCGCCGCCATCGGCGAGGTCAAGGCGGTGAACCCCCAGGGGACCGCTACGGTCGTCCAGCCCACGGCCGCCAACAGCTACGTCGCGACGATCGCGGTGAAGAACGCCGACGAGTCCGTGGTCAAGACGTACACGGTCACCTTCGCGCAGAGCGACAGCTCGGCCGCAGGTGCCTACGACCCGAACACGAAGGACAGCATCTTCCCCGAGGTCGGCGAGATCGACGCCTCAGCCACCATGGGCACCGTGGTGTCGTTCGACAAGAGCAAGCCTTCCGACGGCGCCGGTGCCGACAAGCCCGCCGCCCCGCTGCTCTCGCCGCAGCTGAGCGAGAACAACGTCGATGACGTGCTGGTCCTGCGCGGCAACGCCGATCCGCAGAAGTCCGACGCGATCTTCGCGACGAACACCTCGCCGGCCACCTACGACAACACGATCTGGCTGACGAACGACGGCTCCGACCCGACGGACCCCACCAACGCGAACCGCATCGCCTACAACACTCGCTGGAACCCGTACCCGATCGTCGTCACCGAGGGCAACGGCGGGCAGACGCTCGTGTCCGGCGACTTCACCATCAAGGCGGCGACGCAGACCGGGAGCGACGAGACCGGTGACGTGAAGTACTCCGACGTGGTCTCGCAGACGTTCCGGTATGCGAAGCAGGGCACGCCCGAGTACGACGCCGTGCCGATCTTCCAGCCGGTGTCGACCCACCCCACGGGGAGCTACCAGAACTCCGTCGGATACCAGGAGATCAAGGTCTTCGGGCCGACGTATGGCACCGAGGTCTTCTACACCATGGACAACTCCACGCCGACCCCGGCGCGGTACGGACAGAACCTCGGCTACGGCAGCCGTGACTACACGATCATCAATGACTCCGTGGAGTCCGGCGGCGATGGCAAGGCCTACTTCATCACCGCGGCTGACGACCAGTACATGCGCGTCTGGCAGCTCAACGACAGCATGACGGCTGTCGTCAGCAACAAGGAGTACGACCTCGACGTCGGCAAGCACCGCGAGGCTCCGCAGCTGATCCGCGGTCCGCACGGCACGCACCTGTATCTTTTCACCTCTGGTCAGTCGGGTTGGTACAAGAACCAGGCGCAGTACCAGAGGACGAAGGGGGGCTCTATCGCGGACGGCTTTGACGAGACCGCGCACCCGCGCGACCAGTACGGCTACCGCGACGGTAGCGGCGCGTGGACCGACCTCCAGCCGTTCGCCGACGCCACCACGTACAACAGCCAGGTCGGTGGCGTCTTCAACCTCGGCACGAAGGACGAGCCGAACTACCTGTTCAGCGGCAGCCACTGGGTCGTCGGCGATCTCGAGGACTCCTACTCGATCTGGCTGCCCATGACCATCGATGACGACGCAGACGGTCCCGGCTCGCAGATCTCGGACGAGATGGTCAGCGTCGCAGGCAAGGGCGACCAAGGCGTGGCCGCGACGTCGAGCTTCCCGGCGTACCAGGCCGACAAGGGGCTTGTCACCGTGAAGTACAGCGGCAAGGTCAACATCACGATGGACGCGGACGGCAAGGGCACGGTCACCACCGACCCGACCCAGGAGAACATCGCGTTCGATGTGCCGGACACGTACGCCGACCTGGAGACTCCCGAGTTCAAGGCCGACCCCGCCAACCACACCCCGCGGGTGATCGACTACCAGCAGGAGCAGCAGTTCGATCCCAAGCAGTGCGACATCCCGAACACCGACGGATGGCAGACCTGCTTCGACGGTGTCTCGGGCGTCAGCAAGCCGAGCGCTGCGACCTGGACCAACGCGGCCGGGTATCTGCTCGGCACCGACGGCCAGCCGCTCAAGGGCGCGGACGGCAACCTCATCCGCGACCCGAGCCAGGTGACCGACCAGTCGCTGATCAAGCGGACCTCGCTGCAGGGCGCCGGCATCATCCGCAACTACGGCCTCAAGACCGCCTTCAACGGCAAGGACTGGGACCTGGACAACTACGACGGCAACGAAGAGCTGTACCAGGGCATGGGGAACGACTTCTTCATCACCCTCGACCTTGGCCAGGAGCGCGAGCTGAGCACGATCGGCCTGTCGTTCAAGTCGGTGGGCGGTTCTGACAACGCGCACCGGTACGGCGTCTACGGCACGAACGACGTGGACGCGAACGGCAAGCCGACCAACTGGCGCATCCTCGCCAACAACAAGCAGAACAACGTCCCCGGTTTCCAGGCGCACAACCTGGACGGCGACACGTACCGCTACGTCAAGTACGAGAACGTCGACAACGTGGACATGTCGCACGGCAAGACCGGCCAGGCCTGGTCGCGCGGCCTCTACGAGCTGACCCTCAGCGCCAAGAAGGTGACGCCGCTCGACATCTCCGTCCTGCAGCCCGCTGTGGAGCAGGCGGTTGCGCTCGCCAAGCTGACTGACAGGTTCACCGAGAAGAGCCTCTCGGCTCTCAACGGGAAGCTCGCTCCCGCGCAGGAGCTTCTCGCCGCTCTCGAGAGCGAGGGTGAGGACACGCAGCGCACCCAGAGCCAGGTCGACAAGGTTGCCTCCGAGCTCGTCGCAGCCATCGAGGGTCTCCAGGGCATCGGCGCCAGCGGTGCGGTGGACGTCAGGTTGCTCGCCCTGGCGATCATCGACGGCGAAGCCAAGCTCGTCGCGTCCGACAGCTACAGCTACGCCTCGGTCGAGGCGTTGCGGACCGCGGTGAACAACGGCAAGGCGCTCCTCGGTGCCACGACCGGTCCCAAGGCGACGCAGGCCCAGGTCGACAGCGCGACCGCGGCCATCGACCGCGCGGTCAAGGGACTCGTGCCCACGGGCCTCGCCTTCCACAGCCTTGGCAAGGTGAAGGTCTCTGTCACGGGCAAGGGCACCGGCAAGCGCGTGGGCAGGACGCTCCACGCCAAGGTCACCGGGGCATCTCCGGTCGCGTCGTCGGTGACCTACCAGTGGGTGCGTGGCGGCAAGAAGATCGCTGGTGCGACCAAGGCCGCCTACAAGCTCACCAAGAAGGATGTCGGCAAGAAGGTCGGCGTCGTGGCGACCTTGCACAAGGCCGGCTATCGGGACACCGCGGTGACCTCGAAGGCTGCCAAGGTCAAGAAGGCCGCTGCGAAGGTCACGGTGCGGACCAAGGTCACGCGGGTCAAGGGTGCCGCACGGCTCAAGGTCACGGCGAAGGTGACTTCCGCGGCCAAGGTGACGGGCAAGGTGACCGTCTACGTCGGCAAGAAGAAGGTCGCCGCAGGAAAGATCAAGAAGGGCAAGGTCACCCTGACGGCGTCGAAGAGCCTCCGGCCGGGCACGTACAAGGTCAAGGTGGCCTACGCGGGCTCGAAGGCGGTGGCCAAGGCCTCGTCGACGAAGAAGGTCCGGATCGGCTGATGCCGAGCAAGTGACCCCCCCCGGATCGCGAGCATGCGTGAGGGGTGATCTGTGAGGGGCCGTGGTGCCTCCGACCCAGTCGGAGGCACCACGGCCCCTTCTCGTCCGGTTTGGATGAGGAACCATTGACAACAGAGCGATGGTGACGTGATCATGAATTTGGTGACGTGAACATCTCGACGAGGTCGTCGCAGGTTCACGGTGCCCCAAGCCTTACGGTCCTGGGTTCGCGCGCGGAGCTGCGCGGGCGGAGCTCGGACGGCTCTGAGATCGCGCTCGTTCCTCAGCCCGGTTCGACGAGTCGGTCTTTCATATCGATGGAAGGGAACCCCAGACATGCGCCTACCTGGATGGATCAGAACGACGACGTCGATCGTCGCCTCCGCGGCACTGGGTGCCGCCGCTCTCACGGGCGCGGCGATCGCAGGGCCCGCCACGGTGGCGATGGCCGACGACCCCGTGCTGACGAACATCGCGCCCGCCGCTGCCGGGACCACGGCGTCGGCGAGCCGCACGGAGTACAGCAGCAGCACCGAGATCGACCGCACCCGAGACGGCGACCGTGCCGGAGACGCCTGGTCGAACTGGGGCACCGGCTACACGGACCCCGTGACTCTCACCTATGAGTTCGACAAGGTCTATTCGCTCGCCTCGACCCAGATCTTCTTCCAGAAGGACGGCGCGGACAACACCTGGGCCGACGTGATGTCGGTCCAGTACGAGACCGCAGGCGGGGACTGGCTCGACGTGCCCGCTGCGGCCTGGGACCAGGCGACCGTGCTCACCCCGGCGCCGGGGTCGGACGTACCGGCGCCCCAGATCACCTTCGCCGGCGGTCTGCCGGCGGTCGGGCTGCGCTACGTGCTGACCAACACCCACGACCTCTGGCTGAAGGTCAGCGAGGTCGAGATCTTCGCGCCCGTCACGGCGGACGTCCCTGCCTGGGGCATCGTGGGCACCGCCCTGGCAGGCTCGACGTCGTTGCCCAGCACGATCCGCCACGACGGAGCGGTGGTCCCGGTGACGTGGGACGGGTTGACGGCGCAGGACCTGAGCAACGTCTACCGACTGGTCCCGGTCTCGGGCACGGCCACGATCGGGGGCGCGCCCACGCCGTTCACCGGCAAGCTGTTCGTCATCCCCGCGAACCTCGTCTACTTCATCGACTCGGGCTCGGTGGGCACGGCGTCCGACCCGGCCTACGAGGCCGTCAAGGCGGCGGTCCCCTCGTTGGCCAACGCCGCCGCTGACGCCGTGTCGACGGGCAGCACCTGGGGGTACGACGCCGGCAACGTGTCGATCCAGCCCAAGTCCAACGCGGACGACCCCTGGAGCGGGGGCCTGTACGTGACGACCAAGGGCGACGAGACGCCGATCCGCTACTACCTGCCGTTGTCGGCCGGTACCTACACCGTGGACGCGGCGGTCTACGAGTGGTGGTCCGGCCCGCGCTTCTTCAAGGGCGTCGTGAAGGCAGGCGGCGCGACGATCGCCGAGAGCGACGATGCGTCGGTGGGCGCGGCGAACCGCTCGCTCGTGCTGCCGACGACGTTCACGCTCACGAGCGACACCGTCGTCACCTACGAGCTGACGCACCGCACCGGCAGCGGGACCAACACCGAGACGCCGCAGATCGCGTTCTTGTCGGTCGCGAGCACCGCGCCACGCCGTTCGGTGAGCTTCGACCTCCAGGGTCACGGTGCGACGGTGCCTCCGCAGTCCGTCGTCGATGGCGGCACGGTCACCCCGCCGAACGCTCCGACGGCCGCGGGGTGGACCTTCGGCGGCTGGTACACGGACGCCGCGACGACGCACGCCTACGACTTTGCGACGCCAGTCACCGCGGACGTGACGCTGTACGCCAGGTGGACGGCGCTGCCGAGCTACGCCGTCTCGTTCGATCTAGGTGGCCACGGGACGGCGGTGCCCTCCCAGACGGTGCTCCAGGGTGCCTCAGCGACGAGGCCGACCGACCCCACCGCGACGGGCTGGACCTTCGACGGCTGGTACTCCGACGCCGCGCGGACGCAGGGGTACGACTTCGCGACCCCGGTGGCGGGGGCGGTGACGCTCTACGCGAGGTGGACGCAGGTCACATACCCCGTGACCTTCGACCTCGGCGGGCATGGCACGGAGGTCCCGGCGCTGATCGTGAACCACGGCGGCACGGTGGCGAAGCCCGCCGATCCGGAGGCCGCGGGCTGGGTCTTCGAGGGCTGGTACTCCGACGCCGCGCGGACGCAGGTGTACGACTTCGCGGCCCCGATGACCGCCGCGAGGACGATCTACGCCAAGTGGTCGCAGGACACCACAGAGGTGAGCGCGGCGCTCGGTGCGTCGATCGCCCAGGCTGCTGCTCTCCAGCAGGCGCAGTACACCCCGTCGAGCTGGACGGCGTTCGCCGCAGCCCTCTCGGCAGCCCAGGCGACGGTGGCTGACCCGTCGGCCTCGTTCTCCGATCTCGAGGGCGCCCGCGACGCGCTGGAGGCGGCGCGGGTCGCCCTGGTGCCGGTGACCAAGAAGCCGGAGGGTCCGTCAAAGCCTGGGGTGCCGGTGTCTCCGGTGCCTGCGGCGGCGGTGCGGGTGAAGGCCGCGCAGGTGAGCGTGACGGTGGTCAAGGGGAGGTCGGTGAAGGTCCCGGCGTTCGCGTACACGGCTGAC
>Ga0182735_1000839_pt1 | contig 22105 bp, 15 predicted proteins | sample eDN5th30CKraftMG_FD_128524 | JGI IMG/M metagenome (GOLD analysis project Ga0182735, IMG submission 128524) | Enriched Miracle-Growth compost microbial communities from Emeryville, California, USA - eDNA 5th pass 30_C Kraft MG (version 2) (version 2) ...
AGGATGTCGCCGTCGATGCGCTTGGCTTCTTCGGCGAACCATTCCAGGAACGACGCGGCGTAGGCGATTTCGCCGGCGGCCTCGGTGACGGGCTTGCCTTGTTCCGAGGTCATGATGGTGGCCAGGTCCTGCTGGTTGGCCATCATCAGCTGGGCCCACTTCAGCAGGATGGCGGCGCGCTCCTTGCCGGTCTTGGCGGCCCAGGCGGGCAGGGCCGCCTGGGCGCTGGCGATGGCCTGCTCGGTTTCCTTGCGGCCCAGCTTGGGTACCGAGACGATGGTCTTGCCGGTGGAGGGATTGTCGACCGGGATGCTGGCGCCGCTGCCGGCGCCCACCCATTTGCCGTCGATGTAGCAGGCGTCGCGCAGCAGTTCGGCGCGCTTGAGCGGATGAGACAATTGCGACATGAATGCTCCTTGATATGTGATGGCGCGAAATAGCGAACCGGCCGCGTGCGCCACGAGGGGCGCACGCGGCCGGGTATGGCGTTCCCGACGCGCGAAGGCTAGGCGGTCAGGACATCGGCAAGAATGTCCAGGGCACGAGCGAACTGGGCGTCCGGGATGGTCAAGGGATACAGGAAGCGCAATACGTTTCCGTATACACCGCAGCTTAGCAAAATCAGGCCGCGCTGGATCGCCGCGTCCTGCACGCGCTGGACGGCCCGCGCGTCGGGCTGGCCGGTGGCCGGGTCGCGCAGCTCCAGCGCCACCATCGAGCCCAGGCCGCGCACGTCGGCAATGGCCGGGCAGCGCGGGCGCAGGCTGTTCAGGTGATCCTGCAGGCGCTGGCCCAGTTCGGCGGCGCGCGCGCACAGCTGTTCTTCTTCCAGCACGTCCAGCACCGCGTGGGCCGCGGCGATGGCCAGCGGGTTGCCGGCATAGGTGCCGCCCAGGCCGCCGGGCGCCGGGCCGTCCATGACTTCGGCGCGACCCACCACGCCCGAGATCGGGAAGCCGCCGCCCAGGCTCTTGGCCATGGTGATCAGGTCGGCCTGCACGGCGTGGTGCTGCATGGCGAACAGCTTGCCGGTGCGCGCGAAGCCGGTCTGCACTTCGTCGGCGATCAGCAGGATGCCGTGCTCGTCGCACACCTTGCGCAGCGCCGTCATCAGTTCGGGCGGCGTGATGTTGAAGCCGCCTTCGCCCTGCACCGGTTCGATGATGATGGCCGCCACGCGCTTCGGGTCGATGTCGGCCTTGAACAGCAGGTCCAGCGCCTTGAGCGAGTCGGCCACGCTGATGTCCTGCGTGCCGTTGGGGAAGGGCACGTGATAGATGTCGCCCGGCATGGGGCCGAAGGCCAGTTTGTAGGGGGCCACCTTGCCCGTCAAGGCCATGCCCAGCATGGTGCGGCCATGGAACGAGCCGGTGAACGCCACCACGCCCGAACGGCCGGTGTAGGCGCGCGCGATCTTCACGGCGTTCTCGACCGCTTCGACGCCGGTCGTGAAGAAGGCGGTTTTCTTCAGGCCGTCGATGGGCGCCAGCGCGTTGATGCGCTCGGCCAGCGCCACGTAGCCTTCGTACGGCACGATCTGGTAGGCCGTGTGGGTGAAGGCTTCCAGCTGGGCGGCGACCGCGGCCTTGACCTTGGGGTGGCGGTGGCCGGTGTTCAGCACCGCGATGCCGCCGGCGAAATCGATGTATTCCTTGCCCTCGCTGTCCCACAGCGTGGCGTTTTCCGCGCGTACTGCGTAAAAGTCGCACATCACGCCCACGCCGCGCGGCGTGGCCAGCGTGCGGCGGGTGTTCAAGTCTCGGTTCTGCATATCGGCCTCGATGGCAAACAAAAGTGCCGCGTGCGCGGCGGGTGGGCGCCGGCACCGCTGGCGCGGTGCCTGTCGATATTCATTTAATGCTAAGATGGCCCCATTAAAAAGAACCACTTTTGCAAAATCGGTAGAACCAATTGCGTACCCTTGCCGGCGATCTCCTGCAGTTGCGGCTGGGCGAGCCCGGCGACGGGCCGATGAACAAGCGCCTGTACCGCGGGATCCGCGAAGCCATCCTGGACGGCACCATCCCCGCCGGCACGCGGCTGCCCGCCTCGCGCGACCTGGCCGCCGAACTGGGCATCGCGCGCAATACGGTGGTGCATGTGTACGGCCAGTTATTGGCCGAGGGCTATACCTACAGCCGGCAGGGCAACGGCACGTTCGTCACCGACTCGGTGCCCGACACTTACCTGGCCAGCGGCCGCGGCCGGCGCCACGCCACCGCCGCGCAGGCGGGCGCGGCCCTGTCGGCGCGGGGCGCGCGGATCGTCAACGAGGCCTCGGCCTCGCCCTACCAGTGGGGCGCCTTTATGCCCGGCGTGCCGGACGTCACCGAGTTCCCGCACCAGAAGTTCGCCCGCATCATGGGCGCGCTGTGGCGCGACCCCACGCCGGCCATGCTGAGCTATTCCTATGGGGGCGGCCTGCCGGCCCTGCGCGAAGCGCTGGCCCAGCACCTGGCGGTGACCCGTTCCATCGATTGCGAGCCCGACCAGATCATCATCGTGGAAGGTTCGCACCAGGCCATCGACCTGGCCACCCGCATCCTGGGCGATGCGGGCGATGTGGCCTGGGTCGAGAACCCCGGCTACTGGGGCGCGCGCACGGTGCTGGCCGCCAACGGCATCCGCATCGTGCACCAGCCGGTCGACGAAGAAGGCATGCAGCTGCCCACGCAGGCCGAAGGCGTGCCGCCGCGCTTCGTGTTCGTCACGCCGTCGCACCAGTACCCGCTGGGTTCGGTCATGTCGCTGGCGCGCCGCCGACAGCTGCTGGCCATGGCGCGCGGCTGGGGCAGCTGGATCATCGAGGACGACTACGACAGCGAGTTCCGCTTCTCGGGACGGCCGATCGCGTCGCTGCAGGGGCTGGAGCCCGACGCGCCGGTGATCTACCTGGGCACCTTCAGCAAGACGCTGTACCCCGGCTTGCGGGTGGGGTACCTGGTGCTGCCCAAGGCCTTGACCGCCGCCTTCCAGGCCGCCCACGCCGAACTGTACCGCGAGGGCCACCTGATGACGCACGCCGCGCTGGCGGCCTTCATCGCCGATGGCCACTATGCGGCGCACATCCGGCGCATGCGCATGCTGTACGCGCGGCGCCGCGCCATGCTGGTCAACCTGATCGAGCGCCGGCTGGGGGCGGGGTGGCTGCATCGCGATTCCAGCGATGCCGGATTGCACCTGGTGCTGAACCTGCCCGCCGACATGGACGATGCCCGCGTGGTCGACGCGGCCCATGCCCGCGGCGTGCTGACGCGGCCCCTGTCGCGGTATTACGCGGCGGGCACGGCCGGCCGGCCGGGGTTGCTGCTGGGATATGCCTGCGTGCCGGAAAGCGACATCGCCCGCAAGTTCGAGGTGGTGCTCGACAGCCTGGCGGAAGTGGCCAGGCGGCGGGCCTAGTGCCGCCGGACGGCTACATGATGCCCAGGCGGTATTCGAGGTTCTTGACCAGCGTGTGCAGGCGCGGGCCCAGCGATTCCTGGATGTGCTTGTCGTCCATGTCGTGCGCGGCGATGGTGACATTGAACGCCAGCGGCAAGTCGTTGGACCGATAGCGCATCGGGCAGGCGATGCCGCACAGGTCGGGCTGCCAGTCCCTGGCCACCACGCAGAAGCCGCGCTGGTCGATCTGTTCGAAAGCCACCGCCAGCGACGGCGAAAAACGTTCCCAGTCTTCCGGGTATTCCTGCGCCAGGCGGTCGCAGATCAACTGCCTTTCTTCCGGCGTTTGCGCATATAGCAGCGAGCGGCCGATGGCCGTGCGCAGCAACGGGCGGTCCGATCCGATATCGGGACGGGTGCGGTTCGAATGCCCGTCCTGCACGGTCTCGACATAGACCGCCTGCAGCCGGTCGCGAATCGCCAGCGACACCGGGCCGCGCGCATAGCGCGCCAATTCCACCATGTCGTGCGCGGCCAGTTGGCGCAGCGTCAGGTTCACCAGCAGCGGGTAGCCCAGCGATAGCACCGCCGGGCCCAGCGAGTACTTGCCGGTGCGCGCATCGCGGCGCAGATACCCCAGCCCGACCAGCGTGAAAGTCAGGCGCGATACGGTGGGCCGCGTCAGGCCCAGCGCTTCGGCCAGTTCTTTGTTGCCCCACAGCGGCTGCGCGGGCGAAAAGCAGCGCAGCACATCCAGCCCGTGCGACAGCGTGGACGCGAATTGCGGATGGGACTCGAGCGCCGCGCGGGGCTCGAGTTCGTAGTGCGCGGGTGTCTTGGTATGCATGGGACCTCAGGGATACAAGGCATTGACATTGTAGACGCGGCCGAAATATAAACTTATATACCGTTTATTAAACATGAATTCCATTTATTGGAATTGAAGGATCGGCCTCATGCAACTTCCCGCCTTGCGGCAGCCCCAGGGCAAGCGCTTGTTCAGCTTCGCGGTGGTCGCGGACACCCACGTCAACGAATCGGAAGACGTGTGCGCATCTCCGTTTGCCACCAATGCCAAGGCCAATGCCCGGGCGCGGCATGTGTTCAACGACATCGCCGGGCTCGACCCGGCGCCGGACTTCGTGATTCACCTTGGCGATATCGTCCATCCGGTGCCCAGCCAGGCCTCGTTCGACGAGGCGGCCCGCCGTTTCAAGGCCATGGCGCAAGTCCTGCGGATGCCGCTGCACCTGGTGCCGGGCAACCACGATGTGGGCGACAAGCGCATCGACTGGATGCCGGCCGACATCGTGTGCGAAGACTACCTGCGCAAGTACCGCGAGCTGTTCGGCCCGGACTACTACGCCATCGATCATGGCGGCGTGCGCTTCCTGTTCGTCAATGCGCTGCTGTTCAACTCGGCGCTGCCCGCCGACCAGGCCCAGCGCGACTGGATCGACCAGCAACTGGCAAGCGCCGCGGGGCGCGTATTCGTGTCGCTGCACTATCCGCCGTATCTGCTGGACGCCGACGAAAAGGGTTCGTACGACAACATCGACGAGCCGGGCCGCGGCTGGCTGCTGTCGCGCCTGCGCCATCCGTGCGTGGAAGGCGTGCTGGCCGGCCACGTGCACAACTTCTGGTACGACGTGGTGGGCCAGGCCGAGCTGTACATGCTGCCCTCGACGGCATTCCTGCGCCACGATTTTTCCGAGTTCTACCGGGTGGCGCCCAAGGACGAATACGGGCGCGGCGATGTCGAGAAGTTCGGCTACTTCCTGGTCGACGTCCATGAGAAAGGCCACGTCGCCAAGCTGATCCGGACCCACGGCGCGATGCGCGGCGAAGGCGCGGCGCCGGCGCTGGCCGGCGGCCGGCTGCCGCCCGTGCACACCAAGACGGCCACCAACGACAAGTTCGCGCTCGAGATGCGCCATCCCTGGGCCGAGGTAGTCGAAGTGCCGTGCACCGGCGGCGTGCAGGAATTCGGCCGCAAGCTGGCGCGCAATGACTACCCCCTGATGGCCATGTGGGAAATGGGCCTGCGCGTGCTGAAAATACCCGCGCAGGACCTGGCCAGCCCGCAGACCTTGCGGCGCGCCCGCATGATGAGCGAGGCGGGGCACTCGTTCGCGATCACATCGCTGGGCCTGCCCGACGGCGACCTGTTCCGGCGGGCCGACGAATACGGGCTGCGCATCGCCGCCGTCGAACTCAACCTGACGCGGCAGCGGCTGGCCCAGGCCGCGGCGGGGCTGCAGCGGCTGCGCCAGCAGACGGCCGCGCCGCTGATCTACTGCAAGGTGCGCACCGGCGAAGACGATGCCCACTTCGACGGCAAGCACTACAGCCATTTCGTCAATACCGGCATGCGCCTGGGCGAGCTGGATGGCGCGCAGGACTGGCTGGCGCCGCTATTGCGCGACAAGCTGCTCGACGGCGCCACCGTCCGGCTGGACTGGGGCACGGACCTGCTCGAGGCCCACCAGGCGCTTGCCGCGGCCGCCGGCCGCTGGCACTGCACGCTGGCCGCCGGCGTCAAGCTGGCCCACCAGCTCGCCACCGCCAATACCGACGACTACGCCATCGCGCGCATGGCCTGCGAGGCATTCGTCGCCGCGCGCACCGGCGATGCGGTGCATTACGCCTTCGACACGTTCATGGATGTGGACCGCGGCTATTTCCCGCGCAACGGCTTCATCGACCGCCGCTACGACCCGCGGCCCGCCGCCGTTGCCCTGGCCTCGCTGAACGCGTTGCTGCCCCCGGCTGGGGCGGCAACGCTGTCCCGGCTGCCCGGCCCGCCCGGCCTGCGCGCCACCGGTATCCGGCTGGGGCAGGCCAGCTACGAATTGCTGGCGGGCAGCGGCAGCCTCGCGTGGGCCCGGATCGCCGGGCTGGAAGGACGGGGCGCCGCGGTGGACCTGTTGACCGGGCGCTACCTGGACCAGCCGGGGTCCATGTCCGGCGCCGATGACGATGTGCTGGTGCTGGTTCAACGGGCAGCAATGCCATAACGGGCAGCAATGCCTTTCAAGGGGAAAAAAACAATGATGCACTCATGCAAACGATGGTTGATGGCGGCGGTCCTGTGCCTGCCCGCGCTGGCGGCCGCGCAGTCCTTCCCGGACAAGCCGGTGCGGCTGGTGGTGGCCTATACGCCTGGCGGCGCCACCGATGTGATCGCGCGGATCCTGGCGGCCCGCCTGACCGAAAAATGGCAGCAGCAGGTGGTGGTCGAGAACAAGGCCGGCGCGGGCGGCATGATCGGCGCCGAGCAGGTCGTGCAGGCGCGCCCGGACGGCTACACCCTGTTGCTGGCCTATACGCCCGAGGTTTCGATCAACAAGCTGATCTACAAGCAGATGCGCTACGACCCGCTGACGGACCTGCTGCCCATCGCGCGGGTGGCGCAGGCGCCGCTGGTGCTGGTCAGCGGGCCCAAGCTGCCGGTGCGGGACTACCGGGCGTTCCTGGCGCTGGGCAAGGAACGGCAGGTCTCGTATGGTTCGCCCGGCACGGGCGGCCAGCAGCACCTGGCGGGCGAACTGCTGAAGCTGCGTTCCGGCATGAACCTGTTGCACATTCCCTATCGCGGCACGTCGGCCGCGGTGGCCGACCTGGTGGGCGGGCAGATCGACGTCTTCTTCGCGACGGCGCCGGCCCTCATGGGGCACATACGCAGTGGCAAGCTGCATCCGCTGCTGATCGCCGGCCCCGACCGGCAAGGCATCCTGCCGGATACGCCCACCGCCGCCGAAGTCGGCCTGGCCGACTTCGACATCTCGAACTGGTTCGGCGTGTTCGCGCCCGCCAAGATGGATGCCGGGCTGGCCGCGCGGCTGTCGGGCGACGTGGCGGACGTGTTGCGCCAGCCCGATACCGCCAAGGCGCTGACCGACCAGGGCCTGACCGTGGCCTACCTGGACTCCGCCGGGTTTCGCGCGTTCATCGGCACCGAGATGACGAAGTACGCCGGCATCATCGAGCTGACGGGCGTGCCCCGGCAATAGCGCGCGGCCTCATGCGGCTTGCAGCGCCGCCGCCAGCCCGGCGGCGTTGCGCATGCCCTGGTCCTGGTAGTTGGTGTTCAGCACCGCGTGGGCCTGGCGCACGCGTTCGGCCAGGCGCTTGAGGCGGTCGGCGAGTTCGGCCAGTTCGGCCGGGCTGTACTCGTATTGGAAGCGGCCCGACGAGGCGCCGCTGGTGTTGTTCCAGGCCGCGGCGTTGCGGCCGTGCAGGCGCAGCACCGCCAGTTCGGGATGCGTGGTTTCCCAGACGGCGGGCACGGCGTTGCCGAAGCCCTGCGGGGCATCCACCACCGTATGCGCCACGCCCAGCTCGCGCTGCAAGGCCAGCGTCGACGCCGTGGCGGCCGGGCTATCGAACCAGCTGCGATGGCGCCATTCCACCGCCATCAGGTGTTCGTCCATGTGGCGGGCGCACTCGCGCAGCAGTGCCATGCCGCGCGCGCCGCGCCGCACCCAGGGCGCGAACTGGAATTGCACGGCGCCCAGCTTGCCGGCCATGCGCAAGGGTTCGAGCGCGATCAGGAAGCGGCGCCACAACTCGTCGCGCAGGTCGGCGGGCACCTGGCCGTAGTACAGCACAGGATCCGGTGGCACGGGCCCGCCGGATGGCGCCGGCCACTCCCGCCAGCCGCCTGGGTCGTCGTCTTCGTCGTCCGCGCCCAGTTCGCGCCGGATGTCCGCCGGCAGCGCCCGTAGCGGCGCCGGGTGCCCGGTGAACAAGCGGAACGCCTTGATATTGAAGATAAAATCGGCCGGGGTGCGAGTGGCCCACAGGTGCGCCATGGGGCCGCTGGGCATGCCGTAATAGGTGGCGTCGACCTCGGCCAGCCCGAACTGGGTGGCGTAATGGCGCAGGCGCGCCTCGGGCGTGCGGGCATGGGGCGGGTAAAAGCGGCCGCAGGCCAGCAGGGTGGGGTCGGTCCAGGAGGCGGTGCCGGTCAGGATGTGCATGCGGGCGGGCCGTGCCCTTGCGCGACGGGCCGGGCAACGGCGTCGGGCGAGTTCCGTTATAGTCTGTATGAATATACAGTATTTTCCTGGCTTCCCATGTCCGATTCCCCCGATTCCGGCGCTGCCGACTACCTGTCCGACCTGAACCCGGCCCAGCGCGAGGCCGCCGAATTCGGCGTGGGCGACCCGGCCGCGCCGGCGCTGCTGGTGATCGCCGGCGCCGGCTCCGGCAAGACCAGCACGCTGGCGCATCGGGTGGCGCACCTGGTGCTCAACGGCGCCGACCCGCAACGCATGCTGCTGCTCACGTTCTCGCGCCGCGCGGCCCAGGAAATGGAGCGTCGCGTCGGGCGCGTGCTGCAACGGGTGATGAAGCTGCATCCCACCCAGCAGCCGCCGGCACTGCCGTGGGCCGGCACCTTCCACGGCATCGGGGCCCGGCTGCTGCGCGACTGCGCCGGCCGCATCGGCCTGTCCGACAGCTTCACCATCCACGATCGCGGCGACGCCGAAGACCTGATGGGCATGGTGCGGCACGAACTGGGCCTGTCGGCCACGGCCGAACGCTTTCCGCTCAAGGGCACCTGCCTGGCCATCTATTCGCGCGTCGTCAACAGCCAGGCCTCGGTGGCCGATGTGCTGAAACAGGCCTTTCCCTGGTGCGCGCAATGGGAAGACGCGCTCAAGCGCCTGTTCGCCGCCTACGTGCAGGCCAAGCAGGACCAGCAGGTGCTCGACTACGACGACCTGCTGCTGTACTGGGCCGAAATGATGCAGGACGACGTCCTGGCCAGCGACGTGGGCGCGCGCTTCGACCACGTGCTGGTCGACGAATACCAGGACACCAACCGCCTGCAGGCCGCCATCCTGCTGGCCATGAAGCCCGACGGCCGCGGCCTGACGGTGGTGGGCGACGACGCCCAGTCCATCTATTCGTTCCGCGCCGCCACCGTGCGCAATATCCTGGACTTCCCGGCCCAGTTCGAGCGGCCCGCCCATGTCGTGACGCTGGAACGCAACTACCGTTCCACCCAGCCGATCCTGGATGCTTCCAATGCCGTCATCGGGCTGGCCAGCGAACGCTATGCCAAAGACCTCTGGACCGATCGCGCCTCGTCGCGCCTGCCCGCGCTGGTTACGGTCAGCGACGAAGCCGGCCAGGCGCGCTGGGTGGCCGACCAGGTGCTGGCGCAGCGCGAAGCGGGCGCCACCCTGAAGTCGCAGGCGGCGCTGTTTCGCGCGTCCAACCACAGCGCCGCGCTGGAACTGGAACTGACCCGCCGCAATATCCCGTTCGTGAAGTTCGGCGGGCTGCGCTTCCTGGAGGCCGCCCATATCAAGGATGTGCTGTCGCTGCTGCGCTGGGCCGAAAACCCGCGCGGCCGCCTGGCCGGATTCCGGGCGGCGCAGTTGCTGCCCGGCATCGGGCCGGCCATTGCCGGCCGGCTGATGGACGCGCTGGCCGACGCCGCCGATCCGCTGGCGGCGTTGCGCGAATTCAAGCCGGGCGCGGCGGCGCGCGCCGACTGGGACGCTTTCGCCGACACCTATGCGGCCCTGCGCGCGCCCGGCCTGCAGTGGCCCGCCGACCTGGACCTGGCGCTGCGCTGGTACGCGCCGCAGCTCGAACGCCTGTACGAGGACGCGCGCGTGCGCAAGGCCGATCTCGACCAGCTGGCGCGCATCGGCGCCGGCTACGGCAGCCGCGAGCGCTTCCTGACCGAACTGACGCTCGACCCGCCCGATGCCACCAGCGCCGAATCGGGCCCGCCGCTGCGCGACGAAGACTACATGATCCTGTCGACCATCCATTCGGCCAAGGGCCAGGAATGGAAGTCGGTCTATGTGCTGAACGTGGTGGACGGCTGCATTCCTTCCGACATGAGCACCGGCACTGCCGAGGAAATCGAGGAAGAACGGCGCCTGCTGTACGTGGCCATGACGCGCGCCAAGGAACAGCTGCAGCTGATCGTGCCGCAGCGCTTCTATGTGCACCAACAGACCGGCCTGGGCGACCGCCATGTGTACGGCTCGCGCACGCGCTTCATCCCCGAGGCGCTGCTGCCGCTGTTCGAGCCCCTGCCCAAGCCGCCCGAACTGCCTTTCGGCCGGGGGCGGCCGCAGGCCGACGCGACGCCGCGCATCGATGTGGCGCAACGGGTTCGCAAGCTGTTCGCCTGAGCTATCATGCCCCGAACGCCCGCCGGCCGGGCGCGATACCGCGGAGGCTTGCATGTCGCAGAATGAACCCGCCACCCCGGCGCATGGCGAGGTGGTCGCGTCGGTGGCTTATGTGCGTGGCCAGCGTTCGCACGACGTGCCGATCGAAGACATCAAGTCGTACACCTGCCAGGACGAGAACCTGCTGTGGATCGGCCTGCGCGATCCCGACCCCGGCCTGCTGCAGCGCGTGACCGACGACCTGGGCGTGCGGCCCAAGACGCGCGACGAAATGCTCGAACCCCATCGCCGGCCCAAGATCATCGATTTCGGCCATTGCGTGCTGGTGGTGGCCATCACCGTCGAGATCGACCAGGGCCGCCCCGCCTTCGGCGAAACCCAGATCCTGATCGGCCGCGGGTTCCTGGTCACGGTGCGGCGCGGCGCCACGGCCAGCCACAGCGCCCTGCGCGAGCGGCTGGAATCGGCGCCCGACCTGCTGCGCCGCGGCAGCGATTATGTGGCGTCCGAATTGCTCGACTTGCTGATCGACCGCTATGTGGCCGCCGCGTCCCAGCTGGAAAGCGTGGTGGAAGGTGCCGAGCAGAAACTGATGATCCGCGGCGCCAAGGATTCCGACATCCGCAAGCTGTACCGCCAGCGCCGCGACCTGCTGCGCATCCATACCGTGATCGCGCCGCTGGCCGAGATCTGCCGCCGGCTGGCCCACATGGACATGTCCGCGGTGGACGCCAATGCGCGGCCTTATTTCTCGGTGGTGGCCGACCGGGTGCTGCGCGTCGACGAACTGATCAATGCCTTGCGCGAGGCGCTGGCGTTCGCCTTCGAGGCCAGCCTGATGATTGCCCAGACGCAGCAGAACGACATCACGCGCCGGCTGGCGGCCTGGGCCGCCATCCTGGCCGTGCCCACCGCGGTGGCCGGCATCTACGGCATGAATTTCGAGTTCATGCCCGAGCTCAAGACGCACTGGGGCTATCCGGTCACCCTGGCCGGCATCGCGTCGGTCTGCGGCGTGCTGTACTGGCGGTTCCGCAAAGCCGGCTGGCTGTAGCGGCGGCGCGTCGGCGCTTCCCAAGTGTCCGATACCAACGCATGGCGAGACCGCCTTGCCGGTCTTGTGTGGCACACTGCATGCCATTCTTCATCTTCGGGGCAACAAATCTTGCGCAGGCAGTCTATGTTCGGCCGCATCGGCCGCCGGCTGGGCGGCGTCCTGGGCGTGGCCCTGGCCGCCGTATTGGTGCACTGGTTCCAGGGCGAACGCGACGCGCCGGCGGACCGGCCGGCGCCGGCCGCCACGCCGGCCGCGCGCCCCGCGCCCGGGGCCGCCACCGCCCGCGACGCCGTGCCCCCCGGCCGCTATACCCTGACCGGCACGGTGGTCAAGGTCGCCGACGGCGACACCGTCACGCTGCGGGTCAATGGCCGCCAGCACCGCATCCGACTCGACAGCATCGACGCGCCGGAAACCGGCCATAGCGACCAGGAACCCGGCCAGCCCTACGCCGAGGCGGCCCAGCGCCACCTGGAACAATTGGTGGGCGGCCGCACGCTGACGGCGCAATGCTACGAGCAAGACCAGTTCGAGCGCGACCTCTGCGCCCTGATGCTGCCCGATGGCAATTCGGCCAACCGGGCGCAGGTGGCGGCCGGCTATGCCTGGGCCTATACCGCGCGGCGCGGCGACTACCTGCGCGATACGGCCCTGCCTGGCCTGCAGCGCCAGGCCAGGCAGGCCGGGCAGGGCTTGTGGGCGCGGCCCGCCACCGAGCCCTGGAAGTGGCGTTACGAATGCTGGCGGAACCGGCGCTGCTGAAGCCGGTCTGATACGGCTGACTGCGTCCGCGCCACCCAGGGCTTGCCTGGATGGGGCGGGCCCCGCGCCTTTGCTATGCTTTGCGCCAGGCTCGAAACGGGAACACTACACGGAAGCGGTTTTATGGGTGCATGGCTGCGGCGGATCTCGATGGCGGTGCTGGTGTCGGCGCTGGCGCTGGCCGGCTGCACCCGGGAACCCATCAACAGTCCGTATGAAACGGGGGCGCTGGCCCACAACACCCTGTACACGGCGTTCGTCAAGCGTTCGCCCAAGTACCTGGACCCGGCGCGCTCGTATTCCACCGACGAGACCCCCTACACCTACAACATCTACGAACCGCTTTACGGCTATCACTACCTGAAGCGGCCGTACGAATTGATCCCGCGCGCCGCGGCGGCCATTGCGCAGCCGCGCTACGTGGATGCGCGGGGCAACGAGCTGCCCGCCGACACGCCCGGCCAGCAGATCGCCGAAAGCGTGTACGACATCCGCATCCGCCCGGGCATCCTGTACCAGCCGCATCCCGCCTTCGCGCGCGAGGCCGATGGCCGCTACAGCTACTTCCCGCTGCAGCCGGGCGAACTCGAGGACAAGTTCTATATTCCCGACTTCGCCAAGGCAGGCACGCGCGAGCTGACCGCGGCCGACTACGTCTACGCCTTCCGGCGCCTGGCCAGCCCGCGCGTGGCGTCGCCCATCTATTCGCTGATGGCCGAGTACGTCGTGGGCATGCAGGCCTACGGGCAGCGCCTGCGGCAACGCGACGAGGCCTTGCGCCGCGGGCTGCCGTTCGGCCAGCGCGACCTGCCCTGGCTGGACCTGCGCGACGCCGACGGGTTCGAGGGCGTGCAGGCGCTGGACGCCCACACGCTGCGCATCCGCATCAAGGGCAAGTACCCGCAGTTCAAGTACTGGCTGGCCATGACGTTCACCGCGCCCATTCCCTGGGAAGCGGACCGCTTCTACAGCCAGCCGGGCATGGCGGGCCACGACCTGTCGCTGAACACCTGGCCGGTGGGCACCGGGCCCTACATGCTGGCCGAATCGCTGCAGAACCGCCGCCACGTGCTGGCGCGCAATCCCAACTTCCGTGGCGAGCCGTACCCCTGCGAAGGCGAGCCGGCCGACCGCGCCGCCGGGCTGCTGGCCGACTGCGGCAAGCCCACGCCCTTTGTCGACCGCATCGTCTTCAGCGTCGAAAAAGAAGCGGTGCCGCTGACGGGCAAGTTCATGCAGGGCTACTACGACATGCCGCAGGTCGAGCGGGGCGAGTACGGCGTGGCCATGCTGGTGGCCGCGGGCGACTCGCCCGACAAGGCCAAGCGCTACCGCGAACACGGCATCCAGTTGCCCACGGCTATCGAGACCTCGAGCTGGTACATGGGCTTCAACTGGCTCGACCCGGTGGTCGGCCGCGGCGATACCCCCGAACAGCAGGAAAAGAACCGCAAGCTGCGCCAGGCCATCAGCATCGCGTTCAACTGGGAAGAATACGTGGCGGTGTTCGAGAACAGCCAGGCCATGGTGGCGCACGGCCCGGTGCCGCCGGGCGTGCTGGGCTATCGCGACCCGCCCGAGGGCATCAACCCGGTGGTGTACGACCTGGTCGACGGGCGGGCGCAGCGCAAGCCGCTGGACGTGGCCAGGCAACTGCTGGCCGAGGCCGGCTACCCCGACGGGCGCAACGCCGAAACCGGGGCGCCGCTGGTGCTGTACTACGACGCCATGACCGGCGGCGGCTCGAACCCGCAGTTCGACTGGATGCGCCGCCAGCTGGCCAAGATCGGCATCCAGATGGATGTGCGTTCCACCGACTACAGCCGCTTCCAGGACAAGATGCTGCGCGGCACGTCGCAGATCTTCTTCTGGGGCTGGGTGGCCGACTACCCCGACGCCGAAAACTTCCTGTTCCTGCTGTACGGCCCCAACGGCAAGGCCAGGCACGGCGGCGAGAACGCGGCCAACTATGCCAATGCCGAATACGACCGGCTGTTCGAGCAGATGAAGTACCTGGACGACGGCCCCGAGAAAGAAGCCGTCATCGCGCGCATGGTGGCCATCGTGCAGCGCGACGCACCCTGGATGTTCGGCTACTTTCCCATGTCGGGCGGCGCCTACCAGCAGTGGGTGGGCAATGCCAAGCCCACCCAGATGGTGCGCAACACCCTGCAGTATGTGAAGATCGACCCGGCGTTGCGGGTCGCCAAGGTACACGAGTGGAACACGCCGCTGTGGTGGCCGCTGGCGCTGCTGGCCGTGTTGCTGGCGCTGGCGGTCTGGCCGTCGTACGTGGCGCTCAAGCGGCGCGAGCGGCAGACCGCGTTCGGCGCCGGCGCGGCGCCCGCGCAACCGAAGGAGCGACACCCATGACCGGCTACGTCATCCGGCGCCTGCTGTATGGGGTGCTGATCCTGATCGGCGTGAACCTGTTCACCTTCGTCCTGTTCTTCGCCGTGAACACGCCCGACGACATGGCGCGCCTGGCCATCGGCGGCCAGCGGGTCAGCCAGGAAGCCATCGATCGCTGGAAAGTCGAGCACGGCTACGACAAGCCGCTGTTCCTGAATACCCAGGCCGAAGGCGCGCGGCGCCTGACCGACACGGTGTTCTACCAGCGCTCGGTGCCGCTCCTGGCGCTGGAATTCGGCTCGTCGGACGCCGGGCACGACATCGGCCGCGAGATCCGCATGCGCATGGGCCCCAGCCTGGCGCTGGCCATTCCGACGTTCTTCCTGGGCTTGTTCGCCAGTGTGGCGTTCTCGCTGTTGCTGGTGTATTTCCGCGCCACCCGGCTCGATTTCTGGGGCGTGGTGCTGTGCGTGATATTGCTGTCGATATCCAGCCTGTTCTATATCATCGCGGGCCAGTGGATGTTCTCGAAACTGCTGCGCCTGGTGCCGTATTCGGGTTTCGCCGGCGGGCTGGATGCCGTCAAGTTCCTGGCCCTGCCGGTGCTGGTGGCCATCGTGTCGCGCCTGGGGCCCGAGGCCCGCTTCTATCGCGCGCTGTTCCTGGAAGAAGTCGGCAAGGACTACGTGCGCACCGCGCGCGCCAAGGGGCTGGCCGAACGCGCCGTGCTGTTTCGCCACGTGCTGCGCAACGCCATGCTGCCCATCCTGACCGGCACGGTCTCGGCCATTCCGCTGTTGTTCATGGGCAGCCTGATCGCCGAATCGTTCTTCGGCATTCCCGGGCTGGGCAGCTACACCATCGACGCCATCAACTCGCAGGATTTCTCCATCGTGCGCGCCATGGTGTTCCTGGGGTCGGCCCTGTATATCGTGGGGCTGATCCTGGCCGATATTTCCTACACGCTGGTCGACCCCCGCGTGCGTTTCGAGTGACCGCCATGCCCAAGTTCGTGTTCCTGTGGACGGATGTCGCGCTGCTGCTGTTGCTGGCCGGGGTGCTGGGCTATATCTGGCGCGTGCGCCGCAGCCCCACGCTGCGCGCGACCTGGGCGCGCGTGGGGCGCGACGCGCCGGCGATGAGCTCGGCCGTGATCCTGGCCGCGTTCGTGGCGGTGGGCCTGCTGGACTCCATTCATTACCGGCCCCAGTTGCCGCCGGCGCCGGGGGCCGCGGCCGATGCGCCGCCCATCTATGCGCCGGCCGTGCAATCGGCGCTGGACGGCCTGCTGGCCGGCACCGTGCTGGCGCGGCCCGAGAAGACCTATTCCGCGCCGCTGGCCGCGCGCCAGTTCACCAAGGAAACCGAGCTCATCGATGGCCAGCCGGTGCGCGATTTCCCGCGCCTGCGCAGCGGCGGCGCCCACCTGGACGACCCCGAAACCCAATGGGCCGGCGACGCGTTGCGGCGCCTGGCCGGCGGCGTCGCCGGCGGCGCGGCCGCGGCCTTGCTGGGCGCCGCGCTGCTGGGAGCCGGGCTGGCGCGTTCGCGTGGCGGTTGGCGGCGCGCGCTGGCCGACGTGGCGCGCAATCGCACCGACGTACCGTGGCGCGCCATGTGGATCACCTACGCGCTGTTGTGCCTGGTGGTGGGCACGGTGGCGGGGCTGGCCAGCGGCTATCACGTGTTCGGCACCGACCGCACCGGCAACGACGTCCTGTGGCAGGCCCTGAAAAGCGTGCGCACCGCGCTGGTGATCGGCAGCCTGACCACGCTGGCGATGCTGCCGCCGGCCATCGGCTGCGGCATCGCGGCCGGCTATTTCAAAGGCAAGGTCGACGATGCCATCCAGTACGTGTACACCACGCTGACCTCGATACCCGGGGTGCTGCTGGTGGCGGCCTGCGCGCTGATGATGCAGGTGTACATCGACAGCCATCCCGACCTGTTCGATACCTCGGCGGCGCGCGCCGACTTGCGGCTGTTCCTGCTGTGCATGATCCTGGGCCTGACGGGCTGGTCCGGCCTGTGCCGCCTGCTGCGCGCCGAGACGCTGAAGCTGCGCGAGCTGGAATACGTGCAGGCCGCGCGCGCCTTCGGCGTGTCGCACTGGCGCATCATGCGCCGCCACTTGCTGCCCAATGTGATGCACATCGTGCTGATCACCGCCGTGCTCGAGTTCTCCGGCCTGGTGCTCTACGAAGCGGTGCTGTCCTACCTGGGCATCGGCGTCGACCCGGGCATGAATTCGTTCGGCTCCATGATCGACAGCGCGCGGCTCGAGATGTCGCGCGATCCGATGGTGTGGTGGAACCTGCTGACGGCCTTCGTGTTCATGCTGGCCCTGGTGCTGGCGGCCAATCTGTTCGCCGACGCGGTGCGCGAGGCCTTCGACCCGCGCGCGCGCCGCTACCGGCCCGGCCGGCTGCCCGACGCCGCGGTTGCGCCGGCCGCGGCCGATACCGGAGCGCCGCGATGAGCCGCGCCGATACCCTGCTGGCCGTCGACGGCCTGGATGTCGCCATCGCCGGCGACAGCGGCCTGACGCACGCGGTCAAGCGCCTGCAGCTGGCCATCGCGCGCGGCGAGACCTTCGCCCTGGTGGGCGAATCCGGCTGCGGCAAGAGCATGACGGCCCTGGCGTTGCTGCGCCTGCTGCCGGACGCGGGCCGCATCGTGGGCGGCCAGATCGCCCTGGACGGCCAGGACCTGAACCAATTGCCCGAAAGCGCCATGCGGGGCGTGCGCGGCGGGCGCATCGGCATCATCTTCCAGGAACCGTCCACCAGCCTGAACCCGGTCATGCGGGTGGGCGACCAGATCCTGGAAACCCTGCAGGCGCATACCCCGCTGCGCGGCGCCGCGGCGCGCGCGCGCGCCATCGACTGGTTGCGCCGCGTGGGCATCCCCGAGCCCGAGCGCCGCGTCGACGACTACCCATTCCAGTTCTCGGGCGGGCAGAAGCAGCGCATCATGATCGCCATCGCGCTGGCGGCCGAGCCGGCGCTGCTGATCGCCGACGAGCCCACCACCGCGCTGGACGTCACCGTCCAGGCGCAGGTGCTGGACCTGCTGGCCGACATCCAGCGCGAGATGGGCATGGCCATCCTGCTGATCACGCACGACCTGGCGGTGGTGCGCAATGTGGCGCGCCACGTCGCCCTGATGCGCGGCGGCGAGATCGTCGAAAGCGCGGCGGCCGACGTCTTCTTCGAGGCGCCGCGCCATCCGTACGCGCGGCAATTGTTCGACGCCATTCCCACTTACGAAAAGCGCGGCCGCCCGCTGGGCGGCGGGCAGCCGGTTGCGGCCGCCACGCCGGCCGGCGAGGTCGTGCTGGACGTCCAGGACCTGCTGGTGCACTACCCGGTGCGCAAGGGGTTGTTGCGCCGCATCGATTCCTGGGTGCAGGCGGTCAATGGCGTCAGCTTTTCCCTGCGCGCCGGCGAAACGCTGGCCTTGCTGGGCGAGTCCGGTTGCGGCAAGACCACCACCGGCAAGGCGCTGCTGCGCCTGGTCGAAGGCGCCAAAGTGCGGGGGCGCGCGCTGCTGCACGGGCGCGACCTGCTGCATGCCGGCCGCCGCGAACTGCGCGAGCTGCGGCAGGACATCCAGATCGTGTTCCAGGATCCGTTCGCCTCGCTCGATCCGCGCATGCGGGTCGGCGACATCCTGGACGAGGGTATTGCCTCGCTGCGCCCGGACCTGCCCGAAACGGCGCGCCGCGAGCGCGCCAACGGCCTGCTGCGGCGCGTGGGCCTGCCCGACGATACCGCGGCTCGCTATCCGCACGAATTTTCCGGCGGCCAGCGCCAGCGCATCGCCATCGCCCGCGCGCTGGCGGTCGAGCCCAAGGTGCTGATCTGCGACGAACCCACCTCGGCGCTGGATGTGTCGGTGCAGGCGCAGATCCTGGACCTGTTGCGCGAACTGCAGGCCGAACTGGGCATTGCCTACCTGTTCATCACGCACAATTTCGGCGTGGTCGAATACCTGGCCGACCGCATCGCCATCATGCACGAAGGGCGCATTGTCGAGAGCGGATCCGCCGATGCGGTGCTGCACGCGCCCAGGCACGACATGACCCGCCGCCTGCTGGCGGCGGTGCCGCGCCTGGCTTTCGGGCCGGCACGCTAGAACTGCCGCGTCCGGCCCGCGCCAGGGTCAGTCGTCCAACCCGTGCACGTGGCGGGTTTCCAGCCATACCCGCGTATCGTGGCGCAAGGCTTTCAGGCATTGCGCCAGGAAGCTGTGCACGGTTTCCAGTTGCGACGTGTCGAAGTTGCGCGCCAGCAGCGTCACTTCGCGCGCGATGGCATGGCGTTCGGCCAGCAGCGTGCGGCACTGCTCCTCGACCGGCCGGATCACGATGATCCGGCGGTCCAGGGGGTGGCGGCCGCGCTCGACAAAGCCGGCTGCTTCCAGCCGGTTGATGAGCGCGGTGGCGCCGCCCGGGCTGATGCCCATCAATTGCGCCAGTTGCCCGGTGGGCAGGGACTCGAACTCGAGCACCAGGTCCAGCGCCTTGAGGTCGGCCAGCGCGATCCCCATCTTTTCGGACAGGGCAGCCTGGCAGGCCGCGGTATAGGCGGCGAACTGCCGCCCGAGCATCAACGCGATGTCATCAATCATGCCAGGCCGTGTCTCGTCGCTTTCGGAAACCGATGCGGAAGGGCGGCTAAGGTGTATCGCAGAATCCAAGTGCAACATGGGTTCACGCTCCGTTGTCCGCCGATCCGGTTTACTTGGCGCCGCCACCCAGGCCGCCCAGCCCGCCCAGCAGGCCGCCGAGCAGGCCGCCATTGGCGTTGCCGCCGGTGCCGCCGCCCGCGCCACCGCCCACGCCGCCGGTCAAGCCGCCGACCAGGCTGGTTACCGGAGCCAGCAGGCCACCCAGGCCGTTGTTGCCGCCATTGCCGCCGTTACCGGCGCCACCGCCCAGGCCGCCAGTCAGGCCGCCGACCAGGTCGGTCACCGGGGCCAGCAGGCCGCCCAAGCCGTTGTTGGCGCCGCCGCTGCCGCCGTTACCCGAGCCGCCGCCCAGGCCGCCGGTCAGGCCGCCGACCAGGTTCGTCACCGGAGCCAGCAGGCCGCCGTTGCCATTGCCGGCGCCACCGCCCAGGCCGCCCAGCAGGCCGGTCACGGGCGACAGCAAGTCGCCTTCGCCGCCGACGCCGCCCAGGCCGCCCAGTCCGCCGGTCAGCGAGGCCACCGCGGCCGTCGCGCTGCCCAGGGTCGAACCGAGCGGGTTGGGGTTGGCGGGCGTGGCGTGCACCACACCGCCCAGGCTGGCCACCGCATTGCCCAGGTTGCTCAGCACGCCGTCCAGCGGGGTGCCGTCGGGCAAGGCGCCATTGGCGCCGGCCAGCGTGCCGCCGATGCTGGTCAGCAGCCCGGCCACGGGCGCGCCCAGGCCGGTGGCCGAGCCCACCTGCTGCGTCAGGCTGGTGACCTGGCCGGCGATCGGGCTGACCACGCCATCCAGGCTCTTGCCCACGCCGCCCAGGGCGGGATTCAGGCCCAGCGGCAGCACGTTGTCGACCGTGGTGCCCACATTGGCCAGCGTCGGTTCCAGAATGGGCTGGCCGTTGCCGCCCAGGCCGCCGGTCAGGCCGCCCAGCAGGCCGGTTACCGGATTGAGCAAACCGCCTTCGCCGCCCAGCGCGCCGGTCAGCGAGCCGACCGCGCCGGTGGCATTGCCCAGCACCGTGGTCAGGGGCTGGGGATTGTCGGGATTGGCATTGAGCAGGTCGCCAGCGCTGGCCACCGTGTCGCCCAGGCCGCTGACCAGGCCGCCGACGCCTTCGCCCAGGCCACCGGGCAGGCCGGTGCCGGCGACGGTGTCGCCCACATTGCTGACCGCGCCGCCAACTTGCGTCAGCACGCCGTCAACCGGGGCGCCCAGGCCCGTGGCCGCGCCCACTTGCTGGGTCAGGCCGGTAACCGTATCGACCACCGGGGCCAGGCTGGGGTCGAGCGCCTTGCCGATACCGCCCAGCGCGCCGTTCAAGTCCAGCGGCGCCACGTTGTCGACGGCCGTGCCGGTGTTGCCCAGGGTGGTTTCCAGCAGGCCGGCCGGGGGCGTGGTGCCCGGGGGGTTGTTGCCGTCGCCGGGGCCGCGCGAAGCGCGCTTGCCGTCGCCGCCACCGCCGCCGCCGCAGGCGGCAAGCGCGGCGGCCAGCGCGGCCGTGAGGACGGTCTTGGCCAGAACATGTTGGACGCGACGGATGTCGGAAGTTTTCGCAGACATGATTGCACTCCTGTGGGGGACGAGTCGGCGTCACATATGCGCCGGTTAGTCCCTGTGAAGCACAATCCATGCCAACTTTTTGAAACCGCCGGAAATAAGCTGAAAATCAGCAAATCCCCGTGTCAAATTTGTTTATAAATCAATGTCTAGCAGAGAAATTGAAGATTTTCCCTGAAAAGTGAAAATCACAAATTTGGGACGTTGCGGATCCTGCGAATGTTACGGTTTCGCGGGTAACTGACGTTACGTTACGGGCGGCGTTACGTAACGTTTCGATGGCGCGGCCGCCGAGCGGGGCCGCGGATAGAAGGTCAGAACAGGTCGTAGAACAACGAGTAATTGGCGTTGAAGCGCAGGTCGCGGTCGTTGTCGTCGATCGTGCGCGAGCCCACCGGCTTGGCCATGTTCACGTCGAACAGGTAGTACTTGTCGTCGGTGAAGCGCACGCCCAGGCCGACGGAAGACAGGTGCCCGGGATTGTTGTTCTGCACCGTGCGATTGTTGTACCAGGTGCGGGCGTAGTCCACCATGGCATACGGCTGCACGTTGTTCAGGTACTTCCAGCCCACGTTGAAGCGGCGGTTGATTTCGGCCGACAGGCCCACGCCCTTGTCGCCGCTTTTCTCGCCTTGCGGATAGCCCATTCCATAGCGCCAGCTGCCATACGACACCTGCTCGGAACTGGGCAGCACGTCATCGGTATATTGTCCGGCGCCGCTCAGCACCAGGCCGAACTGGCCGGGCAGGGCGAAGGTCTGGCGCAGGTCGAGGTTGTAGCGCGTGAAGTTCAGGCTGACCTCGGGCACGCCCGTATAGCCGTAGTTGGTGTCGACCTTCTTGTCGGCGCCGGCGGCGTTGAAGCCTTGCGATACGCCCAGCCCGATCTCGGTCGAGCGGCTGGGCAGCACGTCGCGGTAGCGCAGCTCGGCCGTGGCCGCGCGCACATCCACATCCTGCTGCAGCCAGTAGTCGGTGTCGCGCCCTTCATAGCGGTCTTTGGCGTTGACGGCGTACACGCCGGCCGTGGCGGTCAGCGAACGCCGGTTGTTCAGGATCAGCGGATAGCTCAGGGCCACCCCGACGCGGTTGTTGGTGACTTCGCGGTCGTAGCCCAGCCGCTCGACCGCGTCGTCTTGC
>Ga0182735_1000840_pt1 | contig 22093 bp, 19 predicted proteins | sample eDN5th30CKraftMG_FD_128524 | JGI IMG/M metagenome (GOLD analysis project Ga0182735, IMG submission 128524) | Enriched Miracle-Growth compost microbial communities from Emeryville, California, USA - eDNA 5th pass 30_C Kraft MG (version 2) (version 2) ...
GACCCGCGAACGCGGATCACATTCCACGGGGCGTCCCCAAGGCAGGTTTCAGCCCAAGCCGTTGCCGAGGATATCCTGCTTGCACCGCTCGCGGTTCTGCGCGCCACGCAGATTGCCGGTGCCCTGTCCAGAATCCTCGAAATGTCGATCGACTATGGCAATACGCGGGTCCAGTTCGGCCGGCCGATCGGCAAGTTTCAGGCGATTCAGCACATGGTGGCCGAGCTTGCGGCGGAAGCCGCCGCCGCCAGTGCCGCCGTCCAGATCGGCCTTCGCTGCCTGGACCAGGGCCGACTGCTTCAAGCCGCTTCGGTGGCGAAGATCCGCACATCGCGCGCGGCGGGCAAAGGGGCGGCGATCGCGCACGAAGTACACGGCGCCATCGGCGTGACCGATGAATTCGCCCTGCATTATTTCACGCGCCGCCTTTGGCAATGGCGAGATGAGGCCGGTGACGAGCATGCCTGGTCCGAGCGACTGGGGAATTCCATTCTTGCATCGGGGGGCGACCGCCTGTGGCCGGACCTGGTTTCGCTGTCGGCCTAATTACGCCGACATCGGCAGGAGACTTATATGTTCACGACCATCACATATGACGTTTCGGAGGGCATCGCGACGATCACGCTCAATCGTCCCGAGAAGCTTAACGCATTCAACAGCGAGATGATGAACGAGCTGGTGGCGGCCTTCGATCTCACCGACGCGGACGACAATGTCGGAGCGGTGATTGTCACGGGTGCGGGCCGTGCGTTCTGCTCCGGTGTCGATCTGACGGCGGGTGGTTCGTCCTTCGACCATGCGAGCCGAGGCGAGATACCGGAAGCCGGCGGCGTCCATCGTGACCGCGGCGGTCGCGTCACGCTTCGCATCTTCCGATCGCTCAAGCCGGTCATCGCCGCCGTCACCGGCGCGGCGGTGGGGATCGGCGCGACCATGCTGCTGCCGATGGACTTTCGCTTCGCGAGCGAGGATGCCCGGTTCGGGTTTCTTTTCGCCAAACGAGGGCTTGCCACGGAGGCCGCATCGTCCTGGTTCCTGCCCAAGGTCGTGCCAATCCAGACGGCTCTGGACTGGTCGCTCACCGGCCGGATGGTTCCCGCGCGGGAGGCGCTTTCCAGCGGCCTGTTGAAATCCATCCATCCGGCTGAAGATGTCATTGTCGCAGCGCGTGCCTTCGCGCGCGAGATCATCGACAACGCCGCTCCGGTATCGGTGGCGCTGACGCGCCAGCTGGTCTGGCAAATGGCCGGTGCCCGTCACCCGATGGAAGCCCACAGGATCGACAGTCGGGTGATTCAGAGCCGCGGCAAATCGCCCGATGCGCGAGAGGGTATCGCGTCCTTCAAGGAAAAGCGCCCGGCGATGTTCCCTGATCGCGTTTCGTCAGACATGCCGGACTTCTATCCCTGGTCACAGGAACCCCGCTTCGAGTGATCGGCCTTCTTATCGAAGCGTAATGAAAAGGGCGGGGTTTTCCCCGCCCAGTTCGGTTGCGATTGCATCCGGATCAGAGCGGATAGCCGCCATCGACGTAAAGCACCTGGCCCGTCGTGTAGCCCGCACGGGAGGAAGCGAGAAACACGGTCGCATCCGCGACCTCTTCCGCTGTTCCAAGACGCTGCAGCGGTACGTTCTGCGCCATCGCCTTGAGATAGCGCTCGTCGATATAACCTTCCTCGATCGTTTTCGTGAACATGCCGGCCTCGATGATGCCGAGCGCCACCATGTTGGCGCGAATACCGAAGCGACCCTCCTCGCGCGCGATACCACGCAGGAGGCTGTTGACCGCCGATTTGGGGATCGCCGACAGGCCATCCTGGTTTGCCCAGCGGGCGGTGGCCGTCGTGGTGATCGCTACGAGCGAGCCGTGGGTCGCGCGCAGGTGGGGAATGGCGGCGTGCACGAGATTGTAGCAGGCCATTGTATCACCGAGCAGATATTCCTTGAGCTGCGCGGGCTCGACCTTGCTCATGAACTTCAGATGCACGAATGGGCCGACGGCGTAGATCACGGTATGAAGTCCGCCGTCATTGCCGGCGGCCGCATCGACCGCGGACTTGACGGCGTCGGTATCCTCCAGCGTCAGTTGGACCGCAGACGCCTCGCGGCCGAGCGCACGGATCTGTCCGACCACGTCTTCGGCCCGCGCGCGGTTCTTGTTGTAGGTCAGGACGACGTTCGAGCCGGCCTCGGCCAGCGCGAGGCTTATGGCAGAGCCGATGCCGCCACTGCCTCCAGCCACGAAAGCCGTGCCGGCGGGGAAGAGGGGCGCACGTTCCTTGGACATTGTCATTCTCCTTCAATAAGTTCGCCGCTCACGACTTCAGCTTGGCGTATATGGCTCTGAGCTCGACCTTGGCGATCTTTCCGCTCACGAGTTTGGGAAGTTCCGAAACGATGTGGATCGACTGGGGGCGCTTGTATCCTGCGATCAGGTTCCGGCTGTGGGCGATGATCGCATCGGCTGTCAGCGAAGAACCCGGTTTGAGGACCACCACCGCGCAGACCGCCTCGCCCCATTTCTCATGTGGGACGCCGATGACCGCGACTTCGGAAATCTCCTCGTGCTGCAGCAAGGCTTCCTCGACCTCGCGCGAATAGATGTTCTCGCCCCCCGATACGATGACGTCCTTCTTGCGGTCGACAAGATAGAGAAACCCGTCTTCGTCTGCCTTTGCGATGTCACCTGTGTGCAACCAGCCGCCCCGCAGCGCTTCGATCGTGGCCGATGAATTGTTCCAATAGCCGCGCATCGTCACGGGTCCTTGGAAGCAGAGTTCGCCAGGCGTGCCGACGGGCACGGGGTTTTCATTCTCGTCGACGATCCTGAACCGGCATCCGGGGATGGCGTGGCCAATCGAGGACAGCCGTCTTATGTCCTTCTCATTCCCATCCGGACGATGCGAGCCAGCGGGCAATACCGCGCCGCTACCCTCGGTCTGTCCGTACATCTGCACGAAAATCGGCCCGAAGGCGGCGATCGCCCTGCGCAACACGGGTGTTGGCATGGGCGCTGCCGAGTACAGCAACGCGCGCAGGCTGGAGAGATCATAATTCTCACGCGCCGGATGATCGAGCATGGTCTGGATCATCGTCGGCGCCATGTGGGTTATCGTGATGCGCTCCGCTTCGATCGTACGAAAAATCGTCTCCGCATCGAAGCTTCGATGCATGTGGACAGTGCCGCTCTGCCAGTGCTGGCCGAGTTCGACCGCCTTCGCGCCCACGTGAAAAAATGGCATCATCAGCAAGATGTTGTCGCTGGAACCGATCTGCAACGCGGCGGCTATCTGGCGCCCGTTTTCGACCAGGCCGCCGTGCTCGAGCATCACGCCCTTGGGCCTGCCCGTGGTACCGCTCGTGTACATCAGAACCGCGATATCGCTCGCCGATGGCGGCGGCAGGTCAGGACCCGTCGAGTCACCGCCGGCTAGAAAGTCGTCGTAGGAGATTGCCCAATCAGGTGCCTTGCCGATCGCGACGAACATTTCGACAGTCTTGAGGCGACCGCGAATCTGGGCCACCTGTTCAGCGTAGCCGTCCTCGAAGATGAGGATTTTCTGCCCGGCGTCGTTGATGATGTATTCGAATTCCGGGGCAGCGAGCCTGAAGTTCACGGTGGATGCGATGAAGCCGTAGAGATTGCACGCGCCATAGAGCACGGGATATTCGAACGAATTCATGCTCAAGAGCCCGACGCGTTCGCCGGGCTGGATGCCTGCTCGCGCCAGCGCCGACGCGAGCTTCCGGCTGCGAGCGGCATATTCCGCGAATGTCATCCGGTTTTCGCCGAAGACGTAGGCGGTCTCGTCGCCATAGCGTTCGGCATTGTTGGTGATCATGTCGCAAAGCGTTGGTCTGTACAGGCCTGTCATGAAACTTCTCCTCGTGGCGGCAGCATGCCCTCGGGCCTCCGCGAACGCCTTCCCTGACCCTAGGCGATACCAGAGATTCCGCCGCAAGGAGAAGGCCGGCGGCTGTGCGCCGTTTCGAATTCACATACATACTTTGTGATCTGGATCTCTTCCGCGCGCGAATATTTCGATCTGGCGATGAAGGCGGCTTTTCGGCAGACTCGATATCATCCCTGTGATCATACGGAGCCGGCGGGCGTCGTCCATTGCGCATCCTCCCCGGCGCCTTTAGCCTTTGGGGGCAATGCAGACGGATCGAGCGCCGTGTAGCTGGATGCGCTTTTGGGAGAGCGCCTTCGCGACGGTAACGTGATGGCGCTAGGGATCGGGAGGGAGAGTGACGCTATTGGCCAATGACATTATACTTGAGACCCATGACCTGTGTCGCCGGTTCGGCGGGTTCCATGCGGTCAAGAACGTGAACTTGCAGGTTAAGCGCCACTCTGTTCACGCCCTGATCGGCCCGAACGGCGCCGGCAAGACGACATGCTTCAATTTGCTGACCAAGTTCCTCGAGCCAAGTGCGGGCGTCATTACCTACAATGGCGCAGACATTACCCGGATGCCGCCTGCCGCCATCGCGCGCAAGGGTTTGGTCAGGTCGTTCCAGATCTCGGCCGTGTTCGGACAACTTTCCGCCTTTGACAATGTCCGACTGGCGCTCCAGCGCAAGCTCGGCGTCGCGATGAAGTTCTGGCTTTCGTTCCGGGCGTTGCGTGGCATTGACGAAGAGGCGGCGCAACTGCTCGATTCGGTTGGGTTGCTGCCGTTCATGCACGTTCGGGCAGGGGAGTTGTCCTACGGTCGCAAACGGGCGCTCGAAGTGGCGACCACCATCGCCCTGGATCCGGAAATGATGCTGCTCGATGAGCCGACATCGGGTCTCGGCACGGAGGATATCGAGCGCGTCGCCGATCTCATTAAGCTGGCCGCCAAGGGCCGTACGGTCGTGATGGTCGAGCACAATCTGGGAGTCGTCGCCGGACTTTGCGATCGCGTGACGGTCCTGCAGCGCGGCGAGATTCTCGCAGAGGGCAGTTACGACGATATCGCCAAGGATCAGCGCGTTATCGAAGCATATGTAGGTGTCGACGATGAGTGAAATCTGTCTGTCTGTCAAAGGCCTCAACGCCTTCTACGGGGAGAGCCAGGCGTTGCACGGCATCGATTTCGATATCCGCCGTGGTGAAGTCGTCACACTTCTGGGCCGTAACGGCGCGGGCAAGTCAACGACACTTATGTCGATCATGGGATTGCTCAAGAACCGCACCGGTTCCATCCTGTTCGAGGGCGAGGAGACGGTATCCAAGCCTGCCAACCTCATCGCTCGTGCCGGCATCGGGTTCTGCCCGGAGCACCGGGCAATTTTCTCCAGCCTTTCGGTAGAGGAGAATCTCTTGCTGCCACCGATTGTCAGAAAAGGCGGTATGAGCGTGGACGAGATCTATGCGCTCTTTCCCAACCTCGCCGAGCGCCGCTCCAGTCGCGGCACCAGCCTGTCCGGAGGGGAACAGCAGATGCTGGCGATCGCCCGGATCCTGCGATCCGGATCAAGCCTTCTTCTGCTCGACGAGCCGACAGAAGGGTTGGCCCCGATCATCGTTAAGGTAATCGGCGAGGTCATCAAGACCATCAAGGCGCGCGGCTACTCAATCCTCTTGGTCGAACAGAACTATCGCTTCGCCGCCAAACTCGCCGACCGCCACAATATCGTGCTCGATGGCAAGGTTGTCGACCGCTTCGACGCGGTGTCCGACGCAGCCAGCCTGGACCACATCAAATCCTATCTCAGCGTCTGACGGGGAGAGACTAACCATGGAAATCCTGGGAATTCCCATTCAGGCGCTTGCCGGCCAGTTGTTGCTTGGCATTGTCAACGGCTCTTTCTACGCCATGCTTAGCCTTGGCTTGGCGATCATCTTCGGCCTGCTTCACATCGCGAACTTCGTTCATGGCGCACAGTACATGGTCGGCGCGTTCGTCACCTGGATGTTGCTGCAATATCTCGGCATCAGCTATTGGTGGGCACTGCTTCTAGCGCCGGCCGTCATGTTCTGCTTAGGCGTGGCCATCGAATATGTCTTTCTCAGGCGCATCTATGAGCTCGACCATTTCTACGGCCTGCTGATGACGTTCGGCCTGCTGCTGATGATCGAGTCGATCTTTCGCTATTATTTTGGTTCGACGGGATTGCCGTACGAAAATCCGCTTCCCGGCGGCATCAATGTCGGCTTTATGTTCTTGCCCTACTATCGAGCCTGGGTGGTGGGCGTCAGCCTCGTCGTCTGCTTCGGTACGTGGTTCATGATCGAGCGAACCAAGCTCGGCAGCTACCTGAGGGCCTCGACGGAAAACCCTGAAATGGTTCTGGCCTTCGGTATCAACGTGCCTCTGCTGTTGACGTTGACATATGGCTTCGGCGTGGCGCTCGCCGGCTTCGCGGGTGCGATGGCCGCGCCGATCACGAATGTCAGCCCGACGATGGGCACCCATCTGATCATCATCATCTTCGCTGTTGTCGTCATCGGGGGCCTCGGTTCGATCATGGGCTCCATCGTAACGGGGTTCGCTCTCGGCATCCTAGAAGGGCTGACTAAATTCTTCTTCGCCCCTGCGTCGACGACTTTGGTCTTCGTTGTGATGGTGCTCATTCTCTTCATTCGCCCGGCCGGCTTGTTCGGCAAGGAAAGGCCATAGCCATGCCAGTGTCTCGCAATTTCCAGATCGTCGGCTGGATCCTGGTCGCTATTGCGGCAGTTGCTGCCCCGCTCGTGTTTCACCCGCTTTTCGCCATGCAGATTCTGTGCTTTGCGCTGTTCGCCGCGGCGTTCAACCTGCTTGCCGGATATCTGGGCCTTATCTCATTCGGACATGCCGCGTTCTTCGGTGTCGGGGCCTACATCTCCGGATACGCGGTCAAGTCCATGAACATCTCTCCTGAGATCGCCATTGTCATGGGTACGGCCGTCGGGGCTGCCATGGGTCTGGCATTCGGCATCATCGCCGTGCGTCGGCAGGGCGTCTACTTCGCGATGATCACGATGGCGCTGGCGCAACTGGTCTATTTCATCTGCCATCAGGCGCCGTTTACCGGTGGCGAGGATGGGATGGCAGGCATTCCGCGTGGCAACCTGTTCGGTATCATTCCGCTGGCCAACAACTACGTGATGTACACGTTCGTTCTCTGCGTCACCGGCTTGGGGCTGGCATTGATCTACAGGGTCGTGAACTCACCGTTCGGCATGCTGATGATGGCTGTTCGGGACAACGACCGCCGGGCGACCTCACTCGGGTATGAGATAGACAGGGTCAAGCTGCAGGCTTTCGTCCTCTCCGCGGCTCTCACTGGACTGGCCGGCGCGATGAAGGCGATCGTCTTTCAGTTCGCGTCGCAGACTGACATTGTCTGGGCGACATCGGGAACGCCGGTGTTGGCCTCACTGATCGGCGGCATCGGAACACTGGCTGGTCCGGTGATCGGTGCAGCGGTCATGGTTGCGCTCGAAAATCTGCTGAGCGGTTTTGGCGAATGGGTGTTCTTCGTTCAAGGTGCCATCTTCGTTTTCGTCGTCATGTTCTTCCGCAAGGGAATCTATGGCGAGTTGAAGGGCTGGGCTGAACGAAACGGGGGCAGCCGACCGGCCAGCCGTCCCGCTGATGTGTCCAGTGGGCCAGTGGCGACAATGCCCCAAGCAATTTCCAAATCCGCTTCCTAAAAAATATAAAGATAAAAGCTACTTAGCCCCGGTGATCATGGCGGTCGCCGGGGCGTTGTTTCGTGTACGTAGCTATTGAGAAACCTGCTTGAGAATACACTTGTGATGTTGTCGTCGAGGCCATCCGCCCCCCTGTTTTTTCGACCCAAGTGCTGGAACACTGGTGATCAGCCGGACAGAAGTTTGTGGAGGCAAAGTCCGGAATGCGATTCAAAGGAAGGGTAGGAGACATGGCGATTCGTAAGCTCTCAGGAAAGCGGATGCTGGCAACAAGCATGCTTTCGGCATTGGTGTTCTCGGTTACGGCGCAGGCGCAGGAACCGTCCGACGGCGTGGTCAAGATTGGCGTGCTCACCGACATGAGCAGCCTGTACTCAGATTCGACAGGCCAGGGGTCTGTCCTGGCTGCCCAGATGGCCATTGACGATTTCGGCGGCGAGGTGCTCGGCAAGAAGATCGAGCTGATCTCTGCCGACCATCAGAACAAGGCCGACGTCGCCGCTCTTTCCGCTCGCAAGTGGTGGGAGACCGAGCATGTCGATGCGATCTTCGACCTTCCTGGCTCGGCCACGGCGGAAGCTGTCAAGGAGGTGGGCAGGGAGCTCAAGAAAATCGACTTCATCACTGGCGCGGGTGCGTCGTCGCTCTCCAACAAGGGTTGCTCGCCCTACAGCGTTCACTGGAATTACGACACCTATGCTAATGCCAATGCGATTGGCCCGACGCTGGTCAATCAAGGTAATGACACCTGGTTCTTCATCACCGCGGACTACTCTTTTGGCCATCAGCTGCAGGCGGATACGACCGCGGCCGTCGAAGGTGCTGGTGGTAAGGTTCTGGGGGACGTGAAGCATCCGGCGAATTCGGCGGACTTTTCGTCCTTCGTGCTGCAGGCGCAAAGTTCCGGTGCCAAGATGATCGGCTTGGCCAACACGGGCGCCGACGCGCTCAACTCCTTGAAGGCGATGCGCGAGCTGGGCGTGTTCGAAGGCGGTCAAAACGCGGTTATCACGGTTGGCGACTCCAACCTGTTCACCGCTTTGGGCCTGCCGACCGCCAAGGGCCTTATCGTTGTTATCGCGGCCTACTGGGATCTTAACGACGAGACGCGCGCTTTCTCGAGGCGCTTCTATGAAAAGCAGAAAATGATGCCCCAGCAGACGCATATGGGCACCTATACCGCGATCCTGCACTATCTTGAGGCGGTCAAGGCGGCCGGCACCGATGATTCCGACAAGGTCATGGAGAAGGTCCGGGAGATCCCAATCAACAACATGCTCTGGAAGAATGGCAAGGTCCGTATCGATGGTCGGGCGGTGCACGACATGTATGTCTGGCAGGGCAAGACGCCTGAGGAATCCAAGGAAGAATGGGATGTCCTCAAGTTGATCGCGACCATTCCGGGCGACCAGGCGTTTCGTCCGCTGGAACAGAGCGAGTGCCCGCTCGTCAAGAACTAGGCGCTGACGCGATGACGCACGACGGCGGCACGCTATGCCGCCGTAGGCATTTCGAATGCGCGAACGGGAGGCGATCGGTCTATGCAAGAAATCCTGCTCGCCCGGCGCGTTGACGGGCAGATCACTGCCGCGGATTTCGAAGCTCGCGAAACCGCTGGCCCTTCAGAATCCCACGATGGGCTTGTCGGGACTCGCACCACGCACATTTCGTTGGACCCATATCTCGCTCTAAGAATGCGCAAGGGGATCCCGGATGCGGGCAACGGGCCACCGTATCCGATCGTCGGCCGAACGATTGGCGAGGTAATGGAGCCTGGCGCGTCTGACTTCCGCCGTGGTGATCACGTTCTCGGCTTCGGCCGATGGGCAAGCGAGGACTGGCGACTGGCGGCAGACCTTCGCAAGGTCGATCTTGATGCCGCACCGCCCGAAGCTCATCTCGGTATTGCCGGTCATTCGGGATTCACCGCCTGGCTTGGGGTCCGGCTTGCCGGACTGCGCTCCGGTGAGTGTTTCGTGGTTTCCGGTGCTGCCGGCGCCGTGGGCAGCGTTGCCGGTCAGCTCGCGAAGCGTTCGGGTTGTCGCGTCGTTGGCATCGCCGGGGGCCGAGAGAAAGCGTCCTGGGTTGTCGAAGCGCTCGGATTCGACGCCTGCATCGATCACCGACGCCCTGATTTCGCCGAGGCGCTTGCAGCATCATTGCCCGGGGGCGCTGACATTCACTTCGAGAATGTCGGCGCGGCCATGCTGGATCCGATGCTGGGCCTGATGAAGCGTCGTGGCCGCATGATGCTTTGTGGCCTCATGCAGCACTATCAGAATGCCGATCCGGTCGCGCTACGAAATTTTCGCGCCATTCTCGAGAGGTCGATCCGCATCGAACCTTTTTCGATCTACGACCACGAGGAACTCGCCTCCACAGCGAGGAATGAACTGATCGCCGAAGTCGGCGCCGGGGGCCTGCGATTCAAATGTAGTACCACGCATGGCCTCGACCACGTGCCTGAGGCATTCGTGGCCATGCTGGAGGGCCGAGGCATCGGCAAGCACATAGCCGTCGTCGGCTGATCATGACGAACAGGGAGGAACCGATGGATTTCAACGCCATGCTTCAAATCGAGGCGGCCTGCATCCGAACGCTCAATCGCTATGCGATTGCCGTTGGTGAGCGCGACCACGCCACATTCGCCAGCCTGTTCACCGAAGACGGCATTTGGCAGCGTCCCCAGCAAAAGCCGATGAACGGACGCGCGGAGATCAAGGCCTTCATGGATGGCCAGGGGCCGACGACGCTGGTGCGCCATGTCAATGGCTCCGTCCGCATCGATGTGGTCGATGACGGGGAGGCCAGAAGTATTTCCTATACGACGGTCTACAATGCCGAAAATTTTTCGGGTGGTGTGGCTCCCATGACGGGGCCGGACTATGTCGTGGAGTATCGTGACATCTTCCGTCGAATCGGCGTGGAGTGGCTGATTGCCAGGCGCGACACATTCCTCATCCTGCGCGCCAATGACGCCGCCGGGCTACCGGGCATTCCCAATCCCGCCAAGTCGTGACAGTTTTGCGGCCGGACCGTAACGCCCGGCCGCTTCTGTCAGCGTCCCTTGAAATGCGCAGGTCGCTTTTCCAGCAAGCCGTCCAGCGCTTCCCGATGGTCTTCGGTTTCGTGCGCAATTGCTTGGAAGGCGGCGGAAAGCTCCAGCAGGGAATCGAGCCGCATATGCTGCCCTTCGCGCAGGAGACGCTTGGTCAGTCTCACCGAATGAGGCGGGTTGACGACGATACGAGCGGCCATGGCGCGCGCCGAAGCCATCAATTCTTCATGGGGCACGACCTTGGAGACAAGTCCGCAGGCGAGAGCCTCGTTGGACGTCAACGTGTCGCCGGTGAAGGACATCTCGACTGCCTTCGACATGCCCACTACCCGAGGCAACAGCCAGGCACCGCCATCGCCCGGCACGATGCCCACCTTCACAAAACTTTCGGCGAAGGTCGCCTTTTCCGATGCGATGCGGATGTCGCACATGCAGGCAAGATCAAGGCCGGCACCGATCGCCGGACCGTTGATCGCGGCAATCACCGGGACTTCGAGATTGTAAAGCGCCAGCGGTATCCTCTGGATGGTCTTGCGATAGCTGTTGCGGGTGGCGATGGCGCTTTCACGCGGCGCAAAGCCTGACCGGTCCCGCATTTTCTTGATGTTGCCGCCGGAGCTGAAGGCACTGCCGGCACCGGTCAGGATCACGGTGGCAATGCCGATATCATCGGTGACCTGCTCGGCGATCGCCTCAAATTCCTGGCAGTATTCGATTTCAGAAATTGCATTGCGCTCGTGCGGCCGGCTCATAGTCAGGATCAAGATCGGTCCGTCACGGGTGACGTCTAAGAATGGTGTCATGGGTCTCACGCGTTTTGAGTCAGTTCTTCAGACCGAAGATAGGCGAAGTGGCTTTTCTCGTCGCGCCCCGGTGTGCAAGCATCATGTCCGTGGCAATTCCTGCAGTCACCTTCGCGATGAGTTGACGCGGCTGGGAAGACTATCCAGCCGTCGAATTCTTGGCAGAGGACAGGAGGCAGATGATGAAGCGGTGCGGCTTGGGCGCACAGCGAGGGAAATCTCACGTGTCGGTTTAAACGAGACATCCTCCAAGATGAATTGCCCTGGTGCGACCGCCACCTGACCGGCATGCTAATCTACAGCCCCATGCAATCCGGGTTGTTGAGCGGCGGCTTCACCGTCGAACGCGCCATGGATCTCCCTGGGGAAGATTGGCGCGCCCGCTCCCCCCTGTTTTCTGACGACCAGTTGACGCGAACTCTTACTGTGGCCAGCACGATAGAGCGGATCGGTCAGGAGCGAGGATGCTCGGTAGGCGCTGTGGCGATTGCGTGGACCGTTGCCAGCAGCGGTGTTTCTGGTGCGATCGTCGTACCCGCAATACCTACCAGATAGATGGTTCGATCGATACGGCGTGCGTCATACTGGACGTCTCCGACCTCGCGCGGATTGCACAAGTCATCAACGAGACGGGTGCTGCGAGCGATCCGGTCCCTTTGCCTGACGCAGGCGGCGGACCGGGTATATCTTCGATCCCTGCAGGGGCCATCGCCCGCCGTATCTCAAATATCATAGTTGTGGTAGATGCCGAGGGTTCCCCCCAAGCCTGCTATTCCCTGCTAGTAGAACCATCACAGCGGTTGTTGGTCCAGCACGAATGTTCTCGATACCGCCAGTTCCATCCTCGGCCTCGTCGAAGGCAAGCGTCGGAATTTGAGTGAAAGATATGATTACTTGGCTAAACCATGTTGCGATCGCCGTTCCGGATCTGGAGCTGGCTGCAAATCAGTACAAGGCCCTTGGGGCGACGGTTTCGGCACCGAAAGATCTGCCAGAACACGGCGTCACGGTGGTTTTTGTAAAAGTTCCCAATAGCAAAATCGAACTCTTGCATCCGCTTGGCGACTCATCACCGATTGCGACCTTCCTTGAAAAGAACCCGGCCGGCGGGGTCCATCATCTCTGTTTCGAGGTTTCCGCGATCAACGCGGCGACGAAGAAGCTCCATGAAATCGGAGCGAAGTTATTGGGAGATGGAAATCCGAAAATTGGTGCCCATGGCAAGCCAGTCCTGTTCGCGCATCCGAAAGATTTCCATGGCGCCTTGGTCGAGTTCGAAGAGACGTAGGGCAAATGATTGCTGTTTGGGGGAAATACGGGAGGGATGTTCGTTGTGACAGATAGTTCTGCAGCCGCACGCGAAAGCATGGAGTTCGACGTGGTGATCGTCGGCGCGGGCCCTGCGGGTCTTGCGGCGGCGATCCGTCTGAAGCAGGTCAATCCTGAGCTTTCCGTCGTGGTCCTTGAAAAGGGCGGGGAAGTCGGTGCGCATATCCTGTCTGGCGCCGTTGTCGATCCGGTGGGTATCGACCAGCTTTTGCCGGACTGGCGCGACGATGAGGGGCATCCGTTCAAGACGCCGGTGACGGACGATCATTTCCTGCTGCTGGGGCCTGCGGGTTCGGTGCGTTTGCCAAACTTTGCCATGCCGCCTTTGATGAACAATCACGGCAATTACATCGTGTCGCTTGGCAATGTCTGCCGTTGGCTTGGCACGAAGGCCGAAGAGCTTGGCGTCGAAATCTATCCGGGCTTTGCCGCGACCGAAGTTCTCTACAATGACGAAGGCGCTGTCATCGGTGTGGCCACCGGCGACATGGGTGTTGAGCGCGACGGCACGCATGGGCCGAACTATACGCGTGGCATGGCACTTCTGGGCAAATACACGCTGATCGGCGAAGGCGCACGTGGTTCGCTGGCCAAGCAGTTGATCTCGAAGTTCAAGCTGGATGAAGGCCGCGAGCCGGGCAAGTTCGGCATCGGTCTCAAGGAATTGTGGCAGGTCGATCCGTCCAAGCACAAGCCGGGTCTGGTACAGCATTCGTTCGGCTGGCCGCTCGACATGAAGACTGGCGGCGGTTCGTTCCTCTATCATCTCGAAGACAATATGGTTGCGGTCGGCTTCGTTCTGCACCTCAACTACAAAAACCCGTATCTGTCACCGTTTGAAGAATTCCAGCGTTTCAAGACGCATCGGGCCATCAAGGAAGTCTTCGAAGGCGGCAAGCGTCTGTCCTATGGTGCACGCGCGATTACCGAAGGCGGCTTCCAGTCGGTGCCGAAACTGTCCTTCCCGGGCGGAGCACTCATCGGTTGCTCGGCTGGCCTGGTCAACGTGCCGCGCATCAAGGGCAGCCACAATGCGGTTCTTTCCGGCATTCTCGCTGCCGACAAGATCGCCGAGGCAATTGCCGCAGGCCGCTCCAATGACGAGCCGGTTGAGATCGAGAACAATTGGCGTTCGAACCTGATTGGCAAGGATCTCAAGCGCGTGCGTAACGTCAAGCCGCTGTGGTCGAAGTTCGGCACGATTGCTGGCGTGGCGCTCGGCGGCCTCGATATGTGGACCAACCAGCTTTTCGGCTTCTCCATCTTCGGAACGCTGAAGCACGGCAAGACTGATGCGCAGTCACTTGAGCCGGCTGCGAAACACGCGAAGATCGACTATCCGAAGCCGGATGGCGTTCTGACGTTCGACCGCCTGTCGTCGGTGTTCCTGTCGAACACGAACCATGACGAGAATGAGCCTGTGCATCTTCAGGTCCGTGACATGAAATTGCAGCAGATGTCTGAACACGACATCTTTGCCGGTCCGTCGACACGTTACTGCCCTGCGGGTGTTTATGAATGGGTGGATGCCGACGGCAACTCTGCTGCCGATCCGCAGGCAAAGGACGTGCGGTTTGTCATCAACGCGCAGAACTGCGTGCACTGCAAGACTTGCGATATCAAGGACCCGAACCAGAACATCAACTGGGTGCCGCCACACGGCGGCGAAGGGCCGGTCTATCCAAACATGTAAGCGGAATTGGAATGACTGTTCGCATTTGCAAGCGACGTATTCGGGCAGACATCAGCACGGTAGGATTTTTAGTTGGGAGGAGCAAGCATGGTTAAGCAAGCGTATATAGCAGGTTACGTCCGTTCGCCCTTTACCTTTGCTCACAAGGGCGCGTTGGCGGGTGTGCGCCCTGATGATCTTGGCGCACACGTGATCCGCACACTTGTCGAACGCACTGGAGTGCCGAGAGAGGAGATTGAGGATGTGGTCTGGGGCTGCGCCTTTCCGGAGGGTGAGCAGGGCGCCAACATAGGTCGCACGGTCGGCATGTTGGCCGGAATGCCCGCGACGGTGGCCGGCGCCACGATCAACCGCTGGTGCGGTTCCTCTATTCAGGCCGTGCAAATGGCGGCAGGAATGCTGATGATGAACGCTGGCGAAGCCTTTATTGCAGGCGGGACGGAAAGCATGTCGCGAGTGCCGATGATGGGATTCAATTTGCTGCCGCATCCAAGTTGGAGCAAGCAGGCGATCGACGACTACGTCAATGTCGGCCTAACAGCTGAGCATGTCGCACGCGAGTGCAATGTCACGCGGGAGGATCAGGACCGATTTACGCATTCGAGCCATTCGAAAGCTCTTACCGCTCAAGTTGATGGTCGCTTGGCCGCCGAAATCGCACCTTACCAAACCAAAGCGGGGGTAGTGGGAAGTGACGGCTGCATCCGCGCCACGAACCTCGATAAGCTTGCCGAACTTAAGACCGTTTTTCTGAAAGACGGCACCGTGACGGCGGCATCCTCCTCTCCGATGACGGACGGCGCGACTGCGGTTCTCGTAGTGGGCGAAGATTTTATCAAGCGTCACGGGCTGACGCCTCTGGCCCGCGTCGAGAGCTTTGCGGTTTCTGGGTGCGCTCCGGCGGTGATGGGGTTGGGACCGATCGAGGCGTCCCGCAAGGCGATGGCGCGTGTCGGACTCGGGATCAATGACATTGATATCGTCGAAATGAACGAGGCTTTCGCCGCGCAGGCGGAAGCCTGCCGGCGGGCGCTGGCGATCGATCCGGGCAGGCTCAATATCGACGGCGGCGCGCTAGCGCTCGGCCATCCGCTCGGTGCCACCGGCACGCGCCTGGTCGGCAAGGCGGCGACACTCCTGAAGCGGGAGGGCAAGAAGCGTGCGCTTGCAACCCAGTGCATTGGCGGCGGCATGGGCATCGCCATGATCTTGGAGGCCGCATGACCACGCTTGAACAACCCCACTATTTCCCCACCACCGGCGTCGAAGCGATTGGCATCTGCCGTGCAGCCGTGATTGGCGCGGGGTCGATGGGCGCTGGCATCGCCGCCCAGTTCGCCAATGCCGGTATTCCTGTCGATCTCCTCGATATTCCCGGCAAGGAAGGAGACCGCAATGGCCCAGCTGAAGCTGGTGTCTCTCGGCAGGTCAAGACCGGCGGATTTATGGGCGCCGAAGGTCCCGGGCTCGTGCGCGTCGGCAATGTGGCGGACGACCTTGCCCGTCTCGCCGAGGTCGACTGGATCGTGGAAGCGGTGATCGAGGATCTGGCGATCAAGCGTGATCTATATCGCCGCATAGATGCAGTTCGCCGACCAGGCACAATTGTCTCATCCAACACGTCGACCATTCCCCGCGCAGCGCTTGTCGAGGGGGTTAGTGAAAGCTTCGCCGGGGATTTCGTTATCACCCATTTCTTTAATCCGCCACGGGTCATGCAGTTGGTGGAACTCGTCACCGGGACGGAACATTCCACGGCCTTGGTCGATCGAGTGACCGCTGCCTGCCGGACGGCACTGGGCAAGACTGTCGTTTTATGCCGCGACACGCCCGGCTTCATAGCCAACCGCATAGGCTGCTATTGGATGGCCGTGGGTATACTCGAAGCTATCCGTCTCGGCCTAACCGTGGAGGAAGCGGATGCGGTGAATGCTGCCTTAGGCGTTCCGCGCACGGGTGTTTTCGGTTTAATCGACCTCGTCGGTGTAGACCTTGTCCCGCATGTATGGGGCAGACTGATGGCGACGCTGCCCGAGAGCGACGAGATCCACTCCTTCGATCTGCCCGGCAACGGGCTCGTCAAGGCCATGGTGGCTGACGGTGCGCACGGCCGAAAGACAGGGCGGGGATTCTATCGTGTATTGGGGGACGGGCAACGTGAGGTCCTCGACCTGGCGACCGGCGCATATCGCACCGAGACTTCGGCAACCCTGCCAGGTGAAGGGCGCGATCTAGCCGCGTTGCTCGCTGATGGCGGAAAAATCGGTGCTTACGTCCTTTCAATGCTGGCGAGCGTCGTTGCCTACAGCGCTGCTGCCGGGCCCGAGATCGCCGGTGATATTGCAGCTATCGATACCGCCATGACACTCGGTTATTCGTGGCGGGAGGGGCCTTTTCGGGTTGCCGATCGCGCCGGCCTCGATCTTCTGGCCGGCCATATTCGCAGGGCCGGCATGATAGTCCCTCCTTTGCTCGCCAAAGCGCAGGAAAAGGGCGGGTTTTATACTGAGGCGGGCCCGATTCTAACGGACAGCAGCGGCCGAGCGCCGCTGGCTTCGGCGACCATCCTTTCTGGGATGTCTATCATCACTGGCAATGCTGCCGCGAAGCTGCGCGATCTCGGTGAGGGCGTCGCCTGCTTCGAAATCACCACGAAAATGAACAGCTTTGCGCCTGACGTCTTTGACGTACTTGAAGAGACTCTGGAGCGGGCGGGCCGCGACTATCGCGCCCTCGTGCTGGGCAACGAGGACCGTCGGGCTTTTTCTGCGGGAGCGGATCTGCCTTTCATTCTGAACATGATCGACAGCGGCGGTACCGTCGCGCTAGACGCCTACATCGACCGCGGCCAGAAACTGTTCCTAGCCATGAAATATCTGCGCGTTCCCGTCGTGGCGGCGGCGCATGGATTCGCGCTCGGCGGTGGCTGTGAGTTCATGCTGCATGCCGATGCGATCGTCGCTCATGCGGAACTCAATACCGGCATGCCGGAAACCAAGGTTGGACTCATTCCGGCTTGGGGCGGTTGCACGCAACTGTTGCTACGCACCAGTGCTGGAAGGGGGCCTAAGGGGCCGCTCGCCGTCACCGCATCTGCTTTTGAAACAATCCAGACAGGCTTCGTATCGACCTCCGCGCAGCAAGGCCGCGCTGTCGGCCTTCTCAGGGAGACGGATGCCATTGTCATGCATAAAGATCAGGTGCTGCCGGTTTCCAAGATCAGAGCATTGGCCCTTGTCCATAACTACGTTCCACCAGTACCAGCTACGATTTCCGTCGCTGGACCATCCGGAAGGCGCGGTCTTCTGGCGCCGATTTCGGCTGGTGCGCATGCAGGACGCCTGAGCGCGGCAGACGAGTTCATGGCGGATGTGCTTGCTTCGGTGCTAACCGGTGGACCGGAAGGAAATCCCGCAAAACCGCTGTCGGAAGCGGAAATGATGGATTTGGAGCGTGCCGCCCTTTTGGAGCTCGCAAGCATTGCAACAACACGCGCTCGCATGGAGCACATGCTAAAGACCGGCAGGCCACTCCGGAATTGACTCCGAAGCGGACATTTCGGCTAGTGGCGAGTGTCCGTAAGTGCCGACGGACCACCGCGCGCTGGACGGTAGTACGTTGGTAGCAGATCTACTTGCGCTTTCGTGCACACTCCTCGGCCGAACGCCTGTTCTGGAGGCTGGTGCTATGCAGCTATGGCACAATGGCCTCTCATTCGAAATGCAAGATCACATACATAATTTGACCTGTGACAGCGTTGCTCGATGCAGCAATTCATGATCCTTCTGGGGGAAATGGTTTGAACGGTTCGAAATGAGATCACGTCACCCACTCCATACGCGGCTTCATCCAACCTCCATCAGTGTCCTCGATTCGTTCGCCCGCGCGAGCTCGAGATCCCAATATTACTTGCTAACGGGGTGTGGATGCGAGGGCACAAATCGTGCGAATCGAGTGCGTCACGTGCAGCCGTCAAGAGTGTTCAAGAATTCGCTTCGAACCTACAGAAGGGCGTCGATAGCGCTGGCTTCGCCAGCTCGGCGGAGTGAACAACTTGTGGGATTGCGTGCACGCCGACTAAACTCGGCTGCTATTTTCTCTTTTGGGGTTTTTAAGGGGACGAGCTTGGTAAGATACTGCAGGCTGAATTGGTCGACACCTGAACGCCCAGCGCTCCAACCCGTGCCTCGCTGCGGATTTGGAGAGTGGCGTGCGCCACAGGGTTCGGTAGGCAAACGGCTCCGTGTTCTATTTACTCGTCAACAAGCCTACAGCCTTTAGAGCGGAGGGTATATGCGCGGGGATGCGGTTCTTTATTTCAGCCGGAATGGTATCGCGGAAATCTGCTTCAATCAGCCCGATCGGCTGAATGTTCTCGATCTTGCAACTGCGCGATCATTTGCCTCCGCGGTCGACCGAGCGGTTGGTGACCACACCAACCGTGTGATCGTCATTATGGCGGAAGGTCGTGCATTCGTTGCAGGAGGCGACCTCGCTTATTTCCGCGAGGCATCAGATAAGCGTCAGGCCTCAGCAGACCTCATTGTTCCAATGCACGGTGCCTTGGAAAGGCTGGCGGCCGCCCCTCAGATCGTTGTAGGAAGTCTCAAGGGCGCAGTTGCAGGAGCGGGCATGTCGCTTGCACTCAATCTCGACCTACTGGTTGCGGCCGACAATACGGTCTTCAATCTTGCCTATGCTCGAATAGGCACCTCCCCCGATTGCGGGGGCTCCTGGGCATTGCCGCGCCTGGTGGGCTTTCGAAGGGCCTTGGAGATAGCACTCCTGTCGGACTCGATCAATGCGCAAGAAGCGTTTCAATTTGGGCTCGTCAACTGCGTAGTCCCAATCGACAAGCTGCAAAGCGAAACTACGCGCTTGGCGTTGCGGCTGGCGTCCGGTCCATCGGTCGCCTATGCGCGCATCAAATCTCTCATACGTCGGTCATCGATCAATACATATCGAGAACATCTCGAGATGGAAGCGAACGACTTTGCCGATTGCTCCACGACACAGGATTTCGCTGAGGCGCTAGACGCTTTCTTCGAAAAGCGAAAGGCAACGTTTTTCGGTCGCTAATACCGTCGGGTTGCCGTCGACGGTGATTAGCCCGAACCAGGGCTTGGACTTATGTCGATTTCACAGCTTACGCTTAAATCTTACGATGACGAGCCGGAGCGTTGGTTTGTTGGCCATGACCCGAGACCCACTTGCTCTCGGGCTTCCGGAGAGGCTTGGGTTTTTAACCGCTCCAGGTTTCTGGACTAGCGGATGGTAGAGCTTTTTCGACTTGTGAGCCAGTTGCACTTCGCTTTTGAGTTCGACGAACCTCATGGTCGGACATACTCCACGACATCAGTCGGAACCTTCGTGCCCTTGGGACAAGAGGAGCCAACCCAGGTGCCGCTCGACGCCTCCAGCAAGTCGGGCTTTTGCTGACAAACCCAATAAGCGTCTGCCGCCGCGTCGTTCGGCGGATCGTCACCGCACCGCTGTCATCGACGCCGGCAACGCTGCAGCTGTTCTCACCTATATCGATGCCCAAAATTGAAATCGTCATGGATGGGCTCCTCTTCCTTAAGAACAACCTTGCCAGCGCACATTCGATAATCTTCGCGGAGTCTGAACCCGCTACGAGCCAAAAGCGCCCTCCATCCACGCCCTGGCGATGAACTCGCATTCGGATGCGGGCAATTATAGTAGCAAGTCTTGATTGATGTAATTATAGACAGAAATATGCGAAAAATACTTATATGATGTATCTATATAATTAAAATTATGGATGTGTTGTTTTAGAATTTAACAGAGAAGCTTTTTGCTTCGGCGTTGCAGGGAAATTGGACTTTATGAATACATATTGGAGCGGATTGAGGGGCAAGGGGTGCCCCTTCAACGCAAATGGGAGATTGTTTATGCGATTGAAGATGTTTTTGATGTGCTGCTCTGCAGCATTAAGTTTCACCCACGCGGCCGGGGCTGTGGATGCTATCGTTGCGGCGGAGCCGGAGTCGATGGGGTATGTTCGCGTTTGCGACGCGTTCGGTGCGGGTTTTTTCTTCATTCCTGGCACTGAGACGTGTCTTAAGGTAGGTGGCCATGTTCGTTTCGAACTGCGGGCTGGCGGGCTGACGGGCGGTGGCTACGGCGGGCAGGATTTAGATGGCGATCTCGACGGAGACTCGTGGTATATGCGCGGTCGATACTCTTTCCAGCTTTCGACGGCATCAGACACTGAAGTAGGGCCGCTCAAGACCTTCTCCGAAATACGATTTACCAATGACAACGGTGAATCGCGCCCACCAATCGTGAAGTTTGTTTATATAGATGTGGCCGGCTTTCGCCTTGGAAAGGCTGATTCAGCGTTTTCTGCGTTCCCAGGATATGCGGCAGATGTTATCGCCGACGATCTGATCTCATATGGACCTTTTGATACGAACCTGATCAGTTATACGTACACGCCGACCCCTGAATTGTCTGTGATTTTATCCGCTGAGTTTGGCAATGCGGGCGAGTTCAGAAGCTACAACGATGACAGCTACCCACTTTCTAGGACCGACCTGATCGCCAACTACATGCCAAATATAGTAGGCGGCGTGAAGTATGCCCCGACATGGGGCAATATCTCTGCCGTGGGTGCCTACAGTAGTCAGATCGAAGAATGGGTCGGCAAGGTACGCGCGACCTTCAAGGTTAACGATTCGGTTAATTTCTTCTTGATGGCTGGATATTCGACGAACCACGATAGTGGTGGTGCAGAAACCGGCTACAGTCCTTGGGGGGGGAGCTGGGCGGCTTGGGCAGGCGGACAAGTGAAGGTCAACGATTACCTTACGTTTAACGCCCAGCTATCGGCTGACGACTTTAAGCAATTCGCTGCAGTCGCAAACGTGAACATCTATCCCATGCCAAAAACGGCACCTGGGTTCCGTATCATTCCGGAAATCGAGTACAAGGACTTCGGCGACTATCCGTTGACCAATGCTATCTCGGAAAAAGATAATCTTTGGAGCGGCATGCTACGCATTCAGCGCAATTTTTGATCCGAAGCGTCGACGTCTGAGCGACCTTGGCTACGTCAGGTGTTCTAAAGTATCAGGTAAGTGAGAACGCCGTTATTGTAGTCACTGGAAGAGGACTGTCGTGTCCACTTAAGCCGCCTCGATGGGTACGATCGAGGCGGCAGCTTTGCTTACCCATAGAGATGGTGTTCCATAATTAATCTTATCTGATTTTTGCTAAGATATTGTTTTTATTATATTACATTGTTAATTCCTACGACGTAGTGGTCGTTACCGCTTGTTGTTGCTGATTTCGACATCACGGATTTATCCGTGAGGTATGTTTTCTCATACCCAGTTGCGGTCATCCCTTCTTCAAGGAGCCAAACGTCCTCGATCTTCTTCGCGCCGTTCATCGTCGATCGAACAATCGTATTCGGCGGCGCTTTCGATCGCTCGGCGCACCGCTTTCTCTTCTGGAAACAAGGCGATTTCAGTTTCATGCGTGGAACAAGGACGGATTCCGAAGCCCCAGACCGTGTACATCTCATTTCGAGCGAGCGTCGTATTACCTGGATCCAC
>Ga0182735_1000841_pt1 | contig 22062 bp, 34 predicted proteins | sample eDN5th30CKraftMG_FD_128524 | JGI IMG/M metagenome (GOLD analysis project Ga0182735, IMG submission 128524) | Enriched Miracle-Growth compost microbial communities from Emeryville, California, USA - eDNA 5th pass 30_C Kraft MG (version 2) (version 2) ...
CCGTGAGGAATTCGTTAAGAAGTACGGCGGTCAGGTTCTTGAGCCTACTCCGGAAGCTCCTCCTGCTCCGGATATGAAGCTCATGAAGCACATCCCGTATGTACAGGGTCTGGCGATCTTCGGTGAAGACGAGCTCGGTCTAGTACGTCTGGATCAGTATATGCGTAGTCAAGACTTGTCGCTTGAAATCGCCAACTTTACTGACCAGGACGAAGGTAGTGTTGACATTAGCGAGGACAATGCTTCGGTCATTGGTGATATGATGAAGGGTCGCCGTGCCCACACGGAATTTGGCGATGGTGAAATCATCAAGATCTCAATGCGCGCTCGTCGTGTATGGGTTCGTTTCGATGATGACACTCAAAGCCCATTCCCGTGGTCCACGGTGTTTGTCGAAACGCGAGATTCGACAAGCGGTGCCGACATCCGAACTCAGTTGCTGAAGACTACTGGTGAATTGCCTATCGATGCTCCAATAGACACTCCGGCTAATGCTATTCGTCAAGTTCGTATCACGAAGAAGGAACTGCGTCAACGCGAGAAGGAACGAGAAGCTGCTGAACAAGCTCTGCAAGAGCAGATGCAAGTTGAGCTCTCTATCTCGGTCACAAACGGATTCCTTGGTCTGGTTTACTATCAGGAAGACAACGATGTTGCTTCTAAGTCGTTGGAAGCCTTGGGATTCCGTCCGACTGAGTCGTTCTATTACGCTCACATGAAGAACGCTCTGATGCTTCGTCGTCAGATCGAATTGTGGAATACTAAGGGTTTTGAACCTGATCCGGAAATGGTAAACGAAATGTCTGCCATCATGGAAATGCACAATCTTCTCAAAGAGGGTAAACTGCGGAACGGCACTGCGACCTTCAAGTTAGCGAATCGCAACGAGTTGCGTAACTTCTATCGGATGGAACACAAGCCGAACAGTGAAACCAAATTGATTCGTCCTTATCCTCTGATCGAAGACGGGGAAGCCTATCTGGTTCTGCCGATCCGAGGTCAAGTTGGCACTAAGAACGCGATCAAGTTTAGGGCTCCTGGTGTCCAGTGGAATCTGTCTGATCCAAGTCTGACTTATTATGCGTTAACGTATGATAAGATCGGCAAGATGATCAACAAGGTTCGCAATTCCGGTATCACTATTACCAACGTCAAGGAACTTCATAAGCAATACAGGGGACTGAAGCGTATGAAGACCCGAGATCGCGGTGTGCTGGAGGTATGATGTTAACAGCCAAGGTCTTATATCCGGAAATTCGGAATCTGAACTGCGGCTTTTACTGCTGGATGGACCCGGACGAGCAATCTCTGCTTAGTCTGTCGTCCATCCGACAGTATCAAAGTCCGAATCTTCGTTATCATTATTCCACGGAGTTGCACTGTACGGTGATGTATCATGAGCGGGAATTGCCTCAACATCCTCAATTCCCGAATGATCGATTTATGAATGCTACGATTGCTCAGTATGATATATGGACTGTTCCGAGTGGACATCTGTTGATTGCCGTATTAGATAGTTATGAATTAGAAGCTCTACATTTCCAATTACGCTCTGCTGGTTTCATGCATTCCTATGAAGACTACACTCCGCATGTGACACTCGGAGAATACAGTATTCTGGACGATCAAGCCATCAGTCACATGGAAATGTTGAATAGAAAGCTTCCTGCATTCAAACTTCGGTTCGGTCCGCAACTCTACGCTGACACATTAGGGAATTAAATATGCGAATTAGTTCAAACAGACCATCTCGTGGAGTCGGCAGCACTCCGTTGCGAGGAGTTGGTAACGAGTTTTACCCGATCAACGGAAGTTGGTTGACGATCAGTGGAAAAGCTGGAGAAATTGCATACGTCAGTATCAGTCAAATTCTTCGAGATGCGATTGAAGTTGGCATATACGTTCAATCTAGTGCTTCGGCATCGGTTGCATACACTCTTGACCATCCTGCGACGGCTATTGCTCCGCAATCTGCTGCAGACGCGAATTGGAGTACAGACCAATCGTTAACCGCTGCCGCTATTGAGGAAACGGAAGCTGCGATCTTTACGGCTGCGCGTATTACATTTACCGAAGACGGTTTCGTAACTTTCTACGCCATGTAAAGCGCTGACTACAATTTTATTTCATCCACGGGAATTAGTTCACTAATTCCCGCTTCCTGCTTTAGCGTCAAGGAAAAGAAATGTTGCGGATCAATGCTTATACCGAACAACCTAGCATGGTGTTCGACGGTGATACACCGGAAGGACGCGACGGACTAAAGGAAGCTCACGGATCGTTCAAATTGGAAGCTCACACTTGGCTTCCGTTTGCAGCTAAGACGTATGAATTCAGTCCGAATCTGGAAGACTTCATATACACAATCACTCCTATTCTTCCGAGTGACTTGCCAAATCGTAACGGGATCGCTTTCCCGCTTAACGAATTGACCCGTTTCCAACCTCCTCCGATTGCACGAATGGTGTACAAAGCCTGGGCCGGATGTCCAATTCATGAAGAACACATGAATGAAGACTATCGGACCGCAGTCGGTGTCGTTTTGGATACGAGCCTTCACAAGATTGAAGGTTTCGGCAACGACAAACTCTGGAAGATTATGGCGTTGAATGCCATTAGCAAGACGAAAGATCCTGGTCTCTGCCAGGAAGTGCTAGCGCGAAAGATTGAAACGTATTCAATGGGAGCAGAGGCTGAGTATTTTACTTGCAGCTATTGCAACCGTCGTATGCAACGATTCAATCATTGCGAGCACGTCGATCCTGAAGCTCCAATCAACTGGCGAGTTGAAACTGACTATAATGGAAATCAACATCTGGTCTTCCTAAATGCTCACAACCTTTCGCCAATTGAGCTGTCAATTGTTCGTGATCCTGCTTGGACAGTTGCAAGCGGTGAAATTCTCGCTCCAACTATCCAGGAACAACCTAAACGTCAACCCAAGAAATCAATTTGGGATGATTTTACTTTCCAATAGGTGGATCATGAAAAATACCAATTTGCACAACCTACATTTTTATACATGAAGGGCGGGTAGCCCTTGAATTTCAGGAGATCTTAAATGGCTATTCGCAAGAAACAGGAAGTCTTGGCTGGTATCGCTAAGAAATCCGTTAAGGCCGGTAACGTTCATTTCCCGAACGAAGGGAAAGAAGAAATGGAACTGGACGGCGATTTCGGCGTTGAAAACAACATGAGTGTGTATAAACTGTTCGATCCGGATGCAATCGAGAATCCGAAATCGACCAGCACTCACACTCCCAATGCAGAGGGCGATAAGCCTGCATCTGTGAAAGCTGGTAAGAAAGTCGAGGCTGCTGCCGATGACGATCTTCCCAACGACAGTCATAATGTCGCTACGATCGATAATGAAATCGATCCCGCTGAAGGATATCTCCCGCAAGACGGTGAGTCCGAAGACAGCGAAAGTGAAGTTCTGACGCCTAACGCTCCGGCTAACACTATCGAAGCTGACGCTGACGAAGATGCTGTCGAGGAAGTGGAAGACGACACGGACGACGAAGTCGAAGAATCTGACGATGAATCGGAAGAGGAAGTCGAAGACTTTGAGGAAGAAGACGAAGAATGGGATGACGAGGATGAAGGTCCTGCTCCTGAAGACTTCGATCTCGAAGACGGCGATGAAATCGAATCCGAAGAAGAGGAAGAGTTCGAAGACGACCTGCCTGTCGGTACTACCGAAGCGGCTGCCGATGACTTTATGGACATCGTCGACGTTGACGGCATTCCCGACAACGATGTAGAAGCGATGGTGTTTGCCTCGGTCGGTTCGCGTGTTCTGGTTCTGAAGGCTAATCGCGTGATTGCGTCGATGACTCGTAAGCAAGCTGCTAAGGCTGCCTGCGACGATATCTACCAAACTCCGCAATTCCACGATGCAGCCTACGAAGAAGCTCGTCGTCAAGGTCTGCGCGCTGGTCTGCAACACATGGGTTTCGCTATGGCGAAGGTCAACGTTGCTCAGTCGCAAGTCATCAACAAGCGTGTTGAAGCTCGCGTTAAGACTCTGACTGCTGCTGTTCGTAAGACTAGCGAAGAGAAAGAGAAGTGCTTCGCTCAATGCTTGGCTATCGCTAGCGTAGGTGTGACCCGTCGTTTCTTCAAGGATGAAGAATCGCAGGATCTGCTGGCTTCTCTGGTTGACCAACTGAGTCGCGCTGGTGTTCGTGGTGCTCAACGTATCGTTAACGCTGCTTTCGCTCAGCATGGCGTCAAGTATGCGAAGTCGATTCTGACGATCGCCAATAAACTGTCCAACATGCCTGAAGAGCATCGTGCTCAGTTCGCTAACGCTCTGGACATGCTGGATGAGAACGGTGATTTCGTCGACGCGGATGCTACGTTTGAAGACGAATCGGTTGCGGATTTTGTTGATGCCGAAGCTGACGAGTTCGAAGACGAGTTCCTGCCGGAAACAGTTACCGCTGCTCTGGCAAATCCTGGTCGTGAGTTCAAGGGTGAACTGCTGACGCCTCGCCGTCAACGTGGTGTTTCCCTCTCGGCTCATGCTGTGTTGAATGGCGACGAGCCTTTGACGTTCCTCTGATACAACAACTTGCAATTTTAATGTATGTGGGTGTTCCACAACTAGGAGATTCTTATGTCTTTCTACCTGCCGAAACAAAAGGCCACTCTGTCGCACGAAGCAAAGGTTGCTCCGGGCGCGGTCTTCACTAGCGAAGGCCAAGCTGCTGTTCGCGCTAGCGGTAATACTTCTGCTGGCGTTCTTCCTTCGACCGGTACTTCCACCGACATCTTCGCCGGTTTCGTGACCGCCGGTACGTCGGCTGCTCCTTTCCGTGAGCAATACGCTTCCAAGGTTGAACGGTTCGTTGTTCCGAGCACTGGCTCGGTTACTCTGGCTCGTACTCCGGTGGCGGGTCAACTGTTTGCCTACAACGACACCGACGGTTCGGCGATTGCCGCTCCTACCGTCGCTGGTGATGTTGTGTCGAGTCTGCCTGCTGGTGACGAAGTGACGATCACGTATCGCTACGCTCTGACCGATCTGGAATCGACCACTCTGTTTGGTAACGTTGTTCCCGGTGGATACATCGGTTCGCAACTCGGCCAAGTCGGTCTGGTGACCAAGGGTATCGTGTACACGTCGAACTTCGATTCGAGCGTGGACTGGGCGGCTGCAACGGCTGTGAAGTTGGCTGCGAACGGTCAACTCACCGACCAATCTGGCACCGGCGTTACCATTCCCGCCGTTGTGATCGAAACTCCCTCGTCCGACGTTGCCTATCTGGGCATCGAATTCGACGTGCAATAAACTCCCGGTTTCCTTATACTCGAAAAGACTAATTGGTCCTGTCAGGCATAATCCTGAATAGAGTATCTGAAGATCAGTCTGGACACAGGACTTACATTTGAGTAAGTCCACGTTTGATTATTCAACTGTAAGTCCTGTGATCGGACATAGCACATTTCAAGTAATTACGGATCCAGGGAACTCCTCTGTACCCTATCCTCCAGAGAAAATTCAGGAGAATTAAATGTCTAATCGTAGCATCAAACTTCGCGCCGGTCGTACGCCGACGGCTGCATCGGAATACAAGCACGGCGAAAGCCAAGAGCGCATGGTCGGTAAGAACGGCGAAATCAACGCGTCGTCCAAGAAAGACCTGTGGCAACAAAACATGAAGTTCCTGTCGGCTGCCGCCAACGGTCAACTGGCTATTGATGGTCAAGTCGCTGACATGGAAGCCTTCACCAAGCGCAACCGTGACCTGCTGACCGCTGCTTTCAACGACGATCGTGCTTACAAGCTGCTCGGCGAAAAGATGGCCGAATCGTTGTACCTGACCTGCAATCGTCAAGGCTATACGCGTAAGCTTCTGGCTCGCAACACCGTGGAACAAGGCTCTATTCCTCGTTTCCCGATGCGCATGAAGAACGTGACTGCTGTGTACAGCACCTCGGTTACGAAGATCGACTCGCAAGTGACCCGCGACAAATGGTTCACTCCCCCGGAATTCCAAATCGTTGCCCGTCCGTTTGTGTCGGAAAACGAAATCAACCAATCGGCTGGTGACGTTCTGCAAGAGAAGTATGTGGAAGCCACCGAAGCTATCATGGTTGCGGAAGACCGTCTGCTGTACAACGCTTCGAAAGCGGTCGTTGGTCTGGATAACGATCTGTCGATTATCAGCGGCCAGCTGACTCCCTACACCTTCGCTCAAGTTCTGACGAAGGTCAACCGTTGGGGTCTGAAGACTCCTTACGTGCTGATGGCCACCGATCTGATGCAAGACATCATCGGCAACACCGAGTTCCAAAACGCGATCGACCCCGTTGCTCGCCACGAACTGCTGCTGACTGGTGAGCTGGGTGTTCTGTACGGTGCCACCCTGGTCAGCGACGCTTATCGTCATCCGGAACACAAGGTTCTGTCGCAAGGCGAATTCTTCGTCTACGCCGACGCTCTGAACCTCGGTGCCTACTCGGATCGTAACGGTCTGCAATCGGCTCCGACCGACATCGTCGTGGAAGGCGCTCCTGGTCGCGGTTGGGTTCTGTGGGAAACCTTCGCTATGGTTCTGGCTAACTCGCGAGCTGTCGCGATGGGCTTCCGAGCCTGAGCTTGATTGGGAGCTCCGGCTCCCTTTCTCCCAGAATCCATAGAGGAAGAAAACCATGGAAAAGTATAATCGTGCAATGGATCTCCTCATCGTCAGCGCTGTGGCATACAAAAAGCACCGTCACATGGACGCGGCTCGCTGCTTTGCTGCTGCGATGAGCCACCCTAGCATCACTGAAGCCGTCCATATTCTGGAAGCGAATAACCGCTACGCTGCTATCGCTGAACAGAAGGCTATCAAGGCTGGCAAGAAGAAGGTCAAGGCCGAAGTCGAAGTTGAAGATTTCGCTGGCGACATGTCTGACGAGGATTTGGATAAAGTCCTCGAAACCCTTGGTGATGACTTCGAAGTGGAAGACACTGAAGAAGTGGAAGAAGTGGAAGACACTGAAGAAGTGAAAGACACTGAAGAAGTTGAAACCGAGGATGAAGAGGCTGAGGAAGAAGTAGAAGCCGAAGTCGAGGAAGTTGAGGTTGAAGTCGATGGCGAAGACGAAGAAGACATCGACGACGAACTGGCTGAACTCGAAGCTCGTGCCAAGCGCATCCGCGCTGCTCGTGCCGCTGCTGGCAAGAAGTCCACCTTCGCACGTATCCTGAAAGGTATGAAGTAAAGAGTGGTCACGATGGCCCTAGATCGGCTACCCGGCTGACCTAGGGCCATTTCTTTTTGGTGGGTTCGAGATATGGACACTAGCCTTGTTCCTGTAGAAAAATTCGTTCTGGACGGACTCGCCTCTCGATGTCAACAGACTTTTGATTGTCCGGTTGCCTATGGCAATGCTGCTGACAAGATGAAGATCCTCGAGAAACTCTTCGGTGGTCGGAAAGTTGAATACCCATTTATATTCATCAATGTCCAGCGTCTTGGTAGAAACCAGGAAAGCTACGCCACTAACAGGATGGCTCGAACTGGTATGTATTGCTTGGTCGAGGATGATAGTCGAGTAACTCACAGAGTACGACTACTCCCAAGTAATTTCGAAGTTGAAATCGTGTACGTTACGAACCAGATATCTGGTACTAGTCAGAAGTCTGGTCTTGAATTTCAGAGACGTTGGTTATTCGCTAGTCGGAATGGATGGTTGAAATTCAACATCAACTACGGACAGCTGAAATTACGGATTGGCGCTACTCTCGGTGAAAGTGTAGACACTCCTCAGTTGGAGAACAAGACTGAGCAGGAAACTAAATACGAGTTCATTGGAACTGCTACAGTTCACGGATACGTAAGCGAACCAATGCTCGGTCAATCCGGCATTGTCCAAAGAGTCGACTACAGAGAAGTCCTGGGAGATAACGCAGTATTCATTCCTTTCAATTAGGACGGTCGCGATGAAGATTGTTAATATTTCAAAGATTGTGCAGTACCCGAAAGTCGACTTGGCTGATGGGCAGACTGCTGTAATTCGTATTATGCCAAAGGCGAGGATTGATCTCCCGGAAGGTGCTACTCTTAACCAACACTGGTTGTCTCTTAATCCGCGCATCCTGCATATCTTCAAAGAAGAACCGCGAATTGTGGATGTAGAGACTGACGAAGATTCGGGGGATGAATAATGGCTATTATCCAACCGCGCAGGTCTGATGTATACATCAACGAGATCGACGTAAGCCAGACCGTTACTGGCGCGAGCTCGTCGATCGCTGGTCTGCTTGTTGTTTCGAACCAAGGCTCAACTGAAATGCAGTTCTTCAGTGACGGTCAACAGTTCCTCAATGAATTTGGCATTCCTAATCCTCGTATCGGCTTAGACGTCTATTCCGGCCTGGATTTCTTCCGGGAAGGCAACGAAATGTGGGCGCGTCGTGTTGTCGGGGCAGGCGCTCTGTACTCCGGCCTGATGATGTTCCAGGACGCCAACGAAACTAAGCTGGCAGCTCCTCTGCAACCTGTGTCTAATCCGGAGATGGTTGATTTCCCGGATCAGGTTCCCCCCGGTGCAACGCCGCTCGCTATGTTCTATCCCCGTAAGGGTCAAGGGAGCTACGGCGATAATCTGGCGATTTCGATTTCCAGTACGAACGTTCAACCACCGGATGGTGGGGATATCACGCTAGTCAGTTCTGCAACTGGCGGATCACTCACTGAAGGAACGTACGATTATCGTATTTCGTCGATTACTCCCAACGGTGAAACGTTAGCGTCGGCTGTTTCGTCCATCACTATCGCAGCTGTCGGCAGCACGTATTCTGTAGATATCTCGTGGCCCGCTGTTCCTAACGCTATTGGGTATCGCATCTACGGTCGTGCTTCGGCTGGCATGGGATTCATGGTCGAAGTTGGCGCTGGTCCCAACCCGAGTTGGACTGATACAGGTGCTGTCGTACCGGATACTGCTCGCGCTCCTATCACCAATCCGAATAACGCTGCGCCTCCGAGTGCTGAATTCGTTGTGAACGTATATGACACGTCAGTCAGTACCACGAATTCAGTTGAATCGTTTGTTTGCACTCTCGGTGAAGCTACGGACGCTGACGGGATCAGTTCTGAATTGGAAGAACGCATCAACCCGTTCAGTATGTATATCCGCGTCGTGAGCAATGCCCACACGTTGATCTCGTATCCTACTGTTACGGATGCGGCTCGTACGAATCTTGCTGGTGGGGACAGTGGCGCTGCTCCTACTGACTTCGACATCGCTGCGGCATGGTCGTCGTTTGCTAATAAGAATATGTACGACGTCAACCTCCTGATCAACAGTGGTAACAGCACACCTACTGTACAGTTGGCGATGAACTCGTTGGCTGTCCAGCGTCAAGATGCTGTGGCTCTGTTGGATGTTCCGTCTACGATGCAACAGTCACAACAGGCTGTGAACTATCGCAATCTGGAACTGAATCTCAACAGCTCGTACAGCGCCTTGTTTAGTCCTGACGTGTTGATTGCTGATACGTACAATGGCAAAGAACAGTATGTTCCGTTCAGTGGATGGGCTGCTGCTCTGTGTGCTCGTACCGATCGTGTGGCTAACCCGTCGTTCTCTATTGCTGGTCTGAATCGTGGTCTGCTGGATATCCTTAAGACCCGATACACGTACACTGACGGTGAACAGAACCTGATGTTCCGTGCGCAAGTAAACTACACGCGGACTTTCATTGGTCAGGGTACTGCTCTGTGGGAACAGCAGACGTTGCAAGCTAAGTCGTCGGCTTTGTCGTGGCTGTCGGTACGTCGTATCGTCAACGTGATGAAGAAATCGCTTCTGCAGTTTGGTTTGTATATCCTGCAAGAGCCTAACGATGACTTCACACGCCAACAAGTGATTGTATCGTTCTCTGACTATCTGGAGACCATCAAGAACGCTCGTGGTATCAGCCGATATACCGTGGTTTGCGATGCGAGTAACAACCCAGATGCTTATGTGAATAGCGGAATCTTGCGAGTGACGGTTGTCATTGTTCCGATTCTGCCGGTGCATGAACTGCAAGTTGACTTCGTGGTATCCAAGGAAGGGGTTGCTTTCGAGGAAACACTGCGTAGTCTGTATCCTTCCTGATGAGAAAACGGGAGGGTCTATCTGGCCCTCCCAATCAGGAGATATAAATGACAGTAGAAGCTGCAAATCCAAATTTGCAAGTTAGCGAAAAGGTGTTGGAACTCACCCTTGAACTGCTAACTGAGCAGTTGCGTGAGAAATCACTTACTCTAAAGAAAGTCAAATCAATTGACGGAATAATTGTCTATCGTCGAGTAGATCCTGTGTTCGATCAGTACATACTCGTCCGTGATGACAATGTCATTGGTCGCGTAGAACTGGAACCTACACAACATTCTTTCTTGAAGACTCCGCACTCGATGATCTTAGCTCCGTATCGCGGTAAGGGACTTATATACAAAGTCTATGATTTCCTGCTTTCCAGTGGAATATGTATGGGATCCGGCGAGTCACAGTCAAAGAGTGCTAATATATTGTGGTCTAAGTTGGCAAAGAAATATCCATGGTTCCTCGTTAATGTAAAAGGGAGCTCTGACTTCATAGGTTTCGGTAGTATCGAATTTATTGGTCAGTCGGCACCTAAGTCTGTATTGAATAAAACGATCACCCGGATAATCCTGCTTGGCAGAGGTTGGGACTTAGAAAAATTCCGAAAGAAGACAGGAATGAAGATGAAAGTAACTGCATCGACTTACCGAAACAAAGCGGAAGCTGTAAAGGCTGCAGAAGCGCTCTGCCAAGAACTTGTTGCTTACGGGGATTACACGTTAAACGATCTTGACAAAACAATCGTCAGTAGCTGTGATGTGCATGAAGTTCAAGCCAATCTACAAGCTATAGGATATCGTCCTTGGAATCTTAGTCGTTATGACATCGATCAGGAACTCGGCAACGCTCGATTCCTGGAGCGTAAGGGTCATCTAGTGATGCTCCGTGTTTATCGGAACGGGTGGTCTTCAAGGATTGTTCTGTTAGGCCGGACTCCTCGTTTTGACTTAGTGGCTGATGTGCTCTCAGATCACACTAAGGATTACCCTGAACTCGGTATCTACACTAGGGATTCTGGCGTATACGGCCTGACAATGAAAGTCCAGGTCGTTAATCAGGAAGCTAACGTTAGTCTTACGGACGCAATTCTTAAGAACATTGGATTCCAACGCCAGGGTCGGGTATTCGTCAATCGAACCCTGGATATGACGGCTTCTGTTACTGGGAACGTGATTACGTTCTTGGATCAATAGTACAATTTAAAAGGAATTAATTATGGCACGTTCTAGCTTGCAGGATTCGCTGAGTCTCGGAGATCCCGCGCAATTGTGGAACTTTGATCTTGTATTGCCTGTGATTCCCGGTACGTCGAACACCCGTCCGTTAACGTTCCGCTGTCAGTCGACAGACATGCCGGGCTCGTCATTGGAAAACTTGGAAGTCGCTCTGCATGGACATGTTATCCAGTACGCTGGTCGTCGCATGTACACACAGACGCTGAATGCTACCTTCCTGGAGACGTTCGATTGGGAAACTCGGGGCATCTTCAATCGCTGGATGGAAATTGCTCGATCCTGGCGTAACAACAGCGGTTCATATTTCGCTACATATGCGGTGTCGGGCCTGCTCGTGACCTACGACGATGTACCGAATGTCGTTCAAACTACTCAGATCAATTATATGTGGCCGGAGTCGATGCAAGAAGTTCAATTGGATGGCAGTCAGTCCGGTCCTGTCCAGATTTCTGTGTCTTTCCGCTACACGGATTGGCAATTGGTATAAATCTAATCTCATAGAAGGGATTTCAACATGTCGAAAAAATCAATCAAAGTCATGAGCAGTGTTTTTGCGCGGATTGCCACTCCCAAACAGTCGGAAGCTACGAAGGTCACTGCGGCCACGAATCGTTCCAAATGGACTATCACCAAGCCGCAAGAAGTTGACGCAAGCCACATGTTCCGTGTGCTGACTTGCATTGATACGGAAACTGAAGAGATCGTCGGTGTCGCAGCTTTCGGCAAGGAAGGTTTCGTTCTGGAAGCTCGCTCGGGCGAAAACTTTGAAGATATCGATGTGATCGGCTACGAGACTCAACGTGGCGAACGCATGGACACCCGTAAGATGAAGGAATTCTGCAAGCGCAACAACCTTCCTGAGCTCCAGTTCACGCACATCTGCTATCTTCTGGGCGGAATCCGCTACGCTGGTATGTGACACAGTGGACTCTACGTGGACCGACCTTCTACGTAGAGCCGTGTATAACACAGCCCAATTTTACATCAGTTGACAGTCATTGAAATTATGACGGTTCCCGCTACCCTGTCAACAAAGACACTGAGGTCCCCAATCGGAGATACATTCAAATGAAGACCGTTTCTGTTACTAGCTACAAGATGCACAATCCGCATCTTGCCAAGGTTGTCGTTGCTACAACTGGCAATCCTTCTAAAGAAGAAATCCGTCAATTGTTGGCTGAGAAGTTTAACTTCCAGGCAACTCCGGTGGAAAACTCGTTCCGCAAGCTGACCGCTAATTCGGCTGTTGGCTTCCTTCGAGCTAATCGTGAAATTCGTGTTGTGGAAAAGGCCGAGCTTCGCGCGTCGTATCGTATCATGAGTTCTAATATCATTATGGACAATAAGGATAAGACGCTGTGGGAAGTGAAGTCGGGAGCAGCCGGTGAATACCTGGTTCGCTGCGGTAATGAAGACCTGTCGGAGTTGGTCGAAGCTAATGTCTACAGCAAGGCTACTGGTCATCCGAAGGTTCATCAAATCAGTATCGATCGTGGTCGTCCCGCTGAATTGGCTGCCTACGTAACCCCGAATGGTGACATTGACTATGGGTTCGTTCTGAAGGCCAATAGCGAAAAGACGCTAGTTCTGTCGGCGTCAACCAAGACTCCGGTCAAAGTCAGCAACGAAATGGTTGCTGGTTTCTATCAACCAGAAATCGATGCTGAGACTCGTCAAACGATCGGCACTCAACTTCGAGCTAACGGCCTGAAGCCGGGCACCAAGTTGGAACTTGAGCAGTATTACCGTGCTCTGTTCTCGTATGCTCCTGACTACCTTGCGAAAGTCATCAGCATCATTGAAGACACGGTCGCTGCGTAATTAACATCGCAGCAGAAATGAAAAAGCCCCTATCAGCTCAAGGTTGATAGGGGCTTTTCTTTTGTCACCACGAAATATTGAATTTGGTAATTCCATTGCCGATCGGCACCAACTTAGAGACTGCGTATCCTCCCCGAAGAAGTTCCTCCTTCAATGAATAGTATACTTCTTCTCGAATCCGACCTTTATAATCGAGGTAAATAGTTGTACAAACTTCGCCTTGACTTACGGCTTTATCAATTTCTTTGAGTATAATCTTACGCTCTTTCACTAAACTCCGTTCCAATATCGTATTGAGACATTGATCGGAATTCGTTCGAGATTCTTTAGCAGTGCGAAGAATTGAACTAAGAATATTCATTACCAGCTCACTTCGATGTATCTACGACCCCGGGATTCGCCAAGGCGATGTTCCACTGGAAATGCTACGTGATATCCTAATGCCTTGAGTTCATCGCGAATGCTTGCGCATACTACATCATAAACCCTATCGTTCATAGCATGAAGTTCGCGATAGATGCGAGTGCCAGCATTACCGCGAGCGGCTCGAATCTCTAAGATCAACGCATGTCGCAAATGATTGATGTTTTTCTCAATCTCTTCTGAGAAATTACTTTCAGAAATCTCTCTACTCTTCGATGCAAGATCGAAACTCAGTTCCATTCACATCTCCAGTTTATGGATTAGAACCCCACGGTCTCGCAAGAAATCCAGCCCGTCCCTAATCCTGTAGTCGTCCCTGTAAACCAGTCTTGCAATCTTTGCTCCGTGAAGACGGATCGCACATGACATGCAGGGGCTGGCTGTTACGTACACTGTACTCCCGGTACTGCTCAATGTAGAATTGGTCAACTTGTCCAGTGCGTTAGCCTCAGCATGAATAACTTCCGGCTTAGTCACCAATTCCCCATCTACTTCTGTCTGGCACACGTTAGTCATGCCAGACGGCATCCCGTTCCACCCTTGACTGAGAAGTCCGTTCGGTAAAACAATTATACAACCGACTTTCCTCCTCTGATCGTAGGACATGGCGGCAGTACGAGCCGCTAAATCCATGTACATACGATCATACATTTCCTGTTTCGTCATTGCAAGAATTGATACTCCTTCATGATTTCCTCCAGTTTTGATTGGAGTGCTTCCACAGTTTTGAACTTCAACACTTCGGACTTAGGATTCTTTCTGGTGCCTGTGTCATGATAAATGGCTAGTGGCTGAGTAGTCACCTTCACGCATGGAATACTTTGTTCTTTAGGATGCAGCATCACACTGGACTGTGAGACTACGGTCATCCACCCCACTGGTTGATGCGACCGAACCATCTCGTTGATTTCCTTCTTGAGATGTTGAGTAATGGCCTGCATCTGTCGGCCGTGGTTTCGGTCGCGATCAATTTCGCGCTGCATCCTAATTTCGTTCTTCATTTCGATTGGATCCTCTCCTGTGTATTAATCAAACCAGAATCCAGAGTCAAACTTGTTATGCTTGGCGAGCATGAGCTCGTCATTTTCTTCACGAAGATAGCGTCTGAATTTCTGCGTACATTGCCTTCTGTAGCGGATATTGAATTCCGCTTTAATACTACGCCACGATTTGCGATTGCCAGCATCTCGATAGTACAGAACGATTGCCTTCTGTACCCATCGCTGATTCAATTCCAGTTCAGACGCGTAGAGACTGAAATTATGCTGATGATCGTAATTGTTATTGGCGGTCAGATGGTATTTGCGATGTTCAGTTGTGCTGACACAGCCTTTGATATTCAATCGGACATTTTTCCTGCGGATAGTTCTCGACATTTATGACCTCTAATCAGTGAGTTGCATAAATGAGAACATGTGAAATGGGATTTGATAAATGTCATATAGTCACCAGTAGTATGGAACTCGACCTCTGTCAGGATACAGAGGACAATCTTCCAGATCAATCAAATGCAATACTTTGCGATTGAGGTCACGCTCTTTACGACGACGTGGTACATGTGTTGTCTGCTTGACCCACCAACTTGGATTGTTCATCGGCTTCCATTGATCCGTGTAATAGCGTTTACACAGCATGACTTTACCGATGTCCTTGCTGGGACTACATCTGATCCATGCCAGTTTAGAGCTACGACTTTTCTCGTAGTCCCAACCGTATTCACGTTCATCTAGGATGAGCTTCTTTTCTAGGTCACGGTAGTATTCGTACCAGTGACTCCAGTTGTCGTTCTTACGACGGATAGTACGACTCATGATAGTCCTTAGGTTGTTTACACCTAATGACCAGTCGCTCCAGTGTATTGATTGTTCATGTTAGACCTTAATCTTGTGGGATTTCGATGGCCTCATGAGGTATCACGCGTACCTTGCCTGCAATCGCAGCTTTCGCGTTGGCTTTCAATTCGGCGATTTCTTTGAGATGTTCGCCTTCACGCTCTTTGGCTTTCAATTCGACGAATTTCTGTGCTTCTGGCAACGTCTGAAACCAATGATGACATGGACCAGATCTGATTTCTCGTTTAATGCGGCCATAGTACATGTGTGCCACATTCTTTTCAGTATAAGACTTCACCTGGGCCTGTTCTATGTGTAGCAAACTAGAATTGGACCCTATCGATACTCTATACCATGTTTCCATTGTTATTCCGAATTATCGAGAGGCTACCAAGTTGACTATTTGATAATTGTGTGGTAAATCCATATACGGATCCGAGAAAGGCTCCGCGTCGTTTAGACCAGCACTGCAAACACGGATAGTCCGTGATAGATGCTTAACGACGTATGCGGCAAAATAGACGTCGGGCTCTTCTAGATCAGCAAGTGAAGGATCCTTCTTTATTTGGTGCTGCGTGAATGGTTCCAGTTTAATTAGAACGAGACCGCCTACTTTTATTTCTGACAGACTGAATTTCTTTGGTGCGTTATCGTATATACTCTTAAGCATCTTCTATCCAGTATCCTTTCCGTGTTAAAGGAAGTTGATGGCTACCCATAAGACGCCATTCTTCCATTTGAGGATTTTCAAATGTGTAGAGGTTCATGTGTGTTCGTTTAGAAGTTTTACCACGTCACCTGCCAATTCACATGATTGGTCGTAAGTCAAGTATCCGGACCTACGGAGTACTTCTTGGATGCTGTTCCGCAGATGATCGAACGACGGCCCAATGTCAATTTGTCCCGCATTCTCACTGTTGACCGTGATGATCTGATTGTCGGAGTTCTTCGTCATGGCTTAACTCCAGACGGAAGAGAATATGACATCTTGCCACTATGACTCCCAAACATGCCTAACCCATCAACAAACATTCCCCAGACGTATTCTGCTTCGGTCATATTTTCCTCTTAGGATATCCTTGTTCAGTTATGCGATGCCAAACTTTTCTCTTCTCTTCGTCCGACATACACACCCAATTTGCTACTTCTTCAGCAGTGCGACCGCAACCACGGCAGATTTCGTCGTAAAGTGTGGAACACACTGCTACACAAGGACTGTCGCGTCCGTGGCTTGGGTCATTAGATTCCATAACGACTTCTACAATACCTACGCATACTATAGAGTTCCTGCTGACATATGACTACTCGATTTTCGTAGTCTCGCACTGAAGGACGTTCCACAGCGATATTTTCTGCAAGACACATCAGAGCTTCCCAGCCTTTGAACTCTGACCACTTACGTTGAACAGATTCCACCGCATTCAATTTTGAATTTAGCAATTGTTCCCACAGTAAGTGTATTGATGACACACCCCACTTTGGATACGCTTCCGCTTTTACCAATCGGTCCATACACACGGGAGGATTATTGTTTGTATGTTGAATGTAGTAAACGCAGAGGATCGCGCGCATGAAATACATCATTTTCTTCAATGACATCGGCGCGGACCAATCAACAAAATCAGCCTTTGCCATGTTCTTGTAATGGTACATCGCACTGATAGGGTCGAACTGCTGCTTCAAAAGGGACCGAAATTTTGAGTCGTTCAGGAACTCTGTCCCACGATACACAATCGGAGACTCAGCCCACTCGTTAACCTGCTGATTGCCTTTAGCGATAAGACCGAATGTCTTGATCAGGTCCCATCCAGAGAAGTCGTATAGATTGAAATCCAGACTAGCCAAGAATGAGTTTTCAGGTAACACGCGGAAAGCGTTGGATCGATCCAGGAACAATTCCCGACGGGTTATTGAATAGTAATATTCAGCAGGGCGGTAATAGACGAAGCGTACATCATAATCACTATCTGTCGAAGGGAAACCCCAAGCACGACTACCGGATTCTACTGCAAACAGAATCTCTATATCGTGTTGTATTTGGATTTCATCCAGGGCTTCTTGTATGATTTGTTCTGGCTTCATCAATATATCCGTCTTATGTCTAAGCCGCAATCTTCGTGGATCAAGTGCGAATTCGATTCTACCTGTTCTACTATCTTGATGAACCAATCAGAGTTTTGAATTCCAAATAGATCTCTCAAATACCTTGCGACTTCTATCGGTGTCTTACACCATTCTGTGTGACTGCACTGCGTTACTAGGTACATCCTCCGGTCCTATTCAGATTAGTCACCGTTCACGTGCTTGTGCTTCGGCAACGTCAAGATATTCTTGGCAACCAGGATGCAGTGGATGGGGAGGTTCTTCAAATTTTGCCCACACGTAGTCAGTATGTTCATCGTTCAGCGTCGGAATGAATTCCTTATTGATCACGCCGATAAACGTGAAGAATACGAATCCGTCATCGCTATGTGACTCGTATGCCGGACGCAGAGTAACGTCACCATTAAATCCGATCTCTTCCTGGCATTCACGAAGCGCCGCCTGCTCAGGCGTTTCACCTGGTTCGACGCCACCACCGGGCCATGCCCATTCATTAGGATGATCACCTTGATCACTGCGTTTGACCCACAGAACTCGCTCCGTAGTTGTGCAGAAGAAAAAGATCCCAGCACCCTGCCCTGTCCACCGTGCGCCAAACAAGCGATTCATCTCTTTGGTACTAGCATTGATGCGTCGCTTGAAGATGGAAGTGACATAAGCATAGTTATCACCTTTGCCTTCGTCCTCAGCGTCCTTCTTGGCTTCGTTCCATTCCTTCTCGAGATTTTCTACGCTGCCTTTACCTTGCTTTGCCAATTTTTCAATGTATGGGATAGACATTCAGGGCCTCATAATGGAAAAGGGAGCATTAAGCTCCCTTAATTTACCGAACGATAGAATATTCACCATCCAGATTGATGATGAAGTCGCCGCGATGGAGATGAATTCCATCGCTGTTGCTTAACCTGACGAATTCACCATCCCCAAGATGGAGGTGTTTGATACCGATGTTTGGATCCCATTCTCCTTGGAACAGATCATCGTCCAAGTCAACTTTGGACTTCTCGATGATCGGGAGTTCCTTGGTGTTTTCAAGCCAGTCCAGACAATCGCGCACCATATATTGAATGGCTGTGAGGTAATGACGCTCCAGATCATACAGACGACGCGCCGAAGCTGCGTTCAGCAGATTCATGGTCTGTTGAATGTTGGCAAGGGCGCGATTGGCACGGTAGTGCAGGGGAACAGTCATGTCGCGTTTGATTTCGGGGAATTTATCGGTGAACATATATTTCCTAGAGGGTTACACTAAATATTTACGGTTTTACAATTCTCGATAAGATTCGAGAGTTTTGATATCTTCTTTGTTGCGTCCAGATGTTTTCCACGCGTCACTAACAGACGTACCGAATGAAAAGTCTGTATTGCCGTCTTTGAATCTGAATTCAAATGTCTTAATGGCTGGCCCTCCGAAAGCCCCACCGAACTTAGAGATAATAGATGCCATATGACTTTTGGGATCTTGGGGATTTTTATGATTCATAGTTACTGACCTTTTAGTTTCAAAGTTTGGTCGCGTCTACTTCGCTATTCACGATTGTTCCTTAATCAGACGATTTCTCTAGAACACGAGGCGGTCTGAAACCTAACGCTTCGAAGAACTCGCGCGACACTGAATGGTCAATATAGCTGCCGATCGCAGTAGCTCCAGTGACTTTGTCACCATTTGCTCCGCGACGTATGTGATTCAACGTCTTGCCAACTTTAGCAGCCATCGCTTTGAAGATTTCCATCGCCTGTTTTTCAGTGAGGTTTCGTTTCTTCTCTAGCTTTGGCATAGTCTGTTCCATTAGTTCCTTGAACAGATGTGTTCCTCGGAACGTGCGGATCTTGTGAACAGTAATTTCTGGCATTCCGGACAGTTGCTTGAACAGAGCATTCGCACTAGCTGGGCCTACGGGCTTACGTCCAACAGAAAACACTTTGTCTTTGATGTCTTTCCCGTCAATCAATTGAATCAATGCGTCAATGGACATTCGCATCTCTGGGTCAGAATCAACCAACAGATGTTTATGAAGAATACCATCCTTGCCTTTGTATCGAATGAGGAGGTTCCCGTTCGCTTGTGGAATGATGTGCTTGACTAACAGAGTTCCTATGCCATACGTAGAATTACCAGGAGTTCCGACTCGAGCCGAGAACATGTAGAGCAATTCTAGTATGAGAGAAGCCAAACACTTTGGATCTTCCTTGTTGAAGGATTTAACGTTCGCGAACCATTTTCTACGAATCGCTGGCATCATCTCTGACAGCTTCTCGACATTGGAGAACTTCTTCTTAGATTGAGCTTGCCTAAACTTTTCCGTGTAGAAGTTCTGGCCAGGGCTTCCGTCAGGCCGGCGAGACTGGAACACCCATTGCGTTTTTGGATAATCCTTATTCATGATTACAGTTGGGAAATTGACTGCTGCTGGAACACCAGCGATCAGATCGCCGTTCTTCGTATAGAAGCGTCCGCGATCGTCGATCATTCCAGTGAATCCTTTCACCATGCTGTACTTCACACCGAGGCTATCCAGATGGTCAAGTACATCCTTGTACGGAACCAGAGTCTGTCCGGTTGACCGGATGTAGTCCACCATCGCATTCTTCCATGACTGATTGAACACCTTGCGCAATGCCAGATATTCTTTGTACAGTTCCGGATACGTATCTCGCGCTACTGCTGATTCTTCGGTAGTTAGAGCAATATCATTGCGACCCGAAAGTTGTCTAACAACTTTCCTCAGAGCACCTTCGGCAGATCCCTGATTTGACACAGTCGGTCGCAGTTGCTGCGTGACCCAGGGGTTGTTAGACAACGAGGCTAGACGCATGAGCTTTGCCATAGCCCCTTCGCTGTCGGTGCGAAGATATTGGCCAGCCGCCTTCAACGCGTCCAATTCCTCACTAGAGAACTCCGTATTCTTGTGGATAGACGGATATTGCTCCTTGATGTCATGTCCTAACAGGACTAGATGTCGGAGTTTGTCTCTACCAGAAATGGCGGCATCTATGGATGGGATCAATTCTGGGAGGACTTTACTCCATCGCTTTGCGTTAGCCTTTTGCGTCTGTAGCTGAGCTCGTGTGCTGGTATCAGCAGCTTTGACTCCGTTCTTGCTGTAGTCGATAATCAGCACGTACAGCACTGAAAGGAGTGACCGCAGTTGACTGGCTGTGATTGTGATAGTTCTAGTCTTCATACCTAATCCCAAGTTGGTTGCTATACGGGATTAAATTGCTAGGCGTCCCATCGCTTGATGTTGTGAGAAACAGACAATTTCCGGCCTCGTTTCAGACCTGATCCCCAGCGATAGAAGATCGCGTCTCGCGTCTTGTTCTCAACTGCCACTAGTGTACGGATCTCCCATATACAGCCGTCAATTACGTCGTATATCAGATGACAGTTTGTTGGATCGTCCGTAGGCTCGATCCTGTCAGCCTGCATCAGGATCCACCGAGGAATTTCCTGAGCAGAGAACGGAAGAACCAAACTATTGTGGCCTCGCCATACCCGTGTTCGCTTTTGCTTTGTTTCATCAATTATAGGAAGTTCTTCAAAGAAGTCCACCGTAATCTCCATTACTCAAAGTCGTCGTAGTCATCAAGCAGGCCTCCTTCGTTGCGATGATTCAGAAAATCGCGGATGCGAGCCTTCTGTTCAGCTTGCTGCTGACGACGCAGTTCATTGAAATCTGAAAGTTTTGTCAAGACTGGCGGCTTAGGGAGTGCCATCTTGCTCACCATTTCCTGGGCGAGATTATCCATCTGCTTATCCTTCTTTTTGGGTTTAGAGGTCTTACCTTTGTTGTATCCCTTGTAGCGTTTCATGTGGGACGTGATAGATCCTTCATAGATCTCTTCACGAGTCCTGAACGCGAAACCGCACTCGAGACATACACGCTGCCTGAAAGTAGTTTCAGGGCTTGTGCGCGTTTCCTTAACTTTTGTGGAAGAAGCGCCACACTGCGGACAATACATAGATTACTCGTATAAATAGTCAACTCGAATCGAGTGGACAACGACCTTCTTGTATGGGGTGCGTTTTCCCAGAATCTTCTTCACCGCGGATTGATCAAGAATCGCTCGTTCGTGTCGCTGAAAGTAAACGGCCTTGACGTACTCGTCACCGTCGTAAGTGAAGTCTTCACCTATTCGCTGCCTGAGAACTTTGGAATAGAAGTCCTCATCCGCTGATAATTTACGCAACTGCATCAGGAGTCCAGCCTTCTGCTTCTTGATGGACTCTAGCTTTTCAGCCATTCTGATGATGCGCTTTGCCTTGACTTTACGCATAACTGTCCCTTGCTCGTATTATCCAGATGTATTGCTTAACTGCCACGAAGCATCGTATAAAGCGAGATTGCCGTGACGACTAACGCTCCTATGACGCAGGTGATCGCAAACAACGGATATCGATTGGCAACTATTCCTGCTACAACGAGGATCACACAGATGATACTCATAACATGATCTTTCATGAAAACCTCATTCGGTCCATAGCGTTATCCGCCGTGTATTGAATGGTGACTATCCCCTAATATCATTCAATTAGGGGATAGGACGATAGATCA
>Ga0182735_1000844_pt1 | contig 22024 bp, 25 predicted proteins | sample eDN5th30CKraftMG_FD_128524 | JGI IMG/M metagenome (GOLD analysis project Ga0182735, IMG submission 128524) | Enriched Miracle-Growth compost microbial communities from Emeryville, California, USA - eDNA 5th pass 30_C Kraft MG (version 2) (version 2) ...
GCGCATTTCTGCACCGCGCGCACCGCCGATTCGGCCGCCGTGCGGGCAGGGCCGGAGGCGGCGCCGCCGGCCACCACTTGCGGGCGGCCCTGCAGCATGCCCGAACGGTCGAGCTGGAAGCGCACCGAAACCTTCAGCGTGGCGGCGTCGTCGACGCCGGCCGGGATGCTCCAGCACCCGCCGAGCTTCTGGCGCAGTGCATCCATTTCGTTCTGCGACAGCGTGGCGCCGCCGGTCGTGCGCTCGCCGCCGAGCGATGCCTGCTGGGTCGAGCGCTTGGCGCCGCCGCCCGAAGGCTTCTGCTTGTTCAACAGCGCTGAAATGGCGTCGGCGTCGAATTCCTTGTCGTCCGACTTCTGCCGCGAGGAAGCTTCCTTGACCGGCTTGTCGGAATTCTTGCGCTCGGGCGTTTTCGCGGTCTCGGCCTGCGCCTGTTGAGGCTGCGGCTTCGGCCGCGCCTCGGGCGCGGGCGCGGCGTTCGGAAGCTTGACCGGATCGGCGACGGGCTGTTCGGCGGCGATGGCCTCGGCCACCGCGTCCGGCTTGGCCGGCTGCGGCTCCGCCGTCTTTTCCTTCGGAGGCTCGGGCTTGGGCTCCGGCTGCTTGACGGGCTCCGGCTTGGGCTTGGCTTCCTTGACCGGCTCGGGCTTCACTTCTTCCCGCGGCTGCGGCACGGGGGCGACCTCGGTGGTGGGAACCGGCTTCGGTTCCTCCTTCGGCTTCGGCACGTCCTCGGTCTTGATCTGTTCCTTGGGCTCGGGCGCGGGCGGCGGGGCCGCCGCTTCCTCGACCGGCGTCGGCTTGGCCTCGGGTGTCGGCGGCTTTTCGGTGTCGACGCTGTTGTCGCCGACCTTCTGGGCGTCGGCGACGATATCGGGACGCTTGGTCGGCGTCGGCGCCGGCTTGTCGTTCAGGTCGGCCTTCTTGTCGCCCTGCTGGATCTGGGTGAGCTCGGAAAGCGGCACGATATCGACGGGCAGCGACTCGGTGTCGGCCACCTCCAGGGCAGCCGGCGCCGACAGCGAGAACAGGCCGAAGGCCAGTGCCGCCGCATGCAAGATCACCGATGTGGTGAGGCCCGCCTTCAAGATTACTGGTCCTGTTCCTGCAGCGTGACGAGGCCGATGTTCTTGTAGCCGGCGGCCGAGATGCGGGCCATCACCTTCATGACGGTGCCGTAGTCGGCGGTCTTGTCGCCGCGCACGAAGATGCGCTCGTCATAGCCGGTCTTGGAGATCGCCTGCAGCTTGCCGACGACTTCCTCGATCGGAATCTCGGTCTCCTGGAGATAGACCTTGCCGGCGTCGTTGATCGAGACCGTGATCGGCTGGGTGTCGGCGTTCATGGCCTTGGCCTGCGTGTCGGGCAGGTCGATCGGCACGCCGACGGTCAAGAGCGGCGCCGCCACCATGAAGATGATGAGCAGCACCAGCATCACGTCCACCATTGGCGTGACGTTGATTTCGGACATCAGGCCATGCTGGCGGCCACGCCGTCCATGGCCGCGCCCACCGCGGCCGGAGCCGCCGGAACCCATAGACATTCCCATGATCGACCTAAACCTTCTGCGCTACTTTTTCATCGATTTGGCGCGAGAGTATGGCGGAGAACTCGTCGGCGAAGCCTTCCATCTTGGCGCCGAGCTTGCCGGCGTCCGACGTCAGCTTGTTGTAGGCGATGACGGCCGGGATGGCGGCCAGCAGGCCGATGGCGGTGGCCAGCAGCGCCTCGGCGATACCGGGCGCCACCACCGAAAGGCTGGTGTTCTTGGAGGCGGCGATGGCCTGGAACGAGGTCATGATGCCGATGACGGTGCCGAACAGGCCGATGAAGGGCGCCGCCGAGCCGGTGGTGGCGAGGAAGCCGAGGCGGCCTTCGAGCTTTTCCATCTCGCGCGTCAGCGCCAGGTCCATCGCCTTGTCGATACGGTTCTGCAGGCCGATGGGCGACTTGGCGCCTTTCTCGAAGCTCTTCTTCCATTCGCGCATGGCGGCCACGAAGATCGCGCCCATGCCGGTCGTCTTGCGGTCGGCCAGCGTGCGGTAAAGCTCCTCCAGCGACTGGCCCGACCAGAAAATCTGCTCGAAGCGGTCGAGCGATACGCGCATGCGCGCATAAGCCACCAGCTTGTCGACGATGATTGCCCAGCTCCATACCGAAGCGGCGATCAGCCCGAGCATGACGAGCTTGACCACCCAGCTGGCCTGCATGAACAAGGCCCAAATCGACAAGTGCGCGCCCGGTTCGGCGAGAGCGATATTTTCCATTCCTACGGTCCCTAGATTTTTCCGGGCGTGGCTTGCGGCTGGCCCTGCGCATCCCTTGTCTGTCGTTCGCCCATGAAGTGCGAACGACCCCGAAAATGCGGTGTCGCGGCCTTTTCAAGGCAAATATTGGTAAAACGAAGGCGCGCGATCGCTTCGATTTTTACCGATCTCTTCATGAACTGTTATGGTTAAGGATAAGTTAGGGCCGTTGACGCCGCATCGAATTCCGGCAAGGTCTGCCGGTCGATCCAAGGGTGGCTCGCTTGCCGGCCTATTGGCGCAGGAAAGCGGCGATCCATTCCCTGGGAAAGCGGCGCGGCTTGCCGTTCTCGCCGATGATCGCGGCCTGCACCTTCGCCTCCACCAGCACCTCGTCGCCGCGCTTCAGCTGCTGGGCCATGACGATCCTCGCGCCGGAAATCTCCTCGGCGCGGGTTTCGACGGTCAGGATGTCGTCGATGCGCGCGGCCTTGAGAAAGTCGATCTCCATGCGCCGCACCACCCAGACGATGCGTTCGCCGTGCTTGCCCTCGGCGAGCTCGGTGTGGTGGACCCCGGCCAGGCGCAGGAAATCCGAGCGGCCGCGCTCGAGGAACTCCAAGTAGCGCGCATGGTAGACGACGCCCGAGAAATCGGTATCGGCATAGTAGACGCGCGCCAGCAGCCGATGGCCTGACTCCGTCAGCGTGCCGGAAAGGCCGGCTGCGAGCGCAGCGTCGGATTGAACTTGATCGGCCATGGTGCCTTCTTCCTATTCTTCCTGGAACAGGTTGATCTGCTGCTGCGCCAGCTCCCTCGGCGCCTCCAGCCCGAGATGGCGCCAGGCGTTGGCGGTCAGCACCCGCCCGCGCGGCGTGCGCTGGATGAAGCCCTGCTGGATGAGGTAGGGCTCGATGATATCCTCGATGGCGTCGCGCGGCTCGGAAAGCCCGGCGGCGATCGTCTCGATGCCGACGGGGCCGCCGCCGAAATTGCCGGCGATCATCGTCAGGTAGCGGCGGTCGAGCGCGTCGAGGCCGAGCGCATCGACTTCCAGCCGCGTCAGCGCCTCGTCGGCGATCCTGCGGTCGACATGGCCGTCGCCGGCGACGGCGGCGAAGTCGCGCACGCGCCTGAGCAGCCGGCCGGCGATGCGGGGCGTGCCGCGGGCGCGCCGGGCGATCTCGACCGCGCCGTCGTCGCCGAGCGGCATGCCGAGGATGCGGGCGCCGCGCCGCACGATCAGCTCCAGTTCCTCCACCGTATAGAAGTTGAGGCGCACCGGAATGCCGAAGCGATCGCGCAACGGGTTGGTGAGCAGGCCGAGCCGGGTGGTGGCGGCGACCAGCGTGAAGCGGGCGAGGTCGATCTTGACCGAGCGTGCCGCCGGCCCCTCGCCGATGATGAGGTCGAGCTGGAAATCCTCCATGGCGGGATAGAGGATTTCCTCGACCGCCGGATTGAGGCGATGGATCTCGTCGATGAACAGGACGTCGCCTTCCTCGAGATTGGTGAGGAGGGCGGCGAGGTCGCCGGCCTTGGCGATCACCGGGCCGGAGGTGGAGCGGAAATTCACGCCGAGCTCGCGCGCCATGATCTGCGCCAGCGTCGTCTTGCCGAGGCCCGGCGGGCCGACGAACAGGACGTGGTCCAGCGCTTCGCCGCGCGCCTTGGCCGCCTCGATGAACACCTTGAGGTTGGCGCGCGCCGCCGCCTGCCCGACGAACTCGTCCAGCGTCTGCGGCCGCAGCGTCTGCTCGGCGTCTTCGCCGCGTTTGTCGGGCGCGATGAGGCGGGGGGAAAGGGTCAAGACAGGAGTTCCATGCCGGGGATTTTCTTCGCCGCGCGCCGGTCGAAGGTGACGGTGCCTGAGGAGCCGGCCGCTTGTGAGGACCAAGCGACCAGATGGTCGGCGATGTCGATCCGGTTGCCGTGTCGTTCCTGAAGCAGATCGGACAGGCGCTCGCCATGCTCGATCTGCAACTCGTTGCTGGTCAGCAGCCGCTCGATGCCCGTCAATACGGCTTCATGGGAATAGCCGAGTCGACTTTCCAGGACCCAGACCGTTTCTGCAAGCACGACGGCGCTGACATAAGCGGGGTCGTCAGCGGAAAGTCCGCTCAGAAGGGCTCGTATCTTGGCGACCTGTCCCTCGTCATCACCGGTCATGATTCGCACTACGACGTTCGTATCCAGGCCAATCAATCGTCTTCGCCTTCTGCGATGCCTTCATGCCATTCGCGCTGGATGCGTTCGTCGTCCGCCGCCACAGCCTCCATGATCGCCTCGTCCATCTCTTCCACCGACAACGCTTTGCCCGAAGGTGGAGGCCCCAGGATGCCGATCAGGTCCACCGCCCTGACGTTGCGGGCGCGAACCCAGGTCTTTCCATCCTGTTCGATGAATTCGATCACGTCTCCGGCCTTTATGCCATGACGATCACGCACCGTTTTTGGCAGGGTGACCTGACCCTTCGAAGTTACTTTGGCCCGAGCATTCATGTTACGCTCCCGAAATCTCCTTACCTTCGAAACATAGTAAGGAAACGTGCTGCGATCAAGGAATTCACCGCGCCAGTTCCTTCAGGCCGAAGCGGATGAGTTTGGCCGAGTCCGCGCCTTCGCCGGCGAGCTTGATCGCGCTGGCCACCGCGTTGGCGGCGGTGTCGCGCGAATAGCCGAGATTGGTCAGGGCCGATACCGCGTCGGCGACAGGGGCCGCGGCGACGCCTTCGCCGATCTCCTGTTTCAGCCCGATGGTGCCGGACGCCGAGCCGGCATAGGCCGGGGCCTTGTTCTTCAGTTCGGTGACGATGCGCTCGGCGACCTTCTTGCCGACGCCGGGCGCGCGGCTCACCATGGCGATGTCGCGCAGCGCGATGGCATTGGCGAGGTCGGCCGGCGACAGCGTCGACAGCACCGCCAGCGCCACCTTGGCGCCGACGCCCTGGACGTTGCCCATGAGCAGGCGGAACCAGTCGCGCTCCAGCGCCGACTGGAAGCCGTAAAGCCGGATCATGTCCTCGCGCACATAGGTCTCGATGAACAGCACTACCGCCTCGCCGGGCGAGGGCAGACCGGCCAGCGTGCGTGCCGAGCAGAAGGCGACGTAGCCGACGCCGTGCACGTCGACCACGCAATGGTCCTCCTCGATCTCGTCCAGCGTGCCCTTGAGCTTGCCGATCATCTATTCGTTCTCCAGGGCATATGTCTCGGGGCTCACGATGTTGAGGCCAGGGAAATAGGAGCGATACCGCGCCGCGTCGCGAGTGAGCAGCCGATGGCCGCCAGCCAGCGCGTGGGCGCCAATGAGAAAATCCGGCAGGGTTCTTTCCCGCTTCCCGCCACGCAGGCGGTAGAGCATGTGGGCAGTGCCTGCCGGAAAGGCGGCGCTGAAGGGAAAATCCTCACGAAGCGGCTCAAGCCACTCGAACGCGCGTGCAAGCGTTTCTTCGCCGAACGAAGGTTTCGACAGCTCCGCCCAGACGATGGCGCTGAACACGATTGGTCCTTCACCGAGCGCCTGCTTCAGGGCCGCCAGGGACCAACGCCGCGTCGGCGCCTCTGCCGGGCCCAGGACGTCGATCAGGATGTTGGTGTCAACGAGGGTCGAGATCTTCACGCGGTCCTCGCAGCCAATCCACATAGGCCTTGCCGTCCATGCCCATGGTATCGAAAGTACCGGCGACGGCCGCGGCCCATTCCTCGAAGGTCTGCTTTCTTGCCTCTGGCGCGGGCTCCCGCTTCTCTATCACGACGCCGGCCTCCCGCTCCACGAAATCGACCTCGCTGCCAGGCCCTATACGCAGCCGGTCGCGAATCTCCTTGGGGATGGTAACCTGGCCTTTTTCCGTCACGCGCATGGTAATACCTCGTGGGTATTACTTACGGGAATGACCGGAACAAGTCAAGAACATGGCTAGCCGGCCATCGCCAGGCGGTAGGCGACGCTTTGGCGGTGGTGGGCGTGGCAGATGGCGATCGCCAGCGCGTCGGCGGCGTGCTCGCTGTCGAAGCTCGCCTTGGGCAGCAGCACCTTCACCATCATGTGGATCTGCTTCTTGTCGCCGTGGCCGACGCCGATCACCGCCTTCTTGACGGCGTTGGGGGCGTATTCGGCGACCGGCAGCCCGGCGCGCGCCGGAACCAGCATGGCGATGCCGCGCGCCTGGCCGAGCTTCAGCGTTGCGACGGCGTCCCGGTTGACGAAGGTCTGCTCCACCGCCGCCTCGTGCGGCATGGTCCGGTGCAGGATGTCGGCAAGGCCGTCATGCAGCTGGCACAGCCGGCTTGCCAGCGTCGCCTTGTCGTCGGAGGCGACGGTGCCCGAGGCGACGAAGCGCAGCGCGTTGCCGAGGCTTTCCACGATCCCCCAGCCGGTGCGACGAAGGCCCGGGTCGATGCCGATGATGCGAATCGCTTCCGCCATGGGGAAAATCTACCTTTCGCGGCGACAGATGCCAGCGAAAAGTGAACAAACCGGAAACGATTTGGCGATTCAGCCGCGCGCGAAGGCGGTGTTGAGCAGCGAAATCTGGTCGGACACCGGGTTGAGGCGCCGCCCGGACGCCGCCGCCTGCGGTAGGGTTTCGGAGCCGTAGATTTCCTCGTCCATGCGCCGCACCAGCGCCTGCAGGCGCAGCGAGTGGGTGACGAGATCGAGGAACTCCGCCGGAAGTTCGCTCCAGCCGGCTGCGTCTTCATTGGCCGAGGCGGTGTCGAGGCGGACCTTCGATTTCTCGGCGGCCACCTGGTCGCGGGTCATTTCGCCGGAATTGGTGGCGCGCTGCAGCAACAGCCAGGAGGCGACCTGCATCAAGCGGGTGGTCAGCCGCATCGATTCGGCGGCATAGAGGGTGGCGCCCAGACGGGACAGCTTCTTCGCCTCGACCCGGCCCCTGCCGTCGAGATATTCGGCGGTTCTCTCCACCAGCCCCATGCCCTCGTCATAGAGCGGCTTGAAGGACTGGGAGAAAACGCGGCGTTCGGCCAGCTTGATGGTCTTCGCGCCTTCCCACGACGGTTCGTTCATTTTCATGCCCTGTTTCATGGGCCGACTCGCTTAGCCGGCATGGCCGTACCCTATACAGCCAGGGCCGGAAAAATGCTCCCGCCGAGCGGCGTTGGCAAGGACATGTTTAATAAAGGGTTAACGCGGCCCGCGGACAAAAAAAGAGCCGCGGATGAGGCGGCTCTCAGGAGTTTAACAGGGAGGCGTCAAACAAAGTGGCTCCAACCACTTGGTAAGAATCCAGATAACTGGATGAACGTAGTAAACACCTGTAAAGCTTAATGGACGGTTAACAGGCAGGTTTTTTATTCAATTTAGAGGGATTTTCGGCCGCGCGCCGCCCTTACTTGCGGCTGATCGCCGGCAAGGCGATGACGGCGAACAGGACCATCCCCAGGAAATAGCCGATGGAGGCGATGCCCAGCGCCGGTTCCATGGCTTCGTTTCCGCTCATGAGGAAGTAGAGGCTGACGACCAGGCCGATGCCGCTCAACGCGGCCAGCCAGAAATGAACCGTGGCCAGCGCCTTTTCGCCTGCCGCGGGAAACAGGTGGTAGAAGAAGGAAAACAGCGCCGAGGTCACCCACCCGGCCAGCATGATGTGCGCGTGCGTCGGCGCCTGGCCGTGGTCGCCGCTCATGCCCATGTGCAGTCCAAGCGCCATCCCGCAGAGCGCGTAGATGATCGCCAGTATGAAAAAATTCCGTGCCACTTTTTGCATGGCGGTCCTCCGATATGCCTCTTCGCGGTCGGGAATGGGTTGCGATTAAAAAATCGGCCGCGTCCGGTGGAGCGCAGCCTTATGCTTCGGCAAATGTCTGAAAGATCACGTCGCGGCTTTCCCCCCCCTTCTGCCGGCCGCCATATTAGCAGAAGGCAATCGAAGGTCGATGGCGCGGCGAGGCAATTCACCACGAAATCGAAGCCGTCAGATGGTAGGCCTTATCAGCCCTGGCGGGCCATTTCCCGCAGCCGGAATTTCTGGATCTTGCCGGTCGAGGTCTTGGGAATCTCGGCGAAGATAACGGCCTTCGGCACCTTGAAGCGGGCCAGCGCCGAGCGGCAGTGATCGAGGATCTCGGCCTCGGTCGCCGTTTTGCCGGGCTTCAGTTCGACATAGGCGACCGGCACCTCGCCCCATTTCTCGTCGGCGCGAGCGACGACGCCGCAGGCCTGCACCGCCGGGTGCTTGTAGAGCACGTCCTCGACCTCGATGGAGGAGATGTTCTCGCCGCCGGAAATGATGATGTCCTTGGAGCGGTCCTTGATCTGGATGTAGCCGTCCGGATGCATGACGCCGAGGTCGCCGGTGTGGAACCAGCCGCCGGCAAAGGCTTCGTCTGAGGCTTTCCGGTTCTTGAGGTAGCCCTTCATGATGATGTTGCCGCGCGCCATCACCTCGCCGATGGTCTCGCCGTCGGCCGGCGTCTGCGTCATCGTCTCCGGGTCCATGACGGTGAGGCCCTCCAGCGCCGCGTAGCGCACGCCCTGGCGCGCCTTCTTCGCGGTGCGCGCGCCCTTGTCGAGGCCGTCCCACTCGGTGTGCCATTCGTTGACGACGGCCGGCCCGTAGGTTTCGGTGAGGCCATAGAGATGGGTGACGGCGAAGCCCGCGTCGGCCATGCCGGAAAGCACGGCTTCCGGCGGCGGGGCGGCCGCCGTGTTGAAGGTGACCAGCTGGTCGAAAGTGCGCCGGTCTTCCTCGGCGGCGTTGATGAGCAGCGACATGACGATCGGCGCGCCGCACAGATGGGTGACGCCGTGGTCGGCGATCGCGTCGTACATCGGCTTTGCCCGCACCCAGCGCAGGCACACATGCGTGCCCGCCTGCACGGCCAGCGTCCACGGGAAGCACCAGCCGTTGCAGTGGAACATCGGCAGCGTCCACAGATAGACGCAGTGCTTGCCCATGCCGGCATGGATGGTGTTGGTGTAGGCCATCAGCGCAGCACCCCGATGGTGGTAGACCACGCCCTTGGGATTGCCGGTGGTTCCGGAGGTGTAGTTGAGCGAAATGGCGTCCCATTCGTCGTCGGGCATCGACCAGGCGAAATCCTCGTCGCCCGAAGCGACGAATGCTTCGTAGTCGAGGCTGCCGACGCGCTCGCCCTTGGGGTAGGGGGCGTCGGCGGCGTAGTCGGGGTCGTCGTAGTCGATCACCAGCGGCTTTGTCCTGGCGAGGGCCAGCGCTTCCTTCACCACGCCGGAAAATTCCCGGTCGACGATGAGCACTTTCGTCTCGGCGTGGTCGATCTGGAAGGCGATGACCGCCGCGTCGAGGCGGGTGTTGAGGCAATGCAGCACCGCCTTGAGCATCGGAACGCCGAAATGCGCCTCCAGCATGGGCGGCGTGTTGGAAAGCATCACGGTGACCGTGTCGCCCTTGCTGATGCCCTCCTTCGCCAGCGCCGAACCGAGTTTCAGCGAGCGCTGCCAGAAGGTGCGATAGGGGATGCGCTGGTTGCCGTGGATGATGGCGATATGGTCCGGAAACGTCCTGGCCGCGCGCTCGAGATAGGTGATCGGTGTCAGCGGCTGATAGTTGGCTGGGTTCTTGTCCAGGTCCTGCTGATAGGGATTGATCATCCCGGCCCTCCGATTATGTCCTGAACCTTCTAATCACAGCTTGCGGGCGGCGTCATCTGGAAGAGTTGACGCGTCGTCAGCGATGCACCGACACCAGCAGGAACATCGGCCGCTCGCGCTCTTCCGCCAATGCCGGATTGTCGGCGACCTGCGCCTCGGTGGGAGAAAATTCCTCGACGCGATCGATGATGAATCCTGTCGCGACGAGCAGGTTCAGCGTCGTGCCCAGCGTGCGGTGGTATTTGACGACGCCCTTGGCCAGCCAGTCGCTGGTGCGCGGCCCCTCCAGCGAATAGCCGTTGACGGGCCATGTCCTGCGCCCGGAGGCATCCGCGATCCATTCCTGCCTGGCCGGGGCCATGAAGATGGGGTGCTCGGTCGAAAAGACGAAACGCCCGCCTGCGCCAAGCGCCCGGTGGATCGTCCGGAACAGTTTTCCCGCATCCTCGACATAGTGCAGCGCCAGCGAACTATAGGCGAGGTCGAAGGCGGATTGCGGCAGGTCGAGTTGTTCGAGATCGGCCTGGAGGTAGGTGATGGCAGGGTCAGCCGTTTGCGCCCGGGCGCGTGCCAGCATGTTTTCGGACAGGTCGATGCCCGTCACTTCGGATGCCACGTGCTCGCTTGCCCAGCGGCAGAACCAGCCGAAGCCGCAGCCGAGGTCGACCACGCGCAGGCCGTCGATCGGCGGCAGCATGGCCCGCAACGCCGGCCATTCCGGCGCGCCGGCAAGCCCCTTCACGGATCGGGCGAGCGCGCTGTAGTTGGCGAAGAAGTCGGGCCGGTCGTAGATGTTCTGTGCCATGTGCCTGTCTTTGGTCGGAAGGGGCCGGTTGCCGGCCTTTTCGCTCGTTCCCCTGTTTGAACCCGCCGGCGAGCCTGTTCAAGCGTAGCGCATTGCTCTATGCCGCAATGCAACCATCTTCGCCGGTCAAGAGGCGAAACCGGGATCGGAGACCGATGAACGACACCACGCCCCCCAACCGCTGCCGTATCGTACTGATTGCGCCGTCGGGCGTCTCCGCCGACCGCGTCCGCTCGGCGCTCGCCGGCGGCGACGTCGCCTCGCTGATCCTGCCGCAATACGACTTGGACGAGGCCGCGTTCCAGGCCTGGGCGGAGCCGATCGCGGCGGCCGCGCAGGCCCTGGGCGTCGCGGTGGTGATCGCGGGCGATACCCGCATCGCCGGCCGCGTCAAGGCTGACGGCCTGCATGTCGAGACGGGCAAGGCGGGGCTTCTGGAAGCGATAGACGATTTCCAGGCGCGGATGATGGTCGGCTGCGGCGGCGCCAAGACGCGCGACGACGCGCTGGAACTGGGCGAGGCGCAGCCGGACTACATCTTCTTCGGCCGCTTCGGCTACGACACCAAGCCGGAGGCGCATTCACGCAACCTGTCGCTCGGTCAGTGGTGGGCGGAAATGGTCGAGATCCCCTGCATCGTGCTGGCAGGTTCCGAACTCGCCTCGGTCGAGGCGGTCGCCGCCACCGGATGCGAGTTCGTGGCGCTGTCGGTGGCCGTGTTCGCCGAGGGGGTCGATCCGGCGCAGGCCGTCGCCCGGGCTAACGCGCTGCTTGACGAAACGGCGCCCCGCTTCGAGGATTGACCATGCCGCGGCGGTTGTTGTTCGTGTTGCCGATCTTCGTCGCCGCCTCGGCTCTGGCCGATCCGGCCGCGTTGCCGCAGGACAAGCCGCAAGCCGCGGCAGGGGCCGACAAGCCCATCGCCACGCCGTTGCCGTTGCCGCAGCCGGCCACCACCGCGCCGCTCGGTCCGTTGCCCTCGGCCGATAGCGTCGATCCCAAGCGCTTCGGCGCAAGGCCCGCCGACGAGGCCTATGGCGCCTTCCAGCGCGGCCTCTACAAGACCGCCTACGATCTTGCCCTGGCGCGGGCGAAAAACGGCGATGCGGCGGCGCAGGTGCTCGTCGCCGAGATTTTGGCGCGCGGCCTCGGCGTTAAGCTCGATGCGGGTGCCGCGGCGAAATGGTATCAGGCGGCGGCCGAACAGGGCATGCCGGAAGCGCAGTTCCAGTATGCGCTGATGCTGCTCGACGGCCGCTTCGTCAAGAAGGACCAGAAGCAGGCGCATGCGCTGATGCAGGCGGCGGCGGAGGCTGGCAACCGGCTGGCGCAGTTCAACTTCGCACAGTTGCTGGTCGAGGAGGACGACAGCGAAGCCGGGTTTGCCCGGGCGGTCCCCTATTACGAGCGCGCCGCCGCCACGGGGCTCGCGGATGCGCAATACGCCATGGCGCAGGTCTACGCGAACGGCATCGGCGGCAAGCCCAAGGACGACGCGCGTGCGCGCGAGTTGCTGACGCAGGCGGCGCTCCAGAACTACGATACCGCCCAGCTCGATCTCGGCGCCTGGCTGATCGAGGGGCGCGGCGGCAAGCGCGACCTCAAGGAAGGTTTCGACTGGACCAGGCGCGCCGCCGACGGCGGCAATGTCGCGGCGCGCAATCGCCTGGCCAGGCTCTATGTCGGCGGCATCGGTGTCGATGCCGACCCGATCCTCGCCGGCGCCTGGTACATCCTTGCCCGCCGGGCCGGCCTGGTCGATGCCGGCATGGAGGACTTCCTGGACGGCTTGACCGACGAGCAGGTCAAACAGGCGCTGCAGCGGGCCAACCGGCTGCCCTGATTGTTCCTGCCTGGGGTGCCAGGGCAGGGCTCTCTTGCCTCTTCAGGCATTTTGTGGTCTTGGAAGCGCCGAAACGGCCCTCGGGGCCGCCCTCGGTTTGCGGACCTCATCCATCATGGCCAAGATCAATGGCAACGAAATTCGCCCCGGCAATGTCGTCGAGCACGACGGCGGCCTGTGGGTCGCGGTCAAGACCAACACCGTCAAGCCCGGCAAGGGCGGCGCCTACAACCAGGTCGAACTGAAGAACCTGCTCAACGGCACCAAGCTCAACGAGCGCTTCCGCTCCGCCGAGACCGTCGAGCGGGTGCAACTCGACCTCAAGGACTTCACCTTCCTTTACGAACAGGGCGATGCGCTGGTGTTCATGGACACCGAAAGCTACGAGCAGCTCGAACTGAACAAGGACTTTGTCGGCGAGCGCGCCGCCTTCCTGCAGGACGGCATGAAGGTCACCGTGCAGCTTTACGGCGACAAGCCGATCGGCGTTTCGCTGCCGGACTACGTGACCCTGACCATCACCGAGGCCGACCCGGTGGTGCGGGGGCAGACGGCGGCTTCGTCCTACAAGCCGGCGCTGCTCGAAAACGGCATTCGCGTGCTCGTTCCTCCCTTCATCGATGCCGGCGAGCGGATCGTCGTCGACACCAACGAAATAATCTACATGCGCCGCGCCGACTGATCGGCGGCGGCAGGAAGCTTTTGCAACATGGCCCGTTCAGCCCTCCTCAACGTAATGGTCCAAGCCGCCATGAAGGCCGGCCGCTCGCTGTCGCGCGACTTCGGCGAGGTGCAGAACCTCCAGGTCTCGATGAAGGGGCCGGGTGACTATGTCAGCCAGGCCGACCGCAAGGCCGAGGACATCATCTTCACGGAACTGTCCAAGGCGCGGCCCGGCTACGGTTTCCTGATGGAGGAGCGCGGCGCGGTCGCCGGCGACGACGACCAGCATCGCTGGATCGTCGACCCGCTCGACGGGACCACCAATTTCCTGCACGGCATCCCGATCTTCGCCGTTTCGATCGCGCTGGAGCGGCAGGGGCAACTGGTGGCCGGCGTCGTCTACAACCCGGCCATGGACGAGCTCTATACGGCCGAGCGCGGCGGCGGCGCCTTCATGAACGACCGCCGGCTGCGCGTCGCGGCGCGCACCAAGCTCTCCGATGCGGTGATCGGCTGCGGCGTGCCGCATCTCGGACGCCCGCTGCACGGCCAGTTCCTCGTCGAATTGCGCAACGTCATGGGCGAGGTGTCCGGCATCCGTCGCCTCGGCGCGGCTTCCCTCGACCTTGCCTATGTCGCCGCCGGCCGCATGGACGGGTTCTGGGAGGTGGGGTTGTCGGCCTGGGATATCGCCGCCGGCATGCTTTTGATCCGCGAGGCGGGCGGCTTCCTGTCCGACATGGACGGCGGGCAGGACATGCTGGAAAGCGGCTCGCTGGTCGCCGGCAACGAGGCGATCCATCGCGGGCTGGCGAAAACGCTGAAGCGGCCCATCAAGGGATAATCGCGCCGGCCGCGCATCGCTGTTGCCAAACGCCTTTCATTTTAGTCACATTTCCGCTTAGACTCCGGGCCGGGTGCATCAGCGTTGGCAGCGCCTCATCGGAACAGGAAAAGCATGGCGTTTCTTAAATCGTTCGGGAGAGGCGGACGCTCTGATGTGATGAGCTACGATCCGCACAAGATTTCCAGCCCGCAGGTGTTCCTTTATTCGATGGTGGTGTTCCTCGCCATCGTCGCCTTCATCGCCGCGATCCTGACGCGGCAGATTTCGGCCGCCTTTTCCCATAATCCGGGCCTCAACGGGCTGATCGTCGGCGTGCTGGCGGTCGGCATCCTGCTGGCCTTCGGCCAGGTTACGCGGCTGTTCCGCGAAGTCCGCTGGGTCAATTCGTTTAGGGCCGGGTCGCAAAGCGTCGAGCCGGTGCTGCTGGCGCCGATGAAGGCGATGATCGGGCGTTCGTCGTCGGTGGCGTTCTCGACGACGTCGATGCGCTCCATGCTCGATTCCATCGCCACCCGCCTCGACGAAAGCCGCGATACCTCGCGCTACCTCGTCGGCCTGCTGATCTTTCTAGGCCTGCTCGGCACGTTCTGGGGCCTGCTCGGCACGATCGCCTCGATCGGCGACACCATTGATGCGCTCGACCCCGGTACCGGCGATTCCGCGGCGGTGCTCGAGGCGCTGAAGGCAGGGTTGGCTGCACCGCTGGCCGGCATGGGCACGGCGTTCTCCTCTTCGCTGTTCGGCCTTTCGGGCTCGCTGGTGCTGGGCTTCCTCGACGTGCAGGCCGGCCGCGCGCAGACCCGCTTCTACACCGAACTGGAGAACTGGCTGTCGTCGGTGACGGACCTGTCCTCGGACCTTTCGATCCCGGAACCGCAGAGAAGCGAGTCCTCCGAGGAAATCCGGCTTCTGTCCGAGCGGCTGCGCTCGATGCAGGAGGCCGGCGGTTCCAATCCGCGTGTCGCCACCGCGATGGCCAACCTGGCCGACGGCATTTCCGGGCTGGTCAAGAACATGCGCTCCGAACAGCAGATCATGCGCGACTGGGTCGAGGCGCAGTCGGACGAGCAGCGCGCGATGCGCGATACGCTGGAGAAGATCGCCGAGGCGCTGAAGAAGCCGGGAGCGCGCTGACGTGGCGCTGGCAAGAGGACGGCGCGGCGATCGCCACATCGACTACTGGCCGGGATTCGTCGACGCTCTGTCGACGCTGCTCATGGCGATCATGTTCCTGCTGTCGGTTTTCGTGCTGGTGCAGTTCCTGCTCAGCCGCGAGATTTCCGGCAAGGACGCCGTGCTCGACCGGTTGAACTCGCAGATCAACGAATTGACCTCGCTGCTGGCGCTGGAGAAGAGCAACAGCCAGGATGCGCAGGATGCGCTCGCCAACCTGCAGGCCTCGCTGTCGGCGAGCGAAGCGGAGAAAAGCCGGCTCGAGCAGCTTCTGGCGCAAGGCGCCGGCGCCGGCGACGCGGCCAATGCGCGGGCGGAGGCGCTTTCGGGGGAACTGGACAACCAGCGCCAGCTCAGCCAGCGGGCGCAGTCGCAGGTCGAACTGCTCAACCAGCAGATCGCGGCCCTGCGCAAGCAGATCGGCGCGCTCGAAGATGCGCTCGACGCCTCGGAAGCGCGCGACCGCGATTCCAACGCCAAGATCGCCGATCTCGGCAAGCGGCTCAACGTCGCGTTGGCGCAGCGCGTGCAGGAACTGAACCGCTACCGCTCCGATTTCTTCGGCCGGCTGCGCGAGATTCTGTCGGACCGCGAGAACATCCGCATCGTCGGCGACCGTTTCGTCTTCCAGTCGGAGGTGCTGTTCCCGACCGGCTCGGAGCAGATCAACGATGCCGGCAAGGTCGAGATGAAGAAGCTGGCCGGCGCCATCATCGAGTTGCAGAAGGAAATCCCGCCGGAGATCAACTGGGTGCTGCGTGTCGACGGCCACACCGACAACGTGCCGCTGTCGGGCACCGGGCGGTACCGCGACAACTGGGAGCTGTCGTCGGCCCGCGCCACTTCCGTGGTGAAGTTCCTGATCGAGAACGGCGTTCCGGCCAACCGGCTGGTGGCGGCCGGCTTCGGTGAATTCCAGCCGCTCGATCCCGCCGATACCGACGAGGCGCGCACCAAGAACCGGCGCATCGAACTGAAGCTGACCGAGCGCTGACCGTCTTCGTTCCTTGCCGATGGGCTCACGCGAAGGTTCGGAGGGAGTGTTCGCATCTGGCCGGACACGGCCGCCACACGGCAAAGTGAGCGTCATTACCCTTTTGTAATTAAACTTCGCCGGTGCACCCGCCTAATTCTTCCCAAGCGGACCGAGAACCGCCGGCGATGCTCCCAACATCGCGACGCGACGGGGTCTGGACGGTCCGCGCTTCGGAGTCGCGGCGCAAGGGCGCCGGCTTCGTCATCCAGGGAGAACGATCATGCGCTCTTTCAACCTGAAGACCTCCCTTACGCTTGTTGCCTTGACCGCATCCGCACTGGCGGTGCCCTTCGCCGGCGCCTATGCCGCGCAGGGTAACCATGACGGCCTGATGGATGTCAGTCCGTCGCCCACCTTCCAGGGTCCGCGTATCGACAGCATCGTCAATGAAGTCAGGGGTATCGACCAGGGGATCGCCGAGGGGCGGCAGGAGAAGCTGATTACGCCGGCGCAGGCGAATCGTATGGATCGGCAATCCGCCGCCATCATCAGGACTGCCGAGCGGGCCGCCGCGGTGGATCATGGGCGGGTGCCGTCGGCGCAATACAATCGCCTTATGCGCAGGGTCGACCATCTGAACGAAAACCTGCTCAACGACACGGGCAGGCAATCGTCCATGGGCAGCGGCAGCTGACGGCCTGCCTGCACAGTTGGCGGGCTTGGTGACGACAGCCGCCTCCGGGCTTCCCGGGGGCGGCTGTTCTCTTGCCCGGCGGCGGGCTTGCGATTATCCGCCCCTTGGTGTCCTCTGCCACTCTCGCCGCAACAGGGAATCGCCAAAGGGCCGCAATGTCTTTCCAGAAACTCGATGAACTCAGCCACAAGCTGGAAGCGCTGGAGCATGCGCTGGCCATCCTGGGGGCCGACGAGGCGACCCATATGGCGGTCGGCGGCGGCGAGAAGCGCGCCGAAGCGATGGCGTCGCTGGCGGGCATGTACCATGCCCGGGCCACCGCGCCCGAGATCGCCGACTGGATCGAAGCGGCCGAGCGGGAAGCGCTGAACAAGGAGCAGGCGGCAGCCCTTTTCGAGTTTCGGCGCCACTACACCAACCTTACCTGCCTGCCCGCCGAATTCGTCGAGCGCCAGACCGGCGTGCGCATGCGCTGCGAGCAGCTATGGCGCGACCTGCGGGCGAAAAACGACTGGGCGGGGTTCTTGCCGGCGCTGGAGGGCGTGCTGTCCATGGTGCGCGAGGAAGCGGCGATGCGCGCCGACGCGCTCGGGCTCGAACCCTATGACGCGCTGATGGAGCAATTCGATCCCGGTAACCGGGAAGCCGAAATCTCCGTGGTCTTCGCCGAACTCAAGGGGTTCCTGAAGGATTTCGTTCCTGGGGCGCTTGCGGCGCAGGAGGAACGTCTGGCGAAGCGGCCGCTGAAGCCGCTGTCCGGCATCTATCCGGTCGAAAAGCAGCGCGAGCTCGGGCTGGCGATGATGGCCGCGGTCGGCTTCGACCTTAGCCACGGCAGCCTGTCGGTGTCGCATCACCCCTTCTGCGGCGGCGTGCCCACCGACGTGCGCATCACCACGCGCTACCGGACCGGCGAATTCCTGTCGGCGCTGATGGGCGTGCTGCACGAGACCGGCCATGCGCTCTACGAGCAAAACCTGCCCAAGGCCTGGGCGCACTGGCCGCTCGGCAAGGCGCGCGGCATGGCCGTGCACGAAAGCCAGAGCCTGTTCGTGGAAAAGCAGATCGGCCGCAACTCGGCGTTCTGGCGCTGGGCGCTGCCGGTGGTGGAAAAGCACCTCGGCGAAAGCTGGACGCTGGAAGACATTCTTCCCCATGTCCATCATGTCGAGCGCGGCCTGATCCGCGTCGATGCCGACGAGGTCACCTATCCACTGCACGTCATCCTTCGGTTCGAACTGGAGCGCGACCTGGTCGGTGGCAAGCTCGAGGTGGCCGATCTTCCGGAGGCCTGGGACGCCGGCATGCGCGCCTATCTGGGCCTTTCCACCATCGACAATCCGGCCGACGGGCCGATGCAGGACGTGCACTGGGCGAGCGGCGCCTTCGGCTATTTCCCGTCCTATACGCTGGGCGCGATGATGGCGGCGCAACAATGGGCGGCCCTGGTGAGGGAGCATCCCTCGGCTGACGACGATCTCGCCAGGGGCGATTTCTCCGCCGTCAACGCGTGGCGGCGCGAAAACATCTGGTCGCAGGGTTCCCGCTGGTCTACGCCGCAGCTCATGGAGCGGGCCACCGGCGGCAAGCTGGACGCCGGCTATTTCATTGCGCATCTGAAGAAGCGCTACGGCGACGCCTGATCTCTACTCGGCCGCGCCCTTGAAGGCTTCCGCACCGGCGTCGAACTGGAGCTTGGCCAGCCGCGCATAGGTGCCGCCCCGGGCGACGAGGCTGGCATGGGTGCCTTCCTCGACGATGCGGCCTTCTTCCATCACCAGGATGCGGTCGGCCTTCAGCACCGTTGCCAGCCGGTGGGCGATGACGAGGGTGGTGCGCCCGCGCATCAGCCGCTCCAGCGCCGTCTGCACCAGCGTCTCGCTTTCGGCGTCGAGCGCCGAGGTCGCCTCGTCCAGGAGCAGGATCGGCGCGTCGCGCAGAATGGCACGGGCGATGGCGATGCGCTGGCGCTGGCCGCCCGACAGTGCGACGCCGCGTTCGCCGACAGGGCTGTCGTAGCCGTGTTCCAGCCGCGTGATGAATTCGTCGGCCAGCGCGCCGGTGGCGGCCGCCTCGATCTCGGTCGCGGAAGCGTCCGGGCGGCCGAAGCGGATGTTGTCGCCCGCACTGGCGGCGAAGATGTTGACGTCCTGCGGCACGATCGCGATGCGGTGGCGCACCGCCTTCGGGTCGGCCTCGCGCACGTCGATGCCGTCGACCTGCACGGTTCCGGCATCGGGGTCGTAAAAGCGCAGGATGAGCGAGAACACCGTGCTCTTGCCGGCGCCGGACGGGCCGACGATGGCCACTGTCTCGCCGGGCTTCACCGAGAAGCTGAGGCCGTGCACGGCGGCGCGGCCCGGACGGGCCGGGTAGGCGAAGGAGACGTTGTCGAAGCGCACGGCGCCCTTCGTGGTGACCGGCAGCGGCTTCGGGTTTCGCGGCGGCTGGATGCCGGGCACCTCGGCAAGGATCTCGGTGAGCCGTTCGGCGGCGCCGGCCGCGAGCGCGAGTTCGCCCCACACTTCCGACAGAGCGCCGAGCGCGCCGGCGGCGAACACGGAATAGAGCAGGAACTGGCCGAGCGTGCCGGGCGACAGGGTGCCGCTGAGCACGTCGCGCGAACCGAACCACAGCACCGCCACGACCGAGGCGAAGATGGTGAAGATAGCAAAGAATGTCAGGAAGGAGCGCGCGAAGATCGAGGTGCGCGCCGCCTGGAAGGCGGTTTCGACCGCCTGCGCGAAGCGGCTGGTGACGAGCGCCTCGTTGGTAAAGGCCTGCAGCGTGCGCACCGCGCTGATCTGCTCGCTGGCATAGGCATTAGCGCTGGCGAGCGTGTCCTGCGCCTGCCGCGACTTGCGACGCACCGAGCGGCCGAAGGCCACCAGCGGCAGCACGATGACGGGAATGGCCGCGATGACGAGGCCGGAAAGCTTCGGGCTGGTGACGACCATCATCGCCAGCGCGCCGAAGCCGAGGATGACGTTGCGCAGCGCGACCGAGGCGGTGGCGCCGACCGCCGACTTGATTTGCGTGGTGTCGGCGGCGAGCCGCGACACGATCTCGCCCGTCTGCGCGGTGTCGAAAAAGGACGGCGAAAGCGTCGTCAGGTGCGAGAACACCTTTTCGCGAATGTCGGCTACCACGCGCTCGCCGAGCGTGATGACGAAGTAGTAGCGGCCGGCCGAAGCCAGCGCGAGCACCGCCGCCATTGCCATCAGCATGATGAAGTAATTGGAGATCAGCGTGGAATCGGAGGTCGAGAAACCGTGGTCGATCATGCGCCGCACGGCCACCGGCAGCGCCAGCGTCGTCGCCGCCGCGAGCGTCAGCGAAAACAGCGCGCCAATCACCAGCCCCCGGTAGCGGGCGATGAAGGGAAACAGGTGCTGAAGCGGCCTGAGCGAGCGCTTGCGCCTGTCTGCGCCTGGGATTTGCGCCATGGGCTGTCTTCCTGGGCCGTTGCCGGTGCGGTTCCTGGACAGCGAGCCGGAAATGGCCGGTTGCGGCCTTGTGGTTCGCTTACGAGTGCTGTATAGGCTCCTCGACCGTTTTAGAAGCCGTGGCTCATCAATAAGCTGCGGCTTCGAATTTTAAAAAGGGGCGCTTCGACGCAGGCCGTCTGGCCGTGGCCGTGCCCTCAACCCAGGACCAGATCGATGAAAGACGCTATCCACCCCGACTACCACGCCATCAAGATCGTCATGACCGATGGTACCGAGTACATGACCCGTTCGACCTGGGGCAAGGAAGGCGATACGATGAACCTCGATATCGACCCGACCACCCACCCGGCTTGGACCGGCGGCCAGCAGACCCTGCTCGACCGCGGCGGCCGCCTGTCGAAGTTCAAGAAGCGCTTCGAGGGCTTCGGGCTGTAATCAGCCGCTTTCTCGTTTTTTGAAGAACCCGCCCTCGTGGCGGGTTTTTTCATGCCTCGACGGCAGCGGGTGGGGGAAATGCGGGCAACAAAAAAGCCGGGCGAACCCGGCTTTTTGTTACTTCGATGGAGCGCCTTACGCTGGCAGGATCGCGCCTTCCAGCGTGGTCAGCTGATGCAGGAACTGCTCCGCCTTGCTGCGGCTGGCGTCGTCCTTGGCATCGGCCACGTCTTCCTTCGCTTCCTGGATGCGGCGGGCGACGTCGGCGCGGTCGATGTCCTTGACCGACACCGCCGATTCGGCGAGCAGCGTGCAGCCCGAAGGCAGGATGTCGGCGAAACCGCCGAACACCACATAGCGCTCTTCCTGGCCGCTGGTGGCCTTCACGGTCACGACACCCGGCTTGATGGTGGTCATGACCGGCGCGTGCTGCGCCATGACGGTCATCTCGCCTTCCGCACCGGGAATGACGACCGATTCCACCTGCTCAGAAACTAGCAGGCGCTCAGGCGAAACCAGTTCGAATTGAAAGCTCTCAGCCATGACGTCTCACAGTTTTCAAGATGCATCTGCGCGGCCGGGGCCGCGCAGGATTTCCGACGATGCTCAGGCAGCTTCAGCCGCGAGCTTCTGAGCCTTCTCGACCGCTTCCTCGATGCCGCCGACCATGTAGAAGGCAGCTTCCGGAAGGTGGTCGTACTCGCCGTTGCAGAGGCCCTTGAAGCCCTTGATGGTATCCTGGAGGTCGACCAGCTTGCCGGGCGAACCGGTGAACACCTCGGCCACGAAGAACGGCTGCGACAGGAAGCGCTCGACCTTGCGGGCGCGGGCAACCGTCAGCTTGTCCTCTTCCGACAGCTCGTCCATGCCGAGAATGGCGATGATGTCCTGCAGCGACTTGTAGCGCTGGAGGATCGACTGCACCTGGCGGGCGACCTGATAGTGCTCCTCGCCGACGATCAGCGGGTCGAGCATGCGCGAGGTCGAGTCGAGCGGGTCGACGGCCGGGTAGATGCCCTTTTCCGAGATGGCGCGGTTGAGCACGGTCGTCGCGTCAAGGTGCGCGAAGGACGTGGCCGGCGCCGGGTCGGTCAAGTCGTCGGCCGGCACGTAGATGGCCTGCACCGAGGTGATCGAACCCTTGGTGGTGGTGGTGATGCGTTCCTGCAGCGCGCCCATGTCGGTGGCGAGCGTCGGCTGGTAGCCCACCGCGGAGGGGATGCGGCCGAGCAGAGCCGACACTTCCGAACCCGCCTGGGTGAAGCGGAAGATGTTGTCGACGAAGAACAGCACGTCC
>Ga0182735_1000846_pt1 | contig 22011 bp, 24 predicted proteins | sample eDN5th30CKraftMG_FD_128524 | JGI IMG/M metagenome (GOLD analysis project Ga0182735, IMG submission 128524) | Enriched Miracle-Growth compost microbial communities from Emeryville, California, USA - eDNA 5th pass 30_C Kraft MG (version 2) (version 2) ...
ACCTGGGCCCCGAGGGCCTGGCCTTCGTGCCCGCCGCCGACTCGCCCAACGGCGACCCGATGCTGATCGTCGGCAACGAAGTCAGCGGCACCACCGCCATCTACCGCATCGTGCTGGCCGACGACGCGTCGTGACCGGGCGCGTGGGCGCGGGCCGGCTCAGCCCGGCGTGCGCCCGCGCGAGGCGACCCAGAACGACAGCTGGCCGATCACGCCGGCGCCGGCCAGCACCAGCGCGGTGGACAAGGCCGGCGACGGGCCCAGGCCGGCCAGCGCGGTGCACAGCGCGCCCACCGCCATCTGGATGGAGCCATACAGGCCCGAGGCCGAGCCGATCACGTAAGGGTTCACGCTGACGGCCAGCGTCAAGGCCGTGGGGCCCGCCACGCCGGCGCCCAGCGTATAGAAGAACATCAGCACCACTATGGGCGCCACGGCCACGTGGCCCAGCGACACCATTGCCAGCAACGCCAGCGCCGACACCGCGCTGAGGGCATTGCCGCCCACCAGCAGGCGCTCCAGCGGCACGCGGCTGATCAGGCGCGTGGTCACCACGCTGCCCAGCCACACCCCGGATACCAGCACCGCCAGGTACAGGCCGACCTCGTCGGCGGGCCGATGCAGCTGGTCCACAAAGATGAACGGCGCCGACGCGACGAAGGCGAACATCGACGTGGTGGCGCAGCCTCCGCCGATGGCATAGCCCAGGAACACGCGCGAGGCCAGCAGCTGGCGATAGTGCCGCAGCAGCGTGGCGGCCGTGATGCGCGCCACCGCCACGCCGGTCTCGGGCAACAGGCGCCATGCGAACAGGAAATTCACCACGCCCAGCACGCACAGTACGAACAATACGGCGCGCCAACCCAGCGACGCCGCCAGCGCGCCGCCCACGATCGGCGCGATGCCCGGCGCCACCGTGACCATCAGGTTCATCAGCGCCAGCCGCTTGGCCGCCTCGGACGGCGCCGCCGTATCGCGCACCATCGCACGACCCAGCACCAGGCCGGCGCAACCGCCCAGCGCCTGGAACAAGCGCGCGGCAATCAGCGCGTAGACCTGCGGCGCCAGCGCCGCCGCCAGGCCGGCCACCGTATAGATCGCCAGCCCCGCCATCAGCACGCGGCGGCGTCCATAGCGATCGGACAACGGGCCATAGATCAACTGCCCCACCGCCAGCCCGATGATGTACAAGCTGACGGTCATCTGCATCGCGCCGTTGCCGGCGTTCAGGTCGCGCCCCGCCATGGACAGCGCGGGCACGAAGATGTGCATGGCCAGCGTGCCGCTGAAGGTGAACAACGCCAGCAGCCACAGCGGCACGTGCGGCGGCGGGGTGTCCTCGCTGGCGAAACTCTGTGGCAAGGCGGACGTGCCGGCGGTCATGGCGACCTCCTCCGGGCGCGCGCCGGCACCGGCAGGCGCGTCGCGCACCGCAATTCGAGAAGGGGAAAATGGCACATGGCGCTGTCGCGTACTTCTTGGGCCTGGGCCCGGCACAAAATAAATGACATATCAATTAATTGTATATCAAGATTTGCCTCACTGCCGGCGCGCCCCTCAGCCAGCGGGCTTCCCGGCCTAGGCGCGACCGGCCTTGCGCAGGGCGTCGACGATGGCGTCGTAGGCGCGCCGGCGCGTGGCCGGGTCGGGCGCGCGCAAGGCGAACGAGGGGTGATAGGTGGCGATCACCGTCAGTCCGTCATGCTCCAGCACCTGGCCCAGCACCGGGGTCAGCGTCAGCGCATGGGTCTGCATCACGGAATGCAGCGCCGTGGCGCCCAGCGCCACCACCACCTGTGGCCGCACAGCGCGCAACTCGTCCTCCAGCCAGTAATGGCAGGCGTCGATCTCGCGCTGCGCCGGCGTCTTGTGCATGCGCCGCTTGCCGCGGGCCTGCCACTTGAAATGCTTGACGGCGTTGGTGACGTACACCGCGTCGCGCGCCACCCCGGCGTCGCGCAGCGCGCGGTCCAGCAACGCACCGGCCGGGCCGACAAACGGCAAGCCCGCAAGGTCTTCCTTGTCGCCGGGCTGCTCGCCCACCAGCATGATGCGCGCGGGGCGCCTGCCTTCGCCCGGCACGGCCTGGGTGGCGTCTTGCCACAGGCCGCAGCGGCGGCAATCCGCTAGCCGCCTGGGCTGCTGTTCGGGGTCGCTGCCCGGTTTACCCGCCATGATCGCTTCCCGGCTTCCTGGCCATGCACATGCCGCGAATCGCAGCAAGCGCCATGCCGAGTCGCCAGCGGACGACATCCCCGGGGCGACGAGGCCTTGCGCGGAAATTACCGCCCCTGCAATAACTGCCCGCGCGGACCCGCGCCCCGCCCCGCCCGGGCCCGGGCATGCAATGTGCTGCCCAGGCCAGCACCCTACTGACAGGAGGTTGTTATGAAGCTCAGCATGCTTGCCTTGCCTATTCTCGCCAGCGGCCTGGTCCTGGCCGGTTGCAGCAGCCATCGCGATCGCAGCGACTCGATGTACGACCAACCGCAAACCCAGAGCACCACTCCGCCCCCGCCGCCGGCCAGCGTGCCCGACAACAACTCGAACACGCCCGGCTCGCAGTATCCGACCACCGGCGGCAGCCGCTAGGCACGCACGCCGTCACGCCCGTGCGGCGCCCGCGCATCCCCGCGGGGCGCCGCACGGCTTCATCGGGCACATCAGCTACGATAAAGGGCGCCCCTTTCCAGAAAGGATCCCTATTCATGGCTGACCTGTCCGCATTCCCCATCACCCGCAAATGGCCAGCGCGCCATCCGGACCGCATCCAGCTGTATTCGCTGCCCACGCCCAATGGCGTGAAGGTGTCGATCATGCTCGAGGAAACCGGCCTGCCCTACGAGCCGCATCGCGTCGCCTTCGACACGCAGGACCAGATGTCGACGGAGTTCTTGTCGCTCAACCCGAACAACAAGATCCCCGCCATCCTGGACCCCGACGGCCCGGGCGGCCAGCCGCTCGGCCTGTTCGAGTCGGGCGCCATCCTGGTGTACCTGGCCGACAAGAGCGGCAAGTTCATTCCGCAAGACGCGGCCGGGCGCTACCAGGCGCTGCAATGGCTGATGTTCCAGATGGGCGGCGTCGGCCCGATGTTCGGGCAGCTCGGCTTCTTCAACAAGTTCGCCGGCAAGGACTATGAAGACAAGCGTCCGCGCGACCGCTACGTGGCCGAATCCAAGCGCCTGCTCAGGGTGCTGGAAGGCCGCCTGGTGGACCGTGCCTGGATCCTCGGCGACCACTACAGCATCGTCGACATCGCCACGTTCCCGTGGATACGCAACTTGATCGGCTTCTACGAAGCCGGCGATCTGGTCGGCATCGCCGACTATCCCAGCGTGCTGCGGGCACTGGACGCCTTCCTGGCGCGGCCCGCCGTCAAGCGCGGCCTGGAGATCCCCAAGGCGCCGGCCTGACGCGCGCGGGCCGGGTGGCGTCGCTGGGGCGGCAAGGTAACCGCCCGGCGCCTGGCCGCCTCCCTGCCTGGCCCCTCGCATACGGCCCGTCGGCCGCCTTCGGGCATAATTGCAGCTGCAATCAACTTGGGCGAACGGCCGTGTAGCCGCAATGCGCCGGCCGCGCGCCCGTTGCCCGCAGACAGGGAAATACCCACATGGCCACCGACGCGCCCGACTTGTGGTTTTCGTTCGTTCGCGCCCATCGCCTGATGATCCGCGAAATCGAGCAGCGCCTGTCCGAAGCCGGCCTGCCGCCGTATGCGTGGTACGACGCGCTATGGGGCCTGGAAAGTGGTCCGGGCGGAACGCGCCGCATGCACGAACTGGCCGACGTGCTGGCGATCGAGCGCTATAACCTGACCCGCCTGATCGACCGCCTGGAGCAGGAAGGGCTGGTGACCCGCGCTCGCTCGGCGCAGGATGGTCGCGCCGCCTACGCCACGATCACGCGCGAGGGCCGCGCGCTGCGCAAGAAGATGTGGAAGATCTACCAGGCCACGGTAAACCAGTTGTTCCTGGCCCGCTTCGAGGCCAGTGAACAGGCCCGCTTCGCAGCCGTGCTGGACCAGGCCGCGCAGGCCGCCCGCCAGGGCGGCTAACCCCCCGGCTCAAAGAAACTTCGGCACCGGTCCGCGCAAATTCCGCTTGCGCGGCCGGCTTCGTTCCACTAGAGTTGCAATTACAACGATTGCAATTGCAACTCAAAGGAACCCATATGCCCACGCCTCTCAGCTTCTACACCGCCAACACTCCCAACGGCCATAAGGTCGGCATCTATTTGCACGAAGCCGCCCTGCCCCATCGCCAGGTCACCCTGGACCTGGGCCGCGGCGACCAGCGCCGCCCCGATTACCTGGCCATCAATCCCAACGGCAAGATCCCCGCCATCGTCGATCACGACCAGGGCGTCACGCTGTTCGAATCGGGCGCCATCCTCAGCTACCTGTCGGCCCGCCATGGCCACCTGCATCCGCCCACGGCGGCCGGGCAATGGCAAGTGCAGCAATGGCTGCACTTCCAGATCGGCGGCATCGGGCCCATGCTGGGCCAGCTGTGGTGGTTCCTGCATGCCTCCGACGGCGCCAACCGCGAGGCCATCGAACGCTACACCCGGGAAGCCCTGCGACTGTGCGGCGTGGTCGAACGGCGCCTGCAGCATTCCGCCTACCTGGCGCTGGACCACTACTCCATCGCCGACATCGCCGCCTTTGCCTGGCTGCGCACCCACCGGGAACTTCGCCTGGACCTGGCCGCCTGCCCGCGCCTACGCGCCTGGCTGGACCGGATCGAGGCGCGGCCGGCCGTGCGCCGGGCCCTGGCCGCGGCGCGCGACGGCCAGCCGGCCGAGGCCTGAACATGGCATGGATCACCTTGCTGGCGGCGGCCGGGTTGGAAATCGTGATGGGCGTGGCGTTGAAGCTGAACCAGGGCTGGACCCGGCCGGCGCCCAGCGCGGTCGCGGTGGCGGCCGGCCTGGGCAGCATCTACCTGCTGGCCAGGGCCCTGCAGACTCTGCCCGTGGGCACCGCGTACGCCATCTGGACGGGGCTGGGCGCGCTGGGCCTGGTCATCGTGGGCATTGCCGCCTTTGGCGAAAGCATGCACTGGCAGCGGCTGCTGTTCCTGGCGCTGACGGCCGCCGGGCTGATCGGCCTGCGCTATGTCGAGGCCGGGTCCTGAACGCCGGGCGCGCCCAGGCCGCGCGGCCGGCCGATGACCGGCGTCATGCGCGATCCTGGCGCGGCGCCGGCCGGCTGACCAGCCACGCGGCGCACCCCACCATGAAGGCGCTGACCAGCGCCCCCAGCCACCACACCGGCTGGCTGCCATACCAGAACAGGAACAGCCCCAACGCAATGCCGGCCACCGCGAACGCCTTGCCGCGCGCCGAGATCGCGCCCTGTTCGCGCCACGCCACCAGCGGCGGACCAAAGCGCGGATGCTGCAGCAGGTAGGCTTCCCAGCGCGGCGACGCGCGGCCGAAGCAGGCGGCCGCCAGGATGACGAAAATGGTGCTGGGCATGACCGGCAACGCCGCGCCCACCAGCGCCAGCACGAGCATGAGCATGCCCAGGGCCAGATACGCCCCGCGTTTCCAGCGCCCGCGCTGTCCGGCGCCGCCCTGCGTTTCGGTCATGCCGCCCTGGTTCCTTGCCTTGAATACCCATCCGCCGGCTGCCGTGCCGGCCGGGCCCGGCAGCAATGGTAACGCGACAACGCCGCGCGCACTCCATGCCCGCGACCGCGTGCGCGCCGGAGCTTGACAAGCGTGGTGGCCGCGCGGATACTTCACTACATGGCAAAGTATTCAGCATCCCTGGACCAGACCTTTGCGGCGCTGGTCGACCCTACCCGCCGGGCGATCCTCGCGCGGCTCGAACGCGAAGGCGACGCCACGGTCAGCCAGCTGGCGCAGCCGTTTGCCATCAAGCTGCCGGCCGTGATGAAACACCTGGACGTACTGGGCCACGCCGGCCTGATCGAGCGCGTGAAAGTCGGCCGCACGGTCACCGTCCGGCTGTCCCCCGCGCCGATGCAAGAGGCCATGGACTGGCTGCGCCGCTACGAACACTTCTGGACCCACAGCCTCGATCGCCTGGCCGCCTACGCGGAAAGCCAGGAAAACGCCCCAAGGAGTCCCAAGCCATGACTAGCCTCACCCTGGTACGGCGCATCAACGCGCAACCCGCCACCGTCTTCCAGGCGCTCACCACGCCCGAGGGCATCTCGCACTGGTGGGGGCCGGACGACGGCCCCGTGCTGCTGGCCGAAACCGACGTCAGGGTCGGCGGCCGCTTCCGCGTGCGCTTTCGCATGCTCGACGGCAGCGAACACGAAAGCAGCGGCGAATACCTGCGCGTCGAGCCGCCCCATCATCTGGAAATGAGCTGGCGCTGGTCCGACGACGAAGCCGGCCCCGACTCGCGCGTCATCGTCGCGCTGCGCGCCATCGATACCGGCACCGAACTGACCTTCACGCACGACCGCCTGCGCGACGAAGCCACGGCGCGCAGCCACGAAGACGGCTGGGGCGGCGCCCTGGACAAGCTCGTGCGGCACTATGCCGCCTGACCCGGAGGCCGCTCCATGATCACCCTGACCGCATTTCGCTGGGTCCCCCCGTTCGCGCAAGGGCTGGTGCGCGACCTGCGCGTGCGCTGGGCGCTGGAAGAAGCCGGCATTCCCTACCGGGAACGCTTGATCGGCACCGCCGACCAGGCCAGCGCGCCGTACCGCGCCCTGCAACCGTTCGGCCAGGTGCCCGCCATCGAGGAAGACGGCCTCCAGCTGTTCGAGTCGGGCGCCATCGTGCTGGAAATCGCCGCGCGCAGCGAAGCACTGATGCCGCGCGACGCGCAGGCCGGCGCGCGTGCCCGGGCCTGGGTGCTGGCCGCGCTGAACACACTCGAACCGCCCATCCAGCAACTGGCCGGGCTGGACTTGTTCCATGCCGCCCAGCCCTGGGCCGCGGCGGCCCGGCCCACCGCGGAACAAGCCGCCTGCCTGCGCCTGGACGAACTGCAAAGCTGGCTGGGCGAACGCGACTACCTGGAAGACCGCTACACCGTCGGCGACCTGGTGATGACCAGTGTGCTGCGCATCCTGCGGCATACCTCGCTGATATCGGACCGCCCGGTGTTGGCGGCCTACCAGGCGCGCTGCGAAGCACGGCCGGCATTCCGCAAGGCGCTGGCCGACCAACTGCGTCCCTTCGAGGCCTACGAGGCGGGCCGGGCCGCCAGGGCCTGATCGCCGCCGCGCCTACCCGGTCGCCAGCGCATCCAGCAAGGTGTCCAGCGCCTGCAGCGCCCGGTCGAGCCGTTCGCCATCGCCATCGCCCTCGGACTCGGCCACCCAGAACGCGCCCTCGGCCAGCGCGCCATAGACCAGCCGCGCCAGCGCCTGGGGATCGGCCTGGCGAATCGCCTGCTGGCGCATCAACGTGTCCAGCAATTCGGTCATCGACGTCACGCAGAACTGCTGCGAGACGGGCGACGCCCCGCCCAGCACCGCGCGCGCATCCTGCAGCACGATGCGGCGCATCTCCGGTTCCTGCGCCATCTGCAGATACGCGCGGCAGCGGTTGCGAAAGCCTTCCCAGGCATCGGGCGAGGCATCCGAAACAGCCTGCAGGCGCGCGTCGGTTTCCTCGTCGATCTGCTCCACCACCGCCGCCAGCAAGCCCCGCTTGTCGCCGAAGTGGTGATACAGCGCCCCGCGCGTCAGCCCTGCCGCGGCGGTGAAATCGTCCATCGAGGTATTGGCGTAGCCCTGCTCGCCAAACGCCTGCCGCGCGGCAGCCACCAGCTTGGCGCGGGTGGCTTCGATCATCTCGGCACGGGTGCGGCGGGGCATGGCGTCTCCTTTTGCATACGCGGCGTATGCAAATTGACATACGTCGCGTATGTTCATATTATGCATGATCTGCGCCACGCATGCCCCAATAGGTATCGTCTGCTCATGAATCACCGGAAACTCGCCCGCGGCGCCCGGCCGGCGGCACCGGCACACCCCCACTGGCTGGCGGTGGCCAGCGGCGGTTTCGCGACCTTTGCCGTGGTCACCACCGAACTGCTGCCGGTCGGCCTGCTGACGGCCATCGCGCAGGACATCGGCTTTTCCACCGGCGTCGCCGGCCTGCTGGTGTCGGTGCCCGCCCTGCTGGCGGCCCTGTGCGCGCCGCTGGTCATGGTGGCCGCGGGCGGCATCGACCGGCGCCGCATCCTGGCGTGGCTGCTGTTCCTGCTGGCGATCGCCAACCTGGCCAACGCGCTGGCTCCCAGCCTGGCCTGGCTGCTGGCGGCGCGGGTGCTGGTGGGATTCTGCATGGGCGGCATCTGGTCCATTGGCAGCGGCCTGGCCGTGCGGCTGGTCCCGCCCGAATCGGTCGGCCTGGCCACCTCGATCATTTTCGGCGGCGTGGCCGCCGCCTCGGTGCTGGGCGTGCCGCTGGGCGCGCTGATCGGCGACCTGGCCGGCTGGCGCATTGCCTTCGGCAGCATGGCGGTGCTGGCCGCGTTGGTCCTGGCCATGCACCTGTGGTCCATGCCGCCGCTGCCCGTCGGCCAGTCGGTATCGCTGCGCAGCCTGCGACAAGCGCTGTCCAATCCGGGCCTGCGCCTGGGCCTGGCCCTGACGCTGCTATTGGTCGCGGGCCATTTCATGGCGTTCACTTTCGTGCGTCCGTGGCTGCTGTCGGTATCCGGCTTCCAGGCCGAATGGATCGGGGGCCTGCTGTTCGCCTACGGCGCGGCCGGCATCATCGGCAACTTCATCGCGGGCCTGAACGCGGCGCGCCGCGTCGGCGGGACGCTGATCGTCATCTCGGCCAGCCTGGCGGGCACCCTGCTGCTGTTGCTGGCCACCGCCGGCAGCGCCTGGGGCGGCGCGCTGGTGCTGCTGCTGTGGGGCCTGGCCTACGGCGGCGTATCGGTGTCCGTCATGACCTGGACCATGAAAGCCGCGCCCACGGCCCTCGAGCCCGCCACGGCCTGGTCGGTGGCGGCGTTCAACTTCGCTATCTCGGCCGGCTCGTTCCTGGGCGGCAATATGGTCGACCGCCTCGGCTTGCATGCGAACACGCTGGCCGCCTGCGTCATGCTCGTGCTGGCCCTGGGGGTGGCGGCCATCATCCAGCGCCGGCTGCCGCGCCTGGTGGCCTGAAGCGGGCGGCGCGCCCGCTTGGCCTGGCCGGCAAGATCGCCCTATCCTGGCACTTGCCTGTCTACAACGAGGCCCGCCCATGAACGACGCCATCCGCGATTTCTTCCATCGCTACCAGCAACTCTTCCAGGACAGCATCGACGGCGACGTCGATGCCCAGGCCCTGTCCCGCTGCTACGCCAGCGAATTCATCGCCGCCGGCCCGCATGGCGTGGCGGCGGGCAAGAACGACCCGCAGTTCGCCGATATCATGCGCGCCGGCTATGCGCGCTATCGCGCGAGCGGCATGACGCGCATGGCGCTGCGCGACATCCGCGTCGACGCCATCGACCCCCTGCACTGCCTGGCCCACGTCGGCTGGCGGGCGACCTACGCACGGCCGGAGCGCGACGACGTGCATATCGATTTCGAGGTGCACTACCTGGTGCAGGTCAAGGACGCCGCGCCCCGCGTCTTCGGCTGGATCGCCGGAGACGAGCAAGAAGTCCTGCGCCGCCACGGCATCGCCTGACACCCGCCACGCGGCACGGGTGCCGCACCGTCACACGCCGAACATGAGCGAGCGGTGCGCAGCCGCGCCCGCCATCGCGCCGTCGCCCACCGCCAGCGCCACCGACCCGGCCGGGCGCGCCACATCGCCGCAGGCAAACAGGCCCGGCACCGTCGTCGCCTTCATCGCGTCGGTGCGCACGAAAGGCCCCATGGGCCCGTCCTCCAGCGCGCAGCCAAGCTGCCCGGGCAGGTCTCCCGGCCGCACCCGCGTAGCGACGAACACGCCGGCCAGCGCATAGGCCTGGCCATCCTGCATGACGACGTCGGCCGCGCCGCGCAGGCGCGCCACCCGGCCCCGCACCACCCGCACCCCGCGCGCCTGCAACTGGGCATGCTGCCCGGCATCCGGCTCGAACACGTCGTTCAGGAACAGCGTCGTGGGCCCCCAGTCGGGCAGCATCAACGCCTGGTGCATCGACAGTTCGCTGGTAGCCAGCACGCCCAGCGGCGCCTGGTCCAGCTCGTATCCATGGCAATACGGGCAATGGAACACATGCCGCCCCCAGCGCTCGGCCAGCCCCGCGATATCGGGCAATTCGTCGCGCACCCCCGTGGCCAGGATCAGGCGCCGCGCCCCATGCCGCGCCCCCGCATCGGTCTCGACCAGGAAGCCGCCATCCACGCTTTGCGCCCGCCGCGCCAGGCCGGCGTGCCACTGTACGGTCGGATACTTCATCAACTGTGCGCGGGCCGTGTCGGCAATATCGGCCGGTGCGACGCCATCCTGCGTCAGGAAGCCATGCGAGGCCGCCGCGAAGCGATTGCGGCGCTCGCCCGCATCGACGATCAGCACGCCGCGCCGCGCGCGCGCCAGTTGCAGGCCTGCCGACATGCCGGCATAGCTTGCGCCGACGATGATCACATCATGGTCCATGGGCGTTCTCCGCTCGATCCGCATTTCACGTATCTTTTAATGATACATTAAAAGCCGGGCTGGCACGCATCATTTCAGGCCATCGCGGAAGCTAGCGACGGTGCACGCCGCCCTGGCGGCACAGCGCGTCGAAGTCGCTCGCCAGCCCGGCCAGCGTGACAGCGCCCAGGCGCTCGAGCAACAAGGCCTCGGCCTGTCGCAGGGCATCGGCCAGGGCCGCATTGACCGCCCGCTCCACCGCGCAATCGGGGTGATCGTTATCGGGGCCGATCGCGAAAATGCGCGGCCCGCCCACCGCGCGATGAATATCCAGCAAGGTCACCTGCCGCAGGTCGCAGGCAATGCGCCACCCCCCGTTGTGCCCTTTCTCGGACATCACATAGCCAGCCTTGCGCAAGCCGGCCATCGTGCGCCGGACCACCGCCGCGTTGGTGCCGAGCATGCGCGCGATCTGCTCCGAGGTCATCGGCTGGTCGGCCCGCGCCATGTGCAGCAGCACGTGAAGCATGCGGGAAAGGCGGCTGTCGGTTCTCACGGAAATGCGTCTGCCAGGGTGGGTTGGAAGGGATCGTAGCAGACGTCTTGTTGCAGGCCGGCGATGCCGGCGCCCGCGCCGCAAGCCCCTTGCCGCTGGCATCGTTACAAAAAGGCCATTGCCGGCGGCCAAGCGGTATGGCTATGATTTGTTCATACCTATATACATTGTTCATATATGCGAACATTTACAGATGCCGGCACCCGCGAAACACCCGCGGCAGCCGTTCCCGCGTCGGTCAAGTCGGCCGCCCGCATCCTGGATGTGCTGGAACTGATGGCGCGGCTGGGCACGGGCATACGCCTGAACGAACTGGCGCGGCAACTTGGCATCCCGCGCAGCAGTGCCTCGGGCCTGATGGCCACGCTGGTCCAGCGCGGCTACGTGGAAACACGCGCCGACGGGTTCCACCTGATCTCCAACTACCGCACCGCCGGCTGGGTCGGCGGCATGACAGGCGCGTTGCTGCGCGTCAGCCAGCCGGTCATGCGCCAGCTGGCCGAACAAACCGAAGAATCCGCCTTCCTGGGCATGCCCGAGCCGGACATGAGCATCCGCTACATCTCGAAGGAAACCGGCCACAGCACCATCAGCTACGACGTCGAGCTCAATGTCGAGCGCGCCGCCTACAGCACCACCATCGGGATGATCGTCCTGGCGGGCCTGAAGCGGGCCGCCCTCGACCGCTATTTCAAGACCCACGAATTGCGCGCCGCCACGCCGCATACGGTGACCGACGAAGCCACGATCCGCCAATGGCTGGACCAGGCAAGAGAACGCGGCTACGTGACGATGGTCGACAGCAACGTGCTGGGCGCCTCGGGCGTGGCGGCCCCCATCACCGTGAACGGATCGGTGCTGGCGGGGCTGGCGGTCATCGCCCCCACCTCGCGCTTCGATCCGCGCCGCGACCACATCGTCCGCTGCGTCGTCGCCGCCGCCGCGGAAATCAGCGCAACGCTGCATCGCCAGCACACATCGCCGTAGCGGCCACGGCGCTATCGATACCGGCCGCCAACACGACAAGGGGAATACGCATGCAGCCACAGAGTGGATCGACCGCGCCCATCATCGTCATCGGCGCCGGCATCATCGGCGCGACGATCGCCCTGGCCTTGCGCGCGCAGGGCGCGCCGGTCACGCTGGTCGACAAGGGCGAGCCCGGCATGGGCTGCTCGTACGGAAACAACGGCGCCATCAGCCCCGACCAATGCATTCCGGCGGCCCTGCCCGGCCTGTTGAAACGCGTGCCGCGCTGGCTGGTCAACCAGCACGGCCCGCTGGTGATCCGCTGGAACCGGGCGGCCGCGGCCGCCCCCTGGCTGTGGCGGTGGGTCATGGCGGCCCGCCCCGCCCAAGTCGAGCGATCCGCCGAAGCGCTCAAGGCCCTGCACGCGCCCAGCCTGTCCCGGTACGACCAGATCCTGGGCGACGCCGCCGGCAAGCTGATCGAAAAGACCGGCCAGTTGTATGTCTGGAGCGGGGATGCGGCCAGCCCGACCGAAGCCTACGCGCGGGACCTGCGCGAACGCCACCACATCCGTTCCGAGGCGCTCGATGCCGCGCGCATCCGCGATATCGATCCCGAGCTGGCGCCAGGTTTCACCAAAGGCCTGTACTTTCCCGACAACGGCCACACGGTCAACCCGCTGCGCCTGGTGCAGACCATCGTCGGCCTGTTCGTGCAGGCCGGCGGCAGCGTGGTACGCGGCGACGTACAGGGCTTCGAGCGCGCAGACGGCCGCATCGCCGCGGTGCAGCTCGACGGCGGGCGCCGCTTGCCCGCCAGCGCCGCGGTCATCGCCGCCGGCATCGATTCCCTGCGCCTGATCCGGCCGCTGGGCGACCGCGTGCCGCTGGAAGCCGAGCGCGGTTATCACGTCATGCTGCCCGAACCCGGCGTGCGCCCGGCCATCAAGGTCAGCAACCGCAACCTGATGTTCGGCCTGACCCCCATGGAACACGGCGTTCGCATCGCGGGCACCGTCGAGTTCGCGCGCCCGGACACCCCCATGGACCAGGCGCGCGCCCAGGCCCTGCTGCACAACGCCAAGCGCATGTACCCCAGGCTGAACACCGAGGGCGCGCAGTACTGGATGGGCTCGCGCCCATCCATTCCGGACAGCCTGCCAGTCATCGATTACGCCCGCCGGTTCCGCAATGTCGTCTATGCATTCGGCCATGGCCACTATGGCTTGTCCGGGGCGCCCATTACCGCGGAACTGGTCGGCCACCTGCTTACCGGGGCCGCGGCGCCGGTCGACCCGACGCCGTACCGGCTGGGCCGGTTCGCCTGATTTCCAGCCGTGCCCGGCGCACGGCCCCCTGCGCAGCACTACCAGCCACAGGAATACGACAACGATGAACGAGGACAGACGCGAAGACGGAAACAGAGTGTCCATCGGCGTGGACACCGGCGGCACGCATACCGACCTGGTGCTGGCGGGCCGCGGCAAGCTGGTGACGCTGAAGGTGCCGAGCACGCGCGACGACCTGACACAGGGCATCATGACCGGCATCGCCCGCATCGTCGAACTGGCGGGCGTGCCGCAGGAATCGGTAAGCCGGATGGTCTACGGCAGCACCTTCGTCACCAACCTGATCGTCGAAGAAACCGAGACGCGGGTCGGCCTGATCACGACGCAAGGCTTTCGCGACGTGCTGCAAATCGGCCGCGCGTCGCGCAAGCCCGACGTCTACGACATCCACTGGCGTCCGCCCGCTCCGCTGGTGCCCCGGCACCTGCGCCTGGGGGTCCCCGAGCGCATCAACCACGCGGGCGAAGTCATCCTCGCCCTGGACGAACCGGCGGCGCGCGCCGCCCTGGCCGAGCTCAGGCAAGCCCAGGTGCGCAGCATTGCCGTCTGCCTGCTGCACGCCTACGCCAACCCCCGCCACGAGCAACGCATCGCCGAACTGGCGCAGGAAATCTGCCCCGAGATCAGCATCTCGCTCTCGTCGTCGGTCGTGCGCGAATTCCGCGAATACGAGCGCACCAGCACTACCTGCGTCAGCTCTTTCATCAAGCAGCCGGTGCAGCGGCATCTGCAGTCGCTCAAGCAGGCCCTGGCCGCCCATCGCGTACCCGCCACCCCCTACATCATGCGCGGCAATGGCGGCGTCTCCACCTTCGACCTGGCCTCCCAGCGGCCCATCGCCATCACCCATTCCGGCGTCATGGGCGGCATCGTCGGCGCCAGCGCGCTGGCGCTGGCCTGCGGCATCGACAAGGCCATCACGCTGGACATGGGCGGCACCAGCGCCGACGTCGCGCTGATCCTGGACGGCAAGCCGGTCCTGACCCACCGCAGCCACATCGGGCCGCACCCCCTGCTGGCCCCGACGCTGGACATGGTGACCATCGGCGCGGGCGGCGGATCGATCGCCTGGATCGACGGCGGCACGGCGCTGCGTGTCGGCCCGCGCAGCGCCGGCTCGTCGCCCGGGCCGGTATGCTACGGACAGGGCGGCACCCAACCCACCGTCACCGACGCCAACCTGGCGGCCGGCCGCCTGAACGACCGCTATTTCCTGGGCGGCGCGCGCCGCCTGCAGCGCGACCTGGCGGTCGACGCCATCGACCGGCAGATCGCCCGCCCGCTCGGCCTGACCGTGCCACAGGCCGCAATGGGCATCATCAGCATCGCCGAGGCGCACATGGTCAACGCCATCCGCCTCATGACCGTCGACCGCGGCCTGGACCCGCGCGACTTCACGCTCATCGCCTTCGGCGGCGCCGGCCCGCTGCATGCCGTCAACCTGGCAGAGGCCCTGTCGATACGCCACGTGCTGATTCCGCCCGCCCCGGGCAACATGTCGGCCATGGGCCTGCTGTGCGCGGATGTACGCCACGACCATGTGCAGACGCTGGTCGCGCGGATCACGCCAGAGATGGCGCCCCGCCTGGCCGCCATCTTCGACGGCCTGCTGGAAGAAGCGCGGCAGGGGTTGCAGGCCGACGGCGTCGAGCCCGCGGCGCGGCGCTACGAACTGGCGGCCGACCTGCGGTACGAAGGCCAGAACTACGAGCTTGGCCTGCCGCTCTCGCGCGAGACCCTGGCGCAGGACCTGGACGCCCTGATCGACCGCTTCAACAGCCAACACCGGGCCGTCTATGGCTACCACCTGAAGCATCGCGCCGTGCAGATCGTCAACGCGCGCGTCAGCGCCATCGGGGCCGCGCCCCGCGCCAGTTGGCCCGAGCAGCCCGCCACGCGCGAGCCCGCGCGCGCCGTCGACACCCGCCAGGTGCTGGCGGCCGCCGACCGGCACATCGCCACGCCGGTCTATCGCCACGAAGCCCTGCGCCCGGGACAGACGCTGGACGGCCCCGCCCTGCTCGAATATTCCGGGGCCACCCTTTTCGTTCCGCCGGGCTGGCACGTGACGCTCGACGCCATGATGAACGCCCGCCTGGCCGCGGCGGCCGCCCGCGCGTCCGGCCAGGCAACGGAACAATCCGCCAAGGAGCTGGCATGACCCGATCCGATCTTCAGCCGGCCCATGCCGAATCGAAACGGCTGGCCGACCCCGTCACCCTCGAAATCGTGCGCAATGGCCTGAAAGCCATCGCCACGCGGATTACGCGGCGCATGATCCGCTCGGCCAACTCCTTTATCGTCAAAGAGATGGAGGATTGCTCGGCGTCCATCCTGGATGCCAATGGCCAGTTGCTGGCCGAGGAAGCCGGCCCGCCCATCCAGCTGAACACGGTGGGCATCTGCCTGAAGACCATCCTGGAGCATTACTTTCCCGCCGCGCAGTGGAACCCCGGCGATGTCGTCATCACCAACGACCCTTATGCGGGCGGCGGTTCGCTGGCGGCCACCCACACCAACGATTACCTGGTTTTCTACCCCCTGTTCCACGAAGGCCGCCTGGTCGCCTTTTCCGGCCTGATGGTGCATCACTTCGACATCGGCGGCATGAACATGGGCACCCGCGGCTGGGGCACCGAGATCTTCCAGGAAGGGCTGCGCATCCCGCCCATGAAAATCGTCGAGAACGACGAACTCGACGCCAAGGTCATGGCGCTGATCCTGAACAACACCCGCACGCGCGACATGCTGGAAAACGACGTCATCTCGCAGATTTCCAGCGTCAAGGTCGCCGCCCGGGACATGCTGGACCTGTTCGAGAGATACGGGTCCGCCACCATGCTGGCCTGCTTCGACGAGTTGATCGACTATTCCGAGCGCCGCACCCGCGAGACCATCGCCACGATCCCCGACGGCGTGTACCGCCATGAAGAACCGATACTGGACGATGGCGCCAAGGGCGGCCCGTACTACCTGCGCCTGGCGCTGACGAAACAGGGTTCGGACATCACGCTGGACTTCACCGGCACGGACCCGTCCATCAAGGGGCCGATCAACAGCCCGTTGGCCACCACGTTGGCGGCGGTGTATTACGTCATCCGCTGCGTCACGGACGCATCCATTCCGGCCACGGAAGGCTGCAAGCGCCCCATCAGCGTCATCGCACCGCCCGGCACGCTGGTCAATGCCAGTTATCCGTCGGCCGTGTACCAGCGCATGATCGTCTGCCACACCATCGTCGACCTGGTCATGGGCGCCCTGGCGCAGGCCATTCCGCAGCGCGTGATGGCGGACTCCTGCGGCTGCCTCTACAACTACACGATCACCACCCACCCGCGCAACGGCATGCGCACCGTGTTCGGCGAAGTGGTGCCCGGCGGCATCGGCGCCACCGCCGGCGCCGACGGCATCGAGGTAGTGGCCTGCCATGTCACCAACTGCCATATCCCGCCCAGCGAAGCCATCGAGATCGAATCGCCCGTGCTCTACCTGCAGCGCGAACTGCGTCACGACTCCGGCGGCGCGGGGCGCTATCGCGGCGGCGTCGGGCAGGTGCTGAAGTACAAGATCCTGGGCGCCGACCCGGGGCTGCAGCACACTTCGCAGAAATCCGTCTCGCTGCCGCAGGGCGTGCATGGCGGGCTGCCGGGCGACGGCGGCGGCTGGATCATCAACGAAGGCCTGCCCGGTGAATGGCGGCTGCCGCATGCCATCGGCGACATCGAGCCCCTGTCGCAGGGGGACACCGTGACGCACTACACGCCGGGCGGCGGCGGCTACGGCAACCCGCTGGAACGCGAGCCCGATGCTGTCATCGCCGACGTGCGCGCCGGCCTGGTCTCGCTGGATCGCGCCAAGACACTGTACGGAGTCGAACTCGACCCGCACACACTGGAGATCGTCCGGTTGCTGCGCTGAAGCAGCAGCCGGACGGCCATTCTGGACAACAAAACTCAAGGGGTAAGCAACATGAAATCGATTCGTGGCAGGCTCTCTGTGTTGTTCCTTTGCGCGGCCGTCGGCGCCGCGCCGGCAGTGTGGGCCGCGGCAGACAACGACAATCCCGTCCGCATCGTGGTGCCATGGACGGCCGGCGGATTCACCGACACCCTGGGCCGCATGCTGGCGGAACGGCTGACCAAGATCACCAGCATGTCGGTCATTGTCGAGAACCGGCCCGGCGCCAGCGGCAGCATCGGCGCCAATTACGTGTCGCGAGCCAAGCCCGACGGCCACACGCTGCTGCTCAACACCAGCGACGCATTCGTCTATGCCATCAATTCGAAGGCCAACCCGAATCCCACCTACGACCCCATCCGCGACTTCACCCAGATCAGCCTGATGGCCGCGCAGCCGGTGCTGCTAGCGGTCGGCAAGACCACGCCCGTCCATAGCGTCGCCGAATTCGTCGACTACGCCAAGAAGAAGAACGGCAGCGTCACGTTCGGCTCTTCGGGCGAGGGATCCGCCGTGCACCTGGCCATGCAGCTGTTTAGCAATGCCGCCGGCATCCGCCTGATCCACGTACCGTACAAGGGCATCAACCCGGCGCTGCTGGATGTGCTGGCGGGCCGCGTCAATGCGATCTTCATCAGCTTCCAGGGCGCCGGCAACTACATCAGGACGGGCGAATTGCGCCCGCTGGCCGTCAGCTCGCTGGAACGCTCGCCGCTGGATCCCAGCCTGCCCACGCTGGCCGAATCGGGATACCCCGGCTTCGAAGTCATGCTGTGGTACAGCCTGGTCGGGCCGAAGAATATGCCGCCGGCGTTGGTCGAAAAATGGAACAAGGCCGTCAAGCAGGCCCTGCAAGACCCGGAACTGCACAAGCGCCTGACCGAAGCCAACACCAAGCCGATCGGCAGCACGCCGGCGCAGGCCGAGGAATTCCAGCAAAAAGAACTGGCCCGCTGGACCAAGGCCATCGAAGCGGCCAGGCAATAGCGGGGCCCGCGCATCAGCGCCTGCACGTCGCAAGCAGCGCCATGAGCGGCGGACGGCACGGTATACTGCCTGCCGTCATGCGGCCCGGCTCGCGACCGCCGGGCGGCAAGCCAGGCAATCGCACTTGGGGATGATTCCATGTTGCTCATGATGACGATCCACGCTCAGGCCGACCCACGCTTATTCATGTCCGCGGGGCCCAGGTGAGCCCCGCGCCGCCGCTGCAGCAAACCACCCTGCTTTCACCCGCCTCGGACCGGGCTTCCGTGGCGCCCGACCTGCTTGCCCGCCTGCAGCCGGCCACATTGGCCGCCGTGCTGGCATTGGGGCGCCGCCGCGACTACCGCGGCGGCGCCTTGTTGTTCCAGCAAGGCGACCCCCACGACGGCATCTTCCTGATCGAGACCGGCCTGGTGAAGTCGTACTACGTCTCGGAAGACGGTCGGGAACTCACCCTGGGCTTCTGGACCAAAGGACACTACATCGGTGCTCCGCAGGTATTCGGCGGCGACCAGCATGCCTGGACCTCCGTGGCGGTGACGCCAACCCGATGCCTGGCGCTGCCGGGCCCGGCATTGCGCGAACTCAGCAGCCGGCATGCCGACCTGGCACTGGGCCTGATCGATGCGTTGGTGCACAAGTCGCAGTGCTATTGCGCCCTGCTGCAGTTGCTGGCCACGCATTCGATGCGTGTACGGCTGGCGCGGCTGCTGGCGATGCTGGCCGCGCGAGACGATGGCATGATCCGTGGACTCAGCCACGGCGAACTTGCCGGCATGATCGGCTCGACCCGCCAATGGGTATCACTCTCCCTGGCAAGATTCCAGGACGCGGGGCTGCTGGTGCGCCGCCCGGACGGTAGCTACCAGGTCACGGACGCCGCCGCGCTGAACACCCTGCGATAGGAACGGAGGCAATTAGTTGCTGGCGGCGGCCAGCAAACCTGAGCACACTTCCCGTACCGGCATCGACGGCCGGGTGACACAAGGGGAATTGCCATGCCAGCTATCCGCTTTCGCATCGCCGCCGCTTGGACGGCCGTGGGGTTCGCCACGCTTGCCTGCCTGGCCCCGCCCGGCGCGCGGGCGCAGGAATTCCCGTCCCGCCCCATCACCCTGGTCGTACCGTACCCGCCGGGCAGTGCCTCCGATTTTGTCGCACGGCTGTTCCAGCCCAGGTTGACCGAAGCCTTCAAGCAACCTGTCGTGGTCGAGAACCGCGGAGGCGCATCGACGAACATCGGCACCGCGCATGTATCGCGGGCGGCGCCGGACGGCTATACCGTGCTGATGCAGGTGCCAAACATCGTCACCAACGAGTACGTCTTCCACGCCCCGGGATGGAAGCGCAGCGACTTCGCGCCGGTGGGCATGCTGGTGCGCTGGTCGAATGTGCTCATCGCGGGGCCCAGCGCGCCATCGACCGATCTCAAGCAGCTACTGGCCAGGTCCGGGACATCGTCGCTGAATTACGGAACGCCGGGCGTGGGGTCGCTGTCGCACTTGGCGGTAGAGATGCTGAAGGGGCGCACCGGCCTGGCGATGCAGCACATCACCTACACCGGCACGGCGCCGATGATCAACAGCCTGCTGGGCGGGTATATCCATTACGGCGCCACCAACCCGGCCAACTTCATGGCATACGTTGACGACCCCAAGTACAAGGTGACGCCGCTGGCCGTGCTGGGCACACAACGAGACTCGACCATCCCGCGGGTGCCCACGCTGGCCGAATTCGGCATCAGCGGCATCGAGTCGTACGGATGGCTCGGGCTGGTCGTGCCGGCCGGGACGCCTCCGGCCATCGTCGACCGCCTGAATGCCGAATTCATGAAGGTCGTGCGCACCCCCGAGATCGCCGCAAAGCTCAGGGCCAATTACCTGGAACCCTTCCCCAGCACCCCGGACGAATTCGGGCGCTTCATGGAAGCCGAACACCACAAGTGGGGCGCCGCCATCAAGGCCGCCGGCATCGAACCTCAATGACCCCCTAGTCTCTTGCGCACAACACACCATGAAAACCTACATTGAAAACGGCACCGTGATCGCCTGGCAGGATGGCGCCCATCGCGCCATCGAACGCTGCACCGTAGTCATCGAAGACGACACCATTGTCGAAATCGGCACGGCCGTCGCGCCGCCCGCTCAACCATGCACACACATCGACGCGCGGGGCCGCATCGTCATGCCGGGCTTCGTGAACGCCCACTTGCACGTCACGGATACCCTCTACACCAAGGGGTACCTGGAAGACGCCAGCAATCTCAGCCCCGAGGCCAAGGCCACGAACTATGGCACGCTGTACAAAACCCTGCCCGCGGTGCGCCATGCGATAGATCCGCAAGCACAAGTGATCGCCGCCGAATGCGCGTTCGCCGAGCTGGCGCGCACCGGCAGCACAACCGTGGTCGAACTGGGCTTCGATTACGAAGTAGGCGGCGATGGCGATATCGCCATCACCGAACAAGTCGCCCAGGCCGCCATGGCCACTGGCCTGCGCTGCTACTCGGGCCCCCGCTACCGGGCCATGCACTATGGGCATGCGCCGGCGGGCCAGGTGTGGTATGAACCCTACCCCGACCACGGGCAGCGGCGCTTGCGCGACTGCGTCGATTTCTGCATCGGGTGGGACGGCAAATACCAGGGACGGCTGCGCACCATGCTGGCCCCCGGGCAGATCGATACCTGCACCCCCCAGATGCTGCGCGAGACCCGCCGCATCGCCGACGCGCACAACCTGCCCATCCAGGTGCACGCCGGGCAGTCTCCCAACGAGTACGCCCGTATCCAGGCGGAATATGGCATGAGCACCGTCGAGTACCTGCAGGACACGGGATTGCTGGGACCGGATTGCCTCATCGGCCATGGCCAGATCATGACCCGCGACGGCAGCATGGCCTCGTTGAGCGCGGCCGAAGTGTCGGCGCTGCGCGACTCGCGCACAACCGTGGCCCACTTGCCGTGGGTGAAGGCGCGCCGCGGCGGCGTCATCGATTCCATCCACAAGTATCGGCAACTAGGCATCCGGCAAGCCCTGGGCACCGATTCGTATCCCTTCGACATGTTCAACGAAATGCGGATGGCTCTTACCGTGTGCCGCATCGTGGAGCACTCGGCCGATGCCATCTCGTCGCTCGATGTCTTCACCATGGCCACCGCGGGCGGCGCCGACGCGCTCGGCCGGCCCGACCTGGGCAGGCTCGCGCCAGGCGGCAAGGCGGATATCGTGCTGGTGCGGGCCGACACCTTCAAGTCGGCGCCAGCCTACGACCCGTTCAAGTTTCTGGTGCTCGCCGCCACGGGAGATGACGTCGATCGGGTCATCGTGGACGGCAAGACTATCGTCGACAACGGCCGCGTCTTGGCCGTCGACATGCCGGCCGCCGTGGCCCGGCTCGACGAGGCCGCCCGCCGCGTACGCGCCAACGTGGCGATCTAGCGCGCATGTCCGACGCCGCCGCCTGGAGCAGCGTGGCGATACTCGCCCTGGCCGGCTTTGCCCACGGGCTGTTCGGCTTCGGCTTCGCCATGATCGCCACGCCGCTGCTGGCGTTGTTCCTGGACTACCGCGTGGCGGTCTTGCTGGCGGCGGTTCCCGTGCTATTGATGGCGCCGTCATGGCTGCTCGCTCACCGTCGCCGGGTGCTGGCCTGCAAGATCCCCGCGAG
>Ga0182735_1000849_pt1 | contig 21963 bp, 19 predicted proteins | sample eDN5th30CKraftMG_FD_128524 | JGI IMG/M metagenome (GOLD analysis project Ga0182735, IMG submission 128524) | Enriched Miracle-Growth compost microbial communities from Emeryville, California, USA - eDNA 5th pass 30_C Kraft MG (version 2) (version 2) ...
CACCTTCCAGATCATGCGGCCGTTTCCCGGCCTGTCGGTGCTCGACAACGTCGCGGTCGGCGCGCTGTTCGGCCATGGCGGCGGTGAATCGCAATTGTCGCGGGCGCGCGAGATGGCGCGTGCGCAACTCGATTTCGTCGGCCTTGGCGCATTCGTGGATCAGCGCGCCGATGAACTGGGCGGGCCGGGCCGCAAGCGGCTGGAACTCGCCAAGGCGCTCGCGATGCAGCCGAAAGTGCTGTTGTGCGATGAGGTGATGGCGGGCCTCAACCACGTCGAGATCGACGAGGTGATCGACGTGATCCGCAAGGTGCGCGACGAGGGCATCAGCATTCTCGTCATCGAGCACGTCATCAAGGCCATCAAGAGCCTGTCCGACCGGCTGATGGTTTTGCATCATGGTGAGAAGATCGCTGACGGCGATCCGGACACCGTTCTTTCCAATCAGGCTGTTGTCGAGGCCTATCTCGGCAAGAGGCGGGCATGACAGTGGTGGCGGTTGCGAACAAGACAGACGTGATGCTAAGCGTGCGCAGCGTGAGCGGCGGTTATGGCGGCATGCCGGTGCTCAACGAAGTGTCGCTCGAGGTTTATCCGGCGGAGATCGTGGCGCTGGTCGGCAGCAACGGTGCGGGCAAGACGACGCTGCTGCGCGCGCTGTCGCGCGTTCTCGCCTGCACGGGTGAGATCATTCTCGATGGCAAGAACCTCGTGCCGATGACGTCGGACCAGGCCTTCAGCGTGGGGCTCGTGCAGGTGCCGGAAGGGCGGCAGTTGTTCGACCGCATGACGGTGCAGGACAATCTCCTGATGGGTGCATTCCAGCGCAAGGACAAGGCGGGCGTCACGCGCGACCTCGAGAAGATGTATGCGCTGTTCCCGAAACTATCGGAACGCAGGCGTCAGCTCGCGGGCAGCATGTCCGGCGGCGAGCAGCAAATGTGCGCCATGGCACGCGGCCTGATGGCCGCGCCGAAGCTTTTGATGATCGACGAGATGAGCCTCGGTCTTGCTCCGGTGATCGCCGAGCAATTGATGGAAGTGTTGGCGTCGATCCGCAATGATGGCGTGACCGTGTTGCTCGTCGAGCAGGACATTCATCTGGCGTTGTCGGGGGCCGATCGCGGCTACGTCATGGAGACGGGCCGCATCGTCCATAGCGGCACTGCCAAGGATCTGATCGACGATCCGCAGGTGCGCAAGGCTTATCTGGGCCTTTAATCACGCAGAGGGTCTGCTGAATACATAGGCCAAGCCCGACAGCATCAGGATGGCGACGCCCGCCATCAAGAGAGGGCCGGGGTTGCTGCCGATCCAGAATACGAGAAAGCCGAAGCTCATGCCGGCAAGCGCCATCAGCTTTGCCTTTTTCGGGATTGCGCCACGCTCGCGCCATGCGCGCAGCAGGGGTCCGAAACGCGGATGCGACAACAGCCAGTTCTCCAGTCGTGGGGATGAGCGCGCAAAGCAGGCCGCAGCGAGGATCAGGAACGGCGTCGTCGGCAGCACAGGCAGGAATGCGCCGATGAAGCCGAGCGCGACGCAGGCGAGACCGAGAACAAAATAGATGCCACGCATGTGTTGCCGCCCCGAAAGGTCGCATTGTGATCTGATCTAAACTCAAAGGGCGAATGCGGGAAGGGCTATCGTTTCCCGCTCATCGCGAGCATGCGCCGGAGCGCTTCCGCGAACTCGTCAGGATCGATGCTGTAGTCTTTCGACGGCATGTCGTTTTGGAATTTTATGGTAGTCCGGTCGGGCGGTAGAAGGTAGCCGATCGACTGCCCCCGCAGCGCGGCGATCCGCGATTGAATGCCTGAGATCCAGCCGAGACAGAGCACGGATACATCATCGGCAAACATGGCGTTGTGCATCGCCGATCCGAATTCACCGACGATGATCGAGGCGCTGGCGAAGGTTTTAACCTGATCGGCGATCGAAAGCGTTTCGGGCTGGATGAGGTCGAGGCCATGCGCCGCGGCGATGTCCATGATCTCTAATTTGTTCGCCAGCCTGCGAAAACTGTATTCGTCGGCACGCACGATAAAAATCCGACGCCGTTCCCCTGCCGCTCGCGTTGTTGTCTTGATCTCGGAAATGCATTCGTTCATCGCCGGATGAAGGAAATAGCTGCCGTCGCACAGCATTCCGGGGAGAATGGCGCGCGCGCATCGCAGATATTCTTTTTGATGCTCGAAGACGACAAGGGGCACATCAGGAAGCAAAAGCGACGCCCAGCGCGTGACGTCGCGGCTGACGGCATCTGAAATGGCGATCTTCAAGTCCGGCAGATGGTCCCGCAGCGTGCGCAACAGGAACAGCTTCGGCAGGCATTCCAGCAGCCAGTGTCCATAGGTATTACTATTCCAGTGCGTCACGACGGCGGTCCAGCCATCCAGCCGTTTTCTTTTTTGCCTGCGAGGGAGCGATCGCCGGCGGCGCGATGGCCTTGCTGGAAGTAGGTGGTTACATAGCCGGGCTCGATCGGGCTGAGATCGAAAATATCCGTCTTGCTGCCGACCGCGGAAAACCCCGAAACGATGATGTCAGGCGCTGATGTGACGTAAACGGGGACAGGGTTCGCTGTAGCTATATTGTGTTCGTTGATGACGGTGGGATTCACAAATTCGGGAAACAACAGAGGCCCGGGCGGCAAAGGTATGCCGGGCGCCATCATTTCGGTGATGGCCGGCGGGCGGGCCGTCAGGCATTCCGACAGGGTCGCTACCGGCGTGTAATCGATGGAACGGACAGTCCGCTCGGCGTGATCTGCGATGTTGTGGAACGGCCGAAAATGCTTAAATAACTTCAGTATGCCCATGTGTCCGTATCGAGAAAGCGAAATTTCATAGCTTCATGGAAGCGCTTCGAAAAATGAACCTAGCAGGCCCTGAACTGAAAAGTCCGATGAGTTTTCCGTAAATGGCACGAAACGACGACATTGGGCACAGGCTGACAGTTGCGCCGATGATGGATCGTGCAGAGAGTCGTTTGAAATCAGATAGTTGAAGGCCTGCGTGTGCACATTCTGTGCACGAAGGTTCTACGATTTTTTACGATCTGTTCTCCCGATGTTGCTCTCCTTGTTTTGTCTGCTCCGCTTTCGTGCGCCATACGATGCTCGCCATTCCAGAGGAGCGGCATCGCAATCAGGTTACTGCTAGCCAACGGCTTTGGAAATGCGTTTCGATTGAATTCCGAATGAAGTGGGTGCAGAGAACTTGTGCGCCGTAGGCAGGATCGTTCTGCAGACGATATGATCCGAATGCTGCTGGTGGCTCGGGTAAGGGCCGCGTTACGACATGGCTCGAGCCTTCTCCAAATCCTCGTGCTCGAAGGCGCTGGCCATTCTGTTGATTTCGGACGGCTTTGCGCCGACGGCAGCGGCAACAGCGCGCCAACTTTCCACCGCGACTCCTACTTCCCGGATAATGTCGCGGGCAGTTACGAGAGGGAGCCCAAAGAGGTCAGCGACACTTTCAACAAGGTCGATCGAGCATGTTCCTTCGTCGAGGTCGATGTTCGTGGTTAAGATGCGGGCCTTGATGTCGGTCGGAGTTGGGTTGAGATCGTACACCGGCGACAGCGACCAGCCATTTCGGCCGAGCCAGAGAAACCCGTGATTGCGCAAATGGTCGTCGACATTGGAACGAGGACATTGAATACCATACGCCGATAGAGAGCTGCGGCATCCGCCTTGGCGTTGGCGCCATTGCGGGTGAGAGCGTCCACAAGTTCGGGATAGCTGCCGCGTTCGCCGTCAGCAGATCCAGTCATCGATATCGCCGATAGAAATGGAATCCGGCCCATCGCTCCCGTCATGTCATGTCGGGCTCGATAGGTGGTTGACGAGTGACGCTTCGCAAAGAGCCGGGAGACTTGACGTGTCAAACGATCATATTCGTTCCTTCACGATCAAGGGCATCAGGCAATTCGCCAAGCGATTGAAAAGACCGACGGCATTACGTATGCCGCCGTGCTGCACCTAGGCCTGAGGAGAAGGCATAACTCAAATAAGCAATTGAAATTACGTTGTATTATGGGATTTCTCTTCTGATCTGAGAAAGATTGTTTGACAGCGCGGCCGCCCCCTGTGGCTGAGTGTCCTCAGTCCTAGGACAAGGGACAGGGGGGCTAACATCGGATGAAAAGCCAAGATGTCGTCATATTGCCCAAGGTCGTGAGCCTTGAGCACGAGGAGCGCAAGGGGGGCGGGCATCCATCCTTCTCGTCGTCGATGGGCGGGAGGAACTTGTCGCTGCAATTCAGGCCGCGGACGATGATGTTCGCGGCTACATTGCAGAACAGTTTAGAGTTTTGCTGAACCATGATGATTTTGATCATTTTCTGGCAGGTAATATCAGGGACCCCGGAAGGACGCATCGATATTGTGCGGGAGCGCTTTGTCTCCATTAGCCAGGCCGACGGCGGCGGCTAAAGTGGAAATTCAGTTAGATTTGTGCAGTCAGCACGAAACAAAGACCGTCGACAATCGGGATTTGGAAGCTACAAGCATGCACGTCGGGTGATTGGAGAGGGTCATCCGAGAATGTCATCTCCGATCTTCACGCGGCAATACAAAACGGAAAATCGACAAAACTGACTCTCAAGCCGATGCGCGAGGAAATCAGGGTTGGGGACAAAACCATCGTATTCGAAAACCTGTGGAACGCATTTGACGACCAGGATATGGCGCAAGCGTAGAATTCGTCATTGCGTGCGATGAGGGATGAGAGTTTCCTCTGTCTGAGGCCGGGAGCTTCTCAACCTCATCCATGTGCCGCCTAGAGTAGATCACGTCCAATCTGACATCCCTCGCTGTGCATCTTCTTCAACGTATCGATCGCGATGATACTTTGTTTCTCGCTCGGGATGCGGTTGGGAAGTGATGCGGCGACATCAAGAACTCCGGCTTCAAGCGGCGAAAGAAGTCGCCGGGAAACGCCCCATTCCTTGACGCTACGCCAAAGCGAAGCACCTGCGTTCACGACAACAGTCTGGGCTTCGATGCCATTCAGCAAGCGTTGCTCTCGTTCGCCGTCCGTCTCGTGTTCATCCTGGTCTTCCTCACTTATCAATTCGCTCTGGAATGCCTTTGGCCAGGATATCGACAATCCGGATATCCGGCTCCAGCAGGCCTGCTGCTTTGCCCATTCGGTGACGTTGCTCATGCCGGACGGTGGGTCGACGAGAACGTCGTGGCAAGCCTTCGCGGATATCACCAGAGCGTGCCTGAAGGCGTCCGTGATATCCTGTTTCCGCCAGATGCTTCCGAAATCCACGGCAAGGTGCATTTCTTCAACATCGTGAGCCAGCTTCGCGATTGCGTAGGCGACGACGTTTGCACGATAACCGCCCTCATACCATGGCTGGGCTGTCACCAGTTTCTCCGTCTCGATGAACACTATCGCTTTCGCAATGGTGTTCATGTAATAGCGTCGATTGAACTGGTCCGGATTTTTCGTCCATTTCTTGCCTGTCGCAGCGGCAAAGTTGGCAAAATTCTTCTGGGCACCACGGCTTACGATTTCCGGATGGCCGCGCCACAGGTTCAGATACTTCGCGAGATCGGTCTTGGCTATCACGTGGTTCTTCGGGTACTCAAGATCGAACTTCTTTCGCTGCGTTGGATTCAGGAGTGCCCGCGCATCGTGGTATTGGCCTCGCGCACGCTCATAGAACCATTTCGACTGGCGAAAGGTGCCATCGGGTGATGGCGCAAACGTGTTTCGCGAGAATTTTTCAAGCTGAACATGGTATGGATGATTTGCGAAGAAGTCAGCGGCGTTGACGCGGTTCTGACTGTTGGCGTACTCGGATATCTTGGGAACGATATCTATGGCCTGCGCTGGTTCGACAACCGACAATTTCATCTGCACAAAGACCTTGGAGAGATCGATATCCTTCCTGCGGCTGGCTGCGTGAATGGATGCGGTTGTCTGTCCGCCGTTGACGATCTGCAAGTTGTGAAGCTCGGTAATCAACAACCCGGTGTCCGACCTTGTCGTCGTTACGCTTTCTGCGGTTGCCGTGATTCCGTTATTGTATGCGAAGAACATCTCGGAATTGGTCTCGATCGTGTTCTTGATGCCCTTGTTGACTCCGCCTCGTGCCTGAAGAAATACACGCACGTTCTGTTCAAGAAGCCGCGCGCCCCAACGATCATAAATCCGGGCAAGTTGCGTGCCTGGAATAACAATCAGGTAGGCCTCGTATCCGGCGTCTGTCAGGTGGGCCGGCAGCGCTGCCAGTGCTCCGCCGAATTCGGTCTCGAGATTTATGCGGATTTCTTCACGCCCGGCGCCGGTGGCAACGTAGCGATGCAGGCGCGCGAGGTCCCAGACGCTGTAGGTGACAGGCACGCCCCGGAAATCCCCTGCCTCGCGGCCATCAACACGGCTGCTCAGAATCCGGTTTGAAATCAGAAACAACCGTACTTTCGAGACACCCGGCCATCGCTTGGCAATCAGATCGGCGAGACCAAAAGCCGCGGAGGATTCTTCGAAAGAATTGCGATGCGAGGCATCAAGCGCGCGCGAAAGAAAGTTCGTGAGACGCTTGAAAATGGCATCCATGTCGGAAGCCGTGAGAGTCGTGATTGCATCTGATTGATGGAAGTCTGCAATAATGAGACTGAGCACACCTTCGGCGGAAAGTGGATCGCCACCATAGCCATCGACACGGACGCCGCGCGGGGAGGCGTACGCCGCCCGGTCAGCGGTTTCCAACTCGCCTGCTTCAACAAGCTGTGCGCAGAAGAGCTCGAAGAAAGCATCTTCTGCATAGCGGCCGCCTGCATCCGCAACGCCGTGCACGTCCTGAAAAAATTCGTTGTGGAATTCTTCGAGTTCAGCCGACATTCCGCCTCGCTTTCATCGCGTCCATCAGGTCGGCCTCGTCGATGACGAACGGCAGGCAATCCTGTAGCGCGACAGAGTATCGAACGTGCGATATTCCCGAAAAGAGACTGCTTGTGGTTATTCTGGGAAAGCCATCCTCGATCCGGAAAAAACGACGGGCGCCTTCAACCCAGCGTATATCGGAGTAATCATCGGACCAGTCAAAACCTGCGGATACAAGCAGGCGATCGAATTGATCCATCACGCTAGCGTCGGTGCTGAGGAGGCGGTCCCGAGTACGCAAGGCGATGTCGTTAAGGGTAAAGCTGAGGGGAGCATGAGCGGGCGCCTGGTCGAGCTCGACAACAAACAGGAAGAGCTCGTCTATACCGGAACTGTCCAGTTGATCGGCAGAACTGATGGCGATGTGCGGCGTGGCTGCGCCCCGGCGAGCCTTGGCTTCAATACATAGCCGCCCGATCTCGAAATCCTTCGGCGATCCAAGTGGACCTCGCCAAGCATCAAGCGCCTCTTGCGGGGCAAGGCAGTCAAGAAGATACCGTTCGATCAGGATGAGTTCGGCTGCGAGCCCCTTCTGCTCTTCGGGTGAAAGCCTTCCGTCCGCGCCGCCACGAAGAAGATGATGCCAGCGCCAGGTTCTGGCGAGCGACAACCCGACGGCTTCCATCTCTGATGCCGCGCCGGAAGCAATCGCGACGATATCCCGGCAAAGTCTTTGGAAGATATCGCGATGAGAATCCTCAAGCAGCTTGAACATGAGCATGCGCCGCTGATGATCACCTCGCGCAACGTCCGTGATTTCGACACCCTTGAGGTTGGGCAATCGTCCGCGCGGAGATGACTCGGGAGCATGCGAGAGAACGAACAGGCACCTGTTGTCGAGCGAACGCCCCCAGAAAAAGTCCCAGCGATTGCTTGGATCGACACGCTTGGCGCTGATCGATTCAACAGTGCCAGGTGCCAGAATATCCTTCCAGGGATCGTCACTCATCGTCGCCAGCCATTTCGTCTTCTTCTATGTCATCCCGGTAGTTTTCACGAAGCCACGTGGTATTTACAACGTATTCAACGCGTTCCTCTTCCAGCGAAGTCTTCGGGAAGCTGATGCTCCAGGCCACGACAGGTTTCTGCTGGCTCAAGTCATCGCCTTTCTCGCCAATCGCGAGCAGGTGAATGACAAGCAACGGTCGCGTCCTGCGATTTCTGTAAATCCTGTCGGGGTAGTTCGGGGTTTCGCTGTCGCCGATCTTCTTCTCGGCGCGATACTCGGCTTCCGCAGCCTTCGCCGCCTCGGGGTCGACGCCGGTCTTTTCGACACCACGCGATGCCACACGCTGGTTGTCGGTGATGAGCAGCGTCGCCGTTCTTCGGTTCTTTTGGCCAGTTCCTTCCTTTCGGCGCTGGCAGACGATTTCGATGCCAAGGGAGTTGTCGACCAGCGAAAGAGGATCAGACCTTGTCGTGCTTGCAAACAGCACGTCCCATTTGGCCATCTCCAGCGGCCTCGCCTCGATATAGCGGCGGACGGGCAGGGGGTCGGTCAGCATCGATAATGGATCGTTCTGGAACTCGGTCAGAAACTCGAGTACCGGCGCGATGGGAACATCTTTCAGAAGCCGTCCGCCGGAAACTATTTCGGATTTGTCGGTCGGCATCCCTGCCGCCGCCAAGCGTTCGGCAAAATTGGTTGCAGCCTTTCGATTGGCATCGGCTGCATCTCTTTTCAGGGCGGTGGTTTCAATAAATTCGTTGCTCAAACCAACCCGCCACACGACTTGCTCGCCCGAGCCCATCTTGTTTCGTGCGGTCACAATCAATGTGTCGGGATGACTGCGAACCTTCAGGCCGAATTGTTCCGGCGTGGCGTTCGCCTCTTCCATCCGGCGCATTTCCTCCCGCAGTTCGTCAATGGATATCGCGATATGCCGATACCAGCTCTCCGCTTCCTGGGGCATCCATACCCGGCACAGATCATCGTAGCCTGGTCGATAACCGAACCAGCGGCCCATCTGCATGAGCGTGTCGTACATCATCGAGTTGCGCAGGAAGTAGCTGACCATCAACCCTTCGAGAGTGAGACCGCGTGAAAGCGAGAAGCCTCCTACTGCGATGACGTTGAGGCCCGTTTTCTCATGATCTTGATAGTTGAGCGTGCCGGATGAGCGGCTATTGACTTCGACTACCCGGATCGGCGATGCCGCTTCGTGAAGCTGGGCCAAGACCGCTGGCCACTCCGGTCCGGCATCGGCGTATTCCTTTTCCCAGACATCGTGCAGCGCCGTTATTTCAGGATCCTTCATCGCCGCCTTGGAAGGAAGCGCTCCGTTGACCCGGCAGCTCGCCTGGATGCCGTCCAGCAGCGTATGGATTTCGTTGCGCAGTTGCCTTTGAACATCCGTGAAGCGCGATGCGTTGACAAGCATCGAGTTATGTTCGTTCACTTGGCCGCGAACAAGCCTGATGGCGCGAGCAATCACAAACGTGCGCACCGCCTCCACCATGCTGGGAGGAAGCGCCGTGACTTGCGTTTCCTTTTCATGTTTTAGCGGCAAGTAATCTTCATTATCGTCGATGTGACAGATGACCGCATTGGAATCTTCAAGAAACACCCGCGCGGCACCAAAGTAATTGTCGGGCGGGTCAAGACCAACGATGAAATTCCTGGGAAACAGGTCCTCCCCGTGTAGCATGTTCTCGTCGGTATCAGGGCTGATGAATATGTTTGCAAAAGGAGTGGCGGTATAGCCGACGTAACAACTGCGCTCGAACATATCGAGAAGATCACGAATCTGGCCGTTGATCTTTGAAACCTCGCCCGAGCCGTGCTTGATGTTGATCGACGCGTTGTCGGCCTCGTCATCGATCAGCAACATCGGAGCGTCGACCGTCTTTCCGCCGCGCCGTGCGTTATATTCCTTCAGCCATTCGGTCAGGTTCTTGAGGGTGCTGCTATTCTTCTTGATGACGAAGACGGCTGGCACGTTGAGGTCGGCCAGCTTGCCTCCGACCTGTTCGGCGCCTGCGCGATTGAAATCGCGCTTCGAGTTGGTGAATGTCCACGGCTGGCGTGTGCTGTCATAATTGCCGACACCGATGATACGTCGCTCGCGGTCGGTTACCTTCAGGGCGCTGTCCCGCCCGACAAATCCTTCATCAATGCGAGTCTGGGTTTGATTGCGCAGGTTGTTGTGAATGCCTGCGATCACGATGATGAGACGGTATCCCGCATCAGCCGCCTTGCAGATCAAGCCCGTGTAGTTTGCCGTCTTTCCCGATTGGACATGCCCCACGACCATGCCGCGCCGATCCCATGACCCCTCCTTTTCGGGATTTTCTAGGAGCCCGAGGATGCGGTCGGTGACCTCCTCCATGGTTGCGATTACTGGTGCAGCGTACTTCTTTCCGGCTAGGTACTGGCGATAGCGATTCCAGTAATAGGGATTGATGGCGCTGCGTCGTCCATCAAGCCATGGCTCGAATTCATGATCGGTCAGCACCGAGCCGATAGTCATGGTGACATCGTGTCGGGCTTCAAGCATCCTTGCGAGGTGCTCTGCCTCTTCATCTCCCACGCTACAGCTTGGGATGACGCGAAAACTCTTGATCAGTTCGCGGATTTTTTCCGGGGTTGGCGAAGGCGACCTGAATGCCGAGCTTGCGCGATTTCCAGATTTCTCAGATTTTCCTGCACTCAAGTCTCCCCCGGCAATGAAATTATTGGATAGAATTTCGGCGCGCTCCCAGTTCGAGCGGAATGGTTCCGTCACCTTGAGCATCGCAATGATGTCGTCGGCCCTAACGCCGCTCTCCAGCAGCTTCGTGATGGTCGTTGTTACGACATGATGAAGTGCTTCGTCGGATAACGCATTGCCGCTGACCTTGTCCGGCTCGCCGCCCAGATCGGCGAACAGCGCGTCCATTGGTAGGGACGAACCCAGCAGCTCGATGATCCGACCGAACGCCCGGCGCTGCTCGCCGGAAAGCTGATCAACGAATTCGGCCACAACGGGATGGCTTGGATTGATCTGATAGGAAATCTCGTTCTTGTCCTGGACCCTGTTCCAGACAGGCAGGCGGCTGTCGGTTACCAGCACACGGCCTCGCGCGGTATAAACCCGTTTCGAGGTTGCGCCGATCGTCTCGATGATCCGGCGCAGCCTTTCACGAACTTGGCGGGGCGGCTGGGCAGAGGCTTTCTTGACATCGATTTTCCAGTCGGCATCGAGACCGTTCGGCATGTCGATGCGCACTCGTGCAAGCTTGGTGAGCTCCGTTTGTCGGGCGAGGCCGAACCAGGTTCCGTGAATGATCAGACGCTTCTGCCTGTACACATAGAATCCCTGGTTCTTCTGATAGCCGGCCCGACCGGCATAGCGCTCCCATTCCTGCGGCGTTACCTTCTTGTGATGCGGAAGCGTGAAGGTCTGTATGCTGACCTCGTGGTCTCCGACCTTGATGATTTCGGGTGTGAGTGGTTCAGTGGTCGTTGCGGGATGCGAGGAATGAAACGGGTCGAAAGGAACAAGAGGACGATCATTCAGCCGGATTTCAATCCGCTTCAATCCCTGCTCGCCGGAAAGGAAACGGTGAAACACGAGCTCAAGATGCTCTCGGGCTTCGTCAAGCCGCTTCACGAAGCGTTCAATTCCGGTATCGGCACCATTCTGCTCGACAACCCGGTCCAGCCGGTCCCAGATGACCAACGTCCCGGTCTCCGGGAGCATGTCCACCCAGGGAATTGATGAAAAGTCATTCGGAATCTGGACCAGCCAGTCGTTTTCGTCGGCAACAAAATCGAGGTCCCAGATCGCGGCGGAAGTAATCCCGTTGATGCGCGTGATCACCGTGACGCAACGGCATTGCGAAAACGAAGCCGTTTTCAATCCCAGACCAAATCGCCCAAGGTCCATCGGATTGCGAACGTCACGTGGATTCCTGCTGCCGGGCCGCATTGCTTCAAGAAGGTCGTGCTCTGTCATTCCCGAGCCGTTGTCGAGAATGCCGATACGAAGTTGGGAGGGATCGAGGTCCGTCAGAATGTCAATTCGGGTAGCCTTTGCAGTTATCCCGTTGTCGATGACATCCGCGAGAGCTGTTTCCAGGGAGTAGCCGATGTCCCTCATGCTTTCGATGAGCAAGGCTGCCTTGGGGGCGGTTTGAACCGTCTTCATCCTTATTCCCCCGGCGCGTCCGTTCTGGCCCAAGTGGCATGGAAATGTTGCACGATAGCGCAGGTGCAACCCATGGTGCAAAGCCGATGATTCAGCCCGCTTTTCTGAGCTTTTCCGGTCGGGCGGCCGCAGCGGAGGCGATAAGAAGTTTTCGCACCGCAACAGCGATCTTGCGAGCCAGGAAGGGTGGCACCGCATTGCCTACCTGAACGAATTGCTGGGTGCGGTTGCCCTTGAAGAAGTAATTGTCAGGAAATGTCTGTAGCCGGGCAGCTTCCCGGACCGTCAGGCTGCGGCACTGGGCGGGATCGGGATGAATGAAGTAATGGCCGTCCTTGGAAATGTGGCTGGTGATGGTCGTCGCCGGCTGCTTCCATATCTGCACCCGGAAGCGATCGGCAAACTTTCCGGTTTTCCAGTTGGCATGGTCTGGCGCGAGGTCGCTGGGAAAATTCCTGGCCTTCGGCGATACGCCCAAGACCTTGCCGTACAGCGCTGCATAAAAGTACCGGCCCAGATCGGCAAGCATGTGTCCGCGTGTTTCGTTGTTCGGAAAGCGGGTCAGCTTGCGGTCGATCAGCCATTGCTTCAAATCTTTGGGACATGATGAAGGCACTTCGGCGTACGGTCCGCCTGAACGCTTGAAGACGCGAGCGGCTGCACTCAGTCCCGCTGCAACGGCCTCACCTTTCGCCCGAAATTTTTCCTTTTCCTCTTCCGACATCCCGATAGCGGTCTTCGCAACCCGCTTCATGACTTTCGCTGTATGCGATTGCCAGATTTCCTCGCTGTCGCCACCTGTGCTCAAGCCACTTCTCAGTCTGGGCATGCCTTTGAGGACATCGTGAACCGTGACGGAAGCCTGGGACTGCGAAAGCAGCGCTGCGCTGATCTGATCGTCGTCAAGACCGGACGCAATATCGGCGCGAATGCCGAGGATGATGACGCGATGGCGCGATTGCGGAATTCCATGATCCTCCGCCCGAACAACAAAGTCGAAGGCAGGCGGATGACCGAAGCCGGGTACATGCAATTGACCTGAACGTGGCGTAAGTGGAACAAGACGGTAGGCTCCATCGCCTACGGCCGACAGATCATCGAGAACCTGATCGAAGATGCGCTCGCCATCGATGGACGATGACAGAAGGCCTTTCACGTTTTCCATCACGAACGCAGCCGGCATCAGCTTCTGCAATATCCGGATGTATTCCTTGTACAGGAAGTGGCGGTGATCCTTTTTCGCCTCATAGCCCTCGGTGCCCTTGTTTCTGGCTCTGCCGACGAGGGAATAGGCCTGGCAGGGCGGCCCGCCGATCAGGAGCACATTTCCGCCATGGCTCCTTGCGATCTGCTCAAGACGTGCGTCGATTTCGGCCACGGCCCCGCGAGAGCCGAGTTCGAGCATGACGGTCTCGCGGCATGCAGCTTTCCACTGTACGGGAAACAGCCTGCTCCAGTCGGGCTCGGGGATTTCTTCATTCAGGAACTGGTAATACGCGGAGGGGAAGCCATTCTCGAATTGACGAAGGAAACTGCGCAAGCGCAACGTCTCGAATGCCGATGGCTCCTTTTCAACGGAAAGCGCAATATGAAAAGGGCGCGAACCATCGCGATTCCGAAGACTGGAAAAGCCCTCCGCCAGTCCCCCGGGGCCTGCGAACAGATCAACTATGGCAAATTCGGTTCGCATGGGTCTCTTTGAGAAAGGCGTTTACCTATCATACTCTGATAAACGGAGCCTAGACGCCAGGAAAAGATTGAATGGTCGATGTTGTCGACAAGATTACCCGGTCCCGGATGATGTCAGGCATCAGGGGCACCAACACCAAGCCGGAGCTTGCGCTGAGGCGCGCCCTTCATCGGCTCGGGCTGCGCTTTCGGTTGCATGCGAGGGATTTGCCCGGAAAGCCGGATATCGTGCTTCCGAAGTACCGTGCCGCGATACAGGTCCATGGATGTTTCTGGCACAGGCATGAACGCTGCACCTATGCCACCACGCCGGCTTCCAATGTACCGTTCTGGGAGACAAAGTTTCGTGAAACGATCGAGCGCGACAGGCGGATGCTGGACGCCACCCAGCAGATTGGCTGGCGAATAGCCATTGTCTGGGAATGCGCTATCAAGACTCATGGGGCAGATGCGGTCGCCAACGAAGTATATGCATGGGTTCGTTCGCAGGAGGCGTATCGGGAGATACCCAGGCATGATCGAGCATAGCGATAAAGCTCCTGCTTACTCTATTTGCGCTGCTCCGGCTCTTTTGTCGGATTGAGAAGTATGGCCATGTCGTCAAGGGGTATGAAGTAGCTTTCGCTCTTGGAGGCGCGAAGTCTCGAGGCCTCCGCGCGCAAGCGAGCTTCGATATCGGAGAGCGACGACCGCCCGGTTTCCGCAACGGCTCTGACGAAATGCGGCCAATCCGCCCACACGGCGACCTGATCGGCCGCTCTCTTGCCCGGGAAGTGGGCATTGTACCGTGCGAGCACGAAGAGCAGCACGCGGGGTGCCGATCTTCCGGACACGCCGATCCTTTCGAGAATCGATGATGCACCATTGGCGGCGAGCCACCCTGTCACGCTCGAAATCCATTTGTTGGACTCCTCGACGAGGTTCTTCGCGGCGCTCTTGTTGGCGCGCCCATATGCTCCTACCGGCTGCTGCCATTTCAACTGGAAAAGACCGAGCTCGTTTTTCGTGCTGTCGTAAACGACGGCGTCGATATCGGTGATGGTACGGCCTCCATCGCGAAGGAGAATCTCGCGTTCGGCAACATTCCAGCGGGGTTTGAGAAAAACGCCGTTGAGTTCGTTTCGCCAGCGCTTCTCTCGATTGTTGGCGATTTCGGACCACTCCCGAGGATACTTGTATTGCAGGTCCCGCAAGAGAAACAGGAACGGATTTATTTCGAGCCCGTAGGCCGGCAGGATGAGATTGTCCTGGTTCGATCGAACAAGCGGAGCCCATGCGGGTTCGGCTATCTTCAAATGCGCGTCCCGATTGGTTGGCTCCAGTGTCAAGCTGCTCAGTAGCTGCTGTAGTTGAAGGCGATCAGCGTCCAGATGTCGCGCCAGACCCTCAAGGAATTCATCATAAGGCGAGAACGTCGTGAGCAGGTTTCGCCAATCGAGCTGCGGATGTTTGTGTTTGAGCAGCCCGGCAAAGCAGAGATGTTTCTGGGATCGCCCGGATATGGCGGCGAGGACTCCCAGATAATCCCTGAATTCATTTCCTCCGAGCTTTTCCTCCGGCCCGACGAGATCATAGCTCCACATTCGTCGAAGATAAACTTGCCCCCACTCATCGAAGTAACGGTCTATCTCCCTAGAGGTGGAATAGCGGATACCCCAATTCTGGAGCATATCCACACGCTGTGTCAGCTCGGGCAAAATCTCCATGTGGCGTTTTTCGAGCGCTTCTTCCCATGCACGATCCATCTTGATGGACATGTTGCTCAACCATTCCCGCTGGGTGCGGGCAATGATTTCTGCGTGCAGTGATGGATCATCGGTCCTGAGAACCAGAAGCTGCTTCATTCCCGAGGGGAATGTCTGGTTTGGAGTTTCCAGGCGCGCTGAAAGCAGATCATCCGCGAGCCATCCCCGAACGGATTCTGCCTTTTCGACGATTCCGCAGTTAAACAGGAATTCGTCGGCCTGATCCTGGATCGCCGGCTTGCTCGGAAAAAGAACAAAAGGGCCGGAGGAAAATTGATCCGGCATGAGCCGCTCCAGAGCCTTGTTGATGCCCCAGCCTTGCAGCCATTGGTATTGAGCCTCGGTCCGCGAGACCTTCACATTCTGGTTCTCGGGAAACAATTCTCGGCAATAAACCAAGTCGATCGCCCGCAAGGTCTCGAACAGTAACGGCTCCTTTGGTCGTCGCCAGAGATCGATATATGCGGTCCGCTTGGCGATGCGCTGATCGAGCGCCTGCAATTCGAGAGATGCTATCATGGCGATACAGGCGTCCAATCAATATGAGTATCGCTCCATGATATCCGATTGCCGCAGCTTGGCGGCGTGAAAATTTCTCAAACTTCGGGTCGGCAATATCGCTGATGCGGAGGCCGAGATGCCGGTGCTTTGAGAGCAGGTTCACCGTTGTCGCACACCATACTTGCCAGTGGAACAGAGTATCTCTCTTAGTCACTGGTTGCTCTTTGAGTTGAATGCAGCGCCTCTGGTTTTAAGTGCGTATATCGCCGAAGTATCTTCCAATCCTTATGGCCGGTGACAAGTGCCACCTGCTCAATTGAAAACCCTGCTTCAAAAAGGCGGCTTGTGGCTTCATGGCGCAAATCGTGGAAATGAAGGTTGACGATTTTTAGCTCTTGGCACCGGCGCCGAAAAGCCTCTCCAATGGAGCGTCCGCTATAGGGAAATATGCGTCCGTCAACGTTGCCCGAAACCTGCTTTTGTTTTTCAATAATCTTGCACGCATCATATCCTGATACGTCCAGCAGTGGGATTCGCTGATCATTTCCGTTCTTCTTTCGAGGGTCTTTGCGATCGCGGATGAGCAACATGCGATTATCCGCGTCAAAATCACGCCATTCGGCACGGCAGATCTCGCCCAGCCGCATAGCTGTCGCCACCGCGAACTGAATGATGCGAGCAACAGGAATTGTCTGCCTAACGCTAGCCTCGAACGAGGCGATAATTCGATTTAGTTCGTCTGAAGTAGGGCGCCGATCTCGCTCATTGCCTTTCCCGATAAGGCCAAGACGATTAAGAGCAATACGAGCGTGATTGATAGATTCAATTGGCACGACCATGCCATGGACGGCAGCGGCATGGGACAGGATCGTTTTGATATATCCGAGGTCCATTCCGATGGTGGCCGGACCGGCCCCCTCGCGCGCACGCTGTTTTCCAAATTCGATAAGGTGTTCTCGATCGAGTTCCGAAAGACGCAGATGTCCGAGTGATCGATCAAGAGAGAGGAGAGTCATTTCCTTCGAACGGCCAAATGTCTTGCCAACCTCTTTCGAATCTTTGCGGTGAAGGGTGATGACGTGGCTGAAGAGTGGATTTTTGTGTGATTTCCAAGTGGTGAAGGGCTGATGACGGTTTATTCGACCTTCAATATCAGTCGCCCATTCCTCGGCATCTTTTCGACGGAGAAAGGTTTCGCTGACATATTTGCCTTTCCGCCTGACTTGGACTCTCCAGGAGCCCGATTTCAATTTGATGATCGTCGCCAAACTGAATGCTCCATGCCGCATCAAGCATTGAGACGCTGAGAACTCCCCTTGGCACGAGAGATTAAAGAATCGCGTAAGCCTGACCAAGTTTCTCGAGCATGTTTTGAAAATCAAAATACATCAATTATGCGACCGGACGCTGCGCGCATCTGAACTGGAAGATCTTACGAACGCCGCGCGTGTGCACTATGTGTGCAGCAACGAAGAAGTCGCACCAAATATCTGCCGACTATCGGCGGCGAAATCGTAAAATGGACTGTTGGTGGCAAGGGCCTGCCTGCTAAATTGCTGAGTTGCGCCAATAGGGTATTGGACCGACTGACGGACGAAAAGATAAGTAAAATGAATGGCTTAGATTTCCGATTTTCCGTGGCCCCCATGATGGACTGGACTGACCGGCATTGCCGCGTCTTCCATCGTGCGCTGACGCGCAAGGCGAAGCTTTACAGCGAGATGCTGACGACCGGCGCGGTTATCCGCGGTGATCGCGAGCGGTTGCTGGGGTTCGATGCCTGCGAGCATCCGGTCGCGCTGCAACTGGGCGGATCCAGTCCGCGCGACCTCGCCGAAAGTGCGAAGATCGGCGAGGACTTCGGCTACGATGAAATCAACCTCAATGTCGGTTGTCCGTCGGATCGGGTACAGGATGGCCGGTTCGGCGCCTGTCTGATGGCCACGCCACAACTGGTCGGCGAATGCGTGGCCGCCATGAAGGCTAAGATTCGCGTGCCCGTGACGGTGAAGTGCCGCATCGGCATCGACGATCAGGACCCCGAACGGTCGCTCGACGAACTTGCGCGCAGCGTGGTGACGGCAGGGGCCGATGCCCTGATCGTGCATGCCCGCAAGGCGTGGCTCGAAGGGCTGTCGCCGAAAGAGAACCGGGACATTCCGCCGCTCGATTATGATCGGGTCTATCGCCTGAAGGCGGCGATACCGGACGTGACGATCTCGATCAATGGCGGCATCACCTCAATCGAAGAAGCAAAAGCTCATCTGCAGCGTGTCGATGGCGTGATGCTGGGCCGCGCGGCCTATCACGAGCCGTGGCGTCTGCTCGCGGTCGATCCTGAACTGTTCGGCGCGTCGTCGCCGCACGCCTCGATGCACGAGGCGATCGAGTCGCTTTTTCCTTATATCGAAAGGGAGCGTGCGCGCGGCACGAGGCTACACGCCATCACGCGTCACATGGTCGGTGCGTTTCATGGCGTACCCGGCGCGCGGGCCTTCCGCCGTGCGCTGGCGGAAAACTGCGTGAAGACGGATGCCGGGGTGGAGCAGTTGCGCGAAGCGTTGCGGCTGGTCAAATCCGCGGTAGCGTTTTCGAGCGAAGTGGAAACCGGTTCGCGTGAAGAAAACGCGTCAAAACAGAAAAAGGTCGCGGACGCCGCTGCCTGATTACGGATAGCCGCGCAGCAGCAGCTTGTCGGGACGCACTTCCCAACTTTCCAGCCTGTTGAGGAAGCTCATGCCGAGCAGGTTGGTTTTCAATTTTCCGCGCGGCACCACGAGCGCGGGCACCGACAATTCGACAAGTTTTCCAACAGCCAGCCGGTCGAGTGTGACGCGTGCGGCGCGAACATGGCCGCCCGCGGTTTCGACAGCGACATCGTAAGTGGCAAGATCGAGCGGCAAGCCCGCGGCCTTGGCGGTCTCGTAAGTCAGCACCACGGAGGTCGCGCCGGTGTCGATCACCATCGGTGTTTTGACGCCATTGATTTTGGCGCGGAGCGCGAATTCGCCGCTATGCGTACGGGAGATTTCCACGGCGCGCGTGGTGTTGCGGCTGGTGTAATGATTGACGGCGTTGAGCGCGGTACGTTTGGCGCTCTCGAAGCTTTTCGGATTCTGCACGGCGTAGATCGAGCCGGCGGTCCCGAGAAGGACGATGATGACTGTCAAAAGCCGGATCACGACACGTCCGCCATAATGCTGCCTGCCGCGACGCAACCGGCGATCAGCAGCAGACCTCGAGCCAGCGCACCAGCGCGGGTGGCACGTCCATGCCGGCGTCGGTCATGCGCTGCACCAGTGCGACCATGATGGCGGCTCGCTCCTCGGGCGTGAGAGCGGCCCAGTCGGAAATCTCCTGCACCGTCCGGCCGCAGCCCCGGCACAGCCCGGTTTCGGGGCTGATGACGCAGACGGAGATGCACGGCGACTCGTAGCTCATGCCTTCTATAAAGAACCGCCGGTGCGTCGGCGCAAGCCGTGCGTTGTCTCACCATGGCTCAGAGTCCCGTCCCCGCATTCATGATCGGCCGCCCGCGCGGCCTGCTGCGTTCGTCGCTGAGGTCGAATTGATCCGGCTGCAGCGGCGGGCTTTCCGGCATCGGCGCAAGCGCGGCCATCACCCGCTGCGGCGGGAAGGTGATAATGACCTCGGTGCCGATCCGCAGCTTCGATTTCAGCGTGAACGTGCCGCCATGCATGTCGATCAGGTTCTTGGCGATAGGCAGGCCGAGGCCCGCGCCTTGCTCGGCGGATTTGATCGAGTTCGAGCCCTGTCCGAAGGAGGCGAGTACGATCGGGATTTCATCCTCGGGAATGCCTGAGCCGGTGTCCTTGACGCTGAGGTATTGGCCGCCGGATGCGGTCCATCCGGCCTTCAGCCAGATTTCGCCGCCCTGCGGGGTGAACTTGATGGCATTGGACAGGAGATTGAGCACGATCTGCCGCGTGGCGCGCTCGTCGCCCCACAGCTTCGGCATGTCATCCTCGAAGACCTCATGGATGGTGATGCCACGGCTCGATGCGCGCAGTTTCAGAAGATGGTGGCAGTCGGCGACCACATGGATGAGCGAGAAGGGCTCCTCGTTCAATTCGTAGCGGCCCGCCTCGATGCGCGACAGATCGAGAATTTCGTTGATGAGATTGAGAAGATGCACGCCCGAATTGTGGATGTCGGCCGAATAGTCCTTGTAGACTTCAACAGCGTGCGTGCCGAAGATCTCGCTCTTCATCACCTCGGAGAACCCGAGAATGGCGTTGAGCGGCGTGCGCAGTTCGTGGCTCATCTGCGCCAGGAATCGCGATTTGGAGACGTTGGCCGCCTCGGCGCGATACCGCGCTTCGTCGGAGATTGCCTTGGCCTGTTCGAGTTCGCCGATCAGCGCATCCTTTTCGGCGCGCGCTTCCAGCGTGGCGAGCGTGGTCGAATGAAGCCTGTGTGCGAGCAGCGCGAAATAACATTCCGCAGCGACCGCAAGGGCCGCGAGGATGTAGGCGTCGAGCGTCCCGCGCAGCACGAAATTGGCGGCGATTGCGGCGGTCACGGGAATGGTCGATGCGAACGCCGCGATCGGCAGGCTTGCCGCGAGCATGCTCGACACCGCGACGACAAGCAGCATGAGGAACAGCATCAGGGTGTTTGACACCACGCCGAGCCCGGAGGGATGCACGAGGATCAATGTCCAGCCGAGGCCATAGAGCAGGTCGAGCGCCACAAAGCGGTGCCGCCATTTGCGCGTGGTCGCGGGTGACGGCGCCAGATTCAGAAATCGCGAGCAGAAGCGGATCACGACCGCGTGGATCGCGAGGATTCCGCAGGTCCAGATGCCCGCGTTCAGCGGCGGAAGCCAGAGGCTGGAGAGGGCGCCTGTCACAACGACGAGCAGAACCACGACGAGCGAGGCGGACATGCGCGTTTGCGCATATTGGCGGAGTAGTTCGTGATCGAAGGCCGGGCGGGTGCCGCTCGACGACGTCAGCCGGTCCCGCGCCTCCCTGACGCGCTGGGCGGCGACGCGACGTGTCCTTGCAGGCGCAGCCGCAACACTATCGGCCGGAGAGGGCACGAGATCACTCATTTACAGACAGATTCCCAGTACGCGCGGGGCACGGATTTTCCCACCTCCATTTCTGGCGGGAAATCCTTAAGAGGGGCCTTAAAGACCGATTTAATCAGGTTAATGAAAGGTAAATCGCGAGCCTATGGAGCTACCGCCGCGCCGCACGTCCGCTGCCGGTTCGGATTACGTCGCGGAGGCGTTGTCGGCCGCCGTACGGCTGAGAAGATCGACCCGGCGGATGGTGGGGACCTCGGCCAGCCTGGTCTTGAAGTCGGCGATGTCGTGCGACGACACCTTGTTCAGCAGGACGAGGATTTCGTCGTTGCCATCGTCGCCGCTGCGATTGTTCACGACGAAACGCTTGATCTGGCTGACCCGCAGCGACAGCGTCTGGCGTAGCTCTTCAGGCGTCAAGGCGCCACGCTCCACCGTGATCTTGAAGTAGGCGGTCTGGTTGCGGGCCCGATAGGCCTCTTCCAGCGGCTTTACCCCGGCCAGGATGATCAGGATCAGGATGGTGGAGGCGGTACCGGCGAAGTAAAGGCCGCCGCCGATGGCGAGCCCGATCGCGGCCACGGTCCAGATGCTGGCTGCGGTGGTCAGCCCCTTGATGATCTCGCCACGGGCGAGGATCGAGCCCGCGCCGAGAAAGCCGATGCCGGAGACGACCTGGGCGGCGACGCGCGAGGGATCCAGCACGGTGTGCTGCTGGTCCAGCACGCCCGCGAACCCATAGGCCGATACGATCATGATCAAGCATGAGCCGACGCACACCAGCATGTGGGTGCGGATGCCGGCGGCCCAGAGCAGCCGCTCGCGCTCGAAGCCGACCATGCTGCCCAAGGCGGCGGCGGCGGCCAACCGGAGAAGTATCTCGACATTGCTGATCATCGGCGCTCCCTCTGCTGGGGAAGCTAATGAAAGATCGGAACGAGCCA